>MWVX01000033.1_pt1 | contig 42915 bp, 41 predicted proteins | sample 1047311 | NCBI WGS metagenome assembly MWVX01 (sample SAMN06349984, study PRJNA376086) | soil metagenome | isolation source: MtG-4 sample Antarctic (ecotone) soil | place: Antarctica | collected 2015-01-13 | reverse complement strand
CCACCCCGCGATATACTTTTCAAATGGTGGACCTGGGTAGACTCGAACTACCGACCTCACGCTTATCAGGCGTGCGCTCTAACCAACTGAGCTACAGGTCCTCACCTTGTAACCAATTACAAAGTAAGGAATAAGTTTTAAACTTACTATGCTCCACCCCGCGATATACTTTTCAAATGGTGGACCTGGGTAGACTCGAACTACCGACCTCACGCTTATCAGGCGTGCGCTCTAACCAACTGAGCTACAGGTCCTCACCTTGTAACCAATTACAAAGTAAGGAATAAGTCAAAAAACTTACTATTACCTTGAAACTCATTTGGTAATTTATAAAGAACAATCGTGTTTGATGTCTGAAAACTAGATATGCGTCATGTGTCCTGCAACTTAAACTTGTTAGTAAAAGTTGCCGTGTTATTTGTTAAAAGGAGGTGATCCAGCCACAGGTTCTCCTACAGCTACCTTGTTACGACTTCACCCCAATCATAAATCATACCGTAGTAACCTGCCTCCCTTACGGGTTAGCCCAGCTACTTCTAGTACAACCTACTTTCGTGATGTGACGGGCGGTGTGTACAAGACCCGGGAACGTATTCACCGCAGCATTCTGATCTGCGATTACTAGCGATTCCAACTTCATGAAGTCGAGTTGCAGACTTCAATCCGAACTGAGAACGGTTTTCGGCGATTAGCTCACTCTTGCGAGATTGCGACGTTTTGTACCGTCCATTGTAGCACGTGTGTAGCCCTGGACATAAAGGCCATGATGACTTGACATCATCCCCACCTTCCTCCGTTTTATCAACGGCAGTCTTAACAGAGTTCTCAACATTACTTGTTAGCAACTGTTAATAGGGGTTGCGCTCGTTGCGGGACTTAACCCAACATCTCACGACACGAGCTGACGACAGCCATGCAGCACCTTGCTTTGGGTCGGTTGCCCGACGAATACTATTAGGTATTCTTCCCTCGCATTCTAGTTCAGGTAAGGTTCTTCGCGTTGCGTCGAATTAAACCACATGCTCCACCGCTTGTGCGGGTCCCCGTCAATTCCTTTGAGTTTCACACTTGCGTGCGTACTCCCCAGGCGGAATACTAAAAACGTTAGCGACGGCACCCGGAGAATTAAAACTCCAGACACCAAGTATTCATCGTTTAGGGCTAGGACTACCGGGGTATCTAATCCCGTTTGCTACCCTAGCTTTCGCGCCTCAGCGTCAGTGTCAGCCCAGCAACCCGTCTTCACCTCAGGTGTTCCTCTTGATATCTACGCATTTCACCGCTACACCAAGAATTCCGATTGCCCCTTCTGCACTCTAGCACATCAGTATCAATTGACCGTTCCGAGTTAAGCTCGGAGATTTCACAATTGACTTGACACGCCGCCTACGCGCCCTTTACGCCCAGTAAATCCGAACAACGCTTGGTCCCTACGTATTACCGCGGCTGCTGGCACGTAGTTAGCCGGACCTTACAAATAGTACCGTCATTTATTCTTCCTATTCTTACGAAGTTTACATCCCGAAAGACTTCATCCTTCACGCGGCGTTGCTGGGTCAGGCTTTCGCCCATTGCCCAAAATTCCCGACTGCTGCCTCCCGTAGGAGTCTGACCCGTTATTCAGTGTCAGTGTGACCGACCACCCTCTCAGGTCGGCTACAGATCGTCGCCTTGGTAAGCCATTACCTTACCAACTAGCTAATCTGCCGCAAGCTCCTCTTCAGACGTATAAATACTTTAACAACTGTCACCATTAGGTGCCGCTGCATTATGCGGTATTAGCAGTCGTTTCCGACTGTTATTCCCCATCCGAAGGTAGATTACTTACGTGTTACTCACCCGTGCGCCACTTTATATCTTTCCCGAAGGAAAGTTTAATCGTTCGACTTGCATGTCTGAGGCACGCCGCCAGCGTTGATTCTGAGCCAGGATCAAACTCTCGTTAAAAAGTTTTTACTAGCTTTTGTTGTTCGTTGGTTCAACATAAATTGAACCGTGTTGAATTAACACATGGACTCGCATATCTAGTTTTCAAACATCAAAAATTTCTGTATATTTTTTCACACTCGAAATACGAGGCGAACTTTCGATTATACTCAATTAAAACTCTTTGTCAACCGCCCAATGTAAACTTCCGAAATTTCTTTATTTCAGTCATTAAATTTTCATTACGGCAATCACATAATTTATACATATGCTCTGAACTTGTCAAGCCCACTTGAAACATTTTTAAGATTATTTTCGAGCCTAACAAATTAGACAAAAATAAAAGACTTGCATTACGCAAGCCTTCATTTTTGCTGAGGTGAACTTAAGCATAAATTATCAAAAAATCTCTAAAAATTTGCCGCTCAATTTGAGCGAAAATGTAAGATGTAAAGTTAAAAATTTGAGTTGCCTGTTCGCAAAAAAAATTAAAAATTCTCTTTCGCTTGCAGTAAAAAATCCGTCACTTCTCGAACCGCGCCGAAACCGCCTTTAGCTTCCGTCTTGTAAACAGCGTAAGGCAAAACTTCCGAAGCCGCATCAGCAACAGCGATCGGCAAACCCACTTTCTCTAACAGACAAATGTCGCCGATGTCATCACCGATATATGCAACCTCGTCTGACGCAACTTTCGCATCTTGTAAAATATCTGCAAAATCCTTTGCTTTATTCAAAGAACCGGCTTTGATGTAGTGTGTTCCGAGTTCGGTCACCCGCGATTCCAAAATTTTTTTTGCATTTCTTCCAGAAATAATTCCCGAACGAAAACCTGCTTTATGCCACGAAATCAAACCTTGCCCGTCGCGGACATGAAAGACTTTCATTGCTTCACCGCTCTCTGAATAATAAAGTTTTCCGTCGGTCAGAACGCCGTCGCAATCCATTAAAAGCAATTTAATTTTTCCGGCACGTTCGATAATTTCCCTTTTCATTTTCTTATGTGCCTTTGACTGGTGAATGTATTTTGCAGAAGTTCATCCCTTTATATTTTCCTTTTTTGAATTGCCACAGATTTTTCCCATTGTCTTTTTTGAGTTTTTCTTTGAGCATTACCTTCAAACGAACAAACAAAACAAATCGCCAACGCTGCTAAAAATGTTAATTTTTCTCACGAATTGTTCTCAAATTTAATCTATCTGACCTCAAACATCTCGACGCCGCTTAATTTCCAACTGCTGCCGACCTTCGATAAACGATACAAAGCTGTTCCGCTTTCGGGATCTTTATTAAGCAGTTTTATATTTAAACTAACTTCGACCAAAAAGTGATTAGCGTCCTCTATGTCGGCTTGCAAAATTTTCGATTGCCATACCTGCGCTCCGGCTATGCCGCCGGAAAATTTCGGAATTTCTCCAGCGACGATTAAAGCATCTAAATCCGCTTTGCGTCCCGATGTTGCCGCTTTATCGAATTGCGTAAAAAACGATTTTATACTTTCATCTATCGGCGCCGCGGCATTCATTTTATTTCTACCCGCGCGTGCTGCCAATGTCGCGCCGTATTCGGCGTCGGCTTTTATCGCTTCGTTAAAATAATTCAAAGCCTGCGGATTTTGACCGGATTTCAAAGCAATCTCGCCAAGTCCTTCGTTTGCCCAGGCAAGGCTTCTCGCCGTCGGAAGTTTTTCATCCAAAACAGCGCGAAATTCCCTTTCGGCATCAACAAATTTATTTTCTGCAAGCAGAGAGCGCGCCAGCAAAGTTCTCGCATCGTCGAATCTAGGCATTGTTTGCAGAACTATCCGCACATTCTTTTGGGCGGCGCCAAAATCCTGCTTGTCGAAAGCGCGTTTGACTGTCAAGAGTACGTCGTTGTTGTCAAATTCGCGCGGCGCAACATCATCCGAATAATCTGTCTGCGGATAAAATTTTTCCGCGTCGATTTCGGCACGCACGATTTTATTCGCGGTTTTGAAACTTGCTTCACTAAAACTTTTCGCCGGAACAGTTACTTGCGCGGTTAATTTTTCGCCGCTCGCCGTCATCACAACAACATTGACTGACGCATCAATTGAACCTGTATTTCTTAATGCGAGTTTCGTTTCCGCACCATTTGCTTGTGGCAGACCGACTAGCAGATTCGTATCAGTTATCTGGTTGAACGCATAATCCAAAAATTCCTTTTGTTCCACAAACGTTGAACGCAATTCTCCTGCATTGAGATTTCCGTCCTTCATTTGCGCCTGCAAAACATTAAAAAATTCGTCTCGTCCGAATTTCTTCGCCAAAAGCCGCCAAATCATAGCGCCTTTGTTTGCAACTTCCGAATAATAATAATCGTCGAGCGGCGAAACGGTGTTCAAAGGCGCATCGCGCTGTGCGACGGCGGCGTAAGCGGTTCGCTGCCTGAGTCTCTCAACATCAGCGATATCTTTTCCGTATTCTGCTTCCAAAAATTCGGCGGCGATAAAACGCGGCAAGCCTTCACGAACAACTCCGAAAGCGTCACCGTCAATCTGCACCACATTTCCTAACCAGATTTTCGCAACCGATTCGGCAATTGTCATCGCCGTCTGCGAATCTATTTTTTGTCGGTTAAATACATTACCGTCAACAAAAATCGTGCCGCTGCCGGAAAAACCCGCGCCTCTGTGAACAGAGACAATACGCAGCGGAACGTCCGGCGCAGTTCCCAGAAGTTTTGCCGTAAAAGTCTTTGCATTTGAAGCCAAAGCCGCTAATTCGTTAGCGCGTTTCTGCTCATTCGCGCCCGCGCCTTTCGCAATCATAACCGCAATATTATTCGTATTAACCGCGTCCCACTCTCCGGTGACGAAAAATGGTTGAGCGTTTAATTTTTGCTCAAAATTATTTGCGTTCTGCGTTCCCGAAGAAACGATTGTCCGATTGTTTGCAGAGTTAATCGTTAAGCGAAACGGTGCAAAGTCAGCGCCGCGCGCAAAATACCAACTATTCGGCGTCGGATACCAAAACGATAAAGGCAAAAACTGCGAGCCGACTGGCGACAACCCAATTAAACCGGAATTCTCCTTAACGTTTAATTTATAATCAACCGCGACCGAGAAACTCGCGCTCGGCTGAATTGCCGGAACGCGCACCACAATTTTTTGCAAAGTTCCGACGCTTCCGATTTTTTCTTCGCCTTTCGTAAAATCCGCCGCCGCGTCATTTACTTTAACGCTCGCAACATTCGCGCTCGGACTAATCCGCAAAGTCAAAGTCGAAGCGGATTTGCTCGAAACATTTTTCAAACTCAAAACGGCTTTCGCTGTCAAATTCCTATCTGTTTCTGCTTGCGGCAATGTCGCCGTCAAATCGTATTTCTGGACTTCCCAAGTTTTTGAAGCACGGCTTTCGTCTTGGGCAAAGACGGAATTGGCAAAAGTTAAAAGGAAAAAAGTAAAAGATATAGACAAGAATTTTTTCATTTTTCTACATTTCGGAAGTTTAATTTTCTCTAATTAATTCGTGAATTTGTTTTAATTTAAAAAGCAGTTTTTCCAATCTATTTAAAGGCAATTGGTTCGGACCATCCGACGGCGCGTTTTTCGGGTCGTCGTGAACTTCCATAAAAACAGCGTCAACGCCGCAAGCCGCACCCGCACGAGCAAACGGTTCGATGTATTCGGCTTGCCCGCCCGTTGCCTTGCCGAGTCTGCCCGGAAGCTGGAGCGAATGTGTTACGTCGAACACGACAGGCACGCCGAAACTTCTCATAACCGGAAAACTTCTCAAATCCACAACCAGATTATTGTAACCGAAACTTGTGCCGCGCTCGGTCAACAAAATCTTTTCGCAGCCCGCACTTTGCAGCTTTTCGACAATATTCTTCGCATCCCAGGGCGAGAGAAATTGACCCTTTTTCACATTCACGGCTTTGCCGGATTTTGCCGCTTCAACTAATAAATCGGTTTGCCGACAAAGAAAAGCGGGAATTTGCAAAACATCGGCGACTTGCGCAACCCTTTCGACTTGCCAGGTTTCGTGAACATCAGTAATTACGGGAACGCCGATTTCAGCTTTGACCTGCGCCAAAACTTCCAAACCTTCCTGCATTCCGCCGCCGCGAAAACTTTCAATCGAGCTTCGATTCGCTTTATCGAAGGAAGATTTATAAACGAATTCCACGCCGACGTGTTTGCAAATATCGTTTATTTCCTGCGCCATAAAAAGCGCGTGCTGCGCAGATTCGACGACGCACGGACCTAAAATAAAGGTCAAACGTCCGTCGCCGAAAATTATATTTTCTACTTCAAAAGATTTAATCTGCATTTGTCTCAAAACAATTTTTCATCACGAATGTTCCTTTGTATTCGTCTTTCATCAAATCGAAATCCAGTCGTTTTCGAGTGTGAATCGTAAAGCCCGCTCTTTGATAAGCGGCAATTGGTTTTTCAGCCGTGTCCATTGCTACCAGCCAGACGCAATCGCAGTTTAGTTCTTTCGCGCGGTCGAAAGCAGAGTTCATTAATTGGTGTCCGACGCCTTTACCTGTCCATTCTTTAATAAAATAAATCTTTTCAAGATAAAGCGCGTTTTTAAAGTCAGAATCCGGTATAGGTCTTTGCAAAACGAGTTTCAAAATACCGATATTTTCCTGTTCTGAAGAGATAATATAGTATTCGATATTTGTGTCAACAAGTTCATTGCGGAGAAATTCGTCTCCGAAACATCGGTTCAAATACCATTCTAAACCGCCGGGTTTCCATATTTGCGCGTAGTGCGGCACATAGGAATTGATACCGATTTCGCGCAATTCCCGTAAACCAGACAGCCCGACTTTTCTTACTTTTACGTTCATTCCTCACCGGCAACCACGTGTTCCGGCATTTCGATTTGCCTGTCGCTCGAAACGTCGTCTCTTAAATTCTCGCTGTTCAGACGATTTTCGTGGGCTGCTTTGACGAACGAAACGAAAAGCGGATGCGCGCTTAAAGGTTTCGATTTGTATTCGGGATGAAATTGACAGGCGACAAAATGCGGATGCGTCGCGCGCGGCAATTCAATCATCTCGACAAATTTTCCGTCCGGCGAAATGCCGCTGAAATCGAAACCGTTTTTCTCTAAAACATCACGAAACTCAGGATTAAATTCGTAACGATGCCTGTGCCTTTCAAAAATTTCCGGCGAATCGTTATAAATTTCTCTCGCCAAACTTCCCTTTTTCAACTCACATTGCCACGCGCCCAAACGCATCGTGCCGCCGAGTTCTTCAACATTTACAAGGTCGCGCAATTTGAAAATTACCGGAAACGGAGTGTCCGCGTTAAATTCCGTCGAATCGGCGTCTTTCAAACCGCAGACGTTACGGGCAAATTCGATGCAAGCAGTCTGCAATCCCAGACAAATTCCAAAATATGGCGTTCTTGATTTTCTGGCATATTTTATCGCTCGCAGCATTCCCGAAATACCGCGTTTGCCGAAACCGCCCGGAACTAACATTGCATCAAAGTCTTGAAACTGCGTTTCGTAATCGTCATTCATCAAGTTTTCCGACTCAATCCAACTGACGTTGACGCGCAGATTATTCGCCACACCCGCGTGTGTCAGAGCTTCGCGCAAAGATTTATAACTGTCTTCGAGTTCGACATATTTCCCGACAATCGCAATTTTAACTTCGCCTTCGGAAGGTTCTTTGATTGTCGAAACAAGCTCACGCCAGCGTTTTAAATCCGCGTTCGGAAAACTTTCTTTTAATCCTAATTCGCCAATAATTAACTCGTCCAAACCTTGTTCGTGAAAAGCGAGAGGAACTTCGTAAATCGTTTTTACATCTAGCGCAGCGATGACGGCATTTTCCTGAACATTACAGAAAAGCGCGATTTTGCGCCGCAAATCGTTGGACAAAGGTTTTTCCGAACGGCACAAAAGAATGTCGGCAGAGATTCCGATTTCGCGCAATTCTCTGACCGAATGCTGCGTCGGTTTTGTCTTTAACTCTCCGGCGGCGGCGATATACGGCACGAGCGTAACGTGAACAAACAGCGCGTTTCCGCGTCCTTCTTCGTTTCCGAGCTGGCGAATCGCTTCGAGAAACGGCAGAGATTCGATGTCGCCGACCGTTCCGCCGATTTCAACAATTAAAACATCTGGCTTTTCGTTTTCGGCAACCGTTCGAACCGCCATTTTTATTTCATCGGTAATGTGCGGAATAACTTGAATTGTTTTCCCCAAATAATCGCCGCGCCTTTCTTTTTCAATTACGCTCAAATAAATTCTACCGCTCGTCCAATTATTCGCTTGCGAAAGTTTGGCATTGGTAAATCTTTCATAATGTCCTAAATCCAAATCAGTTTCCGCACCGTCGTCCGTAACGTAACATTCTCCGTGCTGGAACGGCGACATCGTTCCCGGGTCGACGTTGATATATGGGTCGAGTTTCATCATTTGAACGCGAGCGCCCCGCGCTTCGAGCAGACAGCCGATTGAACTCGCCGCTAAACCTTTTCCGAGACTGGAAACCACGCCGCCGGTTACAAATATGTATTTTGTTTGTTTTTTAGTCATTATTGTCCTCGCTTAAATCTTCTCCGTTCGCCTTTCCCTCACGTTTCTTTTTCAAATATCGTCCTTGTTTCATCTGCATTTGAACTTCCTTCGCTTTCGCTGCCGCAGGGTCGAACAATTCCTGCAAAGCGTTCATACCCGCGCCAAGCATCGAAGCGCTCTCGCTTGCTCTTTTTTCAAATTCCGCTTCGGTTCGCCTTTGTGGTTTAGCCAAAATTTTTAAGCCGACAAATGTGCCGACGATTAATAAAATGAAAAATACTAAACCAAGCCAGTCAGACATATTTCTCCCTCAAATTTTTCCAGCCGTAAACGACTGTTTCGAATTCGACGAGCGCCAAAAAATGATTTCCTTTTTCGACAATTTCTCCGCCCATTTTCTCGTAAAAAGATTTATACGGGCTGATTTCCAGAGCCATCAGATACATTGAATTTATCCCGTCGTCAATCATTTGTTTTTGGCAAAGCCGGAAGAGATTTTCACCAATTCCTTTTCCTTGAAATTTTTTTAAAAGATAAATTGCATAAAGTTCCGCTTCAAATGCAAAATCCTTTTCTCTCGATTTGCCGAAATCCGCAAATCCTACAACTCCGTCCTGCATGGTTTCGGCGACAAACATTTTGTAATTCGCTTCGCCGAATCTTTGGCGAAACGCCTGCTCACGCTTTTCGACGTTTAAATTTGCGAGAAATTGCTGCGGAACAATTTCAGCAAAAGATTTTTGCCAGGACGCGACGTGAACTTTTGCAATCGCGAGCGAATCCTCGACATTTGCTTTTCGATAATTTACTTTTTGCTTTTCAATAATTTTTTCTACCCTTTCAAAATCTTCCCGCGTATCAACACCGATCGAGCTTTCGTAAACTTCCACAACTTTTATTTTCGCGCCGCTTTCAAGAGCGCGAAGCTGTTCGAGCATCTCCAGTTTTTCCAAATTCGTTTGTTTTAATTTGGTATATTTTAATAAAAACTCGCGCCGGTAGACGTAAAGTCCGGTATGTTTGCGATAAACGGAAAGAAGGTGTTTTTCTTCGCGTAAAGCGTTTTCAAGCGTTTCGTGTTTTTTAACCGCTTCGCGCGGAACCGGAATCGGCGAACGCGAAAAATAAAGCGCGAAACCGTTTTCGTCCGAAACAACTTTGACGACATCGAAACTCAAAACATCTCGAATCTCGTCTATCGGTTCGCACGTCGTCGCAATATCCACGGTTTCATCTTCCAAAATTGCGGCGACGGCTTTTTCAATCGTGTCAGGCGAAATCAAAGGCTCGTCGCCCTGAACATTAACGATAATTGAATTTTCTTCTAAGTTTTCCGCAACCTCGGCAATTCTGTCGCTTCCCGATTCGTGCGCTGCTCGAGTCAAAACCGCTTCAAAACCTTTTTCACGAACGACGCGCAAGATTTCTTCGCTGTCGGCTGCGACAATCACACGGGAAATATTTTTTGCCTTTTTCGCTTGCTCAACCGTCCATAAAATTAAAGGTTTTCCAGCCAAAGGCAAAAGAAGTTTATTCGGCAGACGAGTTGAAAAAAGGCGTGCCGGAATGATTGCGATAACTGTTTGTCGGGGATTTTTTGCCGTGTGCTTCACGGGATTTTAGGTTAGCAGAAAAAGTTTCAAGTGCCAAGTTTCAACTCGATTCAAATATATTAACCCGAAATCTCAAACTTGGAACTTGAAACTAATTTAGCTAAACTCTTTTTCGTGGAAATATCTAATCAACCAAACGTGGAAAATTTTTCAAACGCGCAGCCGCCGCTCATTTTGCAGCCGGAAAACCCGACACCAAACAACCCGCCGTGGAACGTTCTGACGGCAATCGGCATCTGGATTTTGAGCATTCTGGCTATCATTATATTTCCGGCTGTGTTCATTGTTCCCTATTTTCTGATGAACCGGCAGATTTCGCTAGAAACGTTTCAAACTGACCCGACGGCGATTTTTTTGAGTTTGTTAGCCGTCATTCCGGCGCATATTTTTACCTTGGCGGCGGCTTGGCTTGTCGTAACCAAATTTAATAAATTTTCATTCAAGGAGACTCTCGGCTGGGATTGGGGCGGGTTCAAATGGTGGTATTTCCCCGTTATTGTAATTACATTTTTTATATTCGCCGCAATTGTAGAAACATTTCTTCCCGAACAGGACAACGAGCTAATGCGAATTCTGCGAAGCTCGCGCTCGGCGGTTTATGTGACGGCGCTTTTGGCGACATTTACCGCGCCAATCGTCGAAGAAGTAATTTATCGCGGAATTCTGTATTCGGCTCTTCAACGCAGCATCGGAGTTGTTTGGGCAGTAACTTTTGTAACGGCGGCGTTTGCCGGAGTTCATTTTCTGCAATACTGGGGAAGTCCGGGAACGATTGTTTTAATTTGCATTTTGAGTTTGATTTTAACTTTGATTCGCGTTCGCACGAAAAATCTGCTGCCCTGCATTGTCCTGCATTTTATTTTCAATGGTATTCAATCACTTGTTTTAATTTTGCAGCCGTTTCTGCCCGAAAATCTCGGCGGCGTTCAAGAACAGGTAACTTCCGTAATCCATTTCTTTAAATAAAAAATTAATTCAACCTAAAATTCGAGCGGGAAATTCATTTTCACCTCGCCTATTTTTATCAAAAAAAGAGAGAACAACCTTTGCAAACAAAACGTAATCAAATAGCTTGCCTTGATAACTTTGTCAGGCAAATTCATGAAAAAGGCAATAATATGGCTACTTATAATGATCCCGTAACCTGCTTTGCTCCTCTCGAAATCATCGAACGATTGCTGGAAATACGCGCCGAATTAGGCTATGCGCAAATTCTCTACGTTGACAATTCAGTCGATTTAGCCGAATTTCTCGACGCTTACGGATTTGACGTTTATTCCTTTTCATCGAAAAATGAAAAGATAAATTACGGCGATTATCGCGCCACGATTGTTCCGGGCGGCGACGCAGTTCATTGTTCCATAACGGCGCACTAAAAAAATTTTATAATTCCCCAAAACAATAAAAGGAACGCGGAAGGTTGAGAAATCGCCTTCCGTTTTTTTGCGTGAGAAGCGACAGAATAAACTGAATTTCTTTTTCATCTGTCCCCTACTCAAATCGCTTTGATAATAAACAGTGTTCCATCGTCGTCGAGAAATTTTCTTTCGGTAAAATCAGCAACATCTTTTCTAATAAAATCAATCATTTTTATCGCCGGAAGATCGAAACCTTCGATAACTTTTCTGGCTAAACGCTCAGTTCCGTATTCTTCGCCTTTTGAATTGGCGGCTTCGGTTATTCCGTCCGTGTAGAGAAGCAAAATTTGTCCGGCGTCAAAACGTATGAAGTGCTGGTGATAGCGCATTTCCCGAAACATTCCGAGCGGTAAATCGCCGTATTCGACCATTCGATAATCGCCGTTCGGACTAATTAGAAGCGGCGGATTGTGTCCCGCGTTTGAATAAACAAACGTTTTATTAGTCGCATCCAGAATTCCGTAAATTGCTGTTACAAACTGATGGTCTTCGACCGAATCCCAAAGTAAATTATTGACTTTTGATAAAGCAATATGCGGCGCGTAGCCGATTTGAACGCCCGTTCTAAGCGACGCGCGCAGAAAAGCCATCAGCAGCGCAGCCGGGATTCCCTTTCCGACGGCATCAGCCACAACGACTCCGATTTGGTCATCGAAAATTTCCACCCAATCGTAATAATCGCCAGAGACTTCTTCGGTCGAAAAATTGTATGCGCTAATGTCAAAATTCCTTAAATGCGGGTCATGTTCAGGAAGAAGCGCGAGTTGGACTTGACGTGCTATTTCCAATTGCGCCTGCAGACGTTTTTTCTCGACAAGCTGATCGTGCAGCTCGACTTTTTCGATGATTATCGCAACTTGCGAAGCGAGAAGCTGCAAAACTGACGAATCGTCCTGGTCGTATGCGTTTAAGGTATCGCTTTCGAGGTCGAAAACGCCGATGACTTCGTTATTTGAGATAATCGGCGCGATAATTTCCGAACGTGTCTGCGGGCGCGCGGGAAAATATCTCGGGTCCTGGGTAACGTCCGGCGAGATGAGCGGTTTTCCCGTCTGCGCGACGTATCCGATAAAACCTTCGCCGAGTTTCAAGCGCGGCTCTATCAGTTCGAAACTTATACTGTAGCCGCGGACAGCTTTCGATTTGAAAACGTATTGCGTTTCGCCTTTTACCGTCGTAGATTCAATCAAATAAATTCCTGCCGCATCATAATGAATAAGCGAACCGAGCGTATCCATCACGAGCGTCAGAACTTCGTCCAAATCCAGCGTGCGGCTGATTGTTTTTGTTATATCGAGCAACATTCGCAGCTTATCGACAACTGTAAGGTGCATGTCTGGCGAAGAAGCAGGCTTATTTATTTTTTGTATCGGCTCGGACATATTTTTTAGTGGTGTACAAATAATACTGAGTGGTTTGTGAAAGAACTTGTCTAAACTCACCATTCAGTATTATCCGCTTACCACACTGACCTTATAAGTTTCCCAGAGCCTCGAAACTTTCATACGATATTCGACCAGTTCGCGGCTGACGCTGAAATGGCGCGCAATTTCTCTGGAGGTTTTTCCCTGTTCGACAAAACGACGCAGCGAAGAAAAAGGCACGAGCGCCGCCGCACCGATCGAATACGCTGCTTCTTCGTCGTCCTCTCGGTAATCGCGCGCTATCGGGCGCCCATGTTTATCGACATTTTCTATTGCCAGACGACTCGGTTTGTGTCCGAGAAAAACGTGGCAGATTTCTTCCATCAAAGTTGCGTTTTGGCGGTTTTTGTTGTGCGTCGGATTCAGAACGATTAGTTTTCTGCCGTCTTGAAGCGCCTGCGAACACGCGCCGCCAGACCATTTATCGCTGCCGTCGCCAAGCAAATGCGATTTTGTTTCTTCGCTCAAAAACGGTTCGATTTGTTCGAATGAAGCGACGAGAAGTTTGGCATAATTGGCGAGTTCAAAAGGATTCAGCCTCTCGTCATCGCGCCGTAGTCCGGCAAAATCGCGCAAGCCCAGCGCGCGAATTTCAAATTCTCTGCCTTTTCTGCTCGGCGGTAAATTTTCCGTATCCACAGGTTTTGATTATACACAAGTCAAACCGGATTCAGGAAAAATCCGTTTGTGATTGATTGATAATTTGTAGAAGTTCCTCTCCGTATTTCTCCGCCCGTTTTTCGCCGAAGCCTTTGATTTGGACGAGTTCTTCACGGGATTTCGGTTTGATTTTCGCCATCGTCATCAGCGAATCGTTGTGGGCAATCATATACGGCGGCAGACCGTCGCGCGCTGCTTGTTCGTTTCGCCATTCGCGCAGAGCGGCGTAAATTTTTTCTTCGTCGGTGGTTAAGACAATCGGTTCGACCGATGCAACTTCAGACTTAGCAAATTTTGCGGCAGATGCCTTCGGCGCGGAAATCTCTTCAAAATTATTCGTCGTATTTTCAAGTTTTTGCACGGGCGCTTTGACAGCGGAAAAATTATCGTCGTAAAAAACCAATACAGACCAGTATTCATCACTCACGACAGAAGCGAAAACTTGAGTAACATTCAAATCTTCGAGAAATTTATTGAGTTTGACTTCGGCGAGATTTCCCGTTTCTTCTTGAAGATGGATTTTGAAAGTTTTGCATTTCATAACAGTTGTCAGTTGTTAGTGGTCGGCGGATAGTTAAAGTGGATTTTTCTGACAACTGACAACCGCCCACCGACTACTTTTCAAACTTCCTTGTATTCCGAATCAACGTCTTCGCCGGAAAGCGCAACGCGGTAATTCGGTGACTGAACTTGTTTGGTTATCAGCAAATCGTCTTTCGTTTTTAGCAAATCGGCGCGGTTGTAAACGGAAATTTCAAAATTGTAGCCGTGCGTAATCGCGTCTTTTGGACAGGCTTCGACACAGAAACCGCAGAAAATACAGCGTCCGTAATCAATGTTATAAATTCGCGCAAAGCGTTCGTCGCGCCCGATGCGTTCTTCGTAAGGTCTGGGGTCGTCTTCGGCTTCGATGTAAATGCAGTCGGACGGACACGCCGCGGCGCACAGGTAACAGGCGACGCACTTTTCCTTACCGTTTTCGTCAACGTGAAGCAAGTGCATTCCGCGATAACGCGGCTGAACCGTTACCGGGTCGTCAGGATATTGAACCGTCCATTTTTCTTTGGGAATTTGCGAAATTGTTGTTTTCATTCCCAAGATTACAGCTTTTGCCGAATTGAGAACATCGGTGATAATTGACATTTTTCCTCGTAAACAAAAGATTCTTTGTGAATTATAACTTGAAAAGCCCGCCTTTATGCAAATCAAAGCGGGCGTAAATACTGTAATTGTCTGCCGCTGCTCTCCTAGCGTCCGAAGAAACCGACGAATCCGACAAAAATAAAATAAAGAACTGTTAAAACAAAACTGATTGCGCCCATGATCATTCCGGCAATTGCCATTCCGCGACCGTCGTATTGCTGCGGATTCGCATCAACATTGTTTTTTGCCATAAAGCCGGTAATTATAGCCGCGATTCCTGTAACCGGGCCGCAGCACGTCAAACTCAATATACCGCAAACCAGCGACACAATTGCTAAAGTTTTGTCTTGTCCCTGACCTGCAATCGACGGCTGAAATGTCGTATTGGCGCCGATGCTCTGATTTTGCCAACTCGCTTCGGGCGAAGGCGGCGGTGTACATTGCGATTGCTGCATCGGCTGCTCACCAAATTGATTTTGCGACTGCTCAAACGGATTCTGGTTAAAAGGCGCGTTCGTTTCGCCGAAATTCTGTTGCGGTTCTTTAAAAGGCGGTTGATAACTTGGCGTTGGCGCATCAAACGGCGATTGGCTTGAAGTTGAATTCGACGTCGGATTTAAATCAAATTTCGGCGATTCGGAGGAAAAAGGGTCGTTGATTTCGGGTTCCTCTTCCGAGGCGAAACCTTCGGACGAACCTGAAGCGATTATAGCTTCTGCCGAATCAGAGCCTTTTGGCAAATAGTCTTTTTCTTCCCTGATAGGTGCGCCGTCAATCACTGTTTTATTTTCGTCAGGCGGAACGGACGAACTGCCTTCGTCTTGACTGGCAACAACCGTCTTAAACGGGTCTGCAGCCGGAGCGTTTTCAGTTTCATCGACCAGCGGCGTTCCGTCAATCTGACAAAAACGCATCGAATCAGCGAATGTTTTTTGGCAAGTCGGGCATCGTTTCATTATGGTTTTAGTCCTTTGTAAAAAGATGTTAGGTGCTAGAAGCTATATGTCAGCAAAACCAAACATCCGACAACTAGCTTCTGACATCTGAAAAAGTTATACATTGACGCTTAAACTAATTCAAGTTTGCTAAAGAAATAAGCGATTTCAATCGCGGCATTTTCATCCGAATCCGAGCCGTGAACGGCATTTTCACCAATCGAAGTCGCAAATTCTTTTCGCAAAGTTCCCAGTGCGGCTTCCGCCGGATTTGTCGCGCCCATCAAATCGCGCCACGCTTTGACGGCGTTCTCTTTTTCAAGCGCGAGAACGACACACACACCGCTCGACATAAACTCGGTCAGCTCGCTGAAAAATGGTCGTTCTTTGTGAACGGCGTAAAAACCTTCCGACTGCGCCTTCGACTGATGAATCAGCTTCATACCGCGAATTTTAAAACCTGCGTCTGTAATTTTCTGTATAATCGCGCCCGCGTTTCCGGCGCGCACCGCGTCCGGTTTGATAATTCCGAATGTTAAATTATTCATTGTTTATTATTTTTCCTCTTTATAGTTTTATTTTTATTGGCAGTATCAACGGGAATAGTATCTACTGTTGCAAGAATATCTAGTGCAAAATCAAGATTCATTTTTCCTTTATATGAAGGCACAAACTTAAAATCTTTTAGCACAAATTTTTCAAATCCGTTTTCTTTGACAACTGTTATTTCATATTTCGCAACTTTGAAATTTCTTAAATTCGGCGAGTATCTATTGAATGGTAAATTCAGTGTGTAGTTGCCGTCTTCATTTGTTACAGCCTCAAACTTTTCACCCCTTTCATTTATTGCCGTTATCCTTGCGCCGACAATGAGTGAGCCGTTTGCGTCATAAACATTTCCAAACAACCCAGCTTTTTCACTTGATTGTGCATTTACAAAAATAGCCAATCCAAAAGTCAAAACTAAAATTTGCAAAAATTTCATATTCACCTCATTGAAACAATTCTTTTAGCTCTGATGTGATGCGCGTCGGTTTCGATGTTTCGCGGTCAATCAAACACCAAACGCTTCTGGCTTTGACGAGCAAACTTTCGCCGCGCGTAATTTCGGTGAATCGTTCCCAACTGATGCGCGTCGGTTCGCCGACCCAAGTTTTTACAGTGATTTCTTCGCCAGCGAATGACTGTTTTTTATAATCAATTTCGTGACGCAAAACAACCCAAGTATATTTCTCGCGCTCGGCTTCGGTTGTTGCCGAAAACCAATGTGCGACGGCAACATCTTGAATCCATTTAACATAAGCGACATTATTGACGTGGCTTTGTTCGTCAATGTCATCGGCGGAAACGCGGAACGAATGTGAAAACTTCATACATTTATCATTTACCATTCAACACTTAACAGAAGACTTTTGATAAATGATAAATGTTAAATGTTCAATGATTCCTGCACGGCTTTGCCAATCTCGGCAGGCGATTCGACGACACGAATTCCCGCTTCGGTCAAGGCTTTCATCTTCTCGGCAGCAGTTCCCTTTCCGCCTGAAATAATCGCGCCGGCGTGACCCATTCTTCTTCCCGGCGGCGCAGTTTGTCCGGCGATAAATGCGACAATCGGTTTTTTTACGTTGTCTTTGGCAAAAGCAGCAGCATCTTCTTCGGCAGTTCCGCCGATTTCGCCAATCATTACAATCGCGTCGGTTTCGTCGTCGGCTTCAAAAAGTCGAAGTGCGTCTGTGTGATTTGTGCCGATAATCGGGTCGCCGCCGATACCGATTGCCGTTGATTGTCCTAAGTTTAAAGCGGTTAATTGTCCGACGGCTTCGTAAGTCAGAGTCCCGCTTCGGGAAACGACGCCGATTCTGCCTTCTTTGTGAATGTGTCCGGGCATAATTCCTATTTTGCATTTCCCGGGTGAGATAACGCCGGGACAATTTGGACCGATTAATCGAGTTTGTTTGCCGTCTAAAAAGCGTTTCACCTTTATCATATCGGCAATCGGAATGCCTTCGGTGATGCAGACTACAAGCGGTAAACCTGCGTCAGCCGCTTCCATAATCGCGTCTGCGGCAAACGCGGGCGGAACGTAAATGACCGAAGCATTTGCGCCAGTTTCCTTCACTGCGTCGGCGACCGTATTAAAAACCGGAACGTTTTCGTGCGTTGTTCCGCCTTTCGCTGGCGTTACGCCGCCAACAACATTCGTGCCGTATTCAATCATTTGTTTCGTGTGAAAAGTTCCCTCTTTTCCCGTAACGCCCTGCACAATCAGGCGCGTATTTTTATCAACTAAAACGCTCAAAATAATTCTCCCGTAAATTTTGCTGGATAAAACAATGAACGAGTATAACACGGAGCAAATATCTTTTGGCAATTCGTTAAATAAGGGTTTCTCGTGTAAAATCGGCGCAAATAATTGAAACAAAACAATGAAAGTTTTTGCTTTTTATGGATAATGGCGAAAGCGTTTTTTTATTTACAAATGAGTATTTTCTTTCAAAAAGGCGGGCTTCTTTCAACCGTTCAGGATTTAGGCAGACAAAACTTCCGTCGCTTCGGCATTAATCCGAATGGCGCGATGGACAGACAAGCCGCGCGTTTGATAAATATTCTTCTCGGCAACTTTGAAACGGAAGCCGCTCTGGAAATGCACTTTCCCGCGCCAATTTTGGAATTTGAAGCAAACGCGATTATAGCGCTCGGCGGCGCGGATTTCGGCGCGCGATTGAATGAAAAACCGATTGAAAATTGGCGTCCTTTCTTTGTTGAAAAAGGTAACGTTCTAAAATTCACGAAAAAAAATTTTGGCAATCGCGCTTATCTCGCCGTCAGAGGCGGTTTTGCGGTCGAAAAATGGCTCGGTAGTTCCAGCACGAATCTTCGCGCGAAAATCGGCGGTTTTTCGGGCAGAAGTTTGCAGACAGGTGACAGAATCGAATTTAACGAAAAATGGAAAATGGAAGATGGAAAATTTTCGTTTCGAAACTTAAAATTTCCATATAAAATTTCAAACGATTTGATTCCGCCTTACAGTTCGACTCCGACAGTTCGCATCGTCGCGGGCGCGGAGTTTGAAGAGTTAAATGCTTTGAGCGAGCTAGATTTTTCAACCGAAAGTTTTACAATTTCAATGAATTTCGACCGAATGGGTTTTCGTTTGCGCGGCAAATCGCTTTATCTTCTCGATAACATTGAACTCGTCTCATCGGCAATTACTTTCGGCACGATACAATTATTGCCCGACGGACAAATGATAATTTTAATGGCTGACCATCAAACCTCCGGCGGCTACCCGCGTATCGCCCACATCGCGTCTGTAGATTTGCCTATTGTCGCTCAACTCGGCGGAAACGACACACTGAATTTCGAGCTAATTTCTCTGGCGGAAGCGGAAACTATTATTTTGCAAAAAGAATTTGAATTAAATCGCTTAAAATTTGCAATCCAAAATAAATCTTGAAACGACTGATTGAACAAAAAAAAAATCTTTCATAAATCCGTGAAATTCGTGTAATCTGTTGTTCAAATTATGCTTTCGATTGACCTCAATTGTGATATGGGCGAGAGTTTTGGCGCGTGGAAAATGGGGCGCGACGCCGAGTTGATGGATTATGTTTCGTCCGTGAATATTGCTTGCGGCTTTCACGCGGGCGACGCAGGCGTGATAAGGAAAACCGTTGAAATGTCGATAAACAAAGGTGCTGCGGTGGGCGCGCATCCGGGCTTTCCAGATTTGCAGGGTTTCGGAAGACGAGAAATAAAAATATCTGCGCAGGAAATTTTTGATATTGTTTTGTATCAAGTTTCAGCCGTCAAAGGAATTTGTGAATCGTTAGGCAGCAAACTCCATCACGTCAAACCGCACGGCGCGCTTTATAATCAAGCGGCAAAGAATGCGAGTTTGTCAGAAGCGATTGCAAAAGCGGTGAAAGCCATTGACGAAAACTTAATTTTATACGGTCTTTCGGGGAGTTTTTTGATTTCCGAAGCCGAGAAAATAAATTTGAAAACAGCGAGCGAAGTTTTTGCCGACAGAACTTATCAAACGGACGGAAGTTTGACGCCACGAAGCGAACCGAACGCATTAATTAAAGACGCGGAAAATGCCGCCGCACAAGTTTTACAAATGATTTCCGAGCAAACTGTTACGACTCCAAACGGTGAAGCTGTTTCAATCCGAGCCGAAACCGTCTGCATTCACGGCGACGGCGAATATGCGCTCGAATTTGCAAAAACAATTCAACAAAAATTGATTGAAGCGAAAATTTTAATTCAGCCGATTAAAAAATTAACCGCAGATAAACGCGGATTAACGCAGATAAAATCAGGTGATGGGAAATAGATTTCTATCGTTGATTTGATTTTATCTAATATCTAAAAACTATCGCCTAAGCCTTTTTCACTATCTGTATTTATCAGTGTTTATCTGCGGCTAAATTCCAATTTGAATAAATGGAAAAGAAAAATTTATCATCCGTTATCCTGGGCGCAGCGTTTTTGATGGCAACTTCTGCCGTCGGACCCGGATTTTTGACGCAGACGACCGTTTTCACCAAACAGCTTGCGGCAAGTTTCGGCTTTGTCATACTGCTTTCGGTAATTTTGGATATTTTCGCGCAGCTAAATATCTGGCGAGTTCTGACGGTAAGCGGAAAGCGCGCGCAGGATGTTTCAAATGAAACGATTTTCGGCAGCGGGTATGTTCTGGCTATGCTGATTGCGCTCGGCGGTCTGGCGTTTAATATCGGAAACATTGCGGGCGCAAGTCTCGGACTGAATGTGTTGTTTGGCTTGGACGTGAAAATCGGCGCGGTAATAAGCGCGATTATCGGCATCGGGATTTTTATGTTCAAGGAAGCGGGAAAAGCTCTGGATTTAACGACGAAAATTCTCGGCTTGCTGATGATTTTACTGATAATTTACGTTGTCATCGCATCGCATCCGCCGCTAGCCGAAGCCGCTTTTCACACTTTTTATCCCGAACAAATTGATGCCAGAGCGATAGTAACGCTTGTCGGCGGAACAGTTGGCGGTTATATAACTTTTGCCGGAGCGCATCGCCTTATCGATGCCGGAATCTCCGGTAAGGAGTCTTTGCCGGAAGTTAATCGCGCCGCCGCTACCGGAATTTTATTGACCGCCCTGATTAGAGTTTTGCTGTTTTTGGCTTCGCTCGGCGTGATATTTTTGGGAATGCCGATTGACGACGCAAATCCGCCGGCGTCAGTTTTTCAAAACGCCGCCGGAACACTCGGTTATAAAATTTTCGGCGTCGTAATGTGGTGCGCGGCAATAACTTCCGTCATCGGCGCGGCTTACACTTCCGTGTCATTTATCAAAACTTTTCACAGAAAATTAGATAGCAACGATAATTATCTCATTATTGCCTTTATAGCCTTTTCAACAATTGTCTTTTTGTTTGTCGGTCAACCCGTCAAAGTTTTAGTCGCAGCCGGAACAATCAACGGTTTTATACTGCCTGTCGGTCTCGCGCTTATTCTTCTGGCTTCGCGCCGCCAAAAAATCGTCGGCAATTACCGGCATCCTTTGTGGATGCAGATTGCAGGCTGGTTTGTAGTTTTGATAATGGTCGGTTTCAGCATTCAGACAGTTTACAATCATCTATCCCCAAAATAAAAACAGGCGTCTGAATCGACACCTGTTTTTATAAACCAACGACAAAATTTTTATTCAACTAAACTTTATTGTTCGGATTAACGCGCGGCTGCACTCTGATTTCCTCTGTAGTGTTTTGGGTAACCGCCGTATTTGAAGGGTTGCCTCCGGGCAGATTGGCGTGTTGTCGCGCAGCGTTTGCCAGACTTTGACTGCTTTCATACCATTTTTGCGTAATCTGCGCGGCAACGTCGCGTCCGCCCAGACCAAATGCCAGACCGATTGCCAGCGCAACCGAGCCGATTAAACCGATGAGCAAAGTATTGATTAAGGTAGCGGCAATGCCGAGTTGGTCAATTGCAGCAATGATCGCAAAGCCGATAACGATATATTGTGTTAAAGTCGCCAGTAAATTCGGACTTCCGACGCCGAGTTGAGAAACGCTCGAACGAACTAGTCCCGACAAAAAACGCGCAATAAGACTTCCGACGACGATAATCGCCATTGCGACAATCACATTCGGAATAAATAAAACGATGCGGTTGATAATTTCCGTTAGTTGCGGAATGCCGAGAACGTTGGCAGCAGCCTGGACAAAAATTAAAAATATAAAGTATTTAACGAGTGTGGCAATCACGCCCGAAATTGTCATTCTAGTTCCCGAACGCCGCACGAAATCGCCGATGCCTGAATGCTCGACGGCGTTCTCCAGACCAATCGCTCGCAAGCCGCGTTCGATTAAATTCGCCAACACGCCGGAAATCAGCCAACCGAAGACGAGTATTAATAACGCGCCGATAAGCGCAGGCAAGAAGCTGATAAAGTTCATCAATGCATTGGTCAATGAATAATAGACGGCTTCGCCCGTGTCGCGTATGCCGGTCGTTGTAGTTTGTGCTTGCATAGCTTTTCTCCTTTAATTTCTATCGTTTATCTTACCGACATTTCTTCAAGGCACAGAGATTGCCGAATTGAAACGCTCGGCAGCAGTAGGTAAATGTTTGGTTTCAAATAGAATCGGGCACGAAAGCTCGCGCTTTGTTTGAAGACAGAAGCAAAGATTTTATTCTAATCGAAAAAAATCACGCTTGTTACGGTTGCCTTCGCGCCCAAAGTCGTTTAGCTGTTTCGACGGTTGTCAACGTCTCGATTATCAATGTTTCGATTATCGACGTTTCTGTCGGTATCTACTTCGCTAACGTCTACTTCCGTGCGTTTTACCGTGTCGCGGACGGTTTCCTGCCGTTCAGTGGCTTCTTTGCCAATGACGACTTCTTCAACCACGTGCGCTTGTTTGGAAACCACCGGAACTTCCGCCGTTTCGGTTATTTCGATTGTGCCTTCCTTAAAAGCGTTTGGTGCGTCGCCGACCGGACGGTCAACCGCGTGACGTTCGACAGTAACTCTTTCCTCACGCAAATTAACTGTTTCTTCAACCGGTCTTTCCGTAACGCGCGTGTGAACACGGACACCGCCGCGTTGGACGACGCGTTTGCCGACGTTTAGCTCTTCTTCAATAACCGGCAGTGCGACTTCGCCTTGATTATCGTAGTTGCGACGTTCGGTCTGCGCCTGTTCTTCAGTATAAAGCGGTGCTGTAGCATCATGTTGCTTATAACCGGAAGCGCGATATTGCGCCGTGCGGCGACCGGCGTCAACCGCTCCGCCCTTGTTCAAAATGTCGGACGCACGGTCAACCATATTGTCGTCCGCATCAACCGTAACGATGACGCTTCCGCGTCTAACCGCTTCGGAGTAAACGCCGCGCTCGTCGTCGTTTAAGTCAGTTCCGAAAATTCCGTCGAAAAAATTGGCAATGCCATTGCCGATTGAAGTTCCCGTCGTATAATCGGTCGAGTTTCGACCGCCGTAAGTCGTATAACCTTTGCCGCCGTCATTGCGGGCAATTGAAATATCTCCTTGTTTGATACCTGCACTGCTTAATTGTTGGACGGCTTGTTGCGCCTGTGCAAAATCATCGTAAATTCCTACTAATGTTGTTGACATAATATTGTTTCTCCTTTTTTTATTACTATTGTTTTTATTCGGGTGAAAATTAAATTTCACGCCTGTCTGTTTGTTCATCAACCGGAGTATTGCCAACTTGATTATTAGCTTCCGGCTGTATTCGTTCGAGCGTCGCTTCTTCGCGGCGCACGACAACCTCTTGCGGATGATTGACGGTTTTGCTGCGTTTTACAATTCGCACTTCCTCGCGCAGCACGAGCCGTTTTTCAACTACTAAAGTTTCTTCCAAAAGCGGTATTACCATCACGTCGCCTTCGTAACGCACCTGCGGCGGTTCCTCGACGAATTGGTTGATGGGAACACGCTGCACTTCGATATTTTCCTGGAAAATCGGCTGGTCAACCGTTTCAGTTCGTTCCTGTACGGTTTTATGCACTCGCACGCCGCCGGTTACGACTTTTTGTCGCGCTATTTTCAATTCTTCGGCGAGAATCGGAACGATGATTTTTTCGACGTTTGTCGAATGTGCATTTGCCGATTGTGCGTTTGTCCAATTTGCGTTTGTCGAATCTGTCTGCTCGTTTGTCGTCAGCGCAGCGAAACTGGCGGGATACGAATATCCGCCTTGTTCGTTTTGGACAAACGCGTTGCCGTCTATAAAAGCACTTCTGCCGTCGTCGAAACGTATGAGAACCAGGCGCGACTCCGAGCCTTGCGGAGGAATTACGGTTAAGTCGAGCGTGCCGCGCACGCCGTTTTGGTCAATTACCTGTAATGTTGAACCACTCATTTTTTTGTCGCTCTATTCTTCGCGCACAACCTAAAAGTTTATTTGCGAAAAAGTTAGTTGAATTTATTTTTGTGTTTCAACAATGCGATAGAAAAAACGAACCGGCAACCGTGCTTACACTTAGTATCGGTAAGTATTTTCGCGGTGTAGATGTGGAAGAAAAGTAATGAAGGCGCGGAGTACAAAGGATTTACAGTGTTTTCGAACGAAATCCAAATCTTATATATTTGTTAATTTTAAGTGGATTATTTTTAGTAATATCGAAGTTCACTCTACTAACCGGTAGTAGCGCGTTCAATAATGAAACGCGCGATTTCGACGCGGTTTGACCACTGTTTTTTTGAAAGTATGTTCGAGATGTGCATTTCGACTGTGCGGACGCTAATTTTCAGTTGCGCCGCGATTTCTTTGTTACTCATAGTTTTGGCGACCAGAAGCGCGACGCGCTCTTCTGCTTCGGTCAAATCGGAAAAACCAGGTGCATCAGACGCAGATTTTTTTGCGTCCTGTTGCTGCGCTGCCCCTTGATTGTTTATTACTGTAGTTGCGCGAGCAACCCGCCGATGTGTACGAGACACGCGATTCAGTATATTTTCAATCGCGGCGACTAATTCATCCGGCTCGAATGGCTTGACCAGATACGCGTCAACACCCGCTTTAAAGCCTGCAATGCGGTCTCGTTTGGTATCTCTGGCAGTCAAAAAAACAATCGGAATTAAATCGGTGCGCGGATTATCACGTATTTGTGCGGCGAGTGAAAAGCCGTCGGTGCCGGGCATCATTATATCGCTGACGACTAAATCGGGAATTGTTTCAGCAATGCGCTCGAAAGCTTCTTCGCCGCCGCGCGCAGTCATCACTTCAAAACCGGCTTTGCTCAAGCAGACACGGATAGCTTGCAGCAAGCGATAATTATCTTCGACGACGAGCAGACGTTTTTTCATCGCAAAATTCCTTAGTCAAAATCGTAGTCGTCAATTTCGTCTATTTTGTCATTCTCATTATTCCAAACCGAAAAATAAACGGTAAAACGGCTGCCGCGACCGACTTCCGACTCGACTTCTATGCGTCCGCCGAGTTCGGTAATCAGGCGTTTCGCCAGATACAACCCGAGCCCGACGCCCGGTGTTTCGGCGCGTCCCATCGCGTCGTCCGGCGTGCCGTCGGTCGTATGGTCATGCGGAACGTTTTTTCTGCCGCGATAAAATTTTTGAAACAGATGCGGAATGTCTTCGGCGTGTATGCCGCGCCCGGTATCACTGATGCTGATGGCGATTTCGTCAACCGAATGGTTTTTAACAATTGCGGTTTGCGGCGCAACCGTTGCGCCGCTTGTTTCCAGAATAGTCGTGCTTGTTTTTTTGTCGTGTGCGCAGTTAAAAAGTTCAGTTGAAAGACTAATCGTGCCGCCGAAAGCCGTATATTTTATGGCATTTTCGATTATCGAGCAGAGCGCGCGCCGGATAGCCTTTTCGTCGCCGCGCGCGTGTGGCAGCGTTTCGTCATACTCGACTTTGAAAACCTGCCCGCGCGCATTTGTCGCGTGGCGTTCTATTTTATCGCACGAGCGCAGCAGACGGTTAACATCAACCGGCTCCGAGCGCAAGTCTATTGAGCCTTCTTCTATGCGCGCCACATCGAGAAGATTCAGAATCATATCAATCTGGCGGTCGCATTCGGCGGCAATTGTTTCCAGGTATTCGTGGCGCTCTTCAGGCGAGTCGCCATCATCCTGCATAATGCGCGCAAGCGTTTTTATCGTCGTCAAAGGCGTCCGAAACTCGTGCGAAATAAGCTGCAAAAATTCGTCTTTGGCACAGTTGGCGGCTTCGGCTTCGCGGCGCGCTATTTCCGCTTCACCGCGCGCTGTCTGCTCGTTAAAATAAAACTGCGCGATTTCCTCTTGTGCGGCAGCGCGTTCCTGTTCGGCGATTTTGCGTTTGGAAATGTCGCGCGAAACCGTAAGCAGTTGCGACGGCTTGCCGTTCTCGTCAGCTAGAATTTGCGCCATCGTTTCGACCCACACAAACTCGCCCGATTTTTTTTGCATACGATAGTCGACCGTCAAATCAGTTTCGCCCTTTAAAAGCCGCTCGTGCGCTTCCTCGCGGACACAGACGACATCTTCTTTGTGTATAAAATCGTAGATTGATTTACCAATTAATTCTTCAGGCTTGAAATCAAGCAGCGCAAAAGACGACGGCGAAACGTAAGAATAATACCCGTCGAGTTTGTGCAGGCAGACGAGGTCGCACATGTTTTCGGCAAGCAGACGATAGCGCGATTCTGTTTCGCGCACTCGCTGCTCGGCAAGCGTCCGCTCGGTAACATCGACGATAAAACCTTCGAGCGCGATGATTTCCCCGAGCGAATTATGGATGAAACGAAAACGGTCACGAACATGCTTTACCGAATTCGCGCGCGTTGTAATTCGGTATGAAGTTTGCAGCGTCGGCGTTCCGTGGGCAGCATTGTCGCTCATTAAACGGCGAATTTCGGCGCGAATCCGCTCGCGGTCTTGCGGGTGAATAATTTCGCCCCACATCGCGGCGCGCTTTTCCGTCATTTCCTCAGCCGTGTATCCGGTTAATTCACGGCAGCCGTCGCTTAAAAATTCGCTCGTAAAATTCGGGTCTACACGGCAGCGATAAACCACGCCCGGCAAATTTCCGATAAGGGTCCGCAAAAAACGTTCGCGCTCGCGCAGACGATATTCCACTTCAGCCCACTCGGTTTCTTTTGTCATTTGTTCGCCGTATTTCATTTTTGTAAAACCTCGAATTTTGCGCGCGTCCCAGAGCGAACAATTTAACAGATTTAAGCCGACAAATAAATCTCAATATACCGCCGCCGCTGAACTTTTGTCCGCTTACGCTTGCAAATTATTAGATATTTTCACATTTGCACATAATTTTAATCTTTTATTCGTTATTTCTGCAATAATTTATACGCGGGAGTTTTTCTAATCGAAACTAAAACTATCAGTATATTCGAAGAACAAAAGACATATCTTTTGAATTTGATAATCTTTAAATAAGCTTGGCATTCTGTAGGCACACAAAAGAAAAAGGGCAACTTTAATATTGCCCTAATTTATTGAAGTTAAATCCTTTTGCGAGAAAGACCGACCTTTGACTTAATGGTTATAAGATAAAGCTAGCGAGGAAATTCTGCTAGTCTCCCAACGAAAGCACTTCTTTGGAAGTGGATTTTTTATTGAAAAGAGATTTTTTTCCAACAAGCAAGATATGGTTTAGCTTGATCCGCTTTTTATTATTAACACTTTGGTCTGTTTTCTCGGAATATTCAAAGCCGAGAGAATAGTCATAATAACTCGATGAAAGTTGTTTACAAACTGTTTCAGGTAAATGAAATACAAAAGCGTCGGCGTAATGTCCCAAACTTTCGTCAACATACCCGAGTAATTCTCCTGATTGGTCGTTCATATAAACCGGAATACTTTCGATCGGATCGCACTGCTTATAAATTTCGCCTAAAACGTAGCTGCGTTTGATTGCTAATGGGCTGTAAGTCATAATTATAGCTTAACACTGTTTTGCTATTTTGTCGTTTGAATTACCTGGAACGGCACTCAAGGGAAAACTATGAACAAAATATTGTGGAAATCTTAAAAAATACTTATTTCTCAAAAACGATTCACTTGAGACACAAGGAAAGGACTGGCGTTTTGCTTTGACAAAACTACGCCAGCCCTAAATCTACTTCGTCGGACTAACTCTTATTAATGAGTTTTATTGTCTCGATTATCTGATGTGGTTCTGGTTTCGCGCGTGGTTTCTCGTACACCCGTTACTTCGACAGAACGTTTTTTCGGTATCAAGCCTGCTAAACCGAGTAAGCCGAGTAATCCCCAAGGAAAACCGTTTTCCTTCTCGACTACTGTTTTAACTTCCGTTCGCGGTGTAGTCGTGGTTTCAACCCGGGGCGTGCTGGTCGCCGTACTTGCGGGAAAAGGAGTACTGTTTGCCATCCGGTTAGACATACCACCGGTGGTAGTGTTTGCCATTTGGCTGGACGAACCAGCGGTACTGTTGTTTGCCATTTGGCTTGATGAACCACTAGTGGTGCTGTTTGCCATCTGACCAGAGGAACCACCGGTGTTACTATTTTGGGCGTTTATGGATAAAACTAACATAACAGCCAGTCCTAAGATAAGCACGCTATTTCTTGCTATTGCGGGTAAATTTATAACTCTCATAATTCTCATTCTCCTGTTTTTATAGTTTGAAAGACTAATGAATGCATAAACTGCCGCATTCAAAATGGTCATTGTCTCCTGGGGCGGAGTTTGATTTCAAGTTCGCCCCGAAAAACCTGCTAAAATTTTTCTAGCTTTTATTATCGGCACGTCGCGCCGTCGTATCGGTATTAACTTCTTCTAACTCAACATCCGTTCGTTTGACTGTATCACGAACAGTCTCCTGATGCTCGGTAACACTTTTGCCGACGACGACCTCTTCGACCACACGCTCTTCTTTACCAACTACAGGCACTTCGGCGTGTTCCGTTATTCTTATGTCGCCTTGTTTAACACTTGCTAAATCAGCATTGGTAACTGCGCGATTTACCGCATGACGATCGACGACCACATGTTCTTCACGCAATCTGACGCTTGCTTCGACCGGTTTTTCAACTATGCGGCTGCGAATACTCGCTCCGCCTCTTTCCACTTCGCGTTTACCAACGTGCATCTGTTCTTCGATAATTGGAATGGTTTTTTCGCTCTGAGTGTTGGCAACTTTGGTGTTGGCAACTTTGGTGTCAGCAACATTTCGCTCGGTTGTTTCAGCGGTGTGCGCTGTATTTCGTGTGGTTGTCTGAGTGGTTTCAGTTGTATTTTGTTGACTTTGCCTTGACGAAGCAGCATCAATGTCAATTGCTCCGTTATGGTCTAGAATTTCAGCAGCCTGCCTGGCTTTTTCAACCGAATCGGTATGAACTGTTAAAATAGCGTCCGCGTCGCCGGCAGCATTGCTATAATTTCTTGCTGTTGTTTCATCACCACCAAATAGAGAATTGAAGAAATTACCGACGCTGTCGGTGACTTCAATCTGCGCTGTCGTTTTAACGGCATCGGTTGTTGCCGCACTTCTGTGTGAAACATCGACGTTTCCCTCCGTAAATCCTTTTTGGAACAATTGCTGCTTTGCTGCCAGAGCTTCATTTTTATTGTTAAATAAACCTACTACTGTATGTGACATCTTTGCCTCTTGGAAATTTCAAAATTTTTATTGTTTGAAATGCCGGAACCGCTTATTAACCCCAACATTTGAATTGTAGAGATTTTCATTTACCGGCATTCCGTCTTACTTTTTATACTTACTCCAAATAAAAAGTAGGACCATTATAGTTATAAATCACTATTGGTTCGTGGCATCAGCAAAATGTATTCCAAGGGGAAACAGAAGTTACGTTCGGTTGCATGCCTATTTCTTTAAAACATAGTTTCAGCTTGATTTAGGCGCTAAAAAAATTGGAGACATTATTTTGCAATCTAAACATTAAGCGAATTCAAAAGTCGCTTGTATCAGATTGAGACAATATAAAAATTTATTCTACTGCTTAAGTTTCTTTAATCTATGAACTATTTAGGTTTGTAGTGAACAAATTATTCTTATTTTGCTCTTCAACAAATGGAATCACGAAAAAAACTTTTTTTCGACTTATGTTACATACCTGAGAGATATAAGCCCGTCAATAAATTCATAGTATAGCCATAAGTAAAATATCGTAGATAAGCACTATATTTTAATCTCGCCTTCTATTTTACCAAATTGAATTTTTGTACCGACCGTCAGCGAAACGCTGCGTTCCGGCTCGACATCTTTTATCACGCCATCGGCAGATTTAATTACCCATTTGTCATTTGAAATGTTTTTAAGTCCCCAGAGATTCGGATTCACCGGATGAGTTGAAACAGCAGCAATTGGCACGGAAAAATCGAACATTCGCCGGTCGTCAATGTGATGAGGAAATAACTCGGTGTTATAGTTGAGCATCACAACCGATTTACCGATGCGAACGCGCGGCGGCAATTGCAGCGCGGCGGCGCAAGCCCAACACAATCCCGCATTTCCGCCGTTTGCTTTGAGCGCGATTGAATCGTAAAAGTTCTCCATCGAACAATGCGGGCAGTAAAAAATCGCGTCGCGTAGACGAATCATCTCGCCGCGCCATTCGCTTTCACGAACGCGCCCGTTGATTGGGTCGCGCAAGCCGGTCGTAAAAGCGCGAATGAAAATGTCGCGCAGAAATTGCGGGTAAATTCGCCAGAAAGCGAGCGCGTTGTCGTGTATGCCGGGAACGGGACGGTTTGAATCGTCGTTCGGGTCATAGATAAAAAGTGGTTCTTTGCCGTAAAGTTTCGTCATGGCGGGCAAATCAAGCGCTTTTATCGCCGCTTCTTTTTTGCCTTCGAGCGGGTGTGCGACCATCAACATATAAAAAATCAAAACCGACAATGAAAACAAATCGGTGTTTGTACTCGGCAGCGCTTCGCCGCGCACAATTTCGGGCGCCATAAAGCGCGGCGTTCCCAAAACGCCCAAAACCGCCGCGCCGTCAACCGAAACATTGTCGTTGTCGGCAATCAAAACATCGCCGTTGGTTGGGTCGAAAAAAGCGTTCCCAAACGAAATATCGCGGTAACACAAACCTTGCGAATGAAGCAGCAAATAATTGTGCGAAAGATTATGCCCGGCGGTTGCCAGAGCGCGAAAAGTCGGCTCGATTGTTCGCTTCATCAAATCGACGATGTTTTTAAAACGCTTCGGGCGCAGCGGCATAATATAACCGAAACCCGGAACGCCAGCCGCCGTCGTTATCTCCATCGGATAAAGAAAATGCTCGCTCGGCGCGCCTTTTCTGATCAGCAATTCCATCGAAGCGCGCTGTTCGGGCGTCGCCATCTGCGGAAAAAACCATTTGACCGCGACCGCTTCACCGGCAAGTTCGGCTTTATAAACTTCGCCCTGCCCGCCTGCGCCAAGGAGAACTTCGATTGTGCAGGGCATTCCCGACGGCTCGCACTGAATCGTTTGTCCGGGTTTTAGAATGTCATTCATTTATTGTTTCTCAGTTTCGGCTGCATTAAGCCAGATGCGAGCGCCAATCACAACTGTCGTAAGCTGTTTGCGCTATTCGCAAATCTTCGTCCGTTTCAAAAAAATCAACCGCGCCGCTCGTGATTTCATAAAACGCGCCGACAACGGCGATTTTATTTTTCGCAATCGCCGCTTGAATTGCAGGCTGTTTCTTGATGTTAAAAACCTGCTGGCGCACGTTGGCGACGACGGCTTCGCGCAGTTTGGCTTTTTCGTCGCGGATTTTAGGGATTTTCGATATTGACGGCACGATAGAATTAAGTAGAGCCTGAATGCTCGGCGTTTCTCTGGCGCGTTCTTCGGCGGGCAGCAGAGCGGCTTTAACCGCGCCGCAGCCTTCGTGTCCCATCACGACGACGAGACTCGTTTTCAAATGTTCGACGGCATATTCGATGCTGCCCGTCGTTCCCATCTCAACGACGTTTCCGGCGACGCGCGTGATAAACAGACTGCCCAAACTCTGGTCGTAAATAATTTCCGTCGGCACGCGGCTGTCGGAACAGCCCAAAATTACGGCGAACGGCGTTTGTCCCAAAATCTGCGCGCGGCGTTCGGCGGCGGAAAGTTCGGGACGGCGTGCCTGACCGCCGAAAAATCGGGCGTTTCCGGTTTTTAACGCGCGAAGCGCTTCCTGGGGAGTGTTGGCAATCGGGTCGCGCAATTCCGCAATTTCTTCCATCGTCGCGCCGCGTTTGACGGCATCGGCAAGTTTCTGGTCTTGCAAAACGTCAATTACCGGCACAGGCGTCGGCGTTGTGGTTTGTCCTTTGGTCGCCAAACCGCCGAGCGTCAAACCGCCGAAAGCCAGTAAAGTCTTGCATACGTCTCTTCGGTTAATTTTATTTTCACTCATTTGTTTTTAGTCTCCCTTGTTATTTTTTCTCTTACGGTTATATTCGTTTCTGACCTTGCGCCTGATGATACGCTTGAACTATTAAATCCCGATTCGAGCAACGTTAACGATTGCGAATCACATTTAGAGATTATTAAATTAATCCACAAATTTCTAGCTCGGTTCATTTCATAATTTTTGCGCTCGTTAACATATTAGGCTTCAGGCTGCTAGAAAACCTCAAATTTACATTTTACTAAATTAGCTCTGATTTCTACTTCACCCGACTCATTCCCGATTATTCTTTCGTTCGACAACCACGCCGTGTTCGGTTTCCCAAGTGGCAATTCGGTTGCCGCGCAAATCGCAGCCTTCGACGCTCACCGCACTTGTTTCTTTTACGCGCACGGCAACCGTTCCGTTGCGGTGAATGTTGCAGCGGCGAACGGCAGCGACGCTTGCGCCGTGAACCGAAACGCCAGCCTCGACATTATCGTAAATGTTGCAGCTTTCAACGAGTGCGCGGGCTTCTTCGTTAACAAAAACACCCGACGTTGCGCCGTTGTAAACCGCGCACCGGCGCAGTGCCGAATTGCTTTTTTCGATAATCACGACTTCGGCTTTTTGATTGTCGTGAACAGCGCAATCTTCAAACTTACCATAACCCCCTTGGTGAACGAATACACCCGTATCGCGTCCGCCGAAGATTTTACAGCTTCGAAAAATCGGATTGGCGGAATCGCTGACGCCGACGTTTGCCAGACGATGACCGAAAATTTCGCAATTTTCAATTTCGCCCGCCGCGCCGTTTTGCCACACGACAACGCCGCCGTTGTTGCCTTCAAAAATGCGGCAGTTTTTTATCAACGGATTCGCGCCTTGCTTTATTGCAATGTTGACGTTGGCGTTGTGATAAACGTCGCAGTTTTCGATACGGGCGCGGGCGTTATCGAAAATATAAATGCCCGAATCCGCCCCGCCGTGAATGCTGCAATTTTTCAAAAACGGATGCGCGTTCGCGCCGTGAATCGCCACGCACGAAAGTGAGTCGGAACTAATGTCGCAGTTTTCCAAAGTCAATTCACCGAATGGCACGTCAGCGGCGAAGAATGCTTTGCCGTATCTTTTGCCTTCACCTCGCAAAGTCAAACCGCGCACAATCGCTTTGTCGGCTTGCATCTGAACGCAGCTGGCGTTTGCGCTTGCGATAACAATATCTTCCGCCGCGCCGTCGCCGACGATTTCAACATTTTTATCAATGACGACGCTTTCGTTATACGAACCGGGGCGAACTATCAGGCGTGAATCGGGCGCTACATTTCTTAACGCTTCTCCAATTTGAATGAAATCGCCGTTTCCGTTCGCCGAAACGGTGAAGGTTTTTTGAACGACAGTCGCGCTCGCCGATTGAATTTTTTTGTTCGACTGAACTTGATTTTGAGTTGCGGCTTGCGCCGCCACTGGAACAACAGTTGTCGTAGTTTGTGCTTGCGCAGAATTTTGCTGCTCGACAATTTTCAATTCGTCGCTTGAAACGATCCCGAGCGCGAACGCCCACGAATTGACTGCCCAACGCGCAGCCGTTTCGGACAAAGCGAGATTATCGCAGAGACGCTGCGACAGCCTTCCCAATAAAACCCGGCGCGGCGTGTTTTTTGCGGCGGCAAGCAAATCAAGCGGCACTCGCTCTTCAATCGCCATTGTCAAAACAGAAACTTCACGCCGGAAACTGCCGCAATAATCTCGAAGAAGTCCTTCGCAGCGGCGCGGATTTTCAACGACGGACGCGCCGTATTTCGCCACGATTTCAACGAGTTTTCGGCGCGGCAAATCGTTCATTTGCTTTTCTTATCAATTGTTTTTTCGCTCGCCGAATTCGGCTGCTGCGTGTCCGCGTCTTTTTGAGCGAGCGCGGCGGCGGGTTTTGCGGAAACTTTATTTTTATCTTTTTTAATCGTTATCGTTACCGTTACGTCTTCCATATTTTCCGGCGTTACAGTTTCAGAATTGGTCAGCGCGGCAATTGCCTGCGAAGTTTCCGGCGACGGCGGAGTTTCGGTTGTCGTTGTCGTCTCCGGCGTTTGTGTTTCGCTCGTTTTTTCGGATTTCGCGTCGCTTTCGGATTTTTTCAGCCGGTCAGGACTGTAAATTATTCCAACCGTGCTGTCGTCGCCGCTACCCATTTGTGTTGCTTCTTCGAGCCACGCTTTCAGATTAACGTTCACGGCGTCGTGACCGCCGTCCGCCGCGAGCATATTTAAAATATCCGTTCCGGCTTGAAAAAAGCCGGCTTCGCTCGAAAACGAATTCAGGTAACCGTCGGTTGAAAGCAAAATTAAAGCGTGACTTTGTTCGACGGAAATTTTCTGGACGGAAAAACGAAAATCGTTTTCCGCTTTTGGCAAACACATCGAAGTAGTTTCGTTGGCGAGCAGACGCGCGTCTTCGGGCAGCGGTTTCGTCACTTCGCCCGCCGCCGAAACATTTAAAATATCGCCGTCGCCAAGCTGCAGATAAAGAACGAAATCTTCTTCCATAGCCACCGTTAGAGAAGTTGTTCCGTAAGCGAGAAGCGGATTTTCTTCGATTAACTTTCTGGCGCCGACGCCGGATTTTTCCTCGAGCTTTTTGAATTCGTCTTCGGTAAACGGATTATTTTTCAGATGGTATTCAACCGTTTTTCTCCATTTTTTGACAAATTCTTTCGGCAAATAATCCTTGCCTTTGTTTTCAATTTCCGCCAAATCAAAATGCCCGCGTCGTTCGTCAAGAAATTCGCCGACGATTTGCGCCGCTTTTTTGACGGCAAACTGCGAGCCGAAATCGCTGCGAAAACATTTCGCGCTGCCGTGACCATCGGCGATGGATACGACAATCGGCAAGCCGCGACTCGATTCTCGAACCAATAAAATTGAATCCTGATTCGGAGTTCCAGCGCGAATATGTGACGCGCCCGGAACGGTCTCGCCGATGATCCGCCATTCGGTTTGATTGGAGTTTTCCATTTTATCTAAAGTTTCTGACCGGTAAATTGGAGTAGAACATGGACGAAAAAGTAAAAAATGAAAAACTAAAAGTGAAAAGTCGAATGACTTAAATTATTCACTTTTCACTTTTTAGTTTTTCACTAATTTTACCAAACGTCGTCAATAGTATTTTGGTCATTTGGGTCGCCCTGCGTTCCGGCAGGCGTTCCTGTCGATGCGCCGGCATTTTGCGTTCCGGTTTGCGCGGCTGTTCCGGTTGCGGGCGCGGCGGTCGGAATTGGAATCGGCACGTTTGCCGTGTCCGTTCCGGCGGGAACTTCAGCACCCGCAGCAGGCGACGAAGCTGATTTTAAAACAGCGGTTGAAGCCCATTTGATATGTTTAACGAGTGCTTCGGGACTGTTCGCGGCAAGCGGTTTGAGTTCGGAATTGCCGATGAACTTTTGCAAAACTTCCGGGTCGGCATCCTGCCCGATTGAGATGGCGATGCGAACCGCTTTTTTGCCCCAAGGCTGTTCCATCAACGCTTTTAAACCGCCTTCAAAATCGTCGGTCGGCTGACCGTCGGAAACAAGAACAAGCACAGGCGGCAAAGCGCGGTCGCTCATCGGCGGCATTTTTAATTGTTCGGCGACGAGTTCCAAACCTTTTCCCATATCCGTTTCGCCGTCGGCGGTTAAATCAGCCCAGGCAAAATCGGCAACCGGCGTCGGCTGCGAAATGTGCCATTGCGCTCCGCTTGAAAATTTGACGGCGCGAACTAGAACCTGCGCGTTCGGGTTGTCTTCAGCCACTTTTTTCATATGCGGAACGGCTTCACGAATCGCCGTGTTGAGCGATTGAATTTTTCCGTCGTCGCCCATCGAGCCGGAACTGTCGGCAATCCAAATAAAATGCAGCGGTCTCGAGGCAAGCTCGCCTCCGGGTCTTTTCATTTCCATAAATGTCTCCTTTTTGAAATATTATTCAATTTTTTAATAACTATTTTTACTGCATCAACTTTGTAGCTTGTGCAATACCTTTGCCATAAATTCAACCGTGTCAAATAAAGGGCTTTGCCAAAAGTTCATTTCAACATGTATGAATTTAATATAGCGTGAAAAGTTCAAAATGTCTTAATCGCTTCTAAAACTATTGCGGTGGAAAGCGGCGCGGTTCGCTTCGTTGAGTTTCCCGCATTACATCAATTGCGTAAGGCACGCCGAAAAGCAAAACAATTCCCGTTACAATCAGCAGAAAAAATACGAAAAGGCAGCCGAAAAATTTACGAAAACGCCTTTTCGGTGCGGGAGATGTCGTTGGATTGTTCGGTTTCGGAAAACTTTGCGGAACATTAACGTTTGAACCGCTTCTTCGCGCGGGCAAGTGTGGCACGGGCATCGGCAGGTTTACAGGCGCTCGCGCAATCGGCGGATAAATTTTGGGCGGCTGCGGCTTCGGTTGAGTTTGCTGAGAGCGCTGCGTGGGTTGAGGCTGCCGGTTTTGGCTTGATTTTTGAATTTCAGGATTTTGAGGAATTGGATTAATCGAATTTATCGGCGAAATCTGCGGTGCAGGACTATTCAGTTTTTCCTCTTTCGCTTCAACCTCCGATTCCGTAATAACACCGAGCGCAAGCGCCCATGAATCAACTGACCAATGAGATGCTTCCGTCGTCAAACCAAGATTATCTTCCAAGCGTTTTGCAAGCCTAGTTATGAGCAACTCGCGCGGCATCGAATTTCCCGCAGCGAGCAAATCTAAAGGTATTCGTTCTTCAACCGCAATCGTCAAAACATTAATTTCACGACGATATTCTCCACACAAATCTTTCAATAATCCTTTGCATCGCCGCGCATCACCACACAAATCGTTCCCGTATTTTGCAATAATTCGGCGAAGCATTTGTCGAGGCTTATTATTCATACGATATTTTTGCGGCGGAAATGACTTTTTGAAGTTTCCAGCTCAAGTAAGCCTTTAATACGAGAAGAATTATTCTGACGTATCAGTATAATATGGTGATTCGACTATAGAAAATATGATAAAAGAAGCCACCAACAAAATAGAAAAATTGATGCGCGGAAAATAAAACTTTAAGATTTGGCAAACTTTCAACAATATAAACAAGAAAAGGATGACTATAAAAATTGTGTTTCTTTTTCACTGAAAGGTGTGTTGAAATGAGGTCGAAAATTCTAATCAATAACCAATTTTTCTATCTCAAAACCGCGTATAAGTGAATTGTGTCAAAAGTAAAAATCAATAACGTTTTTGGGATTGCTGAGTTCGCGCTCGAAAAAATCAAAGTGCGGGTCGCCTCAGGATTTCAGTCAGGGCTTGCAATCGGACTGCGTCTGCTCCACTTTTCGTCAGGGCAGTGTTCTTCTCCAGCGACGGCGCCAGGCTTTTGAGGTTTTTGAGCTCTCTTCGATTCAGTTGTGAACTCTCTGCTCTTTGAATTGCCTGCCGCAGGGCTGCGATTCGTTCAGAAGACAAAGCTTGCGAACGCTCAAGCTGATCGATGTACGCCTTCGCTACGACTAACTGACGTGACCACCCAATTTTCTCCTGATTCTGCACATTCAATTCAGCTACCCGAACCGTTTTTGCGGCGTCGATCTCGTTCTGCGTAAGAAACCTGGTCGGCGTCAGCTCAAAGATGTCCAGTCCGCGTGCGATCTCTGACGAGTAAATGTGACCATTGTACCAGTAAGCGGACCAGGAACCGCCGAGCACGAGCATCTTAGGATCAATCGGACCCCGATCGAAATAGGCAATTTCAACCGGATGAGCCGCGTCAGTAAAGTCCATCAGGGAGATGCCGCCCTGATACCACGCTTGTACCTTGATGTCCCGTCCGGGAACCGGAATCAGCGAGCCGTTGTGCGCAACACAGTTTTCGCTGTCACCCTGCGCAGACGGTAATTTGTAGTAGCTCGCGAAGCTCAGCTTGTTATCCGTCAAGCGGAAAACCGCATTGGCGCCCCATACGTTCGGATCGTTCGCGCGGCAGCGCGCACCAAGTCCGCCGCCCCACTCATCGGTAAACACGACTTTTTTCCCATCATTCGAAAACGAGGCTGAATGCCAGTAGGCATAGTTAGGATCATTGACAGCATCCACGCGCTTCGGATTCACCGGGTCTTTGATGTCCAGCAGAATTCCGTTGCCCGAACAGGCGCCCGCCGCGAGTCCGATCGCTGAGTACACGGTAATATCATGGCACTGATCGGTGTCAGATGGTCTTGTCAATTGGTTGTTTTCGTGTGTTCCGCCGTTGTTCAGTCCGTTCAAAGCACCCGTCCTGGGATCCATAAACACTCGAGGACTAGATACTATCCGAGCATTTTGCGGTGCCGCAAGCGGCACTTTAATCACGTCTATGCGAAAGAGCGCAGTATTTGGATTCTTGTCCGGGGCTTCATCCGAGCACCCAGCCAGCTCTGCGCTTTGCCGGACAAAAGAGGTTCCCGAGACGTAAATGTAAGCGTTGTTCTTATCTTTCGGATCGACTACCAGGGTATGCGTGTGAGAGCCGCGGCAGGTTTGCACCGCTCCGACCTGTTTCGGATTTCTAATGTCGGAGATATCGAAAATCCTAACCCCGCGGAAACGCTCTTTTTGCGCTGCCGGCTTGTTCTCTTGTCCCGCAGCGGGCGCAAAACCCTGCGGACTGCAATCGAGTCGTCCGTTTGGCATCTCGACTGACATAAAGAGCAGATTCTTGTAAACGGACACGTCGCCCTGCCCGCCCGGACACTGCATCGAAGTTAACAAATTGGTCTTCGCCGGATTGGAGATGTCATAGATGCTGACTCCATAAAAGTTTCCCATGAACAGATGATTGCCTTGGAACGCCAGGTCGGAGTTGGCAAAAGCGAGTTGAGCAAAAACCAGTTGGAGCGGCTTTGGCATCATCGAGGCGTTGCCGATGCCCAGTTGACCGAGCGTCTTTTGCACCTTCGGATTATCAGCATCGTCCGAGCCGAGTTGAAACGCGTCCGGCTTTTTAAGAAGCATGACGTGCTTCATGCCCATCGCCACTTCACCAGCATTGTACATTCCCGGCGACAGTTTGGCGCGCGGGTCGCCTGCATCTGAACCCTTCATCCCCGTCGGTAGCGGCGGCGCCGATTCGGGAGCAAACGGATTAGCGCCGTTCTGGTTGGCGGGTTTAGATTCCGGCGTTTTCATAGGCGCGGGAGAGGGCGAGGTAGTTTGTGCCAGCGTCCCGGCTACAAAACACGAGCATAAAATAAAGGAAGCTATTAGTAACCGGAAAGCGAAAGTGTGTACTCGATTCATCTTTTCTCCTCTACGGGTTTTTCACCCAGCATGGTTTGCATAATCTTAATCTCAGCGCGTTGTCCGCTGTCGACATCAGTTGCAAAATTGAACAGTTCAGCATCCTGCCCTGCCCCTGCCGTATCGAACAAATCTTTTACCATAATCAACGCACCATTGTGGTGCTGAATCATTCCGGTCAAAAACAGTTGATCGAACTCCGCACCCCTCGCTTTTTCTAAGGCATCCATCTGCTTTGGGGTAAGCATTCCGGGCATAGACATGTGATGATGGCTCGACATGTCGTGACCTGGCATATCCATGCCTGGCATTCTCGTCATCGGCGGCGACACAGACTCCCCTCTGGTTTCGAGCCACCGTTTCATAAACTTCATTTCGTCTGACTGTGATTGGCTGATGCGCGCTCCGAGCAGCCGGAGATTCTTGTTCTCAGTATGCGAACTCATTAGTGCCGTCATCTCGACCGCTTGCGCGTGGTGCATGATCATTCCCTGCATGAACTCCACATCCTTCGGTGAACGAGGCGGCAGTGTCGCCCTCGTTGATGACGGAAGTGTTCTGGTTGGCTGACCCGGCGCACCGGGCTGCACCACAACCGGCGGCGGATTAGAATCAGCTTGCTGTGCGCAGACTGGCAGCGATAAGAAACATGTGAGAGCACCGGCTGTGATGAGTCCGCTTCGTGACGCTACAACACTCATTACTGACCGCAGCTTAAGCTTGGCACTGAAAGGGGACGACTGCATCGGTGTTGAGTAATCAAGCATTTAGCGATCACCTTACCACAAAATATGACACCGGCGCTACCCCCATAAGAGCAGCGTCCGCAAAGTTCTCCTGGCGATGAACGTAAATATTCCAGAAAGGGCTTTCATAACTCACCGAAGGATATGTTATGCCAAATTTGAATAAGTCGAATCTAAAAAAGGTCGTTTCTTAGACAAAATTGGCTTTGTCTTATAACCCTCTTTTGTCTCAATAGTGTTTAAGGTTGTCTCAAAAGTCTCTATTGGTTTGCACAAAAATATGAAACTGCACAAAATAGCGAATCTGGCACAAAAATCAGCTTTGTTACTGAAAGTCTTTAATTATTATTGTGGGCTATTGTTAAAATACTTCTCTAAAATTTCTTCTTCTGCTTTTGTTTTAACTCGTGGCAAGGACTTAAAGCCGATTCTTATTTTAACGGTGTCAGGTGGTAAATCGGCAGGTTTGCCCGGCTGCATATTGGCTTCCCAATTGTGTGCCATTAAAAAGTCTGCAAGGGCATTACAGGCATCAACCGCTCTCCGATGTGATTTAAGTATTTCTCCGGCTCTACTAGGATTGCGACCTGTAAATTCCATATACGGCTCGCATTTAACACCATCCCAAAAAAAACTTGCTAATTCAGGATTTGCTTTTACGCTTATTACATTCCATCCGGCGTTTTTTATAGCACTTATCACATCTTGCGCTGCCCGACTAGCCTCTAAATCAGGAAGATATTCAACAATGGCTTGATTCCGGCAAAAGGTTTAATAGGGTCAATGTTGGAAGTATCGTCAGAAACGATAAGTGGTATTTCTCTATGAGCAAGCGATTTTTCAAGTTTCAGCAAGGCGAGTTCGGCTTTTGCGGTTCGTTCATTTGCCGTTGCCGTTTCGTTGTTCAGCCGAGCAATTTCCTCCTGTGTTTGGCGTGCTTTTTCGCTGTTAACCTGTCTTGTCTTATATCCCAAAATAAACCCGATTGCGGCAACTGTAAATGTAATAGCGACAAGTGCAACACCGACCATTTGGGAAAGATTCCACCAATCTTCAAATGTCATTGATTTAAGTTTCCTTTTCAATACTCTTGATTTTACGCGAACAAGTTTTATTACAGTTCTGTCTTTTGAACTATTGTTCCTTGTTATAGTTTTGGTTTCCATTGCTATTGTTTTAGCATCCGCCACGATTGCTATTGTTTTAGTATTAAGGGATATGCTAAAAAAAAAACAACGTAATAATAAAAAATAGAAAGTGGCGCCTTGAATCAAGACAAATTCCTGAGTCATTATCATCAACGCTCAAATGTGAAAACGACTTTTTCAATGATTAAAGCGAAGTTTGGCGGAAGTCTGCGAAGTAAGACGCGAACGGCGCAAATCAATGAGGCACTTTGTAAAGTTCTCGCGCATAACCTTTGCGTGTTGATTCTCTTCAGGATTTTCCAGCCGCGAAGGAAATCTTTCTACTAATTTGCGGATCAATGTTTCTTCGTTTCCAAAATCTTTGAGCAGAGTGATGTCTATATCTTTGGTAAGTTTTTCTTCCCCCAACGCTACAACGATAATCCGCCGATAAAGCAGAACCGCCAGTTGTGAGAATCAAGAAAAGATTGAATATTTTGAGCGGTTTTAATCAGCGGAAGCATTTTTTCTGAAAAGCGAAAACCATTTTTGCCGGATAATCAAACCCGAGGTTTTAGGGATCACATAATCTTGCATCGCCAAGTCGAAGGCATCACTCAACGCAAGCATTGATGCAGAAGTTTTACTGCGTCGTATTTCTTTAATACAAACTTTTTCAAGCTCCAGACTTGCGGATTTTCAATTCTCGACCCAACGCTTTAGCTGTTCTCACTCGTCTTCCATAATCAAATTATAACAGGTAACGCGACCGCAAAATATTAGTATGATGCCGAACGTGATTGACCATACTATCAGCAAGGGCGCGAACGGAAACCGGATTGTCGTTCACCGTGCCTGTTCTTGACCACGCCTCATCATTTAGATTTTGAAAAAAGATAATATTCGCCTGACAGAGATGTGAAAACTCTTTGATCAGATCAGCGAGACTGATTAAATTAAAATTACCGTTATCGGTGAGTAAATCCTGGTCGAAACCTGCCAGCGGCGTTTGATCGCCACGCGAAATTCTCAAGGCGCGATAAGAAAAAACTCGCTCGCCGTTAATCAAATGTCCGAGCAGTTCCTTAATCGTCCATTTGCCTTCGGCGTAAGCAAACTCGCCTTTTTCTTCTGAAATTGAAGCGAAAAGATTTTCGACTTCGGTCAACTGTTTTTGCATCGCGGAAACAATATCGGTTTCTTCGACAAGCGAAACATAATCTTCATAATCTTCAATGTATTCGGTTTTTTCAGGACGTTTCATATTTGAATTTTAACAAAATTTGATTAAATTAGCTGACGGAGGAATTATGAAAACAAAATTTTTAATCGTGCGAAACTCATAACGAGAAAACTATATCTCTAATCTGTATCAAATAACATTCTTTGGTGGTAATAGTGGAAACGAAGTCTAGAATTCAATTTACGTCATAGGAGGTTGTATCGTTTTCAAAATAAAAAGCTGAATTTTTACTCATACCCCACCCTTCATTGAACCTATTGCTTCACCTCTCACATTTACCCTAGACGTGAGCCTGTTTTGTCCGTTGTATAAAAAATGGACAGCTAAAAAAAAATTACAGACTTCCTAGTTTAACTCGAAGACAGTCTGCAACGATTGAGATGGCGTGGGCGAAACGCCTACGCGCAACTCCGAGTTTAACAGACAAGTTTGATAACAAAGTAGATACTGTCTTGACAGTCAAGCAGAAAAAGCCAAACTCGCGTCAAAAGCCCGTTTGTGTTTCAAAACTCCAAATGCGATGTGCAATAGCTTTCGCATTGCCGCACAGACAATCTGCATCGGTGT
>MWVX01000032.1_pt1 | contig 43472 bp, 32 predicted proteins | sample 1047311 | NCBI WGS metagenome assembly MWVX01 (sample SAMN06349984, study PRJNA376086) | soil metagenome | isolation source: MtG-4 sample Antarctic (ecotone) soil | place: Antarctica | collected 2015-01-13 | reverse complement strand
GCCATAGAGGTTTAGGTCGGGCCTGTTGGGCTGGAAGATTGGTTAAAGAACAAGTACATGCAACGTTAAGTTTGCCCCCCCCCCAAAAAACCAAAACGGATTTGATTTTGAGTTTTTTTTTTTATCTGGAAGAATCAATAAGCATTTTTTTCTCCTTTCACCATATTCCATAAAGTGAGCAATATGATTTTTATATCAAGCAGGAAACTCCAGTTCTCAATATAAAAAACATCTGCAAGAACACGCTGATGCATGAGCTCCGGATCGGATGTTTCGCCCCTAAAGCCACGCACCTGGGCCAGCCCGGTAAGTCCGGGTTTTGCAAGATGGCGGGTCATGTATTTTTCAACAATAGGCCTGTATATCTCATTTAATTTGATTGGATGAGGGCGGGGTCCAATTACACTCATATCTCCAAGCCACACATTTAGAAATTGCGGCAACTCATCTATATTAAACTTTCTTAAATATTTCCCGACTCTTGTAATTCGGGAATCATCTTTTTTCGCCTGCACATATTCAGTATCTGCCTCTGTTACACTCATTGTTCTGAATTTGAAAATTTTAAAGATCTGATAGTCTTTGCCCGAACGGTTTTGAAAGTAGAAAACCGGACCTTTAGAGTCGAGGCGTATAAGTAAGGCCACAACCGGAATAAGCCAGCTAAGAATTAAAATAATGATCACACTGGAAAATACGATGTCGAAGCTACGTTTTATCATCTGATTAAAAATATTGCTGAGCGGCTCTGGCTGTAGTGAAATGACCGGATAGAAACCGTAGAAATCAACATTTATATTCCGGTTGTGAAAGGCACTGAAGTCAGGCACTACTTTAAAGCGAATAAGATTATCCTCTGAAAATCGCAGGAGTTGATTGATCTTTTCCGTTTCCCGAAGTGGCAAGGCGCAGAATATTTCGTCTACCTTATTCTCTATTGCGAATTTTTTTGCCTCCTCAATATTTCCATTAAGGGGGTAAGCAAGATCATTGGGGGCCTTATCATCAAAAAGGCCGAGTGGCTTAAACCCATACCCGGTGTATTCATTGAGGGTATCAAACATCCGCTTACCCATCCTGTCGCCTCCCACAATAATGACTTTAAAAACATTTTTTCCTGATAAGCGCTCCCTCTTAAGACGATACATAAGTCCCAGGCGTAATAAAGTATCCAGGCAGATAAACAAGAAATATCCATATACAAACAGGATGCGGGACATTGAAAAATTCTTTAGCAGCAGAACCACGGTGGAGACCACCATAGCATGAAATATGATTGCCTGGAAATGCTTAGAGAACGATTTTTCAAATTGTTCGAAACGCTGTGGGGTGTATAGTTTCAGGAAATATGATACGACAAGCCAGCATACGACAAGTGCGAAAGAGGCTTTGAAGAAAAACTCTTTAAAATTCGGTTTAAAATGGCCCCATATCAATAAGTAGCCAATAAGAAAGGAAAAAAGAAGTAAAAAGATGTCTCCGAAAAGGTTAATGACTGAGTAAAATCTAAACTTTTCACGGAGCATTTACCACCATTTATTTAAAAGCGTGGCAAATGTAACCAATTAGAAGAATTGAAAATTCCTATGGATTCATATTGCTCTACCAGTGGCTAAACTTGTCACAAACTTGCCTTCATTAGATTAACCATGAGCTTTGATTTATTCAGCTTTGGCAGGTACTGGTTAATAGAAAGGAACGAGATACTTTGTCTAACATTTGATAAGGAAATATGGATCTTAAATTTCGAAAAATGCCTATACTGGCGTTAATGAAAAATTTTTCCTAATGGTAAACTAGAAAAATTTTCTTTTCCAAAAGATTGATAGCAACACTACTGCAAATCCCAGTAAAACTACAATAGTTGATAACGTGATAGTGGTAAAGCCATACACGATATTGGGGTCAAATTGTGTGGGAGGCTGATGGCCACCAGTCATCAGTAAAAATCCCAGGGCGAGTAGCACAAGGCCTGCTCCCAGGATTATGTAATTTTCACGGGCATATAAAAAGGCAGGAGGCGGAGGGGAATCCTTTAATTTTTTTTGTTGTGTTTTTTCGAGCGTAACCAATTTTTGCTTTGCCATAAGATTGTTATGCGTCAACATGAACCATATAGGTCATATGTAACTCGGAAGCGGCAAAGTTAACAGAAAATGATCAATAGAGTTCATCCAGCTTCATGCTAAGGTATTTCTGAACGGCAAAATGTGTACTCAGGAAAGAAAGCAGTAATCCCATTGTAAAAATGCCAATAAAAAGCAGAATTAGCTGCCCTGCATCTTGCAGCGCCATTAATTCAGGAATTTGGCTTATTGCAAAATTCAAAACAGTTATTAAAGCCAAATTGGCTAAAACAGAAGCAATGAGGCCGTTGAGTAAACTCTGTTTGGTAAATGGCCATGTGATGAAGCTGCGGGTAGCACCCACTAACTGCATGCTTCGTATAAGAAAACGGCTTGAGTACATTGACAGCCGTATGGTGCTGTCAATAAGAGTAATGGCTATAACAAGCAATAGCAGGCTGATGCCAATAATGATCCAGCTTAATTTACGGAGGTTATCATTGAGCACCTGCACCAATTGATGCTCATAATAAAATTCGCCGGCCTCAGCATTCGACATAACTCTTTTCTCGATTGCATTAATGCTGTCAGCACTTGTGTAAGCCGCATTCAACTTTAAGTTTATAGAGGCGAACAGGGGGTTGTAATTGAGAAGGTCTTTAAAATCTTCCTGATTGTTCTTTGTAAATATCCTTGCTGCCTCCTCTTTTGAAACATAGCCTGCACTCTTGACCCAGGGTTCCTTTTCCAGCTTTTTTTTAAGGACAAGAATTGCATTCTCCTTTACGTTGTCTTTTACGATTACTGTAAATTCAATATTTTCTTTAAACTGATTAGCGAGTTTCTTGCCATGAATAAATAATAGAATTAGCAAGCCCAGCATGAATAGGACGAGGCCAATGCTGAAAATGCTATATAAATGATTCAGTTTAAAACGTCCATATATTTTATTCCGTACCTGCGCCATTATTGAATTTGTTTGTCGCGAAAATACGTAACGATGGCGGCAGCAAATATTACATATAATATCGTTATCAACAGCGAATCATTTAAGAAAGGTTAAGCTAATTGATTTTCACCTTGTTTGGTTTTGAAATCTGTAATCCCTTTGTGGTATCGATTGTTAATCTGATCAACTTACATAGTATCAAAAACTTCATTTAGGTATCGAGAGCTGTCGATATCCTGGTGAATCAGATAGCATGCGAAATGTTAGTTTTGCCTGGCCCCTATTTGGCTGATGTTATGGATTTCAACTTCAAGGATATTGAAACGGAGGTGCAGGATTACTGGCGACGGGAAAAGGTCTTTCATACAGAAATAGATGATGCAAAGCCTAAATATTATGTGCTTGATATGTTTCCTTATCCTTCCGGCGCGGGTCTGCATGTGGGCCATCCGCTGGGGTACATTGCCTCAGATATTATTTCACGATTTAAAAGGATCAAAGGGTTTAATGTGCTGCATCCAATGGGTTACGATTCTTTTGGGTTGCCTGCCGAGCAGTATGCGATTCAAACAGGCCAGCATCCGGCTATCACCACCGAGGAAAACATTAAAACTTTTCGATCACAGATGGATAAGCTCGGCTTTAGCTTTGACTGGAGAAGAGAGGTGCGAACGAGTGACCCAAAGTTTTATAAATGGACGCAGTGGATTTTTATCCAGTTATTTCATTCCTGGTATAATAATAAAACAGGCAAAGCTGAATCTATCGATTTGCTTGTAAGTCAATTTGAAAATGATGGAAGTGCTGGCATTGAAGCTAACTGCAGCGAAACAAAAAACTTCACCGCTGACGATTGGATAAATTTTTCTACAAAAGAACAATCTGACATCTTACTAAATTACCGGCTAGCATATATCGCCGATAGCTGGGTTAACTGGTGCCCGGCATTGGGAACGGTGCTGGCTAACGATGAGGTAAAAGATGGTGTGAGTGAACGTGGCGGTTATCCGGTTGAAAGAAAATTGATGAAACAGTGGAGCCTTCGAATTACCGCCTATGCAGAAAGGTTATTGAAGGGGCTAGATGATCTTCAATGGAGTGAATCCATAAAGGAAACTCAACGAAATTGGATTGGAAAATCAGAGGGTTGCCTGATTAAGTTTGAAGTGGCATCAGAGGGGCGCACCCCTCTCCCTGGGAGAGGGGCTGGGGGTGAGGAAGAAAATTTGACCAAGGACTCAAACCTAAAAACTTCGCGATATCTCACTGCTAATCCGGCAATGGCTGCCTATCTTCAGAAACAAGCAGCCCAGCAAAAGAAGGAACCCACCCAAGCTGAAAAAATATTGTGGGAGCGGTTACGCAACCAGAAGCTTGAATATAAATTCAGAAGGCAGCATCCTATAGATAACTTTATTGCTGATCTTGTTTGCCTTGAACTGAGGATGATAATAGAATTGGATGGAGAGAATCATAAGGAAAATGAATATGATATAGAGCGGACAAAAATTCTGAAGAACTTAGGATATGAAGTGATTAGATTTTGGAATGAAGATGTAATTCAAAAAACAAATGATGTAATAAGAAATATACAAGCAGTATTACATAGACGAGCTGAAATCCTCACCCCTAACCCCTCTCCTGTGGAGAAGGGAACTGAAACGCTCAGCGACGGTGATTTTTATATTGAAGTTTTCACAACGCGCCCAGATACCATCTTCGGCGTTTCCTTCATCACCCTTGCACCAGAGCATGAATTGGTAACACAACTTACTACGGAAGAATATAAAAAGCCGGCAGAAGGGTATGTTGAGTATGCAAAGAATCGAAGTGAGCGGGATCGCATGACGGATATAAAAAAAGTAACAGGCCAGTTTACCGGCTCTTATGCTGTTCATCCATTTACAAAACAACAAATCCCGATTTGGATCAGCGAATATGTATTAGCAACCTATGGCACTGGTGCGGTAATGGGAGTGCCAGGTCATGATGAGCGTGATCATAGGTTTGCAACCCACTTTGACTTACCATTCACATCTATTCTTAAAGGAGTTGATGTTAGCGAAAAATCTTTTGATGAAAAAAGTGGGATTCTATGTCACTCAGATTTTTTAGATGACCTGCCAGTACAAGAAGCAATCAAAAGAGCTATTGAAGAAATAGTTAACCAAGGGATAGGAACACGCAAGATAAATTACAAGCTGCGTGATGCCATTTTCGGAAGGCAGCGTTACTGGGGAGAACCTATACCAATATATTATGATGAAGAAGGAATTCCACACACAGTAGATGAGAATGATTTACCGGTAGTGCTTCCGGAAGTAGATAAATATTTACCTACTGAAAATGGTGAGCCACCACTGGCGCGTGCACAGGATTGGTTTTATAAGCCCCTCTATAACTCTCCTGAAGTGGGGGAGAACCCAATTGATCAAAGCTTACAAGGCCCCACCAACCTCTCCAAAGGGGAGGCTGCTCTCACACCAATTCAACAACTGAAAGAGGGACAAGGATACGAAACTGCAAATAGGTCCAATTGGAAATTTCTGAAGAAGAATTCAAGAGAAAACAGAAAGCAATCAACAGAGGCAGAGTCTGTTTTGTGGGAGCATTTGCGAAATCATAAATTGGGCGAACATTTTAGAAGACAGTATGTAATTGAAAAATTAATAGTAGATTTTGTTTGTCTGAAAAAGAAATTAATTGTTGAAGTAGGTGGGGGTATTCATTTAATCCAGGTTGAAGAAGACAATGGTCGTGAAGAAGAATTACACAAATTTGGATTCAGAATCATCCGTTTTAAAAATGAGGAAGTTCTGAATGCAATAGATGATGTACTCAATAAAATAAGAATCACCTTACAAAAACAATCAGACAAGATTGCGGCGTCTGGTGAGGCATTGAGCGAGAGCAAGTCTCCCCTTCGGGGAGATTTAGAGGGGCCTTTGAGCGAGATGTATCCTCTCGAAACCACCACCATGCCCGGCTGGGCCGGCAGCAACTGGTACTTCCTCCGCTACGAAGACCCATACAATGAGAAAAAGTTTGCATCAGAAGATGTTATTAACTACTGGCAAAACATTGATCTCTATGTAGGAGGTGATGAACATGCAACAGGTCATTTGCTCTACTTCCGCTTTTGCACAAAATTTTTGTTTGATCTTGGTTTCATTCCTTTTGAAGAACCGGCGAAGAAGTTGGTGAATCAGGGAATGCTGCAAGCGGCTACTCATTCAATTTTAGTAGTGTCAAACACAAGAGAAAATGAAATATTTATTGTGGAAGGTTCACTAGCAGAAGGTGTCTCTGCCATTAAATTTTGGAATGGAAAAATAGTAAGGTTACCAAAACTTGCAAAGAGAATTTATGTCTCTTATGAAGTAGACAAATTTAATCCAATCCCCCCTAAAATTGGGGTTAGTCAATTATATACTTCATATGTCCCACTTGGAGCAGTTGATTCTTCTTCTAAATCAAATAACGATTTATATAACCTTCATATAGGTAAATTTATTTCAGCATTACCAGGTAATGAGGATTCATTATTTGTAACTCTTGAAGGTTGTTATCAAGGAGCTGAATTTTATCCTTTTTCCGAAACTTCTCAGAGAGATTGCTTCAAAGTGAAGTTTCAGGGTTTTGAAAAAATGTCCAAGTCCAAATACAACGTCATCAATCCTAATGAAGTTGTAGAAAAATATGGTGCCGATGCCTTCCGTCTTTATGAAATGTTTCTTGGTCCGATAGAGCAAAGCAAACCTTGGGATACACAAGGCATTGATGGCGTCTATCGTTTTTTAAAAAAATTATGGCGGTTGTTTTATGATGAGAACGGAACCTGGATAGTCAGTAATGATGCTGCATCCACAGATGAATTGAAGGTGTTACATCGCACCATAAAGAAAGTAGAGGAAGATATGGAGCGCATATCGTTCAATACTTCTGTAAGTGCGTTTATGATTTGTGTGAACGGGCTGGCGCAACTATACTCACATAAAAAGGAGATCCTTAAGTCGCTGCTGATTATTTTATCTCCATTCGCCCCTTTTATTACAGAATATCTATGGTTGAGAATGGGAAACAAGAAAAGCATTTTCCACTCTGCATTTCCAATCTATGATGAATCATTACTGGTGGAAAATGTTTTTGAATACCCTGTGGCCGTCAACGGAAAAACGAGATTAAAATTGATTTTCGATCTCAATCTTCCTTTAGAACAAATTGAAAAGAAAGTCCTTTCAGCAAAGCAGCTTCAGAAATATTTCGATGGTAAAACTCCAAAGAAGGTGATTGTAGTAAAGGGAAGGATGATTAATGTGGTGGTTTAAGTTTTAGTTTCATAAACCGGCGCTGCAAGTTCGCGGCACCAGCTATACTTCAGTCTATTGAATGATTACAAATTTTCCCTGTTCAAAAGTAAGGCCATTTCGTAGAATATTATAATTGTAAATTCCAGGTGACATGACCTATGCTAAGATAAGTTCCGGAACGTTCATTTTTCTCACTGGGATAAAGTCCACCTTTTTGCTCAAAATATTTCTTGCCCGAATAGGGATTGTAATATGATGCACCTATTGTTGTGCTGAAGAGATTTCCATGTACGTTTTTATCACCTCTGTCAGGAAGGGCTGCTTGCATTGTTATCAGGATAGCCATAGGTATCGTAAAACTGCTCGCAACATTTGTAATTTTTATTGGGATCCGAAGGATCAGGAGCACAGAAAATTGTTGCATCGCATTGAGCAAATGTGAGACTCTTCATTCCAAGTAGAAGCACAAACATTCCCAGAAATGATTTGACAATGTGATTTGATTTTTTCATGTGGAACGGCAGCCGAAAAAATCATATATAGGCTGGAGCAGCTATAGGCTGGAGCAGCTTATAATTGCTTTTTCATAACTAAATCAGTATCGACCTGGCTCCCTACTACAAAGGGATGGGTGCCAATTACTTCAAAACCCCATTTTTTATAAAATGCCAGTGCGCGGTGATTATTTTCCCATACACCGAGCACTATTGATTGCACCTTTTCTTTGCTTGCAACAGCAATACTCTCCTCCATTAACATCTTGCCCACTTTTTTATCAAAATATTCTTTTAATACATAAAGACGACAGATCTCTAAACATTTATCAGTAATCCATTCACCAAGCTCCTGCTTACGTCCAAGCTTTACAAAACCGATCATCTTCTCATTATCAAATACTACCAAATAAGTGAAGGTTTCATGAGCCAGCTCCTGGCTGATAGTCTCATATGAATAAGCACTCTCTACATATACTTTCAGATTACCGGGGCTTGTGAAAGGGGCCCACGTTTGAATGAAAGTATGCATTCCAACCACTGCCAGAGCTTCGGCATCTTCAATCGTTGCTTTCCGAATCTTAATATTCATCTGATATTTATTGTACAAGATGTCCTGCAAAATATATAATGATTACATCGCTTACCATATCTATGCACGCCGCTGGGTTTTATTAAGCAGAAAAAAGGATACTAACGGATAACCATATTTCGAATTCCTCTAACCTGTTTTCATAGGACGGCCATGAATAGTTCAAAGCTGTCAAAACTTTTTCTCGTCGGATTTAGTTATGTATACTTTGTGCCCTCTGTTATCAAAATGGAATCCCCCGGAAAGAATTTATACGAATGGAAAAAGTGAAGATCATTGAATGTCCGCGGGATGCCATGCAAGGCATTAAAACGTTTATTCCGACTTCAAAAAAAGTAGAATATATAAATCGATTGCTTGCGGCCGGTTTCGATACAATTGACTTCGGCAGCTTTGTTTCTCCACACATGATCCCTCAGCTTGCAGACACGGCACTGGTTATATCGCAGCTAGACTGGTTTCCCGAAAAATCTAAGTTACTTGCCATCATAGCAAATGCAAGGGGTGCACGGGAAGCTTCAGTTTTTGATCAGATCACCTATTTAGGATTTCCATTTTCCATCTCAGAAACTTTTCAGCAGAGAAATACAAATGCATCGATTGAAGAAGCTGTAAAGCGCGTAGAAGAAATTCAAACCATTTGCACCAATCGAAATAAACAGCTGGTAATATATATCTCAATGGCTTACGGAAATCCTTATGATGATCCATGGAGTTCAGATATTGTATTGCATTGGACTAATAAACTTGCAGGTATGGATATAAAAATTATTTCTCTTGCAGATACCACAGGTGTTGCTGAGCCAGATGTGATCTCACTATTATTCAGAGAGACAATAACCGCCTATCCTGACATTGAATTTGGAGCACACTTTCATACCACAACGAATACATGGCGGGAAAAAGTTAATGGCGCGTACATGAATGGTTGCCGTCGCTTCGACGGGGCAATAAAAGGATATGGTGGCTGCCCAATGGCAAAAGATGAATTAACCGGAAATATGCCTACTGAAAATCTTATTTCTTATCTGGAAGAAAAAGGCGTAGGCTCCAAAATTGACAAAACTGCCTTCGATATGGCTATGTTATATTCTGAATCGGTTTTCGCATGATTATCTCTTAGAGAGACATAAACAATCATTAAAATGTATAAAGACATTTAGCTAAAGTCTATTGACGCAATGATCTATTAGCCTTCCAATTATACTCATTGGATTTTACTAAAGGCTAAATTCTTTTGCATTTGGTTGATTTTACGCTCTACCCATCATGATGTTCCATAGATGATATGGGGTAATTTCTCTCACCAAATATGGCCCTGCCGATTCGTACCAATGTGCTTCCCTCTTCAATGGCCATTTGGTAATCGTCACTCATGCCCATGGAAAGAATATTAAAGGTGTCAAGAGCTAAAATCCAGGAGGTGGTAATGTCGCTCATCGATGATACGTTCATTAGTTTTAATCGCACTTCATCATAAAATACTTTCAGGCGTTTAAACTCCTGCCTCACCTGATCCTGATTATCGGTCAATGATGCAATACCCATTAATCCACGTATTCGAACATTTCTATAAACTTCCAAGTGATCATCTGCAAGCATTTTTCTTGCGTCTTCTATAGATAATCCATATTTCGTTTCTTCCGCGGCTATATGAACCTGAATAAGTATTTCGGTGATACGATTTAACTGAGCCGATTGCTTTTCGATCTCATCCAATAGTCGCCAACTGTCGACAGAATGGATAAGAGTTACTAAAGGAATTACTGTTTTTACCTTATTAGTTTGAAGATGCCCGATGAGATGCCATTCAATATCCTTTGGCAACGCTTCGAATTTTTCCGATAGTTCCTGTGCTTTATTTTCTCCAAATACTCTATGCCCCTGTTCATAAATTTTAAGAACTTCCTGGGGAATCCTGGTTTTAGTAACAGCAACAAGAGTTACATCCCGGCTGTTCAGAAACATTTTAAGTTGCTCAAAGGATTGTTCCATTTTTTCTAGCTCAACGATAAAAAGAATACTTTTGAAGGTAAGAATATTGTTTTTTTGAAACCATTTTTTTTAGCTGCGATCGTAATTATTATCTGCCTCCCTTCATGCAATCGTGAACCTGTATTATTGCCCGAAGATATTCTATCCAGGGAGAAAATGATTGAAATATTGGTTGCGGTGCATCTTGTCGAATCCTCGGGAGATAGCCGAGGATTTTCCATGAGGGAGGCTAACAAATTAATTGCTGTCAGGTATGAGAGCGTCATGAAAAACCATGGCACCACCTTCAATCAGTTTAAAGCTTCTTTTGATTACTACATGCAGCACCCGGATCAGTTCGATGAAATTTATCAGGAAGTAATTAACCAACTCACAGCATTGGAGGGTAAATTTCGTGCTAAAAGACCTGAGACCATAAAGCCAAAGGTTGATTCGCTTACCGACTCTATTCCATATACTAAACCATTGCGGAAAGCAGTGCCACAATAGTGGTTAAAATATGTTCAGGAGATACATCATGTCTATGTAAGAGTAAAAATACCTGTGATCTTAAAGAAGCGAATTAACTATTTTAGCAATAAATTATCCTTTGATGATTGATAAAAGAGTTTCAGGAGCCGATGAAGCTATACATGACATGAAGGATTTCTCCGTGATCATGGTAGGTGGATTTGGATTGTGTGGAATACCAGAAAATTGTATTTCAGCTTTGATAAGAAAAGGCATTCAGGGACTTACATGCATCTCAAATAATGCGGGTGTTGATGATTTTGGACTTGGATTACTTTTGAAAACGCGACAAATAAAAAAGATGATCGCCTCTTACGTTGGTGAAAATGCAGAATTCGAACGGCAATTGTTAGCGGGTGAATTGGAGGTTGACCTGATTCCACAGGGAACTTTAGCTACCCGCATTCAGATGGCGGGAATGGGCATTCCTGCATTTTTTACACCCGCAGGATATGGAACCGAAATAGCTGCAGGAAAAGAGGTACGCGACTTCAATGGCAAAATGTATCTGATGGAAGACGCACTACATGCTTCTTTTTCTATTGTGAAAGCATGGAAAGGTGATGCGATGGGTAACCTGGAATTCCGAAAAACCACACGTAACTTTTCAACCTCTATGGCCAAGGCTGCCGACATCACTATCGCGGAAGTCGAACAGCTTGTGCAGCCAGGAGATTTGGATCCTGATAAGGTGCACGTGCCTGGCATTTACGTGCATCGTATTTTTCAGGGTTCAAATTATGAGAAGAGAATTGAACGAAGAACTATTGCAATATGATGAAATAGTATTGGCGTTCAAGCCAAATAAATAATAACAACCAAGCAACGTATAATGGAACCAAAGAATAGCTTGAGATCAATAAACTTATCTGATGCCACTCGATAAATATGGAATAGCGAAAAGAATTGCTCAGGAACTGAGAGATGGCTATTATGTAAACCTGGGAATTGGAATTCCGACATTGGTTTCAAACTTCATTCCTCAGGGCATCAGCATCATATTACAATCTGAAAATGGTATTTTAGGGATGGGACCCTACCCCTCTGATGAAGAAGTAGATCCCGACCTGATCAACGCAGGAAAAGAGACGGTCACTGTTATTTCTGGAGCAAGTTTTTTCGATTCTGCTGAAAGCTTTGGCATGATTCGCGCAGGAAAAGTGGACCTGACTGTGCTGGGAGCTATGGAGGTGTCAGACGAGGGTGACATTGCGAACTGGAAAATTCCTGGTAAAATGGTAAAGGGGATGGGTGGTGCCATGGATCTTGTTGCTTCAGCGAAAAATATCATCGTGGCTATGATGCATACCAACCCAAAAGGTGAATCGAAGCTTCTCCCAAAATGTACGCTGCCGCTTACCGGAGTAAAATGTGTGAAACGCATTGTTAGTGATCTTGCCGTACTTGAAGTTACAGCACATGGCTTCCAGCTGATCGAACGCGCACCAGGCGTTTCAGTGGAGGAGATCAAATTGAAAACGACCGGCAGATTAATTATTGATGGCGAAATTCCTGAAATGAACATCGGTTAATTATGGAGAGCAACCCCACTGATGACTTCTCAGTAACTTTAGATCCCACTTACCGATTTAAAAGTTCGTTATACAAAATCAATTCAAAAATAAATTATCAATGGAAACACTCACTCATTCGGTTTCAAAGCAAGATGTGGATTTTCTGCCAATCAATGGAACTGATTACGTTGAATTCTACGTCGGCAATGCAAAACAAGCTGCACATTTTTATCAAACAGCTTTCGGATTTGAGCCAGTGGCCTATGCAGGTTTAGAGACCGGCATCAGAGACAAGGCTTCTTTTGTAATGCAGCAAAATAAAATCCGGATTGTTTTCACCGCTTCACTCAACGCTGATTCGCCTATTGCAGAGCATGTAAAAAAACATGGGGATGGTGTTAAGGTAGTAGCCTTATGGGTTGATGATGCCACTGCCGCATTTGAAGAGACGGTGAAGCGCGGGGCTAAGCCTTTCATGAAGCCTGAACTGCAGCACGATGAAAATGGAGAGGTGATCCGTTCCGGAATTTTCACATATGGAGAAACAGTACATGTTTTTGTAGAGCGAAAAAATTACAATGGAGTATTTCTTCCAGGTTATAAACCCTATAAGTCTAGCCTGAAAACTGAACCCATTGGTCTGAAATATATTGACCACATGGTTGGCAATGTTGGCTGGAATGAGATGAACGTGTGGGTGAAATTTTATGCTGAAGTGATGGGCTTTGCACAATTGGTATCCTTCGATGATAAGGATATCTCTACAGATTACACTGCATTGATGAGTAAGGTGATGCAAAATGGAAATGGCCGCATCAAATTTCCGATCAATGAACCTGCTGAGGGGAAAAAGAAATCACAGATAGAGGAGTATCTTGATTTTTATAATGGGCCAGGCATTCAGCATATTGCAATTGCAACTGATGATATTGTGGCAGCCGTGTCTAAACTCCAGGAACGTGGAATTGAATTTTTAAAAGTACCTGCAACATATTACGATACCATTCTCGATCGGGTGGGCAACATTGATGAGGAGTTGAGTGACCTTCGCAGGTTGGGAATTTTAGTAGACAGTGATGAAGAGGGCTACCTGTTACAGATATTTTCAAAGCCGGTAGAAGACCGTCCCACATTGTTCTATGAGATCATTGAGCGCAAAGGCGCGAAATCATTCGGTAAAGGAAATTTTAAAGCATTGTTTGAAGCCATTGAGAGGGAGCAGCAATTGCGTGGAACTTTATAAGCCTGGTCGCCGGTAATTCTTTTTCAGTTTTAATTTTACATGCACCTGTAAAAATGGATTTCATTTTGGAGAAATTTAATCTTACAAGATTATTCCCCACCTGCACTCTCCTATTCCTGCTAATAACCCCATCATGCATTTCTCAAACCCTGACCACCGACGTGCTATCAACCAGCCTTTGCAGGGCATGGAGAATTCAAAAAATTGTACAGGACGAAAAAATATCCGGCAATGAAAGTCAGTTAAATGATTTCGTGCTTATCATTCATGGTGATCATTCGGTTCAACAGGGAATAAGTCCGGATGGATTAATATCCGGTACCTGGATGCTTGATGAAGAGAAGCGCATCTTCACGGTAAAAGACAATGAGACGGGCTCCTTATATCCTATGAAGATATTATCAATAACTGCTGATTCTCTGATTTTACAAGACCAGTCACCCTCTGAGCCGCTGACCATATTCTACCTCGCAAATTAGGATGCGCTTACGACGGTTCCTGAGAAAGTAGTTAATCAATCTATAATATTAAAATCTGGAATCGCTTAATCTCGTTTCAAAGGGATAGCGAAGAAGAAAGACTTATTCCATTTGCAAAAGATTTGGAAGCAGTGGCTGCCATTGAAAATCAACTTCTGTTTACGGAATCTGTATTGATCATACAATCTGCGTTTATCTTACTTCACGTGTCTATTCTAAACAAATCGTGATCAGAAAATATTTTTACTGTATTGTTTTAAGGATCATCCTTAAACAGAAACATACCGCAATTGCTTCATGTAGGATGGTTCCATGATTCAAAATAGAGCAGCGCTGAATATAAAAAACAAAAAATTTTTATTTTTTAACATGATGAAAGATAAGCCTGTAGCCTCTTTCAGGTGGATTTTTTTTATTCGCTTAAAATAAATCTTTGAGAAGGTCATTTTGGGATTTATTTGTCTTTCTAAAAACTCCACTCAGAATTTTTTTTTCAGTAAATTTTTTTCCTTATTCACATAATTGTGTGAATAAAAATGTGAAAGATAATTTTTGTTAAGATTCAATTCATTCTTATTTTGATGAAAATTTTAAACTATGGCTACAAAAAAGAAAGCGGCGAAAAAAGCTGCGAAGAAAGCGGCTCCAAAAAAAGGAGCAAAAAAAAGCGGTAATAAGAAAAAATAATTTTAGAAACTGCTTTTTAAATACGGGGGGTCGAAAAATCGACACCCCTTATTTTTTTAGAGATACGCTATCAGCATAGGTTCAATTCTTAAATATGCAAAAAGCCAAATGCCTCAGGTACATAACGATGTTGCAAACATTAAGCTTTGCTGTAAAAGAATTCTCCTTAGAATAATTATCTTAGTCAAATGACTGATTCGATTGATTTGCGGACTTCAGCATTTCCTCATACTCGATAGGAGTAAGATCATTAAAGAAGAAATTAACCGGATCAATCTTAATATTATTTCTTATTACCTCGTAATGTAAGTGAGGTGCTGTTGATTTACCTGTACTGCCTACATACCCGATTATATCACCTCGTTTCACTGTTTGACCTTCACGTACAATTATCCGGCTCAGGTGAGCATAATGGGTTTGATAACCAACCATGTGATTTATCATTACATTATTTCCGTAGCCACGGTCGCCATAATCAACTGCCGAAACAGTACCATTGCCAGTAGCATGAACCTGTGTTCCTGTAGGCGCTGCGAAATCAAGACCCTCATGCATCTTCGGAATTTTATAGATAGGATCAATTCGCGTCCCAAAGCCAGATGCGATGTGCGACAACTCTTTATTTGAGATTGGCTGAATGGCAGGAATGGACGTTAGCACCTCTTCCTTTTTCTTGATGAGAAGTGTAATCTCATCAAATGATTTAGATTGGATGTAAAGGCGTTTCCTAAGCTGGTCTAACTTCTCAGCAGTAGAAGACATCAACTCACCGTTGTTAAAATTCATTAATTCACGATACTTATTAATGCCACCTGACCCTGCCTGTCTTATGCTGGATGGAATTGGTTCTGCTTCAAATATTACACGATATATATTGTCGTCGCGATCCTGCATATCCGCTACCACAGACGACATCTGATCAAGCTTTTTATTTAGCAATTCATACTCGAGCTCCATTTGATTTATTTCGCGGAGCAGGGCCTTTTCTTTGGGTGAATTAAAATAAGTATAGGCTAGATAAACAATTACGAAAGCAAAAACCAACACTGCCGAAATAAATCCACCAAGGCGGCGAACCTTTGATTGAAGTGATTCTTCAAACTTTTCGTAGCGTAGCGACTGGGTATTATAATAATACTTTATCTTCTTCATCCTTAAACACTCCTATTATTAACTAATTTTAATGCCTCCAGCCATTAAGAACTTACAAAATTAACGAAATAATTTCTTCACCCAAGCACCCATGTTCGAATAAGTATTATGAATGCGAAGAATATACGATCCAAGTTTCTTGATTTTTTTCAATCGAAGGCTCATACCATTGTCTCATCTGCTCCCATCGTAATTAAAAACGATCCCACGCTCATGTTTACCAATGCGGGCATGAATCAATTCAAAGATATTTTTTTAGGCGACAAGGCACCGGTATCTAAGCGGATTGCCGATACTCAGAAATGTTTGCGTGTAGGAGGTAAGCACAACGATCTGGAAGAGGTAGGCATCGATACTTATCATCATACCATGTTTGAGATGCTTGGGAACTGGTCGTTCGCGGATTATTTTAAAAAAGATGCAATTGCGTGGGCGTGGGAACTGCTTACCGTTGTTTATCAAATTCCTGCTGACCGTTTGTACGTAACAATTTTTGAAGGCGATGAAAAAGAGAATTTGGCTGAAGACAAAGAAGCATTGGATTTTTGGAAAACCTGGATATCGGAGGACCGTATTATTCGTGGTAGTAAAAAGGATAATTTTTGGGAAATGGGTGAGACAGGACCATGTGGTCCCTGTTCTGAGATTCATGTAGATAACAGAACGGATGTGGAAAGAGAAAAGATTGATGGAAAACGTTTAGTGAATATGAGTGATCCGCAGGTAATTGAAATCTGGAATCTTGTATTCATTCAATTTAATCGTTCTTCAAATGGCCTGCTTCTGCCTTTAGCAGCGAACCATGTTGACACCGGGATGGGCTTTGAACGGCTGACACGTGTTCTGCAGAATAAAGCTTCCAACTATGATACGGATATTTTTAAGCCTCTCATTAAGTTTGTAGAGAAGAGGTCAGGTATAAAATATGGTGAAGAAGAAAAGGCTGATATTGCTATGCGTGTGATGGCTGACCACATACGAGCCATTGGATTTGCTATCGCGGATGGACAGCTTCCAGCGAATACAGGAGCAGGGTACGTAATTCGCCGCATTTTACGCCGAGCTGTTCGCTACTACTACAGCTTTCTTAAGCTGCAATCACCAGTGTTGTACGAAATGGTTTCCCTTCTTGCGGATGAGTTTGGAGAGATCTTTCCGGAAATCAGACATCAGCAAATTTTTATTTCACGGGTAGTGGAAGAAGAGGAATCTTCTTTTCTTAAAACTTTAGAGGCTGGGCTGAAAAGGCTTTCAGCGCTGGAAGAAAGGGGATCAGTAAATCAGGTGATAAATGGGAAAATAGCATTTGAGCTTTATGACACTTATGGCTTTCCTTTAGACCTTACTAAATTGATTGCGGATGAAAAAAAATGGAAGGTAGATGAAGCGGGCTTTCAGCAGGAGATGGACAAACAGAAGAAACGTTCGCGTGACGCCGCAACTGTCGAAACAGGAGATTGGGTGACTGTAAATGAATCGGGAAAAATTGATTTTGTGGGTTATGATACCTTGGAAACAAAAGCCCTGGTTTTAAAATACAGAAGACAGAAAACGAAGGACAAGGAAATTTTTCAACTGGCGCTCAACCGCACACCTTTTTATGCTGAGAGTGGCGGACAGGTGGGCGATAAGGGAATGTTAGAGATCAACGGTGAGCGCTTAGAGGTGATTGGTACGAAAAAGGAAAATGATTTGATCGTTCACATCTTGAATGGTTTTCCTGAATCATTTGAAGGCGAAGTAACTGCCAGGGTGAATGAAACATTACGGAGGGAAACCATGAGCAACCATACCTCAACGCACCTATTGCATGCTGCCTTGCGAAATATACTTGGAACCCATGTGCTGCAGAAAGGCTCACTCGTTGCAACGGATCATCTGCGATTTGATTTCTCTCATTTCTCCAAGTTAACAAAGGAAGAGCTTGGTAAGATTGAGGAGTTGGTAAATAAAAAAATCAGGGAAAACATTTTACGTGATGTGCAAACTATGACAATTGAAGAAGCAATGAAAAGCGGAGCCATGGCCCTGTTCGGGGAAAAATATGGAAATGACGTTCGTGTCGTCACGTTTGATAAAGATTACTCGCGTGAATTATGTGGCGGCACCCATGTACAAGCAACAGGAATGATTGGTTTCTTTAAAATAATTTCTGAAAGTGGAATAGCCGCCGGAGTGAGACGAATAGAAGCGGTAAGTGGCCAAGCTGCTGAGAAGCTGATATGTCAGGCTTTTGATCGAATTCAGAATCTTGAATCTCTTCTTGGCAACACAAAGGAAATTGAAAAAGCAATTTATAATTTGCAGGAAGAGAATATTCAGCTTGGTAAGCAGGTAGAAAAGCTTTCAGCAATTCAGTTTCATGCTTTAAAAATTGATCTGAAATTGAAGGCAGAGCAAGTCAATGGCTTCAACTTTATTGGTGCTGCAAGTGAATTAGGTTCCATAGATGCACTCAAAAAGATGGCATATGAGCTTAGGAATGAGGTTGAAAATTTAGTAGGTGTTCTCGGAATGACGGCTGAGGGGAAGGCTTACCTATGCATTATTATTTCAGACAACCTGGTGAAAGAGAAATCGCTTGATGCCGGTAAAATGATTCGCGAAATCAGCAAAGAGATAAATGGCAGTGGGGGTGGACAGAAATTTTTTGCTACTGCCGGCGGGAGCAACCCGGATGGAATTCCAAAAGCTATAGCAACTGCGCGCGAACTTTTACACTCTATTAATTAGTCAGCCCCTGATACTGTTATTACCAGCTGTTGTTATTCTTTCAGCCCTGCAAAGCTCAGCTTCGTATTTTGATAAAATTGCGGAGGTTCGTATGAACCGCTGATAGCTCCCGAAAAGAGGTACAAGCTATCATTTCGAAAATCGCCTTCGATGTTTCTGTTATAATCCTGAAACTCAAAATGACCGCTATCATTCACTTCAATAGATTCTACCGCTGTTTCTCCCTGAATCGTAATTTTATTTTCACCAGCATCCAATACAGTAACCGAATAAGCATATGAGGTATCATATTTATAGACCCCTGTGGAATCTACTCCTGAAACATCCAAAATTACCAGGCCATTGTAAGTTCCTGCATAACCTTCAACAACAGATACTGAAGTGTTGCCTGACGGAATGGGCACCGGCACCTCTTTTTTACAGGCCGTTGTGAAAGCAAAAAGAAGTGTAAGGACAAACAGATTTTTCATGGGTGATTTCCCTATCCAGGCAAAAATAGAACATTTGAAGTAAAGGAAACCATGGATGGTGTTGTTTCATATAGTTTGCAATACAAGCATTTCATATCTTTGCTTCTTCAAAATCCAGATGCTTAGTAGAGTGATATTTTCAATTCCCTCTTTCAACCATCAAATTAAAGCGCATTAAATAGTCCGGTTCTTTGTATATAAAAATTTCTGATAAACAATATAAATGAAAAAACTGTTTTTGATTTTCAGCACAATTACCGTCGCATTTTTTTCCTGCCAGTCAACCTCCAAGCCGGGATTAACGATAAGGGGGCAATTAAAAAATCACGGTGCTGCCACCATGGTTTATCTTGAAGAGCTTACATATTCCACTCGCAATACCCTTGATTCCACTGAAATTGATTTAAAGGGAAAATTTATGTTAGAGGGCGCCCTCCCTAAAAACGGACTTTTTCAGTTGCGGATAGGGACCGCAAAGGGAATATTTCTTGTTTTGGATGAAAAAAATTCGAATGTGGAATTAACTGCCGACACATCTGACATCACCAATTACACCTATAAAATAAAGGGTTCTCCCGCGAGCGAACAGATGCGTAAATTCATTGTTCAGACAAAAACATACGGTGAGGCTTTCGGCAAGGCAATGTCCACTTACAAGCAGAATGTGAATGCTGAAACCCCGGATTCTATCGTGAAAAAATATGAGGATGAGGTGGCGGTTGCCGATAGCACTTTCCGGTTATACGCAAGAAATTTTGCTGACACAGCAACAAATCCCATTGTTGCTATTTTCGCCGTCAGCAATTTAGATTATGAACGTGACCGTGAAACTTATGATAAGCTGGTAGAGCGGGTGAAGCCGCATGCTACATTGCCTTTCGTGCAGACGTACGTTCAAATGGTGAATGATCAGCAAAGCAGATCGCAGCAAAATGATATGGGCACAAAATTTCAAACGGGTGCCGCCGTACCCGATATTGAATTGCAGGATGTTAATGGCAACATGAGAAAGCTCTCCTCTTTACATGGCAGCGTGGTGCTTTTAGATTTCTGGGCGTCCTGGTGTGGCCCATGCCGCCGTGAGAATCCTACGGTGGTGCGAGCCTATGAGACTTTTAAAGATAAAGGCTTTACGGTATTTAGTGTTTCACTCGATAACAACAAGGAAAAATGGCTTCAGGGCATCAAGAAGGATCAATTGATGTGGCCCGACCATGTGAGTGATCTTAAGGGATGGAAATCATCCGTTTGTGAAACCTATGGTGTAAGCTCTATTCCACAGAATTATTTGCTCGATAAAGAAGGAAAGATCATTGCTGCAAACCTGCGCGGCGAAGCTTTGATTAAGGCATTGGAAAATATTTTTCAATAAGATCATTTTTTTGGATGATCAACTTTTTGGTTGCAATCCTGGTTCTCATTGCTTCAGAAGTTTTTGAGTGATAGATCTATCACTAGTAGTTAATGTTATAAGATAAACGCCTGCAGGATAATTTGCTAAATTGATAACAAGGCTATGTTTAGATTCCTGTACTTGAAAAATCTCCATTTCTCTTCCCTGCAAATCATTCACAATTATTCCTGCATCTTTCTCAGAAGAAGGAACATTGTACTGCACAATTGTTTCCTTTTCTGCAGGGTTGGGGTAGAGCTTTAACTCGGTTTTTTCATTACTTACTTGAAATGTTCCTGTATTGATGCTATCTGGCAGCAGCATGCCGTTGCTGTCCACTTTCACCAGCCATAGATCCTGATCAATAGGGCCAATTGTGCTGCCGGTGATGATAAAACCATTATCCCAGGGCGTTTGCTGAAAATCGGCAAAGTAATTCCAATAGTTATTACCATGTTCAAATTCTCTTTGCCAGATGATGTCACCCTGCTTATTTAACTTGCATAACCATCCCAAGTAGCCTTGGTGCCCGCAAAGTACAATGCTTGAATCTGCCAATTGCCTTACATTGAAAATCCCATTATCAAAATTACCATTGAAAATCTTCAACCAGATAATTTTTAATGCCGTATCCAATTTCATTAAACAAGCTGGATCGTCGTTATCGCCGGCATTCACAGTGGAATCAATAAGTGTAATTGCAAAGTAGTTGTTATCGAGCGATGTGGTAAGCTTGGCGCCGGCTATATTAAAAGGAGCATGGAATTCCTTTTCCTGTAAGAGATTTCCGACACTGTCAGTTATGATAATCCAGGGCGTAGTTTTATCAATAGAATAAACTTTCTTACCCGCCATGATCAATCGGTTGCCTGAAATTTCCTTAATTGATAAGCCAACTTCGATTTCTTCATCATTATAATTCCTTTTCCACAGGAGATTACCAACGCTATCAGTCTTCATTAGTAAGAAATCACAGGCAGTGCAGTAATCCGGATCATTATCCTGCACTGCTGTGCCGCCAACAATAGCTATACCACGATCGTATGTTTCAACATTATTGAATGCTACATAATTGGTATCTGCATTACTATATTCAACTGAAAAAATAATTTCGCCAGTGGATGTGTATTTAATCAGAAAAGAATTTTTGTCCAAACCAATATTCACACTACCTGATGAAATATAATTTGAATCATAAGTTTTCAATAATGAACCGCTTAATCCGGTATAATAGTACTGATAATCTAGCCCAAAAATAGTTTGACTTAAAACCGACTTTGAATTGCCTATTCTATATAATACTAAGGGTTGGTCAATGCCCGTTACGTAATTTAGTGCAGCAGTAAAAGCTAAATATGAAGAATCTTGAAAAGGAATTATGCTGAAGCCAAATTCGAGATGGTTTAAGTAATTATAAGTAGTATCAAAGGTTATTGTTTGCGCCTTTACTATTTTCAGAGGAAGAAAAAAGAAAGCGCAAACCAGTATAGTTTGCGCTCTCATGTCAATTGGTTTTTTGGATTATTACTTTTTGCGTTTCAAAGAAATTTCCATTTTGCACATCTTTTTTAAAATGGCTTGTTTGAATTTTCATGGTATAGCTTTTAAATAAATGAGGAAAACTAAGTTCTCTAATAGGTGGGGTGAGTACTAAATTACGTGGATTTTTATTATTTATAAAAATTATTTTTTAACTAAAATATAAGATATAAAGGTTATCCTACTCGTATATAAGGTTGCTAAAACTTATTTTAATAGAGGCACTTATTAATAACTATAATTCAAGGGAATGCGATGGGAACAATTGGAAAACGAGCGTGTGCTTCCGGATTCTGGCATCCTAATAGGTCTCCACAATCACTGAAGTTATTAGGTTGTATTAAACTGCCACATCACATGGCGATTGCTCCTGGAATATTCGGATTTGCCGAATTTACCAGCTAATTTCATCACTAGCTCATAAACAACAACTCCCTGTATTTTGGCAATGGCCACAGCTTATCGTCTACTATAAGTTCCAGCTTATCTGTATGATAGCGTATCTCCTCAAAAAAAGGTTTTACCAAATCGCAGTACGCAATCGCACGATCCCTGATATTTTCGATGTGATTGGCAGCCTTCCTTGCCTCAGTCATCTCATTAACCAATTTCACGATAGTATTTACGTGTCCGCTAATATCAGAAACAAGGTTTCTTTGCGACTCACTAAGGCTGACATGCAGGCCAATTTCGTTGTGGCCCCGAATATTATTTATCAGCTCATTCTCATATTGAATGGCAACAGGAACAATCTGGTTCATTACCAATTCGCCTATGATGCGGCCTTCAATCTGAACAATCTTTATATATTTCTCCAGTTCAATCTCATGACGCGCATGAATTTCTTCCTCAGTAAACACATCATTGCGAACAAAGAGATCAATGCTTTTTTTTGTTATCATGAAGTCCAATGCACGTGGAGCATTCTTTATATTATTTAACCCGCGGCGTGCAGCCTCTTCTTCCCATTCATCAGAATAATTATTTCCTTCAAACAAAATCTTTTTACTCTCTGTAATATAACCTTTAAGCACCTCCATGAGGGCTACCTCGCGATTCTTTCCATTATAGATGAGAGCATCTACCTCTTTTTTGAAAGCTACGAGCTGATCGGCGACAATTGTATTTAATACGGTCATAGTAGCAGAACAATTCTGCGACGATCCTACTGCGCGTACTTCAAACTTGTTCCCGGTAAAGGCAAAGGGAGATGTTCTGTTCCGATCTGTGTTGTCCTGCATCAGGGCAGGAATTTTATTATGAATTTCCAAGCGAAGGCTTTGTTCACTTTCTTCGGTAAACTTTCCACTCTCCACTTTTGATTCAATCTCTCCAAGAATCTCTGTCATATAAGAACCGATGAAAACGCTTATGATCGCCGGTGGTGCTTCGTTGGCACCAAGACGAAAATCGTTTGCCGCCGAAGCGATTGAGGCGCGGATAATGTCATCCCCCTCACTCACTGCTTTTATCACGTTTATAAAAAAAGTAAGAAACTGAAGATTTGTTTTTGGAGTGCGGCCGGGAGAAAGAAGGTTTTTCCCAGTATCCGTTGCCATGCTCCAGTTGTTGTGCTTTCCGCTTCCGTTTATTCCCGCAAAAGGTTTCTCGTGTAAAATTACCCTCAGCTTATGACGGCGGGCTACACGCTGCATTACGTCCATCAGTAGTTGATTATGATCTACCGCAACATTTACTTCCTCAAAATAGGGAGCCACTTCAAACTGTGAGGGCGCAACCTCATTATGCCTTGTCTTCAAGGGAATGCCGAGCCGGAAAGATTCCATTTCAAAATCGAGCATAAATGCATATACTCTTTCTGGAATGGAGCCGAAATAATGATCTTCAAGCTGCTGACCCTTTGCCGGAGCGTGTCCAATTAATGTTCTGCCGCTAAAAACCAGGTCAGGCCGTGCCTCATACAAGGCTTCATCTACAACAAAATATTCCTGTTCCCATCCGAGAGTTGGAACCACCCGGGTTACGTTCTTATCAAAATAATGACATACTTCCACTGCGGCTGTTTCTAAAGCCTGCAACGATTTCAGCAATGGCGCTTTGAAGTCGAGCGCCTGGCCATTGTACGAAACAAATATGGTAGGTATACATAGCGTTTTACCAATGCCTACCTCCATAAGAAAAGCTGGCGATGAGGGATCCCAGGCCGAATAGCCGCGGGCCTCAAAAGTATTTCGTAACCCTCCGGATGGAAAGCTGGAGGCGTCCGGCTCCTGCTGTACCAGTGCATTGCTATCAAAAACTTCCATGCCCTTATTGGTGCCTGAAAGCTGAAAGAAAGCATCATGCTTCTCTGCTGTAGCGCCTGTAAGCGGTTGGAACCAATGGGTATAATGTGTGGCTCCCTTGGAAATTGCCCACGATTTCATAGCCGAAGCTACCTGGTCGGCTATTTTGCGGTCGATCTTATGGCCGGTTTTTGTTGCAGCCATTACGCTTAGAAAGGCGTCTTCGGAAAGATAGCTTTTCATCGCCGTCTCTGTAAATACGTTTTCAGCGAAGATTTCAGATACCTTTCTGGCCATTAACTTTTGATCATTTATTTTAGGTGGAATAGCTTTTTCAAGAGACCTTATTCTGAGGTTTGACATTTCGAAAGTTTGGAAGTCAAATCTCGAAGGTTAAATTCAAAAAACAATAAAATTTTATGAACATAGCTAAAAATTGAAAGCCTACGCAAGAAAAACATTAATAAAATTTCATAAAAGTTAAGAAAAACAAATTTCGCTATAAAATTTATGGCTTTAATTAGATAGAATTGGGATTACCTGAAGTTTATACATTAAATAATGGATATTACCTATTTCAAATGGGCATCAGTCTGTTTCTGTGCATCCTCAACCATCATGTAACGGTTTGACTTATACTCAACATCGGTTATTAGATTAATAGAAACCATATTATGCTTAACGTATCCCCTTTCTTAATCTATATCTGGTTTGTGTAATTGGAAATAGCCTGCTGACTTGTTGAGATCTTATAAATGATCAATGTAAAGGGAACTTGGTTTAATGTAATTTCGGACAATATTGTAGGAAGGCTTATGGCATATTATAGAAAGGAGAATGGTTAAAATTCTTGCTTTAATTAATTAAGATATGACTAAAATAAGGTGCTTTAAATCTTTGGAGGGCTTTATATTTGGGTTACTTATCGTATTAAGTATAACGCAGGAAGTTTCTGGTCAGCAATATTATCTTCAATGGGGAAATTATATAGATTTTGGAACAGAGGATACATTTCACGGGAATGAATTTATTGAACAGGTAGCTGTTGACGTCTCAGGCGAATCAGATCGGATATACCTGGTGGGCCGCACTGCTTCAATATCTGAACCACAGTTAATATGTGATAGTCTAACCTTAAACGGTAACGAAGATGCCTTTCTCGCGAAATACAATCATTGCGGGGAGCAGTTATGGAAGAAATTTTTTTCCACCCATTATGTTTCAGACGGTGTTGCAATTCCTGCAAAGGAACGCCCCTATTGCATGGCCATTGACAATTACAATGGCCACAATTATATATTTGTAGGTGGGGAAATCAGAAACACAGATACTTCCTCAAAAAGCATTGCCTCATGTTCTGTTCTCGATAGTTGCGCCGCACCTCTCTATCAATCTCCGGAAGGAGACGATTGGGAGGGTTACATTGCCAAATATGATACTAATGGAACCCTCCTAAGGTGGATAAAATTCGGAGGTACCGATAATATCGGCTCCGGTGATATAGTTTTTGCGCTTACGATAGACCCTTTTACCAATGATGTATATGTAACGGGTAGAGCAAAGAGTAGTAACATGGGTTCTAATGCCACAATTAAATGGGACAGTACTTTAAATTCTGACGGTAACTCAGGAGATTGCTATATAGCAAAGTTCGATAACTGTCTTTCAGAGCTTAAATTCTTTAGTTACTATGGAGGAGTAAAAGACGATCGTGGTCACGACATACGTATTGACACCAGCACAGGCGTTTCCATACCTATAATTGCCGGTACAACAGAGAGTTTTAACCTGGGCATAGACCCTCCTAACCTCAACATTGGTTACAATGGCAATTATCTTCATTGCAATGCGAACAATGTCTGCATTGATGCTTTTCTCATGAAATGGAGTTCTGTGCTGGAAAATGGACCTGACTGGTTTCTTTATTTTGGAGGAAGCAATACCGACCGTGGCCGCAGACTGGCCCTGGATGGTTCCGGAAATATTTATTGGACAGGCTGGACCCAAAGTATTGATCTATTCAAAAGCAACAATGCCTATGATAAATTTTATGGTGGCAATGGCAACAATGACGCGTATGTAATTAAAATAGGACTGGATGGATATATTCAGTGGAGTACGTTTTATGGAGGAGAAGGGATAGATGTATCAAATGCAATTTCATATTACACGGATGAAACTACCCTAACCCAATATGTTATTATTATGGGTCTTACCAATAGTAAGGATTTAACCTGTGCTACTTGCGAACAACCCCCTATTATGTCTGAATTAAATGGTACAGGCACTGGCAATAATATGGATGTGTTCGTGGCTAAATTAACAGATCCACAATCTAGTGATGTTCAGGAACTTTCTTTTTATACTTTATATGGAGGCTCTGATTTAGAAAGCTTTGATAATACAGAGAGCTTTGGACCCTATATTGATTTTGGGTCTTCGAATGAACTATACCTGAGCTTTGCAACAGAAAGCGGTGACATAGCAGAGGTCACAGGAATTCCTGCTGTTTATAATTCTTATACAGGTGCTTCTAGTGGAACTACAGATGGTTTTCTAGGATTAATCAGTGTATCAGAACAGTCCGACTGCAGTCTTGCTGTCGGAGAGGCACTTCAGATTGAACCGCAGCTAAGTATTTCTGCATTACCAAATCCATTCAGGGATGAAGTGTCCCTTTTGATAAATACTAAAGAGAAAGGTGAGTCCACTCTTCAGATTTTTGATTATTATGGAAGAGCCGTCCTTGCTAAACAAATGTATTTAAGAGCAGGAACTAATATGATAACCCTAAAGCTAAACAATCTTCCTTCGAGTCTGTTACTTGCAAGAGTTCGGATTAATAATCAACAATCCGACTTGAAGCTGATCAAATTATAACTCGCCACGTGAATCAAAATACGAAGAACTATTATTGCTTTTTGAAAAAAGATTGAATTTTTCTTGCGTCTATAATCGTTATCAGCGCGAGCGCCAAAAATAGAAGACCCGGCATTTTATATCGCACTAAAGCCCCAACAATAGGAACTATACTGCCAACAAATACAAAAACGGAAGCTGAAAAAAACAAGCTGAAGAGAAAAAACAGATGCTCTGAATGAGAATTTTTTTTATAAAACCGCAGTGCTGTGAGGAAGAGAAGCACAATAAAAATATTGTCCAATGCCGGTATTATTTGGAGGAAAGATGAAACTTGCCATAGCAGAGGTTGGGTTAAACAGTTCCGCAATGCCTGGAGAATAAGTATTAAAAAGCCAGTTGCCCCCTTGTCAAATTCCATTAAATTAAGTGTGTCGGCATTGGTTGATTGCTTATAAAATTCTTCCTGCTGCATTGCCATCTGGTTCTTTAGATCCCAATCTCTATTCAGAAACTTTAGGTTCAGTATTGCAAGATAAAATACAATAATTATTAATATAAATTTCAGGGAGCTATGTTTAGAAGATGATTTTATTAAATGATATCCGATCATACACGGCATCAGCAAGATCAATAAATGTATACGCACGATGGCGAGAAGCCATATTCCAAAGCACAACCCAATAAAAGGCCACAATTTATTGGTGGTAAGAACTGGACTAAGAGAGTAGCGTTTTTTTATTTCGGCGGAGAACCAGAGAATAAATCCGATTGCAGCAACAGCGATTCCGTCTTTGTGGATTCCCGATGTCCAAAAAACTATTGAAGGAAAAAGAAAGAGTATTCCGGTAAAGAATTTCTTTTTTTCAGGGTTAGCCTCACTTAAGAAACGCAAGAAGTAAAGCAGGCCGATCAGGGTAAAAAAATTATAGATAACCATGTTTGCATAGTAATGACTGAATGTGAATAGATCGGCAAGTGCATTAAATCGCACTATGAAGTAAGAGTTCATGTTGGTGAAGTAACTCATCGCATCCTTATATGGTACAATGGAAGCTGCCGGATTTGGGTCCGAATTCCCAAAGACAAGTTGCAGATACATCCAAATTCCATCTTCCTTAATACTTTTAACAATAACCTGGCTATCTTTAAAGTATTCAAACGTGTCGCCTCCCTCATACAGATAGTAATGGATGATACCATAGGCGCCACCTGCCATCACTTTCAATAAAAATATTCCTGCAATCCATCGTGGAGATAGCTCAAATCGGGAGAAGAAGGGAACTTTAAGAATCAGGTAGCAAAAGACCATTGAATAAATAATAACAAAATATATTTCATTAGCGGTAAGCATAAAAGGTTAGGTGGTGGTTCATATCAGAAACCTGTGATACCACCTAAGTGCAATATAAATACTGTTATGATGTTGATGGCACGTAGACCTCTACTTATATTGAAGCACATCTACAAACGAGGTGCAATAGCCGATCTCCCTATCAAGGTTTGAACTAACTATTACTAATCTTTTGTCTGCGAAGTTTTTCATCAGTTCAAGATACCATTCCACACCCTTTTGATCAAGATTTGTGGTCGGTTCATCAAGCAGAATTACTGGAACATCCGCCAGCACCGCAAGAGCAACCTTTAGGCGCTGCTTCATACCAGAAGAAAAATTTCGGATCTCTTTAGAAGAATCTGATTTCAATTCACTGATATTGGCTACATCAAGCGTAGATAAGTTATTATAAAAAGATTTGAATTTCAATTGGAAAAGTATCTGCTCTTCCAATGAGAATTCCTCCACCAATTCCAAATACGGTGCAGCTATCGTTAGATATTTGAATATACCATCAGCAGGGATTTGAGCAGAATTATCATAATATGATATTGATCCGGTAGAGGGGCTCAATGCTCCGGCAATCATTTGAAGAAGTGTGGATTTCCCGCTGCCATTAGGTCCTACAATTGCATAAGTGGCGGGGCTTTGAAAAGTGTAGTTGATATTTTTTAAGATCCACTCATAATTAAACCGCTTGCCTGCATTGCTAAAGATGATTTTCATAGCGGCCATTGGTATATCCTTTCATGATGCCACGTTCTGAATGCCGGATAAAATCGGTGATGATATTTTTTTCCGGAGATGAATCAAACTCCTGATCTATCAGAGAAAGTGCTTTAGAGATATTGTGATTTTTAACGAAAAGTATACGGTATATGTCTTCAATACGTGCTATGGTGTCTTCATTATATCCGCGCCGCCTGAGTCCAATCGAATTGATGCCAACATAAGAGAGGGGTTCTTTTGCAGCCTTTACAAAGGGGGGCACATCCTTCCGCACGAGCGATCCGCCTGATACAAAAGCATGTTGACCTATTTTTACAAATTGATGCACCGCAGAAACGCCACCTAATACCGCGTAATCTTCGATGATGATATGTCCGGCTAATGCAGCATTGTTAGCAATCACACAATTGTTCCCTATAATGCAGTCGTGGGCCACATGGGCATAAGCCATCAGAAGGCAATTGCTGCCGACAATTGTTCTATTGCCTGCATTGGTACCCTTGTTTACTGTTACACATTCCCGAATGGTAGTATTGTCGCCGATGATGGCAAATGTAGATTCCCCATTGTACTTAAGGTCCTGGGGTTCGCCTGATATAACTGCACCGGGAAAAATTTTACAGTTAGTTCCGATCCTCGCGCCATTCATAATAGTAACACTGGGGCCGATTTTGCAGCCATCGCCAATCTCCACATCTTCATAGATGGTAACAAACGGACTTATCTCTACATTTTTGCCAATTTTTGCTTTAGGATGAATGCTTGTAAGAGGAAATGACATAATTCCTGTTAAGAATGATGCGGGTGAAAAAAGATTATTATATATGGAATTCTCTATTCATTTATCTGATTTTAAAACTGTTCCTTTCTTACAATCTTTGCTACCAGATCGGCCTCAGTCATCAGCTTGTTGCCCACGTATACGGTGCCGTGCATCTCGCATAAACCCCGGCGGATGGGGCTAAGCAGTTCAAGCTTTAGAATCATCGTGTCTCCGGGAACCACTTTATTTTTAAACCTTGCCTTGTCAATTTTCAAAAAATAAGTATCCCAGTTTTCCGGATCATCCACCGTATGTAAAACAAGGATACCACCCGTTTGCGCCATAGCTTCAATCTGAAGCACAGCGGGCATTACAGGGTTACCTGGAAAATGACCCTGGAAAAAGTATTCATTGAACGTTACATTTTTTATACCCACAACATGGCGGTCGCTGATCTCGATAATTTTATCAACGAGTAGAAACGGATATTTATGTGGCAACGACCGTTCAATCTTTCTGATGTCGAACAATGGTTGTTGATTGGGATCGTAGGAAGGAATTTCTTTCATGTTTTTTGATTCCCTGATAAAGTTTTTTATTTTTTTAGCGAAAGCAATATTCGCGGAATGTCCTGGTCGGGAGGCAAGAATTTTAGCCTTTATCGGTGTACCTATTAAGGCAAGATCGCCAACTACATCCAATAGCTTGTGCCGGGCGGGTTCATTCCGGTAACGCAATGGCACGTTGTTAAGGTATCCCTCTTCTACCTCAATGTCATTCCGGTTAAATAAGGTGGCTAGCTTTTTAAGTTGTTCCTCTTCAATTTTATAATCTACGATTACAAGTGCATTTTCAAGCGAGCCGCCACGAATAAGATTGCTATCTACTAATTTTTCAACCTCATGTAAAAAACAAAAAGTGCGCGCCTCGGCAATTTCTTTCTTAAACTGACTGATATGGTCAACTGTCGCATGCTGCGGCCCTAACACCGGTGAATTGTAGTCGATCATGACTGTTATCTGATATTCATCTGCCGGCATTGCTGTCAGCTCCACGTTATTCTGTGTATCATAAAAGCTGATGTTTTGAGTAAGACAGAAATATTCTCTCAGAAAATCTGTCTGCTCTTCAGTTCCTGCATTAACAATAGCGTCTACAAACATTCCGGAGCTGCCATCCATGATGGGCACTTCCTGGGCATCGAGCTCAATAAGCGCATTATCAATTTCACACCCTACCAGAGCAGCAAGAAGATGCTCTACCGTGCTGACTTTAACACCGTGCTGCATCAGCGTGGTACCTCGTGACACATCCACTACCAGATCCGCATCAGCTTTAACCGTTGGAGCGTCATCTATATCGATTCGTTTAAAGATGTAACCGTTGTTGCCAGGGGCCGGACGTACGGTGAGGTTAACACTCTTTCCAGTATGAACGCCCACGCCCGAAAGGGTGAAGGGCCTTTTTATAGTTTGTTGAAATTCTCCCATTTTTAATTTGCTTCTTCAGAAAAGCCGAAGAACTGAATCATTTAAATTATTCTGAAACAGTTATTGAATTATAATCTATTTTATGTTTAAAGCATATAAGGTAGGAAATAATTGCTGTTTGTACTATTTAAGCCTTTCTAACTGCCGCATCCGTTTCTCAAGATCCGGTAAGTTACGAAAAACCGATTGCGAACGTAGGGAGGCCGTATACTCAAAAGCAGGTGCTCCATTCCAGGCTTTGCCCGGTTCCCTAATTGATTTTGAGACGCCGCTTTGTGCGTTAATCCGACTCTCATCGGCAATTTCAATATGACCAACAAAGCCTACCTGCCCGCCAATCATGCAATGATTTCCAATTCTTGTACTGCCTGAAATTCCCGTTTGGGCTGCGATCACTGTTTGCGCACCGATTTCTACATTATGCGCCACATGCACCAGGTTGTCGAGCTTAGTCCCTTTATGAACCCTTGTAGATCCCATTGTTGCACGGTCTATCGTTGTATTTGCGCCGATCTCCACATCTTCTTCAATCACCACGTTGCCCAGTTGTGGAACCTTTAGATAAGAACGATCTGGTTGAGATACAAAACCAAAACCATCGCTTCCTATCACAGCTCCGGAATGAATAACACATGATTTTCCAATGATAGACCCCGGATACACTTTTACTCCTGAAAACAGTATGCTCCCATCGTCCACGATGCTGTTTTCTCCTATAAATACATGCGGAAAAATTTTTACATTGTCGCCAAGCTCTGCATTCTTACCTATATAACTGAAGGCACCGATGTAGGCATCGGAACCAATGGATGCAGAATCGTGAATAAACGTCGGCTCTTCGGTTCCAATTAAATCATCAAAAAGCCGGTTGAATTTCCCCAATACCTGAGTAAATGAAAGATATGGCTGCTCGACGCGAATGAGCGCTGCGTGAATTTCCTTTTCAGCCTCAAAGTCATTTCCGACAATAAGAGCAGATGCCCTGGTCGTATATGCGAAATGTTTATATTTATTACTGGCAATAAAGCTGATTGCTCCTTCGCCAGCTTCTTCAATTTTTGCGGGATGGGTAATAATTCCGGATGCATCCCCCTCAAGATTTCCCTTAAGTAAGATGCTCCATTCACCAACCGTTGTTTGCATCGGGTAAAAATAACCATTTTTTCATGTCAGAGAAAGGAAAGAGAAATCCGGTAATTGAATAAGAAAAACAGATAACTCCCGTACTCGTGGTGTACATGAGTTTGCTTTTTTAGGGTACGGACTTTTATTGATTGAAGAATAATTATGTCAGGACTCATTGCGATATATTATTCTAATCACATACATTACATTATAGAGATACAAAGAAAAAAGCCATCTGATTTAATAAACCAGACGGCTTCATCCCCAACATGAAAGATTTAATCTCCTATAGTAAGTTTAATCATCTGATTCTCGTTACCGCTTCTTAGCAGCAGAAAATAGACACCGGCAGGAAGTTGTGTTGCCGGTATATTAATTTGATGAAAGCCGGATCCCAATTGCTCATTGATGACATCACTGATCACTCGGCCGGAAATATCAGTGATTGCAATGTTGACCTGATCTGCTTTAAGCAGATTGAACTCTAATGTGGCAGATGTGCTCATTGGATTAGGGTACAGGTTAAATTTTAAATTCGTGAAAGGTTCTTCAATGGCGGTATAAGCAGAATTGTTTGGGGTCCAATTAGCCCATCCCATAGTCCAATCAGTATCACCAAACGCACCGCGATAAGTAACAGCGGTAAAGAAAGTATCTGTTAGGTTTAAATTGGTAAATAAAGCCCCGGATAAAGCAGGGGAACTAGCCATTGGCAATGGATTGGGAGCTGTCAAGTTGAATGCATCAGATAGCATTACCTCAGTATTCTCAGTGTATGTGATATTACCCTTGGCAGGATCATTGAACCAGGTGGTGATATCGAAGGTGCTGCCAGATGCTACTTCAAAGTTAACCGTGCATCCCGCTATTATAGTGTTTTCCACCTGCAGCAGACCTGCCGTAGCATTGCTTTCTGCAGCCGATCCGTCAATCATTAAACCCGTAGGATAACCCATTAATAATGTATTATAAAGACTTTGTTGCGTATTTCTCCGCAAATGAGCGGCTCGTTTAAAGTTGGCGTTGATGGTTGTTGAGGAAGTAACTTTTGGCCCTGCAATAGTAGCATTGGAAACAATAGCATGTGTTATCGGAGTATTTGTGGAGCCGGTTGCATCATTATCAGATTCAAAACCATTGGATCCACTAATATCTGCTATTACCGGATCTCTTAGCCCGAATAAGAACTGAAGCTTTCCACTGAAACCGTTGTCAGTGTCGAAGTCATCATCAAGTCCTCGAAAAGCAATAAGGTATTTGGCATTAACGGTGCCACCGAAAAATTCATATGAATCGTCGCCAGAGTAACTTACCTGGACGTGTTCGAGAATAGTACCTCTTCCCACACCCCCACATGTTAACCCGTTGATCTCACTGTTGGGCTGAAAAGCAATTCCTGCAAATTCAATACGCACATACCGCAAAATGCCTGAGTTATCATTGTCATCAGGTGCAGCGCCACCTCCATAAGTACCATTTCCTTGTCCATCATCAACGCCTCCTTCTATTATCGCTTCTCCTCCTAATTGATTGATGGTTGCTTTCCCGAGCAATATAATGCCACCCCAATCTCCATAATTACGAAAACCAACTGGTCCGTTGGAGGTAAATACAATAGGTTCTTCCTGAGTTCCGTCTGCCACAAGCTTACAACCTCTGGTAATAATCAATGATCCTTTGGTTGCTTTATCACCTTTAATTAAGGTTCCCGGTTCAATGGTTACGGTGGCGCCATTTGTTACATACACGAAACCATTTAAGAGGTAAATTTTGTCCTTCGTCCACGTAGTGCTTGCAGTGATGTAACCGGTCACAGTTTCAACAGGCAACTGCGCAAAGGAGTTAAATGCGTACAGAAGAATGACAGTTAGAGATATATAGAATTTTTTCATGTTATTTTTAGGTTATTTTATGCAAAAGTACTTTCATACTATTACCTGCATCTTAACGGATAGTTAGGTTAATGTTAAGGATGCTGGGGATATATGGTAGGTTGAGGTCTAATTCTGGCAAAGAAGGAGCAAAGGCACCTGTGGTTAAAGATTGAGGAAGGGCTACAACTATGTTAATAACAGGAACAATTTATCGCTCTCTTCATACTCCGAATTCCCAAGCTAAACCTGCTTCAAAGAAGATTTCAAAATCTATAGTTGAATCCTAATGTAATTACTCTACCGGTAGTTACGGCAATGATTGTTTTATCATTGGCTTCTATGAACTTATTATCATCATCCTGATCCTGATAGAATATGCCTTTCTGGGCAAAAATATCCTGGAAATTTAACCGTAAAGAAGCATTTTCGAACAACCGTTTCGAAAGTTGAACGTCTAAGATCGGCCGGGGAGCTTCATAAATATCCAGATATTCGCTTGATCCAACGGCAATAATTCTTCTTCCGATTTCATTAAAGAAAATGCTGACACCAAATTCAGAGACGGGTTCAGTATAGGTAAGTCCAAGGTTAATGATGTATGGCGACTGACCCTGCAAACTTCTTGTAGAATCTGCTGCATTGGCTATGGAGGATACGTCGACTTTTGAATTTATATATGCAAGATTTGCGGAAAATATAAAGTTTGAAAATTGCTTCCATCCGGTTACCTTTTCCAACAAGTCAAAGTTTTTTCTCAGCTCGAGTTCCAATCCAAAATTGGTGGCAGATGTAACATTACTGTAAGACCGGATGTAACCTCCGCTCGATATAAAATCAATCGTTTGTTCGATAGGTTCATTAAATTTTTTATAAAACACGCTTCCTGAGATTACCTGTCCACTTGCAAAAAAGCGTTCTATTCGGAAATCATAATTGTAGATATTCGTACGCTGCAGTGAATCATTGCCTATCACCACCGATGTGGTAGAGAAATCATAGAAGGAGAAAGGCGCCAGCTCGCGAAACTCCGGACGTGCAACCGTTTTCGAAAAGCTTAGACGGATATTGGTTTTGTCATCTATCCCGTAAATCAAGTTTGCAGAGGGAAGGAAATCAAAAGGTAGTTTCGAAAAGTCGGATGATTTGGTATTAACATCCACCGGATTATTAGTATAATCGAATGAGGTGAGCTGCTGATTAAAAAATTCTAGACGCGCTCCCCATACCAACCTGAAATTAAGCGGCAGCTTATTATCCAGCATAAGATAGGTAGCAGTGAGCTGACTTGATCCGGTATATACATCGGATGGGTTGGTAATTTCGTCAATACTGAAGCCAGCCGTACCAATGTTTTCCTCATTAAACAATTGACCTGGAGGCAAAGCAAGTATGGCATTAGGATCTTCATTCTGTGAATAGAAAGCTGTCGGATTTGTGACGGTGTATCCGAGCACACGTGCTTCAAAAGCGCGGTCGCGGCCCTGATAAAAAAGGCCTGCCTTTATATTGCTCTTGTTTTTAAATAAGTTGAAAGGAAAAATCAGATCCAACGCCCCACTGTAAACGTTCTCATCGAGATTAGAGAAGAATTTTCCTGCGAGGCTAGGTGAAGCAGAACCAAATGGAACATAAGCGAGAAAAGTTGAATCCTCAGGATTTCTATTGTAAAATAACTTCCTGAAGTCTGGTTGAGAGCGTGTAAGCTGTGCAAAACCTCCCTCCCAATGAATTTTCAAGCCCGCTTTTTTAATGAAATGGTCGCCCGATAACTGACTGTTAAAAAGTGTATTGGCTACAAAATCATATGCGTAATTTCGAACTAAGGTAGCCTGTTCAAAATTATTTCCGCCACGTATAATTGTAGCATCAGTACTATTTATAGTGAAGGAGTTTTTAAATACTATCTTATTGTTTTCAGAGATTTTATATCCTAAGTTTAGCAGCGCACCAGCCAAAACATTATTGGTATATGTTGAATCAATATACCTGTATAGTGCTGTGGTGTCTGAGAAGTTAAAATCCTGCCTGGTGATCTCATTATAGCGGTTTGAATTATTGTAGGTGAGTGAGAATACTCCGCCAAAATCATTACTAAAAAGTTTTTTATTTAGGCCGCCGGAAATCTGCATCGCCATATTTGGAATTGTTGAATTCATCTTTTCAAATCCCCAGTCATTGGCGAGTAGGCGTGTAGCCTCAATTGTTTGTTCCTGATCAGAATTTTGAAGTATTTCTGTAGCTGGAAAATTCGTTGGAATTGCTCGCGTTCCATCGTCTATTCCCAGCCAATCCATTGTTCCTCCCGGATATGTATAATGTGGCTTGAAGGTGGCAGTACTGTTAAAGCCACCGGATATACTCAGGTTAAGAAAATCTGCATCGGGAATGTCTCGGGTATTTACCTGAATTATGCCTCCGGCAAAATCACCCGGCAGATCCGGTTGGGCGGTTTTCAGAATAATAATATTATCAACTAAGTTGGAGGGAATTAAGTCGAACGTAAAATTTTTGCGGTCGGCTTCTGTACTGGGTAATGGTGTGCCATTAATCATGGCAGAGTTGTAACGGTCGCTCAATCCGCGAATTACTGCAAACCTATTTTCAGCTAACGAAACACCACTTACCCGTTTCAATGCTTCGGCAGTATTCTTATCAGGAGTTTTACGAATGATATCAGAAGAAATTCCATCGGAAATGGTGCTGCTGTTTTTCTGCATCACTAGCAGTGAATTTATATTTTCCTGCGCCCTCTCAGTTCTTACAACCACCTCTTCCAGCTCCCGGGCGCTTCCCGATAGGGTAATGTCTAGGACGGAGACCTCACCGGTCGTCACTGTTACATTCTCTACCACTTTAGTTTGATAAGAGATGTAGGAAATCACAACGTTATAGGTTCCTGCAGGTAGGTTGCCCACCAAATAGCGACCATCAAAATCTGAAGATGCTCCTTTAGACGGATCGTTTTCAATGTAAATATTAGCACCAATAATGTCCTCACTGGTAGCGGCATCGACGATATGGCCGGCGATACTCCCTGTTTGGGCTTGTACAAACGAATATAGAAGGAATATTAGAAGTAATGAACTAAAAAAGGTTTTAAGCATCTCAAAATTTTTGCAAAGAACCCTTTATCGTTTAACGTATATATTAACGCCATGTTAAGTAATGGTTAATTGAAGATGAACATAAGCCTAAGAATTCATGAGTGCATGCTGAATCTCCTTAGGAAATTTTATGGTTATGCTTTGTACTTACTGAATAAGGTTATTATTCATGAAAACATAACATACACAATACTTTGCAATAAAAGCAGAGAGCAACTTTTGCAAAAAATCAGAATCCATATGAAAAAAGATACTATTACACTACGGGGCAAGCTAAAATCGTATTCCGTGCTTGCCGGTTCTGTGCTCGCCATGGGAAATGTAGCCGACGCACAAATAATTTATACAAATATTCCAGATACCACATTTAGTGCGCAAGGTGAGTCCGGTTTAGCCATTGATCTGAACAATGATTCCATCTCCGATTTCACAATTTTTCTTTTTAAAAGTTCTTCCGGCGCATCAGTTAGAAACCGGGTTGCAGGTTTTGCTTCAAATGTTTATAATGAAATTGCAGCCACTGTAGCCGCACCGAATTATACCTATCCCGTCGTCATTCCTCAGGATGATAAAATCGGTCCTGACTTAGGATGGCAGCCATATGTTACCTCCTACTTTTGGGCCTTTGGAAAATTCTATACTTATGGAACCGGTAATCCACTTAAGTATGGTAACTGGCTTGGTGCTACCGATCAGTTTGTAGGTCTTAGAATGGGCATTGATGGACTACAACACTATGGCTGGTTGCGTATGTCGGTAGACAGCATAGCCGGAACACTCACAATTAAAGATTATGCTTACCAGACCTTACCGGATTCAGCTATTGCAGCAGGAGACACCGGCTCTATAATGATCGGCATTCCCAATTTAAATTCGTTAAGCGATATAAAGATTATCGCTTATGAAAGCCATATAATTATTTCTTCGGGGTTAGATACCAATGATGATATTGTAATTAGTATCATTGATATGAGAGGAATGATTTTAGAAAAAATCATAACATCTGAGCAGGAATATAGCTTAACTTTAGATTCCCTGCCCCAGGGTATTTATCTTGTTAGTGTTCAGCAGGGTAAGAAAACAAAAACTATAAAAGTCTCGTTGAATTAGCAGCTTTCTTATTACTGATGGCTCCTAAGCTCATAAGAGGGGAATTTGAAGAGATTCAATTTCCCCTTTTTGAATTTACATTAACTGATAAATAGAAGCAGGAGTTGCCGGAGCATTTAGGTGATTGTGTTGGTGGTGTAAAAATAAGGAACGAATAAGGTGGAAGCGAGATAAAGCCTAAGCAATGCAGGATTATATCTATACTTTATGGGAATAACTCACCTCGAAAAAGGGATATTACCCAATATGCCTGAGGGGCGGGTAGCTAAAATATGATTTTCCCAGCTGAAAAAGCTACCCGACAAAGAACCAGATAACTTATATGCAATTTGGTTCGTGGATTTTTTGTGGGCATTTGTCCCCCACTATTCCCCCAAAATTATCGTATGCGCTTCCATAGTTTTGTTATTACATTTACAAATGTGCAAGACTAAGGGCTAGGTTTTTAGAATCTTAGCTACGGAATTGAACAGAAAAATCGAACCTTAGGCAACATTTTACTCTAGGGATCACTTACTATAAAAACCGAAAGCGCCTTACGGGGCGCCTTCAGTCAAATACTCAACTTAAACTGGCTATATCTATTTTGTAATAACCAATTGATGAGACAATACATTCTCACCATCATAAATAGTTACATTATAAATTCCACTGCTAAGATTGGTTAGATCAATAACTCTGCTGATCTTTCCCTCAACAGTCAAATTGTCTATCTGAGTAACAACCTGGCCAAGTGAATTGACCAACGCTACATTAACAATCTTCGATGTTTCAGAGGTGATTTCCACCGTTACATCATTATTGGCAGGATTAGGGAAAATACTAATTCCTTTTATTGCCAAATCTTCTTCAGATTGACCAAGGCGCGCGTTGGTTGTGAAAGTTTGAATTGCAGTATAAGATGAATTGTTTCCACCACCGCATTCACTACGTACCCTATAATCATAGGTAGTGTTTGGCGAAAGACCAGTTAAGGTAGCACTTGCAGAAGTAGTGTTTACATTTGTATAGGTAATGGTTCCGGTAACCCGGTATTGAAGGTTATAAGAAATAGCATTGCAAGCCCCTGACCAGCTAATTGTTGCCTGAGTCATAGTAACACTTGTTGCCATAAGATTAGATGGCAAAGCACAGGAATTATTAGTACTGCCTATCTTTTTAACAAAAGGGCTTTTCAGTCCACCCGGGCAAACAGTAGCAACCGCAAGATCATAAGAAGTATTAGGTTGTAAGTTAGTGAAGGTATATTCGGACGGAGTGATGTTTCCAGCGATGTTCGTATAGACTGTTGTGCCTGTTACGCGATAACGGACTTTATAAGAAGCTGCTACCGGTACTGTATTCCAGTCTAAAGTGATTGTGCATGCTGTTGGATTGTTCACTGTTAGACCGGTGGGTCTCGGAATGGGTGCGCTGGCAACAGTGATTGTTTTTGTTGCATTACAGCTTCCACTGGAAACCGTTACATTATAAGTTCCTGCTGGTATACCAGAAAGGTCCTCTGAAGTCTGGCCACCCCCATACAAATATGTGAATGGTGCAATGCCGCCGGTTACAGTAAGATTAATTGCACCTGTATTAGGACATGTTGACTTAGTAGTAACAGCTGTTATAATAGGTGTATAATCTATGGTACCACTGTAGGTAGTATTTTCCGGGTTCCAGTTAGCCCAAACCTCTGTCCAGTCATTGCTTGCTCCGAAAGCGCCGTTGTAATTAACCTGAGTAAAGAAAGGATCACTCAGGCGTGGATTAGAAAAGCTGGCGCCTGATAAACAAGGGGATCCTGGCTGGGGCAAAAAGTTAGGATCGCTCAGGTTGAATGGATCTGTCAATTGTAAAGCACTAGCGGTAGTAAAAATCTGGTTGCCGCCCTGTGTGTTGAAGTAATTTTGAATGTTAAAAGTGCTGCCAGTATTTACTGCAAGGTCAACAATGTTGCCTGCAAGAAAATTATTCTGGAATTGAAGATCATTTGCAGCCGCATTTGCTTCTGTAGTTGTTCCATCAATTAAAAGCCCTGTAGGCCAACCCAAAATCAGGGTATTATAGATAGAACACTCTGTATCTCTACGGAGATGTGCGCCACGCTTGAAATTCGCATTGATATTGTCCGACACGTTTTCAAGAGGGCCAACATCAGTTACATTAGTGAAAATGGGGCGCGTAGTGGGCGTATTTGTGCTGCCTGTTGCATCATTGTCTGATTCAAAGCCATTTGAACCGGAAACATCGGCAACATTCGGATCGCGTAACACCACAACAAACTGAACATTTCCTTTATATCCATTGTCAGTATCGAGGTCATCATCCGTCGCTCTAAAAGCGATGAGGTGCTTGCAATTTACGGTTCCGCCAAACCATTCGTAAGAATCATCTCCTGAGTAGCTTACCTGTACGTAATCAATGATAGTACCTGCACCTACACCACCCATAGTTAGACCATTGATTTCATTATTGGGTTGAAAAGCAATGCCCGCAAATTCAATTCTAACATAACGGATAATTCCTGAATTGTCATTCGCATCAGTACCGCCATAGACACCACTGCCATCTCCATCATCAACTCCGCCCTCTATGATGGCTGTTCCTCCAGCCTGATTGATGGGAGCTTTACCAAGAATGATCACACCGCCCCAGTCGCCATAGGTGCGTGAACCTACAGGCTGTTCAGAGGTAAATACGATTGGCTGACAAGGAGTGCCGTCAGCAATTAATTTTGCACCACGTGTAATGATCAGCGAGCCTTTGGTAGGTTTCTCACCCTGAATCAAAGTGCCTGGCTGAATTGTTAATGTAGCATTATTGGATACATACACAAATCCGCTGAGACGATAGATGTTGTTGCTCGTCCAAAGGGTATTCGAGTTAATGTAACCACTTACCGTAATGATTCCTGCAAATGCCGAGGTCATCCAGAGAATGAAGACGGCTGTAATCGATAAAAGTTTTTTCATTTTTAAAGGGTTTTGGTTATGGCCACAAATGTATTTGCAGTGTGTTACTGCATTGTCATTCCATCATTAAGGATGAATGATCATAAGCTTATGCGGATGCCAACCATATATTATGCGCAGATGAACGAGTGTTATCTAAAGGTTATATGCACCCTCCCGCCTGGATATATTTAGGGTGCTCCATAATAAATAAGATATTAACCAATATGATTCTACAGAATATTAACTGTTCCGTTTCATTTTTTTCTATCGGTAGTAAAAGCCACCAGCTCTTCAAGCGATCCTTTAGAGGGAGAATCAGGAAAAGTGTTTAGCAACTGCAACGCATCATTTTTATAACCCTCCATTTTTTCAATTGCATACTCTATTCCGCCGGATTGCAGAACCATTGCCATCACCTCTTCAACTTTTTCCTTATCATGATGATGATTTTTTATAGTATTGATCATCTTTCTTTTATCTGCTGCCTTTGCATTATTCAATAGGTAAATAATTGGCAGCGTCAACTTTTTCTCTTTTATATCAATACCCTTTGGCTTGCCGGTATTGTTTAAGCTATAATCCAGCAGATCGTCTTTTATCTGAAAAGCTATCCCGATCTTTTCTCCGAAGAGCTTCATCTTATTAACCCAACCTGATTCCACTCCGGCAGAGGCTGCCCCGCAGGCGCACGCTGACGATATAAGGGTTGCCGTCTTTTGACGAATGATATCAAAATAAACGGCTTCACTGATATCAAGACGTCTTGTTTTTTCAATCTGAAGCAATTCCCCCTCACTCATCTCACGAACCGCCTCTGAAACAATCTCAAGCATATTAAAATCACTGTTCGAGACTGAAAGTATAAGTCCTTTCGATAAGAGATAATCACCCACCAGCACTGCGATTTTATTTTTCCAAATGGCATTAATGGAGAAAAAACCCCGTCGCTCATGAGCGTCATCTACCACATCATCATGAACCAGTGTTGCCGTATGCAACAACTCGATCAATGCTGCAGCACGATAAGTCTTCTCTGTTACGGGTCCAAACATTTTTGCTGATAGAAATACAAACATTGGCCTTACCTGCTTACCCTTGCTTTTAACAATATAACGAGTAATGGCATCAAGCAGGGGTGTATTGCTTCTCATAGAATCCCTGAATTTCTGCTCGAAAAGTTCAAGCTCTTCCGCAATCGGCGCCTTGATATCATCCAACGTTACAGCCATAAAGAGTGGCTGTGAAAATAAAAGTTATTTAAAGGGAACACACTTCTTTATTGTGAGGGCACTATACTTTTAGCGGCATACACTCATTTTCATCCTTCAGATCTGCCGAAAGATTTACCTAAGGAAAATATCAATTTTCTTTATTCTTTCGCAATACTATGTTTATTCGAGCCATCATTAACAATTCATTTGCACAACAGAATAAAACGCTTTTCTACCTTTCCGACTACAAAATTTTTCATGGCCGAAGGGCTCTTCTCCAACATCAACAGAAAAAGAATTGCAGCAGAAAATTCTTTTTTCTCATTTCTGCGCAGAATCAGCCTGCCCCTGTCAAGAATTGCATTTTTCCTTGTGTTTTTCTGGTTTGGCTTTTTAAAGATGATGGAGTTAAGCCCGGCGCTTGCTGTAGTACATACCATTTATGATCATACGGCCTGGTTTATACCATGGAATATATTCATATTAATGTTCGGTGCCTATGAATGCATCATCGGAATTATTTTTCTTTTTCCAGGAAAGGAAAAATATGCATTGTACAT
>MWVX01000031.1_pt1 | contig 44045 bp, 39 predicted proteins | sample 1047311 | NCBI WGS metagenome assembly MWVX01 (sample SAMN06349984, study PRJNA376086) | soil metagenome | isolation source: MtG-4 sample Antarctic (ecotone) soil | place: Antarctica | collected 2015-01-13 | reverse complement strand
AAGAGCGGCGGCATCAATTCTTATGTGCATCCGGTTTCGACCAAAGACCCGTGTCCGGCAAAAGGGGAACCTAACGGGTTGCCGCTTGAACTCGTGCCGGACGCTGTTTTGGGCGACGTTGACACGCTCGAAGTAACCTGTCTGTGGAGCGACGAACTCGGCACGAGCGAAGCGTGGTATCGGCTGCTCAATCTCGGAATTCCAATCACGCCGTCCGCCGGAAGCGACACGATGCACAATTTTTACCGCACGATGGCAATCGGGGCGACGCGCATCTACGCTAAAACCGACGGCGCGATGAACCTGCCAAATTATCTCGAAGCCGTCAGGCGCGGTCGCAGTTTCGTTACCAACGGTCCGCTAATGAGATTCAGCGCGGGCGGCGCGGAAGCGGGCGGAATTATCAGCGCGGCGGCAAATAGGCAGATCGAGTGGAAACTCGAAGCAGTATCATCCGCGCCGGTTGAAAAAGTTGAAATTATTGTCAACGGAAAAATCGTCTGGAGCGGGCAGGGATTGAGCGTTGCGGGACGCAAAACATTTGCGGGGAAAATAAACGCTCCCGACGGCGGCTGGATTGCCGCCAGAATTTACGGCGGCACGACCCGACCGCCGATGGCAGACAGTTACCCGTTCGCGCACACCGCGCCGATCTGGTTCGGACGAACGGGAAGTTTCGACCAGGCAGCGGCGAAAGTGTCCGCGCAAGACCTTCTGCGCTGGATGGAAATCGCCGAAAAACGCCTCGAACAGGGTTATACGGGCGCGAAAGTGGATAATTTGAAAAAACGCTTTACGGAAGCCCGCCGCATTCTGGAAACCAGGGCAAAATAATCGTTGAAAACACAGGAGAATCGAATGGCTCAACAGCAAACTGTAAAGTGGTATCGGTGGGACGATATGCCGAAAGAAAACGTCACCGAAATGCTCGACCGGCGACTTATCACCGGCGACCGGATGATGCTGGCGCACGTTTATCTGAAAAAAGGCGCAATCGTGCCGTGTCATTCGCACGAAAACGAGCAGCTAACTTATATTCTCGAAGGTGTGCTGCGTTTCTGGATTGGCGAAGACGAATCGGAAACGATTGATGTTTGCGCCGGTGAAGTGCTGCATATTCCGTCGCACGTTCCGCACAAAGCCGAAGCGCTCGAAGACACGCTCGACGTGGATATTTTTAGTCCGCCGCGGCAGGATTGGCTCGAAAAAACTGATGATTATTTGAGACAAAAATAGTTATGGATTTAGGACTCAAAGGAAAAGTCGCGTTCGTCGCGGCGGCAAGCAAAGGTCTCGGTCGCGCCGTCGCCGAAGAACTTGCCGCCGAAGGCGCGTCGCTTGTGCTGTGCGCTCGCAATGCGGAAACTCTGAATCGTGTCAGCGGGCAAATTGCCAAATCATCTGGCGTATCCGTTTTGCCTGTCGTCGCCGATGTTTCCATTATCCAAGATATAGCAAAAGCTGTTGAAGCAGGTATCGAAAAATTCGGACGAATTGATATTCTTGTAACTAACGCGGGCGGACCGCCAGCCGGTCAATTTGAGAATTTGAGCCGCGAAATGTGGGATAACGCAACACGATTGACGCTCAATAGCGTCCTGGAATTGACCAGAGCGGTGTTGCCCGGAATGAAGGAACGGCGTTGGGGACGGATTTTGAACGTCACTTCCATCGCCGTCAAGCAGCCGGTAGATAATCTGATGTTGTCGAACAGTTTGCGGGCGGCGGTAACTGGGTTTGCCCGGACGCTGGCAAACGAAGTGGCAACTGACGGAATCACTGTTAACAACATTTTACCGGGTTACACGCGCACCGAACGAATGGAAGAACTGGCGCGGGCAACATCTGAAAGAGAAGGCATCAGCACATTGGAAGCTAATGCCAAATGGGAAGCGGAAATTCCGATGAAACGTTTAGGCGAACCGCGCGAATTTGCCGCGCTCGCCGCGTTTCTCGTTTCCGAACGAGCGAGCTATATCACGGGAACTTCGATTCCGGTTGACGGCGGCTGGATTCGCTCGCTTTATTAATTTGTGAAAAAATTTGAATTCCGCATATTTCTAATCGCCGCTCTTTATTTTGTTTTGTAACTAAAAGGATAAAATTATGTTTTTCAACGTAACACGCCGGTTTTCATCTCTGTTATTTTTAAGTTTTTCGCTTGTTTCCATCGCCGTTTCCCAGCAAGCCGTAAAATCCGACACTTTGCAATTGAACACGCGACAACAGTTGCTGCGCTACGTTTACCAAGAATTAATCGAGATAAACACAACCGATTCGGTCGGCGATACGACGAAGGCTGCCGAAGCGATGGCGGTCAGATTTCGGGCGGCAGGCTTTCCCGAAGCGGATGTGCGCGTTCTGGTTCATCCCGGAAACAATCGCAAGGGAAATCTGGTCGCGCGTTTCCGAATGGGAAGCGGAAATTCCGATGAAACGTTTAGGCGAACCGCGCGAATTTGCCGCGCTCGCCGCGTTTCTCGTTTCCGAACGAGCGAGCTATATCACGGGAACTTCGATTCCGGTTGACGGCGGCTGGATTCGCTCGCTTTATTAATTTGTGAAAAAATTTGAATTCCGCATATTTCTAATCGCCGCTCTTTATTTTGTTTTGTAACTAAAAGGATAAAATTATGTTTTTCAACGTAACACGCCGGTTTTCATCTCTGTTATTTTTAAGTTTTTCGCTTGTTTCCATCGCCGTTTCCCAGCAAGCCGTAAAATCCGACACTTTGCAATTGAACACGCGACAACAGTTGCTGCGCTACGTTTACCAAGAATTAATCGAGATAAACACAACCGATTCGGTCGGCGATACGACGAAGGCTGCCGAAGCGATGGCGGTCAGATTTCGGGCGGCAGGCTTTCCCGAAGCGGATGTGCGCGTTCTGGTTCATCCCGGAAACAATCGCAAGGGAAATCTGGTCGCGCGTTTCCGTTCGGCGAACCCGAAAGCGAAGCCGCTTTTACTGCTCGCGCATATTGATGTTGTCGAAGCGCGCAAAGAAGATTGGTCGGACAATCTCGACCCGTTCAAGCTCACCGAGCGCGACGGCTATTTTTACGGTCGCGGAACCGGCGACGACAAAGCGATGGCGGCGATTTTCGTCGCCAATCTCATCGGTTACAAACAGCAAAACGCGCAGTTCGACCGCGACATAATCCTCGCTCTGACGGCAGATGAAGAAGGCGGCGACTTTAACGGCGCGAAATGGCTTATCGACAATCACCGCGATTTGATTTCAGCCGAATTCGGCATCAACGAAGGCGGCGGCGGGCGGCATCGCAAGAGCGTCAAACTTTTTAACGGTGTGCAGGCGAGCGAAAAGGTTTATCAAAGTTTTCTGCTCGAAATAAAAAACAAAGGCGGGCATAGTTCTCTGCCGCCAAAAGACAACGCGATTTATCAGCTTGCCGCCGGTCTCGAACGTCTTTCAAAATTTGATTTTCCCGTCAATCTCAACGAAGTTACGCGCGGCTATTTTCAAAAAATGTCGATGATTGAAACCGGACAATCCGCAGCGGATATGAAAACAATTGCGGAAATGGCGAATGATGCGGAAGCGGTAAGGCGTCTGTCTGTTTCGCCCTATTACAACGCGCTGATGCGGACAACGTGCGTGGCGACAAAACTCGAAGGCGGACACGCCGAAAACGCTTTGCCGCAAACCGCCCGCGCAACGGTTAACTGCCGTATTCTGCCGCAGGAAAATGCCAAGGATGTTCACCTAAAATTAATCGAAGTTCTCGCCGACGAACGCATCGCCGTCACATTTATCAAAGAACCGAAGCCGAGCCCGCCGTCGCCGCTGAGCGCAGAAATCGTGCGCCCGATCGAGAACGCGACGCGCTCAATGTGGAAAACCGTTCCGGTCGTTCCAATTATGGGAACGGGTGCGACCGACAGCCTTTATTTCCGGCAAATCGGCATTCCGATGTACGGCGTTTCCGGGATTTTCAGCGACATTGACGACAACCGGGCGCACGGCAGAGACGAACGCCTCGGAGTTCGGGAATTTTACGAAGGTCAGGAGTTTTTAGACAAGTTGGTTAAATCTCTCGCGGGTGAGAAAATGACTGTCATTAAAAAATAATTTTCGGTTGAAAGAATTTTATCTGCTTCTTAAAGAGCGGCGGATTTAAGTTAAATTCGCCGCTCTTTTAATCTACAATTTGTCCGGTAAGATACTAATATTCTTATATGAAGATGAACAAAAAACTTTCTGCTTTTCCTTCTGGAGAAATATCTGCAACCCGCCATAGCATAGCGGTTTTCATATTACTGCTAATTATCATAGTTGCTCCAAACAGTTTTTATGCGCAACGCACTGTAAAACCCGTTCTTCACGGTCGGCATTGGGTCGCCATTACCGGCAAACCGCTCGCCGCCACTGCTGGAGCGATGACTTTTCAAAAAGGCGGAAACGCCGTTGACGCCGCGTGTGCGATGCTCGCAGCAACCTCGACGATGTGGGATACATTAAGCTGGGGCGGCGAAACGCAGGCACTTATCTACAACCCGAAAACAGGCAAGGTCATCGGCATTAATGCCCTCGGTGTTGCGCCGACCGGTGCGACCGCCGAGTTTTATAAAAAGAAAAAAATGAAATACGCTCCCGAACACGGCGCGCTCGCCGCCGTCACGCCGGGAACGCCGGGCGGCATTTTGGTAATGCTCGCCGAATACGGCAAGCTCAGTTTGAAAGATATTCTAGAGCCTGCTATCGAGATGGCCGACGGTTATCCGATTGAAGCGCAGGCGGCAAACGCCATCGAACGCGAGAAAAAGCGTTTGAAAGAGTGGCGCAATTCACGCGCCGTAATGCTGCCGCATTTGGGACAAACGCGCGAAGCGCCGTCGGCTGGTGAGATTTTTCGTCAACCCGATTTAGCCGCTACTTTAAGAAAGTTAGTAGAAACAGAACGACAATCTCTCGTGCAGGGAAAGAATCGAAAAGATGCGATTTATGCCGCTTACGACCGTTTTTACAAAGGCGATATTGCGCGTGAAATTGCCAGAGGCACGCAGGAAGAAGGCGGTTTAATCACGGTCAAAGATTTGGCAAACTGGAAAGTTCGCATCGAAGAACCAGTTAAAACCACTTACAAGGGAGTCGAAGTTTATAAATTGACTCACTGGACGCAAGGTCCGGCGATGCTGCAGGCTCTCAACATTCTGGAGAATTTCGATTTGAAAAGTATGGGCTTTAACAGCGCGAGATATGTCAACACAATTTATCAGGCGATGAGTTTAGCTTTTGCCGACCGCGATTTTTACTATGGCGACCCGTATTTTGCGCCCGTCGAGCCAATCGAAGGACTTCTTTCAAAACCTTACGCCAAAGAACGAAGCAAACTGATTAATATGGAGCGCAACGACCCGGCAATCAAACCCGGCGACCCGTATCCGTTTCAAAATCAAATCAATCCCTATCGTAATCTTCTGGAGAAGTGGCAATCATCGCCCTCAAATCGCGGTTCGGGGTTCAATCAAGATGCCGTTTCAAGCTCTTCGCACGAGCAGTTTGATAAGTCGTTCTACTCCGGCACAACGTCGATTGAGGCGGCGGACGCCGAAGGCTGGGTCGTGTCGGTTACGCCGAGCGGCGGCTGGATTCCGGCGGTTATCGCGGGCAAATCGGGAATTGGTCTGAGTCAGCGGGCGCAGAGTTTTGTGCTTGATGCGAGCGAAAATCCCTTTAACGTCATCGAGCCGGGCAAACGCCCGCGCGTAACGCTGACACCGACCTTAGCTTTAAAAGAAGGAAAACCGTTTCTTTCGGTTGCCGTTCAGGGCGGCGACAGCCAGGACCAAAACCTTTTACAGTTTTTCCTGAACGTCGTTGAATTCGGGATGAACGTGCAGGAAGCGACCGAAGCTCCGAATATCAACAGTTTTCAGATGCGAAGCTCGTTCGGGGCGCACGAATCGCGTCCGGGAAGAATCCTGCTGGCAAATTCAATGCCGCAATGGACGCGCAATGAGCTGAAGAAAATGGGCTACGACCTGACGTTTGAAGAACGGACATCGGGACCAATCAACGCCATCTTTTTTGACCGCGAGCATAACACTTTTTGGGGCGGCTCAAGCAATCACGGCGAAGATTATGGCATCGCGTGGTAGTCGTCGCTTCCAAACTTTGTTTCAAAATCAGCATATCAATCTAAACGGAGAATGCCCGATTTTTCGTTGGCAGGAGAACCGTAAAAATTTTGCCAATGAAAAACTAATCATCAAGATCAGGGAAAAGAATTCCTTGATCGCCCGACTGCGGAAAGGCTTTTGCGAACGCTTTATCAAATGATTGCTTAGATCTGGTAGCGACATTGACGGTCGAGAGGACAGTCCCGTTATCTCCGAAGCCCGTTTTAAGAAGCTGACCCTGGAAGTCCTTCCGATGCGCCAATCGGATACGCTCGTATTCTTCCCGCAGAATCTTAACAGCCGTTATTCGGTGATGTACCGCATTGACTCCGGGCAGGCGAGAGTTCTGACCAACAGAAAACCGACCGCTCCGATACCGGCGGTCATCGACCTCGAAACTGAGACGCGCACCGTAAACGGAATCGTCCAGGACGTTATCACGAGCGGCACGCCGACCTGGGACTTCTACGACATCGAGCGTTGCCAGCAGGAAATTAACACAATCGGACTTCCGGCATTCCTGCGCGAGTGCCAGCACGAGGTCAAACAGTCAAAAGAAGGGCTGATTCTACACAATTACGATGACAACACGCACGTCATATCCTATTCGGAGCTGCCGTCTACGGCTCACCTGACGCGTGGAAGGATTGGTACAAGGCGGTATTCAACGATTGGTCACGCACGAAGACTGAGAAGCACGCTAACGTTGCCGGGTTCATCGCCGTCAGTAGTCAGAACAAGCGAATACCGGCAATCACGTTTTATGTTCCCTTGTCGTTTCCAGCCAACCAAATGCCGGAAGATGTCGCGGTTCGGCTTCTATCGACGCTCACGCCGAATGCCGAGAATGGAATAACGTGGCGTGATATTGTTTCTAATTCCCACCAGCGCGCCAACATCGGACAGAGTTTTGCAACGGATGCCGCCCGAATAGAATTCGAAAGGAGTTATCTGAAAATTGACATATTCTCTAAGGCACTCAAGGCTATCCGCGAATATAAAGTCTTTGCCGGTGCAATGTCTCACTCGGAGGATACTGTTAGGCAGGTTTTTAACGAAGTTTTCGCGTTTCCGTTCATACCGTCGAATCCGTCCCGAAAAGATTCAATCGAAGATATTACCCGTGCGCTCACTGTTGATTACACCAAAGAGCATCTGTTTCGACCCGATCACAAAGGCTACACCCGAACATATATACTTGCCCCGGACGACGAAACGAAGGCTCCGGCAATCAGAGACGGTCGCGTAATTTATCCGCCGCGCGCCTACCCAGATGTCTTGCAGCCGCACGAACTCCACGACTCGGACTTGATGCGCTATCAGTTCTCAAATTTCCGTTGGCGCGAACCAGTACTGACAGCAACGGGCGAGATGGTGGACGATATTTTGAAGATAAACGACGATTTTTTCCAGGGCATCCAGATGGTATATTTTAAGAAACTGCTCAATAACATCCCGCTAACACCAGCCGAACAGCGTGAAGTGCTGATGCCCGAGAGTTTGCGCACCGCCGTAATCGAACAGATAACTGACCAGGGCGTCCAGGATATGACCCTGCAGCGTCGCATCCTCGAAGAGCGCAAGCTCGACGCCCAGAAAACGCAGAACCGCGGCAACGGTCAGGTTTTAGGTTTAGGCAGATACGCGAGGCGGTAAAAATGGAGTCGCAAATGATAAAATACACGCTCTACTTGAGGTGCAAAGCGATTGAGTAATTCTTCTTTAGTTCTCATCATCAACTCTAAGGATAGATATTGAGCCAACTCCGGACATGTAATAAAGAAGGGAGAAGTTCCTCCTTGTCGAATGAAAATGATATGCAAAATTCCGATGAATTAACCAGTAAACAGGAAAAGCTGATAGCGTTCCTGCTAACTGAAAAAACAATTGATGAAGCCTGCACCCAAGCCGGTATAAATGTTACGACCTACTGGCGGTGGATGCAGGATGAAAACTTTTTGCACGAGTATTGGAAGATGCGGCGCGGAATCCTGGAGAACACGGTTGCCAAACTATAAAGCGTTACACACCAGGCGATTGAAACTTTAGAAAGAAACTTAACCTGCGAGAATCCAAGCGTTGAGATCCGCTGCGCCCAAATTATACTTGAACAGTCTCTGAAGGGTTTAGAAATGCTGGACATTGAAAACCGGCTTGAGATGCTCGAGCAGGTCGTAAAACATGACGAGGAAGACCGATGAGCAAACTGAGCAAGCGAGTCGATAAATTATTTTGAAAACACACGTTTTTATTTCAGCGAAAAACTTTTTATTAATCCGGGGTTATTACAAAGCTCTTTTAGTTGAAAGCAATATAAAGCCCGAAGACTTTCATGAAGAGTGTAACTGAATCGAGGAGCTGGCAGAAGAATCTATGAACGATAAAAGTATTGATAATTCTCAAAAAATTAGGGAGATAACAGAAAGTAATTTTTTGATTCACGATGCGATTGCTTACCGATTTGCAACAAAAAATTTCAATATGTATCCGAATGGAAAGTGGTTTTCAAAGAAAGGGGCGCTGCCTGCACAGCAAGATCTGCAAAGGGCAAAAGACTATTTTGCGAGCAAAAAGAAGTGAACTTCTTAGTTTGTTTTTTAGTGTGCAATCAAACATCCTTGCTTCTATGAGTTACGTTACTTTCATCCATATTCTTTTTGCTATAAGGCAAGTGGAAAAAGTCTAGGATAAGTGGTATTGGCTTTCTCTAGTCTAAAGATGGAATTACTCCGTCAACCGGAATAAGTTTATCTAATCCTGAAATTCTTACGTAAGAACAACTCTTCCGGCAAACAACAACCTCAATAATGCTTCCCGTGTAAAATTTACGATAGATAGGCAATTTATTTTCACCCCAAACTTCAATAATTACTCTAACTATTCCACCTTTTTTGACTTTATTATTCTTTGTCATTTCAGTTTATTTTTTTTGTATTTGTATAGTTTGACCGACAAGAATAATTTTATTGTTATAAAACTATTTGTCTTTTTTGCTTGATTTACTTCACCGACCTTTACTACTTTAGGTAGTGTAAGCTACTTAAAGTAGTAAGTCAAGAGAAATTTACTAATTTTTACAGTGTTTTTGTAAATTATGTTAAGTTGTTTTTATGGAAGGTAAAGAATTGAAGGAAAGAAGAGAAAAGTTAGGTCTTACTCAGACTAAATTAGCTGAAATGTTAGACGTTAAACAAAATACTGTTTACCGCTGGGAAGCCGGCAAACTTCCGATTGCTAAGACGATCGAACTCGCCTTTGAAAATATAGAAAATAAAACAGCAAAAGAAAGATTGGCTTTACTACATAAAGTAGTATAATTAAGGAATGGAAATTCAAGTCAATAAAGTGTTTTGTAAAATATGTAATGGTGAGATTTCGTTCTATTTCAACATATTTTTCGTTATGTTTTAACTGCTACATCTCAGCCGAAATCCATTCCGCCCTGGATTATGGTTTGGGCTGAGATGTACTAAATCTTGGTAAAATACTTTTAAGTTTTTTTGTTATTACCCTTTAGCTGTGACAATTGCTAGAAGCCATCTCAAAAATTGTTTGATAAACTTCGCAGATGGCACGACACGAAGAATTAGCCGATGAACAATAGTCTTTGATTAAACCGTTATTTGATAAAACTGATGTTATCCAAACGCGCAGCAGACCTCGCCGGGCTGAACGCGAAGTCTTAAATGGGGTGCTTTGGATTCTGCGTTCCGGCGCACGATGGAGTGATTTACCCGAAAGGTTTCCGCCATACCAAACGTGCCATCGCCGTTTCCAGCAATGGGTTAAAGACGGGCGGCTGCGGAAAGTGTTGGAAACTTTGGCAGAGGATTTACACGCTCGCGGCAAGCTCGATTTAAGCGAATGCTTTATAGACGGAACATTCGTTTCGGCTAAAAAAGGGGCTTCGGAGTGGGAGCAACCAAGCGGGGCAAAGGCACGAAGCTCATGGCAGTGGCAGATGGCTTTGGTCTTCCTCTCGCCGTTGACACAACGAGTGCTTCGCCGCATGAAGTCCGACTTGTCCGGCAAACTATCGCCCGGCGTTTTACCGATGAGCGACCGAAGAAGATGATTGGCGACAAAGCATATGATTCGGACCCATTGGATGCCGAGTTGGCGAAACTCGACATTGAACTGATCGCGCCGCATAAAGCCAATCGAAAGAAAGCCAGGACGCAGGACGGACGGAAACTTCGTCGTTACAAAAGACGCTGGAAAATTGAACGACTGTTTGCGTGGCTGCAAAACTTTCGGCGGATTATTGTTCGTTACGAGCATCATACCGATAATTATTTAGGCTTTGTTCATCTGGCTTGTATCGTTATCTTATTGAGAAACTATTTTTGAGATGGCTTCTAATATGTGTTTACAATTAATTGATTAAAGAGTGGCAAGGGCTGTGGTTTGCTCTTTTACAAGGTAAACAACAAAAGCTCGGAAAAATTGAAAATTTTTATGAAGGAACTAGAAGGGAAAAGAATATTAATAACCGGCGGGACGGGTTCCCTGGGACAGACGCTGGTCAAGCGGCTCTTAAGCGGCGAGATGGGAAAGCCGGCTCGCATTACGGTATTTTCACGCGATGAAGCCAAGCAGCATTATATGCGGCTTGATTTTATGCATTTGCGCGAAGCGACCGATGATATTATCTATCAAAACTCACAAGATTTATTAAATTTTCGCATCGGCGACGTGCGCGATTATCCGGCGTTGCTGGCGGCAATGCGCGAGACGGACGTTGTTTTTCACGCAGCGGCGCTGAAACAAGTTCCGTCATGCGAGTATTTTCCCTTTGAAGCTATTTTAACGAACATTTACGGAGCGGAGAATATTGTCCGGGGGATTCGTGAAAACAAATTGCCGGTTGAAAAGGTAATCGGAATTTCTACCGATAAAGCCTGTAAACCAATCAATGTAATGGGAATGACAAAGGCACTGCAGGAAAGAGTTTTGATTGAAGCTAACAGAGACTGCTCGGACACGAGCTTAATGTGCGTGCGTTACGGAAATGTAATCGCCTCGCGCGGTTCGATTGTCCCGCTGTTTGTTGAACAAGTGCGGAACAATCAACCGATAACCGTTACTCTCGAAGAAATGACGCGGTTTCTTTTAAGTCTAAATAAAGCAGTTGACACTGTTTTTGCTGCAATTTCCAATGGTAATCGTGGAGAAACCTATGTCCCGAAAGTCGCAGCGGCAAAAATAATTGACGTGGCAAAAGCGTTGATGGGCGAAAAGGTTTTGCCGATAATTGTTACGGGTATTAGACCGGGCGAGAAAATCCACGAAATAATGGTATCGGAGGAAGAATGTTTTCGAACTGTTAAACAAGGTGATTATTATGTGATTTTGCCTGTATTGCCCGAATTGCGGGAAGAAAAAGAATTCACTCAGGTATTAACTAGCGAATACTCTTCAAAAGATAATAATATTTCCGTAGAAGACCTTAAGAAACTGCTCGCTCAGTCAAGTGATGAAATCGCTTCATTCATGTAATTTGAGTGTCAAGAGATTGGTTGGGGGAAAATAGATGAGCATGGTAAAAATTAACAAATGAAACTTTTGCTTATTACAATGTAAGCATAAATCCTAAACGCGAAAATATGAAAACAGAAGATAAAACGGCATCACAAAAACCACTTTCCTACGGGCGACAGTGGATTGACGAAGATGACATTACCGCCGTTGTAGAAGTTTTACGCAGTGATTTGCTGACACAAGGTCCGATTGTCGCCGAATTTGAGCAAGTTCTTGCAAATTACTGCGGCGCCAAATATGCCGTCGCCGTCAATAGTGGAACATCAGCTTTACACATCGCGGCTCTTGCGGCTGGTGTCAAGAAAGGTGATGTTGGCATAACGTCACCGATCACCTTCGTTGCTTCGGCAAACTGCATCGCTTATTGCGGTGGAACTCCAAGGTTTGCTGATATTAATCCGAATACGGTAAATATTGACGTTGATGCTTTGGAAGAAGTGTGCGCGCAATACGAACCAAAAATTATTGTGCCGGTTGATTTTGCCGGGCAGCCCGCCGATTTGCCGCAGATTAAGCGAATCGCCGAAAAATATGGCGCGATGGTTATCGAAGATGCGGCTCATTCTTTGGGCGCAAGTTACTCTGACGACGGCATAGAATACAAAGCCGCATCTTGCCTTCACTCGGATATGGCGATTTTGTCGTTTCATCCGGTCAAGCTCATCACGACCGGTGAGGGCGGCGCGGTAACAACCAACGACGAAAACATTTATCAAACGCTTTTGGAATTACGCTCGCACGGCATTGCAAAGAGCCAGGACAAATTAATTCGCAACGAAGGCGCTTGGTGGTATGAACAGCAAACTCTTGGATTCAATTACCGGATTACCGATATTCAATGCGCCCTCGGTTTATCGCAGATGAAAAAACTTGATTCGTTCGTCGAGCGGCGGCGCGAACTCGTCAAAATTTACGAAGAAGTTTTTGCGGATTTAAGCGAAGATGTCAGCTTTTTGCTTGAAGCGAACGATAAAAAATCTGCGTATCATTTGCTAGTGGCGATGTTTTCCGGCGGTCCGGAACGGCGAAAACGAGTTCTCGATTATCTACGCACGCAAAATATCTGGACGCAGGTTCATTACATCCCGGTTCATTTTCAGCCGTGGTATCAAGAAAATTTCGGCTATCGCAGAGGCAATTTTCCGAACGCGGAAAATTACTATGAAGGCTGTCTAAGCCTGCCGCTGTTTCCTGCGATGAACGATTCGGATGTCGAGCGCGTCGCCGTTGCGATTAGAGAAGCGTTGCAATAAAATTAAAAGTGAACGGTTATTTGGCAGGCACCGTTAAGAATTTATGATTGCGATTATCAATTACGGAATGGGCAATCTGCGCTCGGTAAAAAACGCTCTCGAAGCAGTCGGCGGCGAAGCGTTCGTTGCCGAAAATCCGCAGGAACTCGAACGCGGCGATAAAATCATTCTGCCTGGCGTGGGCGCGTTCGGCGATGGAATGACAAATCTGCGTTCCGCCGGTTGGGTTGAAAAATTGAATGAAGAAGTCGGCGGCAAGGGCAAAGTCTTTTTCGGCATCTGCCTCGGAATGCAGCTTCTGGCAAGCATAGGAACGGAACACGGCGACACCGAAGGATTAAGTTTTGTCAAAGGCAAATCAATCAGAATGGAAACAAACGGCGACCAATCTTTGCGGATTCCGCATATCGGCTGGAACGATGTTGAAATCACACCCGAAAGTCGTCTGTTTGCCGGAATGAAAAATCCGCAGGCATTTTATTTCGTTCACAGCTACGTTCTCGACGCGGACGATAAACAACTCGTGACCAGCGTGTGCAATCACGGTATGAACTTCGCGGCGAGCGTGGAACGCGAAAACATTTTCGGCGTACAATTTCACCCGGAAAAAAGTCACAAGGCAGGTTTGGCGGTGCTGCGAAATTTCGTTAATCTGCCGAATTAGTTTTTTTTACTCGAACGATTATGAAAACTTTTAATTATTCTACTCTTGACCAAAACACGAAAACCTTTTTTGATGAACACGGCTGGATTCATATTAAAAACGTCTTCGCCAAAAGCGAAATCGAAGATTTGAGAAAAGCCGGCAAGGCGACGCGCTCGGAAAAGCATCAGGGCGATTTGCTGTCGTTTCCTGAAACAAGTTCGCTTGTTTACGACGAACGATTGGTTTTTATTGCCAAATTGCTTCTGGACACGGAAAAACCCGTCTATTGCGGAGACTCCAATTGCGTTGTCGGATATGTAGCGTCATCCTGGTTTCATAAAGACAATACCGATCGGTTTAATCAATCCGCTCCCGACTGGCAGTCTCCATATACTCTTTTGCGAATGGGCATTTATTTGCAAGACCATGTAACTCACTCGGAAGGCTTGGCGATTCGTGACAAATCGCACCACACAATCAAGACTGGTGTCGGAAAACCATTTTACGTGTTGAGCGAACCGGGCGATTTGGTCGTTTGGAATATGCGAACCAGCCACGCCGGAAATAATATGAGATTGTCTTTTGCACCTAACACTTATTTTCCTAATAGACTAGTCAGGTTTGTTCCTAAATTTTTCTTCTTGCGGGCTGACCGCGAGCGGATTGCTTACTTTATCGGATATGCCAAAAGCGAAGACAATCATCTAAAGCGATTTATAGAAGGTCTCAAACGTAGGAAATATGCAATTGATATGTGGAAGCACTCGCAATACGATAAAAGCCAATTGGAAAACGCAGAAAAAGTTTTGCAAGTAATTGATATGCGCGAGGAAGCGATGAATGTTCCTGAAAGCAAACAGCACGAATTACATCAGGAAATAGAATTTTAATGCGAATTCTCCCAAGTTGAAATAAAAGTTTAGATCTAGCATCTAACGACTGAAAAATGCTTGGCGAAAAATTGCTCAGTCAACTTTTGCGCTGGCTTTGATTAATTTCTCTTGGTTGCTTTATGTTAAAAAATCGTTTGATTCCGGTTTTGCTTTTACAAAACGGACTGCTCGTCCGCAGCGAACTGTTTAAGTTTCATCAAATTATCGGCAACCCGATTCATGAAGTTGAACGCTTTAACGAATGGACGGTTGACGAACTGATTTACATTGACATTAGCACGGACGACAAATATGATTTGCGGCGCGGCGACCATAAAATCCGCGATTTAGGCGACCCGCTGCAAATTCTCGAAGCTGTGAGCGAAACTTGTTTTATGCCGCTGACCTGGGGTGGAAAAATTCGCACGGTTGACGATATGCGGGCGCGAATCAGTCGCGGCGCGGACAAAATTACGCTGAACACCGCCGCCGTCAAAAAACCGGAACTTATCACGCAGGGCGCGAAGGTTTTCGGCAGCCAGGCGATTGTCGTCAGCATTGACGCTTTCCGGCACGCCGACGGGCGACTCGAAGTTTTTATTACGAACGGAAAAGAGGCGACCGGAAAAACGCCGTCGGATTTGGCGCGGGAATCCGAAGCGCGCGGCGCGGGCGAAATTTTGCTGCAAAGCATTAACCGCGACGGCACGGGCGAAGGTTACGATTTGGATTTGATTGCGGAAGTTGCCCACGCGACGACGATTCCGGTGATCGCCTGCAGCGGTGTCGGGCTTTACGAACAATACGCCGAAGGCATCAAAGCCGGAGCCGCCGCCGTCGCCGCCGCCAACATCTGGCATTTCAAAGAACTGTCGGACAGAGGCGGAAAACGCGCCTTAGCAAAAGCGGGCGTGAACGTAAGGATTTAATTACGAATTTCAAATTACGAATTACGAATTGGAAAACATTCCGACATTCATAACTCGTAATTCGTAATTCGTAATTCAAAATTATGGCTACTCAATACTGCACAAAATGCGTTTATCCGGCGGTCAGCGCAACGCCGCTCACATTTGACGAAAACGGCGTTTGTTCGGGCTGCCGCATCGCCGGACAAAAGCTCGATGTCAATTGGGAAAAGCGTTGGCAGATGCTCGTTGATTTGACCGGCGAATATCGTTCGGAAAGCAATTACGACATTGTGATTCCGGTTTCGGGCGGCAAAGACAGCTACTGGCAAACGCACGTCGCCGCCAAAGAATTAGGTTTGAAAGTTTTGCTCGTGACATATCACGGCAACAATTATCTGCCCGAAGGCGAATACAATCTTTACCGGATGCGCGAGATTTTCGACTGCGACCACATTATTGTTTATCCGGGAATCGAAACGCTCGTTAAAATGAATCGGCTCGGCTTCAAATTGCAGGGCGATATGAACTGGCACAATCACTGCGGGATTTTCACCGTGCCGATTCAAGTCGCCGTCCGCTATAAAGTTCCGCTGATGATGTGGGGCGAACACGGTTTTATGGATTTGGGCGGAATGTATTCGCACAATGATTTCGTCGAATTCACGGCAAAGTTTCGGCTCGAACACGCACAGCGCGGTTACGATTGGAACGATTTTACCGACGCGGGACTTGAAAAACTCGGACGCGCCGATTTGAAAGAGGGATTGCGCGAAAAAGATTTGCTGTGGGCGAAATATCCGTCGGACGAAGAAATTGACGAGGTCGGCATGCGCGGAATTTATCTGAGCAACTTCGCTCCGTGGGATGCTAATAAACATACCAAGTTAATGATGGGTTTGTATGGCTGGCGACCGGCGCAACAGCCGTTCGAGCGCACGTATCGGATGTTTTCCAATCTCGACGATATGCACGAAAACGGCATTCACGATTATCTTAAATTCGTTAAACTCGGTTACGGGCGCGGCTCAGACCATTCGTGCAAAGATATTCGCGCCGGAGCGATAACGCGCGAGCAGGGAATCGAAAACGTGCGAAAATACGACCACGTAAAATCATACCGCGACCTGAACCGCTGGCTCGAATACGTTAATATGACCGAAGATGAATTCGACTACATCTGTGATTCATTCCGCGACCCGCGCGTCTGGCGCGTGGAAAACGGTCAATGGGTCAAAGACAATATCTGGGGCGAACCCTCGGCATACGGCGCGGTAAAATATCAAAAACCCGAAATCGTCGGCGTTTAAATAATCAAGGAGTTTTAATAACCAATGTCATCAAAAGCCGTTCCTACTTTCAAGGAAACCGATATTCGTCCTGACCATCTGCTCAAAGGACAAATTGAATGCGTCGAAGCTGATTTGCAGAGACTTCTCGCTCGCAAAGCCGAATTCGTCGAAGTCGGCTGTCCGGCGTGCGATTCGGTCGAATCGCATTTCGCATTCGAGAAAAGAACCATTAGCTACGTCGTTTGCGACAAGTGCGAAACAATGTTCGTCAATCCACGTCCGACACCGGAAATTTTGGAGATGTATTATTCCACATCGGAAAATTACGCTTACTGGAACAAACATATTTTTCCGGCTTCAGAATCGGTGCGGCGCGAAAAGATTTTTCGCCCGCGCGCCGAGCGGACGGCGGAATTTTGCGAGCGTTTTGGCGTGCCGGAAAAAACTCTGCTCGAAATCGGCGCGGGGTTTGGCACATTCTGCGAGGAAATAAAAAAACTCGATTTGTTCGAGCGTATTTATGCCGTCGAGCCGACACCGGATTTAGCGGAAACCTGCCGTCAGCGCGGTTTGGAGGTTCTGGAAAAACCGATTGAGAAAGTTGACGAAGTTGAGCGTGTCGGTGTTGTAGCGAGTTTTGAAACTATCGAACACATCTTTTCGCCTGAAGATTTCGTTCGGCATTGTTCGCAAGTTCTGCCCGTCGGCGGCTTGCTGATTCTTTCGTGTCCGAGCGGCAAAGGTTTCGATGTGGTAGTGATGCAAGCGGCGACCGACACGGTTGACCACGAACACCTCAATTATTTCAATCCGAAATCACTTTCTCATCTGGTCGAACGCTGCGGCTTTGAAGTTCTGGAAGTGCAAACGCCCGGCAAACTAGATGCCGAATTGGTCAGAAAGAAATCTCTATCCGGTCAATTCGATTTGGAAGACCCGTTTTTAAAGCAAGTTTTAATTGACGAGTGGGAACAGGTCGGCGATGCGTTTCAAACTTTTCTGGCTGACAACGGATTGTCCTCGCACCTGTGGCTGATCGCGCGGAAAATCGCCTAAACGTCGGCGGCTATGAAAAAAGTAATCATCATTCAAGCGCGAATGACTTCGACTCGTCTGCCCGGCAAAATCCTGATGAAAATTGGCGGCGAGCCGATGCTGAAACAGCAGCTCAAACGTCTTCGGCGATGCAAGTTAGTTGACGAGATTGTGTTGGCGACGACGACGAATCGCGATGACGACCCGGTTGAAGAACTCGCCCGACAGGAAAACATCGGATGTTTTCGTGGCAGTGAACACGACGTTCTGGGGCGTTACGTCGGAGCGGCTGAACAAGCGGCTGCCGATGTCGTGATTCGCTCAACGGCGGACTGTCCGCTGATAGACGAGGAGATAACCGATTTGGTTATCATGGAGTTGATTGACAATGCGAACGATTGCGATTACGCCAGCAACACCGGCAGGCGAACCTTTCCGCGCGGGCTGGATGTCGAGGCGTTTTTCACTGATACGCTGCATAGAATGAATCGCTTTGGAAAGTCGGCGGCTGCCCGCGAGCATGTGACGGTCGTTCTGCACAGCGAGAAGCCGGAGCTATTCGCGCGACGCGAAGTTTGCGATGCCGAAGACAATTCGGATTTACGTCTGACGGTTGATACGGCGGCGGATTTAGATTTGATTCGCCGACTTTACGATGAACTCGACTTAAATACGCGCATTCTCTCACATCGTGAAATCATCGCTCATCTTCGCTCGCGTCACGAACTAATTCAAATCAACAAAGGAATCGAAACTTGGTCGCCGACACCCAATCACAGTTAATCGTTCGCGCCGACGCGAACGGCGCAATCGGCACGGGACATTTAATGCGGTCTTTGGCGTTGGCGCAAGGCTGGAAGTCGGCGGGCGGCGCGATTGTCTTTGTAACGAATTGCGCGAGCGCGGATTTGCTCGAGCGGCTGAAACGAGAAAACTTCGCCGTCGTCGCTGTTGAGAATTCCTATCCGCATCCGGCGGATTGGGAGACGACGCGGCGAGTTTTGGGAAATTATCCGCGAGCGTGGTGCGCGGTTGACGGTTATCACTTTGACCGAATATTTCACGAGAAAATTCGGGCGAACGGTAATCGCGTGCTGGCGATTGACGACACGGCGCAAATTTCGTTTTATGAAACGGACGCGATTTTGAATCAGAATATCAATGCCGAAAAGTTGCGTTACGATTGCCCAGAAGATACGATTTTATTTTTGGGAACGACCTACGCTCTTTTGCGCGACGAATTTTTAGAACGGCGAAATCGGCAGCGCGAAATTCCGGTTGTTGCCCGCCGAATTCTAGTTACGATGGGCGGCGGCGATTTTCATAATCAAACGCTTAAAGTAATTCGCGCCGTTAAATGGGCGGCGATTGAAAATCTGGAAGTAAAAGCCGTTGTCGGAGCGAGTAATCCGCACCTTGCCGCGTTGAAACAAGCAATCGAAAATTCACCGGCTGACATTGATTTAATCGTCAACGCGGAAAATATGCCGGAGTTGATGGCTTGGGCGGACATCTGCGTTTCGGCGGCGGGAAGCACTTGCTGGGAAGCGGCTTTTATGAATCTTCCGACGATGCTGCTAATAACAGCGGACAATCAGACGGGAATTGCAGATGGATTGAACAAAATCGGTTTCGCCGAAAACCTCGGCTGGTTCGAGCAAGTTTCAGAGGAAAATCTGATGGAAAAATTAAACGCGATTTTAAGCGACGCGCGGAGGCGCGAGCGAATGAGCGGACGCGGCGGCGAGATTGTTGACGGACGCGGCAGAAACAGAATCGTCGAGACTTTGCTTTCAACACTTAACGCTTGAAATTTTGCTATGTTGAATGACCGAAAGGAAGAATTATCAATTCGGGCGGCGACCGTCGAAGATGCCGAACTGTTCTGGCATTGGGCGAACGACCGTTCGGTGCGCGAGCAATCTTTCAACATTGAGCCAATTAATTGGGAATCGCATCTCGAATGGTTTAATCGGCGCGTTGCTTCGCCGACGACGCGGTTTTATCTTCTGCTCGAAGACGACGAGCCGGTCGGACAAATTCGTTACGACCGGGCGGCGGACGAACAATCGGCGGAAATCGGTTTTTCAATTTCAAAGGAGCATCGGGGAAAAGGTTTAGGAGTCGAAATTTTGCGGCTGACAGTTCGGCGGGCTTTACAGGATTTGGATTGCCGGAAAATTACGGCTCTCGTCATCGAAGGCAACGAAGCGTCGCGTAAGGCGTTTCTCCGCGCCGGTTTCCAGCTTGAAGGCTCGACTGAAATTAAGGGACGGCAAGCGGAAAGTTTCGTTTGGAAATTGGCGGAGAATTAAAGTTATGAACAGTTTTAAAATCGGTAATAGATTAATCGGCGCGGGACATCCGGCGTATATTATCGCCGAGATGTCAGCCAATCACGGGCAGGATTTCGACCAGGCGGTCGAGATTCTGCGGGCGGCAAAAGCATCGGGCGCGGACGCGGTAAAGCTGCAAACTTATACCGCCGACACGCTGACGATTGATTCGGACGCGCCGCCGTTTCAAATCAAAGGCGGCTTGTGGGACGGGCGAAATTTATACGAGCTTTATCAGGAAGCCTACACGCCCTGGGATTGGCAGCCGAGGTTGAAGGAAATCGCCGACGAACTCGAAATAGATTTTTTCTCGACTCCGTTCGACAATACGGCAGTTGATTTTCTCGAAGAAATGAACGTGCCAGTGCATAAAATCGCGTCGTTTGAAATGATTGACCACGCGCTTCTGCGAAAAGTCGCCCAAACCGGAAAGCCGATTATTATGTCAACCGGAATGGCGACGCTCGGCGAGATTGAAGAATCCGTGCGGACATTGCGCGAAGCCGGAGCGGAAAATATTATTTTGCTCAAATGCACGAGTGCTTATCCGGCTCTGCCCGAAGAAATGAATTTGCAGACGATTCCGCATCTGGCGCAAGCCTTCGGCGTTCACGCCGGGCTTTCCGACCACACGCTCGGCATTACCGTGCCGGTCGCCGCCGTCGCTTTGGGCGCGTGCGTCATCGAAAAACATTTTACGCTGTCGCGCGATTTGCCCGGACCGGACACGGCTTTTTCGCTCGAACCGGACGAATTCAAAGCGATGGTCGAAGCCGTCCGCACGGTGGAAAAAGCTCTTGGAAAAGTCAACTACGGCGTGAGCGAAAAAGAATCGAAAAGCCGCATCTTCCGGCGTTCGCTGTTCGTCGTCGAAGATGTCAAAGCGGGCGAGAAATTAACCGCGCGAAATGTTCGCTCGATTCGTCCCGGCAACGGACTCGCGCCGAAGCATCTGGATGAAGTTTTGAGTCGCCGAGCCAGCCGCGACATCGAACGCGGAACGCCGCTCGACTGGAGTTTGATCGCCTAGAAATGCTGCTCGACTAAAATTTTTCCTCTTCCAACCGAAATTAAATAAGTGCTGAAAAAGTTCATCGGTAATTCGTCGCTGTATCTTTTAGCTTCGATGCTCAATCGCGGCGTTGCTTTTCTGCTGCTGCCGCTTTATACGAGCCACTTGTCGCCTGCCGATTATGGAATAATCGCCATTTGCACTTCCGTTTACGGTGTTTTGCTGCCTCTTTTTACCGTCAATTTGCACGCCGCCGTTAATTTATTTTATTTCAAGTTAGACAAGGATGAGTATCAAAAACTTTTGAGCAGTATTTGGTTGTGGTTTTTAATAGTCCCCCTGCTGATCGTCGGGATTCTTGAAATCGTCGGCTCGAACATTGCCGGAGACGTTTTCCAGACCGTTCCCTGGCATCCGTATATCCGTCTCGCCGTTTGGGTCGCTCTGCTGAATGTTGCGCAGGAAATACCGTTAGCCATTCTTTATGCCGAGCAGAAAGCCGCAAAATACGCGATTTTGACGACGGTTTTTTTTCTCATCACCACCGGATTTACGATTTATTTTGTCGTCTGGCGGCAAGCCGGAGCGTTAGGCAGTCTGCAGGGTCAGGCAATCGGATTTTTTATCGTCTCGCTGATTTCGCATTTTATCATCGCGCGGCGGTTCGATTCGTGGCGGCAGATAACGGTCGTCTGGAAGCATCTGCGGAGCGCGCTGCGATTGAGCGCGCCGACGGTGCCGTATCTTTTCTTTATGTGGGCGATGAATTTATCGGATCGCTGGGTGTTGAGCTATTTCGTCTCGACCTCGGAAATCGGTATCTACACGCTCGCTTACACTATCGGAACGATTATCGGCGTAGTCGGAGTGTCTCTACGCGGAGCATTTACGCCCGCCTACTACGAGCAATACCAAGACCCGCTGTTTCGCGCGCGGCTGCCGCAGCTCTTGTCCGTTTATCTGACGATTGTCACCTTAGCGGCGTTGACAATTTCCCTGCTGGCGCCGGAGACTCTGAAAATTATGGCGAGTCCGGCGTATTACGAAGCGTGGAAATTCGTCCCGCTGATCGCGACGGCTTATTGGGCATACGCCGGTTTTTACATTTTGTCGCTGAGCGTCATTGAAAACGGCGGGCGCACTGAATGGATGATATTTTTAGCGGCTCCGCCGGCTGTTCTGAATTTGATACTGAATTGGTTTCTGGTTCCGTATTTCGGCGTTTGGGCGACCGCCGCGACAACCGCGCTGGCGTTTTTTATGATGGCGGCTGCCGCCCATTTCGCTTCGCGCCGGATAGACAAACTGCCTTATTCCTGGACTGCCGTATCTTCGATGATAATCGTCGCCGTCGCTGCTTATTTGGCGGGAACTTTCTGGTTCACATTCGAGAATTTGGCGGCGGCTCTAATCGCAAAAATAATTTTGCTGTTTTTTGCCGCCGGACTGATGCTGATCGGAAGCGGTCTTAGTTATCGCCAAATCTCGACGCTTTACACCAGGTTTCGCGCGGGGGAAAAGTCGGCGGCTTGATTCGATGCTTCATCTTCCGCCGTCTCAAACCAGGCGCGGCGAGTTTGTTTTTCAAAAGCCAATGCTTCGGGATTGCCGGAGTCGAGATTTTTGACGCATTCGAGAAACGGAAGACGAATCTCCGAAGCTAGAAAGAACCGGCGCGACGAATCGAAACTCAAGACCGCCGGAATGTCCGCCGACAGCGGCGCCGTGTGCAGAAAAACCGGCACATCATACCAGAGAGCATCGCCCAAAACCGTGGAAAAACTTGAAATAACAATGTCCGCCCACTCCAAATCTTCGTTCAAAAGCCGTCCCTCGGATAACTCGATGTTGCCCACGCGGTTTTTTGTCTGCTCAACTGCCGGTTTCCAATCCCACGGATGCGCGCGCCAGCGAAATTGAAATCTGTCGGGGAAAAGTTCTCTGATAATCGGAACAACCGACAGCATTTCTTTTTGAAAAGGAAGCCACGGAATGTTGCCGTTATATTTAGAAAAGTATAAAGCATAGCTTGTCGTCAGAAGAATATTACGCGCAGGCTTGCTGCTATTAGTCTGCTTGAAAACAGTTGGGCAACGAGTCTTGGTAACTGTGATTTTTTGTTCGGCAGAGATTTCTGTGTCTATATTAGGTTTGATTTGGACTTCACGAATTGATGAAATACTTGGAATCATACCTAACCAAGTTCCTGGAATACCATGAATAAAATCAATCGTCGTCGCGCCAGCACTTTGTAACATTGCGTCTGCAATCGAGAACGGCACTGCTCCATTGACAGCGAAGACAACGGTTGCACCTTGAAAGTCGTTTCGTAATGTAGCTTTATCTGTCGCAATCTCTGTGGATAAGGCTTGGTAAACATCTTGCGTAAGCATTGTGATTAAATCAACCCAATTTTCTGAAAAGTCAAACTTGAATTTTTCTCCGGTATAGGTCGGCTTCCACGCAATACGAAAAATTGCCGCACTTGCCTTTTTCAAGAAACGAACGAATAGCTTAAATAACTCCAACCACGACTCCACACTGACGATTTGTTCTACTCTGCACTCTGGTAGGTGAGCTTCAAGTTCGCTCAAACCTGTCCAATTATCGTTTCCTGTTTGCTCCCTCGATTCGACTCCCAAAATTTCCCCCAAGACCAATCTTCCTGCCAGCAAAATCCCCACTGGTTCTTTGTTTTCAAGTGCTGGAAGAACAAACGAATTAACGACCATTGAATTCATTCGTTTGAAATCAGCGAATAATACTGCCCACGACGAATATTTAGAGTTGACTTTGTGCTGTTTTTTGAGCTTATTTAATCTAAGTCTCGAAGGTTTTTCTTTGTTGTGAAAATATAGCTGTCTTAAAATAACTGCTGCCATCCAAGCAAAACCTTGGGAGACAATACGAAGCCGCATTGCTGAAAAAGACATCGATTTAACAGTCTTTAATGTTCCGCCGACACTTGCAATTAGATGTTCTATTTGCTTTGCGCTCACTTGCGTGCCGGGTATGTAGTAATAATTTTTTACTCCGTGCAATTCGACAATTTCAGACAAAACCGGAAGACTACCCGCATTATCGCTGCTGGCGAAAAGACGGGTTAAGGCAGAACCGAGAAAAACTTTGCCGGAGTCATGTCCGGTAATGACCTCGCCCAAAACTTCATTTAACCAACTTTTTATGTCCTTTTGGAGAATCCAATCTGTTTCTTTTAGTTTTTTCGTGTGATAAGCTCCCAACTCTGTTAGCCACAATTGCCCTGTTTCTCGGACCCATGCTGGCTGCGTCCAACGTAAGTTTACGCCTTCCCCGATTAGTCTAACCGCAAGATTTTGCGCTAAAAGCTCTTTGGCAAGCTCGAAGCCGCGAGACAGGTCGCCGCCCGTCGGGACTATGATTATTTCGGTTGGTTCTTGTTGACCATCTTTGTTCTGGTTATAGATAACCGTAAATTTTTTGACTTTTTCGCGAAGCGCTTCATCTATATTGACTGGTAATTGGGTTTCCACGTATTAATTTTGTGCTAATTAGGATAATTTTACTAATTTATCTTTCTTGTTTATTATCTATATTTTGATGGTTGTATAAAGTAAAATTAATTGAGCGAATATGAAATCAATTAACCTTGAGAGTTGAAAATTAGACAGACTATTATTTTCAGAGTGAACTTTTAATCTCATAAACTTTAGAGAGATTATAACAGTTTTAAGCAAAATTTTTCGGCTCGATTATAAAAACCAGTATGAAATTTGATGAAGTGCAGAAGCAGGTAGCGGGCATTCCTTATATCAACCCACGTAACGCGGAAAAGCTATACGATTTTATCATTGATAATAATGTTAAAAACGTGCTTGAATTGGGTATCGCTCACGGAACAGCTTCTTGCTATATTGCCGCTGCGCTAGAAGAAAAGTTGGAAGGGGAATTGGTTTGCGTTGATTTGCTCGAAGCCAATGAACTGTTCAGCCCTTCGGCAGAAGAATTGTTAGCGAGAACCAAATTGTTGAAGAATGTCAAAATCGTTCGTGAAAAAACCGGATATAATTGGTTTTTAAGAAACGAGATAAAAGCCAATACAGACGGTTATACATGCCTTCCAAAGTATGATTTATGTATTATTGATGGTCCGAAAAATTGGACGATAGACGGTGCGGCTTTCTTTATGGTTGATAAACTCTTAAAGAAAGACGGCTGGATAATTTTTGACGATTATGCTTGGTCATATGCTTCCGCCGGTAAAAAAGGAAATGATTCAACCGACGGCATCACGCATCGAAAGTTGTCCGAAGACGAATTGAACACGCCTCAAATCAGAGAAGTTTTTCAACTGCTGGTCATGCAGCATCCCAATTATGGTAACTTTAAAATTCACGGCGAAGGGGATTGGGCGTGGGCGCAAAAAACCGGCGGTGGCATGGAAAAGACAGTTAATATCGAATATAACGTAACCTATAACACGCTAGTTGCGAGAGCTTTTGCCATCTTGAACAAAGTTTTCAAATTTCGTCGAATTTGATTGTTAATTCACTTTCAGAATTTGTGTAAACTTACAAAATTTATTATGAACCGATTTGTTTCTATCGTTTTTCGGGTTATACCCGACTCAACGCTAAAGAATCACTTGCGCTGCTTCTTTTATAATAAGATGCAAAAAGATTTTTTAATCAATTTCAAAGACAACATTTTCTATGTCGAGAAAGAAGGATTAAAAATGAAATTTAAGGAAAATCCATTTCATCGTTTTCGAATGGATAAAGAATACTTCTATAAAATCTCGCTTAAGGAAAACGATATAGTAATTGATGCCGGGGCGTATTTCGGAACTTTTGCCGTTTATGCCAGCAAAAAAGTCGGAAATAAAGGGAAGGTGTTTGCTTTTGAACCGGACCCACATACATTACCGCGATTGCGTGATACTCTTGAGCTAAATAATGTCACAAATGTATCTATAATTACTAAAGGATTGTGGTCCGAGGACACGAGTCTCACTTTTGAAGCAGGGAGGGAATTAGGTTCTTCATTCGTTACTGAAAATGAAGGCGACATGGCGGAAAAAATCGAAGTGCCTGTAACAACGATTGACAAAGTAATGAAAGATATAGATGTAAAAAACAAGATTTTTATTAAGATGAATATCGAGGGCAGCGAGATTGAGGCTATCAAAGGAGCGGTAAATACAATAAAAAAATATAAACCTCATTGGGCAATTCGCACCAATCACTATGTAGACGGAGAGATGACCTACAAGAAGGTTGAATGTCTTCTAAGTCAATGGAATTACAAAACTACAACAATAGAATTAACAGAATTGACCACGTTTGGAGAGCCAAATTAGCGAGTGGAATTCATTGACGGATGCAAAACAGCTACTCTAAAAAGTTGACGCAAATTTAACTCATACCGCAGTTATCTTAAGAGCGGTCAGGATTCTAAATATAGAGTTTTAAGCTTCGCAAAACTTAATGTTGAACCAAATTTGGAACTTAAAGCATTAGCGAAGAGACGCTCGCAAATAAAACTTATCAAATATGAGTCAATCTACAGTGGCAATTAACTCATTAAATAAAAATGTCGAAACGATGCGGGGAGAAATCCAAACGAATAAGTTCGGCGTTTGTATGTTAGTCACCGACCTTGACTCGCCAACCGGCGGCGTGCAAAGCATTTCCTTTTGTTTGCTGAACGAACTCGACAAGCGCGGATATAAAACCCTGGTTTGCTGTCGCAATTATTTTAGTCTTCAACGAAACGAGCGGCGCAATGGAACGTTGCTTCACCGGACACCGACTTTCAACCGATTTTTTGTCGTGTTTAATTCTTTATCCTATTTACTCGACGGTTTAATATGGCTAATTCGTCATCGGGATGATTATGACATAATTCATTGCCAACAAATTTATGCTCCTGCAATGCTTGGCTTATTAGCTCAAACAATTCTACGAAAGCCTGTTGTAGTAGCAGCGCATCGTTCTGGAGAATTAGGGGAAGTAAATGGTTTAAGAAAAACGCCTTTCCGTAAATTGCGTGTCTGGCAATTTCACAAAGCTAATTTTTGGACGGTTCTAAGCAAAGAAATGCAGGGGGAAGTTGAAAGTCTTGGCATCCCGTCGAAAAAGATAAAACTTGTTCCAAACGCCACTTTTATACCAAAGGATGCAGCTTATTTATCCGGAATTAAAAACGCTTATCGAGCTAAACTAAATTTACCTTACGAACAAATCGTTATTTTTACCGGCAGGCTAAGCGCGGAAAAGGGACTTGATGTTTTGGTAAAAGCTTGGGAGAAAATACATAAGCAAAATCCACTGGCGCATTTGCTTATTCTTGGCAAAGGTGGCGGCTTTCCTGATATAGAATCCGAAATTAAATCTCTAACCAACGAGTTAAAACTAAATGAAACAATTCATTTTTTAGGCTTTAAATCTAATCCAACCGAGTATCTTTTGGCTTCTGACGTTTTTGTTCTTCCATCTCTGACGGAGGGAATGTCTGTTGCGCTAATTGAAGCCATGGCAGCTGGATTGGCAATTGTAACGACAGATATTCCGGCTAATGAATATTTGTGCCAAGATAATATAAATAGTCTATTAATCAGTATTGAAGATGGTGATAAATTAGCTGAAGCTGTTAATAACATTCTTAGAGATCCGAAATTACAAGAACGGCTTGGACGCGCCGCAAGAGAAAGAGCGTGTCAAGATTTGTCGGTGGAAGTTATGGCGGATAGGTATTTAAATCTATACTCGAAATTAATAAAGGATAAGTAATAACAAAATCATTATGCCTATCAAAGTTTTGCATTTGATTAGTAATAAAGCTGCCATTGGCGGCGCAGAAAAATTTCTGCTCGATATGTCAAAAGAGTATGATACTGGCAGATTTTCGGTTTCATACTGCACCGTTTTTAGCGAAGGAAATAATATTTTTGCGAATGAAATTCGCAAGCGCAATCTTGAGTGTTTTGAAATTAAAGGGACAGACTGGACGAATTTGCCTCAGATAATACAAAAATTAGTTGTTTTTATGAAACGCGAACGTTTTGATATAGTTCATACGCAATTGCTTCATGGCTCTATTGTCGGACAACTTGCCGCACGAATTGCTAAAGTTCCCGTTCGCGTAATAACTCGTCAATATACAACCGATTGTTATCATGGTGGTCATAAATATTTGGATAAATTTGACGCTTATGTTGCTAGAAAAGCGACTAAAGTTATCGCAATTTCCAATGCCGTAAAAGATGATTTACTTGAGCAAGGTGTAAGTTATAACAATATAGAACTAATTTATAATGGCATCCTTTTGGAACCCTTTGACGATGAAAATAATAAATCTACATTGAGAGAAACCTTTCCTGATAAATATTTAATAGCTTTTGTGGCTAATCTTAATGAACGAAAAGGACACGAATACTTACTACAGGCAATGGCGCAGTTGGTATCTCAATACAATGATATTCATTTACTTTTAATCGGTGAAGGAGATTTGCGCAAAAAACTTGAAGAATTAACTGCTAAATTAAAGCTGGAAGAGAATGTTAGTTTTCTTGGTTATCAACCAAATGTGCCGGCTCTATTAAAAGATATAGATTTGTATGTTCATGCTTCCGTTCTAGAACCACTTGGAATTGCTGTTTTAGAAGCAATGGCAGCCGGAAAATGTGTTATTGCAACCGCTGTTGGGGGAGTTCCTGAAATTATTACTGACGGTCAGACAGGCTTTTTGGTTCCGTCTCAAGATTCGACAAAATTGGCAGATGCAATTCATAACGCGCGAGAAAATTTGTATAAAACACAGAAGATTGCAAAGGCTGGACGCAAGCATGTAGAAGAGTCATTTAGCATTAAATCTATTGTCAAAAAATATCAAGAGTTATATACGTCCAGCATACTTCAAAAAAAGCAGAATCTGGTGAAAGTAGCTGAATAAACCTGAAGTCATTCGGCACGGAGTCAACGGTTTTCTCGCCGACACTGAATGAGAAATGATGCCGAAAGTGATTGAAGTCTTTCGTACGGTCGTAAAATAGTAGTTTTAGTAAATGGATAAGTTACTCGCATTAATATTATTTATCTTCGCTATTGGCGTAATGATTATTGCTTACCCGGCAGGACCTCTAGCCGTTTTATTCGGGTCTGTCTTTGCCGTGTTTGTCGTTTTCCTTATAAACAAAAGTTTTGAAGGCGATGAGAAAATCTTTTTACGAAGAGTATTTGTTATATCGCTGATATTCAGAGTAGTTTTGGCAACTGTTACCTACGTTTTCAAACTTCAGGAATTTTTTGGTGGTGATTCCAAAACCTACGATGAAGCGGGATACGCTTTATATAACTCGTGGTTTGGTTATTTGACGGAAATTGACCCGTTTTACCTGGACCATGCTTCCAGAGCTTCGGGCAGCGGATTTGGAATGGCTTACATAGTTGCGGCAATTTATTCGGTAGTTGGTAGAAATCCACTTGCAATCCAGCTTTTTAATTCAGTGCTTGGCGCGGCAACCGCTTGTTTGATTTATGTGTGCGCCAAGAAAATCTTTTCAAATACTCGAGTAGCTCAGATTTCCGCTGTATTGGTTGGCGTATTTCCCTCGCTTATCGTTTGGTCATCGCAAGGTCTTAAAGACGGTATTATTTGTTTTCTGATTGCTCTGGCAATAAATAATCTTCTTTCTCTACAAAAAAAATTCAGTTATGTCGATGTTATTTCGCTGCTGATTTCATTAGTCGGGATTTACACGCTTCGTTTTTATATATTTTTCGCTTTTGCCGTTGCCATTGTCGGCGCTCTGTTTCTGGGCGCTCAAAAATCGCTAAGTTCGATAGTAAAACAGGCGGCGGTTTTAGTTGTTATAACTTTAAGCTTAACTTATTTAGGCGTTTTGCGCAATGCTCAGACAAATCTGGAAACTTACGGCAGTTTGGAAAGGTTACAAAACAGTCGGCTTGACCTGGCAACGTCCGCCGAATCAGGATACGGACAGGACATTGACGTTTCAACGCCAACCGGCGCTTTGCAGGTTCTCCCGCTTGGTTTGACTTATCTGATGCTCGCGCCTTTTCCGTGGGAAGTGGCTAATTTTCGGCAGACGATAACTTTGCCCGAAGTTCTTGTATGGTGGTCTTTGATTCCTTTTATGGTGATTGGAATCTGGTTTACCTTAAAGACTAAACTGCGTCAATCGATAAGCATTACACTTCTGACCTTATTGCTCACTCTCTCGTATTCGATTTTTCAAGGAAATGTTGGAACGGCGTATCGTATGCGCGCGCAGATGCAGATTTTTTATTTTATTTTCGTCGCGGTCGGTATAACCCTTTTGTGGGAGAAACGTGAAAATAAAAAACTCTCATTAAGAACTCAAAATCAGCGGATGTGGCAGAGACAGGAATTACTCAGAAAGCAAAATAGTGTATAGAAGCTGTAAAACTAAATGTGTGGAATTGTCGGCATAGCCAACACAAGCTCGCAGGTTATTAATCGCCAGACGCTTGAAAAGATGAACGGCGCGATTGTGCATCGCGGTCCCGACGACGACGGTTTTTACATCAATGAAAACGTTGGGCTGGCGATGCGCCGACTTTCGATTATCGATATCGTGCACGGCGCGCAGCCGATGCACAATCAGAGCAAAACTGCCTGGATTGTCTTTAACGGTGAAATCTATAACTTTCAGGAAATAAGAAAAGATTTAGAAAAGCAGGGCGACCGGTTTTACACCGATTGCGACACGGAAGTTATTCTGCATCTGTATGACAAATACGGCGCGGATTGCGTTCAACACTTGCGCGGAATGTTTGCTTTTGCGATTTGGGATGAAAAAGATAAATCACTTTTTCTTGCACGCGACCGCATCGGCAAAAAACCGCTTCTTTACTCTCACCAGCCAAACGGCAATTTAATTTTCGGCTCGGAATTTCGCGCGCTGCTCGAACATCCGGGCATCTCGCGCGAAGTTGATTTTGAGGCGATTCATCATTATTTATCGTATCTTTGCGTTCCCGCGCCGCACACTGCATTCAAACAAATCCGCAAACTCGAACCGGCGCACTGGCTCAGGTGGAAAGATGGCGAAATCAAAATGCAGAGATATTGGCTGCCGGATTTTACCAAAAAAATAAAAATCAGCGAACCGGAAGCGATTGAAGAAACGCTCAGGATTTTGCGCGAAGCGACCAAAATGCGCTTAATCAGCGAAGTTCCGTTGGGCGCTTTTCTTTCGGGCGGCGTTGATTCTTCAACCGTCGTCGCGCTGATGGCTGAGACGAGCGCGTCGCCGGTTAAAACCTTTTCCATCGGTTTTGAAGAAGAAGATTTCAGCGAACTCAAATACGCCCGACAAGTTGCCGAACACATCGGCGCGGAGCATCACGAATTTATCATCAAGCCCGACGTGCTTGAGATTTTGCCGACGTTAGTTGAGCATTACGGCGAACCTTACGCTGACCCTTCAGCAATTGCCACTTATTATGTCGCACGGGAAACGCGAAAGCACGTAACAGTTGCTTTGAATGGCGACGGCGGCGACGAAAGTTTTGCCGGTTACGAGCGCTATTTTGCGATGCGTCTGGCTGAAAAATATCATTATTTGCCGAAGTTTCTGCGTGCGAATTTAATTGAAAAAGCCATCAATCTTGTGCCTACATCCGAAATCAAACGCAGCCGGGCACGTGATTTGAAACGGTTCTTAAAAGCGGCGTCACTGCCGAAGATCGAAAGATATTTTCGCTGGGTCAGCCCCGTTAATCACGACTCGAAGGAAAATCTTTACACGGAAGATTTTCAGCGGCAAATCGGCGCTTTTGACTCAACCCGATTTTTGAAACAATGGTTTGACTCTTCGAACGGCAACGGCATTGTTGACGCAACAATGCTTACCGACCAGATGACTTATCTGCCGAATGATTTGTTAGTTAAAGTTGATATTGCTTCGATGGCTAATTCGCTCGAAGCGCGTTCGCCTTTTCTCGACCACAAGGTTATCGAGTTTGCCGCAAGTTTGCCCGAATCGATAAAACTTCGCGGTAGTGAAACGAAATACCTTCTAAAAAAAGCCGCGAGCCGCTTAGTTCCGTGTGAAGTTCTATACCGCCCGAAAAAAGGCTTTGGCGTGCCTTTAACGCATTGGTTTCGTGGTGAACTTAAATATTTTTTGCGCGAAATTTTGCTTTCTGAAAAAAGCTTAAGTCGCGGTTTGGTCAAACCGGAGGTTGTTACGCAACTTGTTCAGGAACATATCAACTCCAAACGCGACCACGTTTGGCAGTTATGGACGCTGTTGATGCTCGAACTTTGGTTTCAGCAATTTATTGATTAAAATTTATGTTTTATTTGAGTTGGCGAATTTCAGTAATTTATGAAACAACCGGATTTTGGAGCATTTGTCATATCGCTGGATTTTGAATTGCATTGGGGCGTTCGTGACCATTTTTCGGCGACCGGCGTATATCGTCAAAATTTGCTTGGCGAACAGCAAGTCGTTCCCGCTTTGCTGGGTTTATTCCGAGAGTTTGAAGTTGCCGCGACTTGGGCGACGGTCGGTTTTCTGTTCGCTAAATCAAAAAACGAGTTAAATCGTTATAAACCAAAGGTTTTACCAGATTACGACGACGCTTCTCTATCGCCTTATGACGAGGAAGTCGGCGCTGATGAAGCGTTAGATCCTTTGCATTATGCGCCGCACTTGATTAAGCAGATTCAAGAAACGCCGAGACAGGAAATCGGGACGCACACCTTTTCTCATTACTACTGTCTCGAACCGGGACAAAACAAGGAAACTTTTGCCGCCGATTTGCAAAGTGCTGTGGCGATTGCCAAGCCGTATGGCGTGCGCCCGCGTTCGATTGTTTTTCCGCGCAACCAGTGTAATTCCGATTACGAAAGCGTTTTACTCGAAAATGACATCATTTGTTTTCGCGGCAACCAGAAAGCGTGGATGTATCAAATTTCGGATAAAAACCAGAAACATCCGTTTTATCGCGCGGCGCGCATAGCGGATTCTTATTTTAATATGGCGGGAACTCATACTTTTAAATGGCAGAACGTTTGGTCAGGAAACGTCGCCAATGTTCCGGCAAGCCTGTTTTTGCGTCCCGTTTCAAAGAAAATGGAACGGCTCGAAAAATTGCGTCTGCGACGAATAAAGCGCGGCATCGCCTATGCTGCCGAAAAGCGAGAGATTTTCCATCTGTGGTGGCATCCGCACAATTTCGGTGTGAACTTGCAAGAGAATTTGGATTTTCTGCGTAAACAACCGGATTTTGGAGCATTTGTCATATCGCTGGATTTTGAATTGCATTGGGGCGTTCGTGACCATTTTTCGGCGACCGGCGTATATCGTCAAAATTTGCTTGGCGAACAGCAAGTCGTTCCCGCTTTGCTGGGTTTATTCCGAGAGTTTGAAGTTGCCGCGACTTGGGCGACGGTCGGTTTTCTGTTCGCTAAATCAAAAAACGAGTTAAATCGTTATAAACCAAAGGTTTTACCAGATTACGACGACGCTTCTCTATCGCCTTATGACGAGGAAGTCGGCGCTGATGAAGCGTTAGATCCTTTGCATTATGCGCCGCACTTGATTAAGCAGATTCAAGAAACGCCGAGACAGGAAATCGGGACGCACACCTTTTCTCATTACTACTGTCTCGAACCGGGACAAAACAAGGAAACTTTTGCCGCCGATTTGCAAAGTGCTGTGGCGATTGCCAAGCCGTATGGCGTGCGCCCGCGTTCGATTGTTTTTCCGCGCAACCAGTGTAATTCCGATTACGAAAGCGTTTTACTCGAAAATGACATCATTTGTTTTCGCGGCAACCAGAAAGCGTGGATGTATCAAATTTCGGATAAAAACCAGAAACATCCGTTTTATCGCGCGGCGCGCATAGCGGATTCTTATTTTAATATGGCGGGAACTCATACTTTTAAATGGCAGAACGTTTGGTCAGGAAACGTCGCCAATGTTCCGGCAAGCCTGTTTTTGCGTCCCGTTTCAAAGAAAATGGAACGGCTCGAAAAATTGCGTCTGCGACGAATAAAGCGCGGCATCGCCTATGCTGCCGAAAAGCGAGAGATTTTCCATCTGTGGTGGCATCCGCACAATTTCGGTGTGAACTTGCAAGAGAATTTGGATTTTCTGCGTGAAATTTTGAAAACCTTTCGTCAATATAGGGAAAGTCACGACCTTCGTTCCTTATCAATGCTTGAGGTTGCGCTGACGGCGCGTGATTTTGCCGATTAAAATTATAAATTTTAATTTGTTATGAAACAGGAAAAGCCGATTGTCTTGCTTTGCACGGACGGTGATTCGACGCACGCCGTCTATAACGCCTTGCGGGAAAATTTCGGCGAAATAACGGTGATAATGGAAAACTCCGTCTCGCGGCGGCAGATGTTAGAACGACGTATGAAAAAGCTCGGCGTCGTGCCGGTCGCCGGACAAGTTTTGTTTTTGCTCGCCGTTGTTCCGGTGCTGCGGCGTTTGAGCAAACGGCGTGTTGCCGAAATCAAAAACGAATACAAAATGCGTGAAGGTTTGCCGGAAAACGTTATCCACGTTCCTTCAGTCAATTCCGAAGAAGCCAGACAAAAATTGCGCGAGATTGACCCGCGCGTCGTCGTCGTCAACGGAACTCGTATCATCAATCGCGAAACATTAAACTGCGTCAACGCCCGTTTTATCAATATGCACGCCGGAATCACGCCATTATATCGTGGCGTTCACGGCGCATACTGGGCTTTAGCCGAAGACAAACCGGATTTGGTCGGAACGACCGTGCATTTTGTTGACGAAGGAATCGACACCGGAAAAATTATCGAACAAGTTTATTTCAATGTTTCAAAGTGGGATAATTTCACGACTTATCCGCATCTGCATACCGGTGCGGGCATTCCAGCTTTAATTCGGGCAGTACGGAATGTGCTTAGCAATGTCATTGTCCAACAGCAGGAGAACAAAAACTTATCTTCCAAACTTCGTTATCATCCGACAATTTGGGAATATCTATACCATCGCCTGATTCGCCGCGTGCATTGAGATTTGTTGCTTTTTTGGTATATTGAACTTTACCGATTTGTCTAATGAAAGCAGTTTGTTAGCTAAGTTTAAAGCAACGAGTATAGATGTCTGCTTTTTTACGATTTTTCAGATGGAAGATTAGATATTATGAGAAAGACCTTTACTACGATAGTCCGGCAAGAAGACAAATGGTTTGTTGCACAGTGTTTAGAAGTTAATATTGCTTCACAGGGCAAGACCGAGAAAAAAGCTCTGGAAAGTTTGCGCGAGGCTTTGGCTCTGCATTTTACGCCGCCTGTCGCTACAGTTTTACCGCAAGTTCAAAAAATCGAGCTTGAGGTTGCCATGTGAAGTCTTTGCCTTTTCGAGAAGTTAAGCGAAAATTGCTGAAAGCAGGATTTGTGGTGGTTAATCAAATCGGCAGTCATATTAAATTCGCTATCACCGCGAAGTTGCAAAAGGAATTTAGCGATTTGTAAAACACAAAGAAGTTATGGCACAAAAAACTTTCACAAACGCTCTGACGATTGACTTTGAAGATTGGTATCAAGGTTTAGAAATTCCGTATAGCGAATGGGACAAGTTTGAAGACCGGATAGATTTTGTCGGCAATAAACTTTTGCAGATTCTGGACGAAGCAGACACGAAAGCGACGTTTTTTATGCTCGGCTATATTGCCGAAAAACATCCCGAAATCGTCAGAAAAATAAAAGCCGAAGGACACGAAATTGCGACGCACGGATTTTCGCACACATTGATTTATCAGCAGACGCCGGAAGTTTATAGAGAAGAAATGCAGCGAGCAGTCGGATTTTTGGAAAACTTGACGGGCGAAAAAGTCGTCGGACATCGAGCGCCGTTTTTTTCGATTACGAAAGATTCGCTGTGGGCTTTGGATGTTTTGGGCGAACTCGGCATTCGGTATGATTCGAGTATTTTCCCCGTTTTGAATTATCGTTACGGAATTGCGGGCGCACCGCGTTTTCCGTATGAAATCGAGCGCGGCGCGCATAAGTTTATGGAGTTTCCGGTTTCGACTTTGAAGTTTGGCAAAGTAACTCTGCCGATTGCGGGCGGCGCGTATTTTCGCATTTATCCGTATGCTCTATCGAAACAATTTTTGAAAGCCGTAAATCGTTCGGGTCAGCCGTTTACGTTTTACCTGCATCCGTGGGAACTCGACCCCGAACACCCGCGAATTCCGCTGCCGCGCCGGATTTCGGCGACGCATTATTTTAATTTGGGCGCGACGGAAAAGCGTTTTCGCAAACTGCTGCGAGATTTTCGTTTTGCGCCGATGAGGGAAGTCTTAAATATCAATTAAATTTTATGTCAAATCAAACAACCAACGATGTCGAGCGCAAAGTGCGCGACCATTTTGACGAGGACGCCCAGCGGTTCGACGCGATTTACAAAACGGAAAAAGGTTTTGTCGGAAAATTTATAGACGATTTCTGGCGCGGGGTCGTGCAGAAGCGGCTTGAAATAAACGTCGAGAAATTGCGACCGTTTGCGGGCAAAAAAATCCTGGATGTCGGCTGCGGCTCGGGCAGATTTTGTCTGGCGTTCGCAAAAGAAGGCGCAGCGAAAGTCATCGGCGTAGATTTCGCCAAACTGATGATTGACATCGCCGAAGAGCTTGCCAAAGAACAAAATGTCGCTGACCGCTGTGAGTTTCGCGTCGGCGCATTTCCCGAAATTGTTGATGATGCGGAAGCGCCGTTTGATGCTTCGACCGCCAACGGATTTTTTGATTACATTGAAAATCCCGTACCAATTATCAGTAAGATGCGCGAACTGACGAAAGGCAAAATGATTTTGAGTTTTCCGAAAGCCGTCGAATTTCGCGTGCCGGTGCGCCGCCTGCGTTTTTGGATGAAAGGAACGCCGCTTTTTCTTTATCGTGAAGAACGGGTTAAAAAAATTCTCGCTGAAGCAGGCATTACCGATTACGAATGGATAAATCTCGACCGCGATTATTTAATCGTGGCAAACGTTTGAATTTACCCGAACATTTACAAAGAAAATTTAAGGAATAAAAAACTGGCGTGGACGCAAAACCAATCCGCGTTCTGCACATCATAACGCGAATGATTGTCGGCGGAGCGCAAGAAAATACGCTGCTTTCGGTCATCGGTCTCGATGCGATGCCGGAATACGAAGTAACTCTGATGAGCGGGATTGACCGGGGGCGTGAAGGCGAATTGCTCTCGATGGCGCGTGAAAAATCCTGTCTGATTGTCGTTCCCGAAATGGGCAGAAGCATCAATCCATTGTCGGATTTAATTGCTTTTCGGAAAATTTACCGTCTTATTCGCAAAGGGCGTTACCACATCGTTCACACGCATTCGTCAAAAGCCGGAGTTTTAGGACGCATTGCCGCGTGGCTCGCCGGAACGCCGATAATCGTTCACACTCTGCATAGTCTTGTTTTTCACGATTACCAGCCTTGGTTTATCAACAAATCGTGGCGCGGGATAAAAAAAATGTGTGCGCCGATAACCGATTTTTTTATCAGCGTTTCGCAGATTATTGTTGATAAAGCGGTCGCCGCCGGAGTTGATAAGCCGGAAAAATTTCGCACGATTTACAGCGGGATGGAACTCGATTGGTTTTTGAATGCAAAATTTGACAGCCGAAAGGTGCGGAGCGAGTTTGGAATTCCAGAAGACGCGCCCGTCGTCGGCAAAATCGCCCGACTTTTTCCGCTCAAGGGACACGACCAATTGATGGACGCCGCGCCGGAAATCGTCAAGCGCGTTCCCGATGTGCGATTTTTTCTCATCGGCGACGGAATTCTGCTGGAACATCTTCAAAAACGTGCAAGCGATTACGGCATTTTAGAAAATTTCGTGTTCGCCGGTTTGATTGACCGCGAGCGAATACCTGAAATGATTTCGGCAATGGATGTCGTCGTTCATACGTCGCTCAGGGAAGGTTTGCCGCGTGTTTTGCCGCAAGCTCTGGCGATGGGCAAACCATGTGTTTCCTTTGATATTGACGGCGCGCCGGAAGTGGTGATTAACGATAAAACCGGTTATCTGGTCGAGGCGTATGATAACAAAGGATTAGCCGAAAGCGTTTCACGCCTTCTGAAAGACGCGGATTTGCGGGCGCAGATGGGCGAAAACGGGCGTCGGCACGTTGATCCAATGTTTCGTGCTGAAACAATGGTCAAAGAAATTGCCGAAGTTTATGATATGCTTCTGAATCAACATTCTGAAAGAATTGAAAAATTTAACGCGCGAATTTGAATTCATTCTAAAACCTTTTTGGAGAGGCTGATTTTTATGTTCACTCCACAGATAAAGGTGCTTTTCGCTTTTGTCTTTTCATTTTTGCTGTCAATTGTCTCGACGTATGTGATTCGCGCTGTGGCGCGGCGTTACGGTTATGTTGCTGCGCCGAAAGCAGACCGCTGGCATAAGCGTCCGACGGCGATGATGGGCGGCGCGGCGATTTTTTTGACGACCGTTTTGGTTTATGCTCTCGCCGTTCCCTTTACGAAAGAATCGCTGGTTATCCTCGCCGGCAGCACCGTTCTCTTTCTTGTCGGATTGATTGATGACATTCTTCACATCAAGCCTTATCAAAAACTTGTCGGACAATTCATCGGCGTCGGCATAATCGTCGGTTTCGGGTTGGCTCTGCCGTTGACTAATTCGGAAATTCTTAACATTGCCATCACTGCTTTCTGGCTTATCGGCATCACGAATGCGGTAAATCTTCTCGACAATATGGACGGGCTTGCCGCCGGAATTTCAGCCATCGCCGCCATTACTCTGGCAATCGGATTTGGCGCGAGCGGACAAACCGACGAAATGCTTTTGGTCTCGGTTTTTATCGGCGCGCTCGTCGGGTTTCTGGTATTTAACTTTAACCCGGCTTCGATTTTTATGGGCGACTGCGGCTCGATGTTTGTCGGATTTTTTCTGTCAAGCGCGGTTTTGATGACACAGGTCGGCGGACGTTCGAGAAGTGTCGTTTCAGTTTTGGCGGTTCCCGCGCTGATTCTTGTCGTACCGATTTTTGATACTACTTTTGTTACGGTTCTGCGGAAAATCTGGGGGCGAAAAGCGTCCGAAGGCGGGCGCGACCATACATCGCACCGATTAGTCGCGCTCGGACTTTCGGAAAGAAACGCGGTTTTGCTGCTTTATGCTTTGGCAATCGCTGCCGGCGCGCTTTCCTTACTCGTTAATCAAATTGAAACTACGCAAAGTTTCGCGCTGATTGCGGCTTTTACTTTAATTTTGACGATTGTCGGCGTATATCTCTCAAAAGTTAAGGTTTATAAAGAGCAGGACGAAGCGCTCGCGCTGCAAAACAAAGTCGGTTTCGGGTTTCTTGTAAATCTTTCGCACAAGCGACGAATTTTTGAAGTCCTACTGGATGCGATTTTGATTGCGCTTGCGTATTACAGTTCGTATATTTTGATTTTCGGCTCTTTTGAACAAAGCGAAACCTGGATACTTTTTGTCAAATCGCTGCCGATTTTAGTAGTTTTGCAGCTTTCCGCGTTTCTCATCGTCGGCGTTTACCGCGGCATCTGGCGTTATACGAGCATTCAGGATTTTGTTACTTATTTGAAAGGCGTTGCGCTCGGCTCTATACTGAGCATTCTGGCGATTTTACTTTTGTACCGCTTTCAATTTTACTCGCGGACTGTTTTTGTTGTTAACGCGCTGATTTTGTTTTTTTCGCTTATGGGAAGCCGTATGGCGTTTCGCTTGATGCGCCAGCTTCTGCCCTCGCCGATTTCCAAAGAAGGACGAAAGGTTTTGATTTACGGCGCGGGCGACGGCGGCGAGATGGTTTTGCGCGAGTTGAAAAACAATCCGAGCTGGGATTACGCGCCCGTCGGTTTTGTCGACGACGACCCGCTGAAAAAAGATAAAGTCATCCACGGATTGCGCGTCTTTGGCGGAAACGGCTCGCTGGCAAAGATTTGCCACGACCACAGCATTGACGAAATTTTAATCTCGTTTCGCATAATCGATCCGCAGAGACTCAAACAAATCAAAATTATTTGCAAGGACACGGAAGTTTCGCTCAAACAAGCATCACTGAAAATCGAGCCGCTCGACTTTGAATAACCCAAGTAAATAACCCGGAGTATGCCAGTTATTAAAAAGCTATTTCCTTCGATTCCTTTGCCGTGATTACATATCTATCATTACCAAAGTCATCAAGCGTCGAGTTGTGATGAGTGATTATCTGCGCGGCTGTCAAAACGTCATCCATTGTAGTATGAGCGTCTTTAGCCAGCGTTACGTTATAGCCTAAACTCGTTGCGCTTCGACAAGTTGTGTCCACACAAAACTGTGTTCTGCAACCAACGACGACAAGGTGCTCGATTCCCTTTTTGTCCAGTTCATCTTTGAGCGGCGTTTCGTAGAACGAGTCTGACGCACGCTTGCGAATGATTAACTCTCCGTCAATGGGAGCAATTTCAGAATGGATTTCCCAACCTGATGAACCTATGGCAAGCCGTCCACCATCTTCTCCATCGTGTTGAATGTAAATAACCGAAGCATTCGACTCCCGTGCTTTAGTCAGCAAGCTACTGATACTTTTTAGAACTTCGTTTCCGTTGGATGAAGGTTGTGACCAATCTACAACGCCGTTCTGAACATCAATAATCAACAATGCTGTATCTTTGTTCATAATAGAATTAGCTTAATTTTCGTTCGCCGATTATACAAGTTAAGCTGTCGAACGGCGAAGATGACGCGGCGCAAAACCGGCAACGGACTAGCTAAAGTTTAATACGCAACGTAACAAGAAAGTCGCTGCCCGCGCCCCTCACGTCCATTGAATTGTTCGACGGCGCGTTCAGGGAAAATCACGCCCGATAAATCCAAGCGTTTGCGCTGACTATGTTGCCATCCGTGTAGCCGCCCGTAATTAAAACCTGTCCGTTTTTCAAAAGCGTTGCCGTCGCAAACAATCGTTTCGTTCCCATATCGCCGCCTGTAAATGAGAAACTATTGGTCTTGGGGTCAAACACTTCTGCCCGATTTGCGCCGCCTGCAATCAAAATCTTGCCGTTCTTCAGGAGTATCGCCGTGCCTTGCAATTTGTAACGGGCAAAGTTCATATTGTTTTTGACAGCCGTAAAGCTGCCGCCTCCCGGATTGAAGACTTCCGCATTTTGATAAGCACCGTCGCCGTCGCGCTCGTCCGAGCCGCCGACGATTAAAACTCTGCCGTCTGCCAGCAACGTAGCATCGTGCTTGTGTCGCTTAACGGTTAAATTTCCGGCAGCCGTAAAAGTCCCGTTCGCGGGATTGTAAATTTCGGTGCTTGTATAAATTGTAATTGCCGAACGTCTGTCCTTATGACCGCCTGCAATCAGCACCTTTCCGTCTTTGAGCAAAGTCGCCGTGTGCGATTCACGCGCCGCCGTCATTCCGCCCGTCGCCGAAAAAGTGTTGGTCTTTGGGTCATACAATTCAGCGTCCGCCAAAAACGTCCAGCCCGTTCCAACGCCGCCAGCCAGAAGAACTTTGCCGTCGTTCAAAAGCGTGGCGACATGACCGCTTCGCGCTGTAACCATTCGTCCGGCTGACGAGAATCTGTTCGTGGTCGGGTCAAAGACTTCCGCGCTGTTCAGATAATCGCCGTTGTAGCCGCCCGCAATTAAGATCTTTCCGTTCGGAAGCCGTGTCGCCGTATGACCGGCGCGAGCGGATGTCAAATTTTCCGCCGATGTAAAAGTGTTGCTCGTCGGGTCAAACAGTTCAACACTAGACAAACCGCCGCCATTGCCGACAAAACCGCCCGCAATCAAAACTTTGCCGTTGTCGAGTAAGGTCGCCGTGTGCGCCGCTCGTTTAGCGGTCATATTACGAATTGAACTGACAACTCCTTCACGGGCAAAATTGGTTTGCGTCTTTCGTTCATCGGTTGCAACTTGAGCGCGACAACTTGGAGCAAAAACGAAAGTCATCGACAGCATTAGAAAAAACAACATTTGGTTTTTTAAGTTTTTCATAGTATTTCTCCCAAGTAGTTGCAGTTGACGATAATTTAGACAAAATATTTCGGGATTTTCTTCCCGAAAAAGATTGATGCGTTCCTAGCTCGCTTACCAATCACAAGCGAACGCCCGAATTGACGCGGGCAAAAACACATGCAACCTAACCTAGAAACAACGTCGCTGTTTTTACCTCACATCCAATGATATATTGGGCTTCGCCGCAACTTATATCACGCCCCAATTTTACCCAAATCCTCTTCAAATGATGTTTTAACTATAGAATAACACCGCCTTGCAAATCTCTTCAACGTGACGGTGATCTGTCCCGCAACAACCACCAAGCACGTTGAGGTTCTTCAATTTACTCGAAAGTTCGCGGTGTTGACGACCTAATTCTATTGGATTGCCCTCGTCGAGTTCTTCGCTGTCATTGAGTTCGGCATGGCTCTTGGCGGATGCGTTGGCTCGAATACCGCGAATTCTTTCTAACCAGGGTTCACCGGCGATCAAGACATTTTCAAAGTGCGTGGGATGAGCGCAGTTAATCATATAATAAGCGGGAGCATTTGATGTGGCTTCGTCCACGCTTTCGATGGCAGCTTTGAGAGTCTGACCGGTGGGCAGTTTGCCGTCCGTCTCGACAGTAAAGGAAATCGCTACGGGCATACCGATTGATTCGGCTGCTCGCGCAATTCCGATTGCTTCTTCGACATAGTTCATCGTTATAGCTGTGACCATATCAGCATCAGTTTCGCTGAAGGTTTTGATTTGCGCCGTGTGATACTGTTGAGATTCTTCAGCAGACATTACATCGGTCGGATTGTATCCGTCCCCGCGCGGACCGACACAGCCGCTAATCACTGTCTTGGTTGTTTCGTTCTCGAATTCGCTCCGAATCTTATTAACCAGCTCAATGGCTTTACAGTTCGCGTCAGCCAACGCGCTTTTGGAATAGCCTAGTTTTGCGCCCCAATCGGGATTAGCGCGCCACGTTGGGCTTTCAAGTATAAACCCGACTCTGTATTTTTGCGCCAAAGAGCCGTACGTGCGGAAGTATTTCCGTAAGGCTTCATAGCCTTCCACGTTTTTCAACAGATGGAAGGCGGCGAAGTCGGGTAATTCCAGATTTTCATGAAAGATAAGAGTAGTTTCAATGCCGCCGTCAGTGAGAAAGATTTTATTAGATAATTGCGGCAGTTCGTTTCGGTATTTTGCCATCCCAGACCTCCGTTTTGAAAAGACTTATCTTCAAATTATTGCATACATACAACGCCACAGATAGAAGCCCAACGCTTGAGATGACGTGGGGCGAAACCGAATCCACGCAACTTCGGGTTTAACGGACAAGCTAAATAACAAAGTCTCTGTTTCGCCCTCACGTCCATTGAATAGAGAATCAATCTACTGCCTCTGGCAGTGGTTCTACAAGGCAGTGAGGCGCGGGCAGCAACCAGAACAAAATATCTTCTCAAAGTTGAGAACAAGCAAATATATTTTCCGTCAAATGTCATCGGCAAGGTAGTTACACGAACCAGTCAAGCCGAGAAAAACAAGATTGGCGAGACCGAGGGGCGGAGGAGCGACGCACCTTTCAGGTGCGAACATCATAAAGCCACCGCCTCTGGCGGTGGTCATTTTACTTGTTATGTTGCGCCTTAATTTTCATACGCCTTCTGCCAAGAGAGTATTGCTCATTTGACTCGCTCCGCCATTCATCGTTCGTTGCGGCGGCACGGTATTAGCCGCCTGCCGGATGTTGGCGATAAAAAGCCGGTCAAGAAAAAGTTTGCGCATTATCCGATTGGCTATTTTCATATTGATATTGCCGAGGTCTCGCGCCTCGCCCGATTACCTGACACGCGCCGATGCGGTGATTAATCTCGGTTATATTTTCCGTCAAATGTCATCGGCAAGGTAGTTACACGAACCAGTCAAGCCGAGAAAAACAAGATTGGCGAGACCGAGGGGCGGAGGAGCGACGCACCTTTCAGGTGCGAACATCATAAAGCCAC
>MWVX01000030.1_pt1 | contig 44872 bp, 39 predicted proteins | sample 1047311 | NCBI WGS metagenome assembly MWVX01 (sample SAMN06349984, study PRJNA376086) | soil metagenome | isolation source: MtG-4 sample Antarctic (ecotone) soil | place: Antarctica | collected 2015-01-13 | reverse complement strand
TCGACAAGCGTCATATTTTCTTCGAGCGGCGCGGTTTTGCCCTCGCCCACGCGAGCCTGCACGAGTCGGAATCCGCCGACGGCTGTTTCGAGCAGATCTTCCACCAGTTTCAGTTTGAGCGTGTTTGCCAGTGCTTCGCCGAATTTGGCGCGAACTTCCGCCGCCAGCAGTCGCTCGCGGTTGGCAACTTCTTTTTCGCGCACGGACAATTCGGCTTCGGCGACATTGACGCGCGTTTTTCGCCGCCCGCCGAGTTCGAGCGGCAAACTTCCCGCGATCATCGTGTCATTGTCGGAGCCTCCGATTTGCTCCTGACGACTGAACTCCACGCTTGGATTCGGTCTTAACCGAGCTTGTTTGACAAGGGCGCGCGCCGCTTCGATTTCTTTTCGCGCAGCCGCCATCTCGCCGTTATTCAAGAGCGCGAAAGCGACGGCTTCATCCGCCGTCATCCCGCCTGTTTGGTCGAGATAGCGCGATAAAGTCGCCGGCTCATCCGGCAAAGTGGTCGGCTGCGTTTGAGCTAAGGCGGGCATCTGCGCCGCCAGCAGTAAACCGGCGCACAGCAACCGCCGCGAAATTTTTTTGGTAAATTTGAAAAACATTTTGTTATTGCTGAACCGGCACGCCCGCGCTGCCGTCGGTTCTTTTTAAATGCGGGTAATCTCCTTCTCATTACGTTTTCCGGTTTCTACGGGCGCGTCCGGTTCGCCGTTTTCAAACTCGCCTTTATCAAAATCTTCCGCTTCTCGCGCAGACGAAACTGCCGCTTTTTCTTCTTTTCTTAACTCGCGCTCGTGAATCCAGTAAAAAATCACCGGCGTTACAATCAAAACGTGCAGCAGGCTCGAAACCATTCCGCCGAGAACGGGCGTGGCAAGCGGTTTCATCACTTCCGAACCCGCGCTCGAACTCCACATAATCGGCAGTAGTCCCGCCACGACCGTCGAAACAGTCATCACTTTCGGTCTGAGACGCAGCAACGCTCCTTCCTTGACGGCTTCCATCAATGCTTTGCGCGTCAAGCGTCCGCCAAGCTCGTGGCGTTTTTTCTCAACCGCTTCGTTCAGATAAATCACCATCACCACGCCGGTTTGAACGGCTGTTCCAAAGAGCGCGATAAAGCCGACCCAGACGGCGACCGAAAAGTTGTAGCCCAAAAACCAAACCAGATACACGCCGCCCGTCAAGGCGAACGGCACGGCGAGAAGAACGTGCGCGGCTTCCAGCACGGAGTGATAAGTCAGATAAAGCAAGCCGAAAATTACCAGCAAAACAATCGGAATAACGATCAGCAGACGGGCGCGGGCGCGCTGCTGGTTTTCGTATTGACCGCTCCAATTGATGTAATATCCGGCGGGCAACGGCACTTGTTTGGTGATTGCCGCCCGCGCTTCCTCGACGAACGAGCCGACATCGCGCCCGCGGACATTTAATAGAACCGTGCCGCGCAGAAGTCCGTTCTCGCTCGAAATCATCGTCGGACCTTCAACCTTGCGAACGTCGGCTAATTGAGCGAGCGGAACGGTGTTGCCGTTCGCTGCCATAATCGGAATTTGCCCGATGGCTTCGGCGCTCGCGCGAAACTCCGGCGCGTAGCGGACACGAATCGGGAAACGTCTGCGCCCTTCAATCGTCACCGATAAATTCGTCTCCCCGATGCCTTTTTCGATTGCGTCTTCAATCATCCGCGTGTCAATCCCGTATCGCGCCGCCGCCTGACGATTTATCTTAATGTCAATATACGGCGCGCCGCTGATTTGTTCGGGATAAACGTCCGCCGCGCCGGGAACGATTTTGACGACATCCGCGATTTGCCGCGAAACCGTTTCCAGAGTTTTCAAATCGTTGCCGAAAATCTTGATTCCGACTTCCGAGCGAATTCCGGTCGAAAGCATCTCGATACGGTTGATAATCGGCTGCGTCCAGATGTTCGTCACCCCGGGCATTTTCACAGCCGCGTCCATCTCGGCAATCAATTTTTCCCGCGTCATTCCCGACCGCCATTCTTCCTGTGGCTTCAAGTGAACGATTGTTTCGTTCATATTCACCGGCGCCGGGTCGGTCGAAGTTTCGGCGCGTCCGGCTTTTCCGACCGCCCAGGCGACTTCGGGAACATTTTTAAGGATTTCGTCCTGCCTGCTCATAATCTTGCGGGCTTCGTCAATCGAAATCGCCGGGTCGGTCACGGGCATAAACATCACGTCGCCTTCGTTCAGAGGCGGCATAAACTCGTTGCCGATGCCGGTTGCCAGAAAAACCGCGCCGAGAAAAAGGACGAGCGCGGCGGCGACCGTTAAGACGCGATGCGCGAGAGCGAAACCGAGAGCGGGTTGGTAAAGCCGGTGCAGAAAACGCATCACCGGATTTGATTGTTCGGAGTGAATTTTTCCGCCGAGCAAAAAAGTGCAAAGCACGGGAACCAGACTGATGGCAATAATCGTCGCGGCGACCATCGCAAAAGTCTTTGTAAAAGCGAGCGGATGAAACAGTTTTCCTTCCTGCCCGATGAGCGCGAAAACCGGAACGAAGGCGAGAATGATAATCGCCATCGAAAAGAATGTCGGTCGCCCGACGAGTTTGGTAGATTCGAGAACCGCCCGCCAGACGGCGGGTTTGTCTTTCAGGTTGATGTCATGCTGCTCGATATAGCGAAAAGCGTTTTCGGTGACGACAATTCCCGCGTCCACCAGCACGCCGATGGCGATGGCGATTCCGGCGAGCGACATCAGATTTGAACTGATGCCCATAAAATACATAAACAGAAAAGAGACAAGCACGGCGAGCGGCAAGGGAATCGTGACAATCAGAATCGAGCGAAAATGCGCCAGAAAAATGATGTGCGCGAGCGTGACCAGAATCAGTTCTTCAATCAGAGCCGTTTTTAAGGTGGAAGTTGCGCGATTGATAAGCTGCGTGCGGTCGTAAAAAGGAACAACTGAAACGCCTTCGGGCAAACCAGCCTTTAATTCTTCGATTTTTTTCTTGACCGCTTCGATGACTTCGAGCGTGTTCACGCCGTAGCGCGCGATGACCACGCCGCCGACGGCTTCCTTGCCGTTTTTATCTAACGCGCCGGTGCGAAAAGCGTTACCGAGTTTTACTTCGGCGACGTTTTTGACATAAATCGGCGTTCCGTTATTTGAGCCGATAACGACGTTTTCGACATCCGCCGCCGATTCAATTAACCCGATGCCGCGCACGACCGCCCATTGTCCGGCTTGCTCGACGACGTTTCCGCCGACGTTGTTGTTTGAACGCTGCACGGCTTCGACGACGGTTGACAGCGGAATATTAAGCCCGCGCAGTTTGTTCGGGTCAACATCAACCTGATATTGCTGCACGTATCCGCCGACCGAGGCGACTTCCGCCACGCCCGGAACGGAATTTAATTGATAGCGGACAAACCAATCCTGCAGGGAGCGCAAATCGCGCAAATTCATCGTGTCAGATTCGAGCGTATACCAGAAAACCTGCCCGACTCCGGTCGCATCGGGTCCGAGCGTCGGCACAACGCCTTCGGGCAATTGTTTTGAGACGAGATTAAGCCGTTCGAGAACGCGGGTTCGCGCCCAATACAAATCTATATTGTCTTCAAAAATGATGTTAATCATCGAAAAGCTGAACGCAGAACTCGCCCGCACGACACGCACCCCCGGCAAACCCTGCAAGTTTGTTACGAGCGGATAAGTTACCTGGTCTTCGACTTCCTGGGGAGAACGTCCAGCCCAATCGGTGAAAACGATGACCTGGTTGTCGGACAAGTCTGGAATCGCGTCAATCGGCGTGCGCGTCAAAGCCCAATAGCCCGCCGCCGCCAGCGCAACGTAAAAAGCGATGACGATACCGCGATTTTTGAGCGACCATTCGATAAGCCGGTTAATCATATTTTTATCTAGTAAGCAGTCACGGGAATCGAAGTTTTGCCGTTTCCGGCAGAGCCTTCATAACTGATTTGCGCCTGCCACTCGCCGGGCATCTCGATTCTGACTTTGCCCTTGTAAACGCCCGGCACGGATGTCGTCGTAAAAATCGCCGCATCATTCATCTGCGCCATACTTCCCATCGCGGGCATTTGAAAATTAAGCGCGGCGGCACTGACCATACCGACATCAACCGCTTTGCCCGAAGCATCGGTAAAAGAGAGAAAGATTTCCTGTTCGCCGTTTTTAAGTTTGCCCGTGTCGTTTGAGAGCGTCACCATCAGATTGTTGCCAATCGGCGCTGCTTTAATGACTTTCCCCGGAACCGGATTAGACGCGGTCGGCTGAGTGCCTGAACTGCAAGCCGCAGCCAAAAGAATTAACGTGAAAAGTGATGCGAAACCAACAAATAGAATAATTTTTTTCATTTTGAAATCTCCTTAAATTGAAACGAATTGAAATAGAATTTTCCGTCACGGATGCCCTAAAAAAGACACACCAAGACGCGCAAACAAAAAGCCCCGCGCAGACGCACTTCGCCTGCGACAAGGCACACTACGCCCTTGAAACTAAATTAAAAACGAATGATGCTGAATATATTTGGGTTGGAATTTTTGCGAGAAAGTTACGCGCTCAAACGAAAAGGAAACATTTAAAGCCGGTTTTTGTTGTCCGAGCAAGGATGCGATTTGTTTGAGAATCGAATCGCTGATAATGACCGCTAAAGGCGAAAAGTTAAATGACGCGCCTGGCGAAGTTGGCGCAGGATTGCCGCAATTTATCGCGCAGCAAAGTTGTGCCGCGCTGACGCTTTTAGCATCGCAATCTTTCGGTTTCTTTTTACAGCACGCCATTGCCGACATACCGTTTTCCGCGTTGCCCGAAAAAACAGGCGTTCCCGCCAGCACGCCGGAGGCGAGCGCGAAAAGCAGGAAAAGCGATGTCAGCCATTTCTTCATCTTCAACTTCACTATATGGAATAAGTCAAAACATTGTCAAGTTTATTCCATTTCATAATGTTTTTGTTCCAGGTCTTCTTTTGTCAACTGACGGCAATTCCCAAAAACTTTAACCATTCGCGTATTAGATCGGCGGCTGGTATGGATTAATTGACGGAAAACTTCTTCCGTTTCCGCTTGACAGCTGAAAAAGTCGGCATACTGACCGGATTTGCCGGCAATTGTAGTTTCATACTTGACCTTATATTTAGGTATAAGGTTTACAGTAGTAAATGGAAGGATAAATCTAATGGAACGATTAACAGTCGGCGAATTGGCGAAGCGCAGCGAAGTGAATTCGCAAACCATACGGTATTACGAGCGACAGGGACTTCTGCCGAAGCCGCCGCGTTTAGAGTCAGGCTACCGCGCCTTCCCTGCGGAATCGGTCGAGCGGATTCGGTTTATTAAACAGGCTCAGGAATTAGGATTTTCGCTCAAAGAAATCAAAGAACTTCTCGCCTTGCAGGTTAATCCGCATTCGACGGGTGCGGATGTGCGAAAACTGGCGCAGGCAAAAGTAGCTGATATTGAAACGAAGATAAAAACATTAAATTCCATGAAAAAAGCATTGACGCAGTTAACTGCTACCTGTAAGGGCAACGGCTCGGCTGGCGAATGTCAATGTCTGAAAAAAATTAGTTTGCAAAGAGTTAAATAGATTGCCGGTCACGCCAGTTGAATATGAGGAGTTTTCCTAAAAAATTGATGACGGCATTATTAACTTTCATTGTCGGTGTGATTTTTAGCTTTGCCCGGATTACCTTGTTTGAAAATAATGTGCCGACCCAACCAAAGTGTGAAGAGTTCGTGGCAGTCGGTCTTGAAACGGAGAAAATTTACCGGGTTACACGCCAGAATCCCATAAAAATCCCGGAAGAAACAATCCGCGTGTGTGAAGATGAAATTGTCCTTCGTCCTAAAGATTGATAGTGTCAAATATTTTGTGTAATTGAGTTTTCTGTCAGTCCCGCAATCAGCATTCTACCCTCAAAAAGTATCACTATTTGATTCATCGCCAAACTCCGATTCCGAATTGGCATTAAAGTCTGATTTGTGTGTCAATTCCGCGTCCGTCGCTCGCATCAAGCAGAGCTTTCGTCAATTGTTTTAATAATCCGTTCTCATCGGGCAAGTCTTCAGGATTCTGATAATCCCAAAACAAATCATCGAAATTCTATTTTCTTAATGTCATCCGTGTAATTTCCCTTATTTTCTTTAAATTTGGAATCACACAATAATTCTTACCGCCCCAAAAACTCGGTTCTTTTTCGACGATTGTTTATGGCGCGTATTAACAGGATTTCAGGTTCTTATTTCCCACCGACAAATTACAGCCGCCTAAATCACCCGGTTAAACGGGATTCTCGAAACGACTGTTCGTTATCAGACAACTATGTTTGCTAATAGGCAAGACGATGCCGGTTAAATGCTCGTGAGTTTTCCAGAAATCGGCGGAAAGCCTAATGTTTTTCGGCATTAAGTAATTCTTTGAAAAGGGTCGGGTTACGGCACGGGCTTTGCAGTAGGTTTTAGGAGAAAAATTACAGGAACAATCCGTCAAATCTATTTTTCGAGAAAGATTTAAGGAGATAATTTTTATGAAAGTAATTAATACCGGCATAATTAAGCCGCGAAGTTCGGCAGCCGCTCTTTTGGCGATGTTCGCGCTGTTGTTTTCGGCAAATATAACTCAAGTTTTTGCTCACGGCGGCGAAGACCACGGCGACGAAAAGCCGAAAACCGCCGTGACCGCGGCAGGAACCGTTTCGCGCACCGTTCGGCTCGGCGATTTTGAGATAACACTGAAACATTCCGCGCTCGAACCGGATACGGCGGCTTCCGCCCGTTTGTTCGTTACTAAATTTGCCACCAACGAAGCGGTTGACGAAGCCGTTCCGACCATCGAAATCGAATCTGCAAGCGGCTCGGTGACGCAAATTGCCGCCGAAAAAACCGCCGCCGGAAGCTACAATCTAAAAATCCCCGCACTGACCGAAGGAAATTATAATGTCCGCGCGAACTTAAAATCCGGCAATGAAACGGATACGGCGACATTTTCCGGCGTTGAAGTCGCGCATCATTCGACGGAAACGGCGGAAGGCGGCGCGTCCTGGCTGAATACGGCTTTGCTTTATCTGGTCGGCGCGGTTGTCTTGGGATTGTTCGGGATTTTGTTTTACTTCGTGTGGCGAATGGCGGACGAAAAACAAATCGGGGAAGAAACCGTTTCCGCTTGAGTGAGAGAAAATTCAGAATGTTTTTGACAACCAAGAAATCGAATCAGGGCAGTTTTTTTCAGTCGGGAGTTTTCTCCCGTATTTTTGCGACGGCGGCGGTGATGTTTGTTTTCATTGCCTCCGCTTTTTCGCAGGATCAGCCCGTTCTCGCGCCGACGCAAACGTCGGTGAAATTGAGTTCGGCGCAATTCGTCGGGCAGGACGGCTTGACGGTTGAAAGACTCGTCGAACTCGGCGGAAGCCGGCGCGCGGATTTACTCGCGGCGCGGCAGCGTCTGGCGATTGCTGAAGGGCGCGTCAGACAAGCAAGACTTCGACCTAATCCGACGCTCGATGCCGAATACGGCAGTCCGCGTTTTTTAGGCGGCGAGGCGGAATCAGATTTATCGGTCGGCGTGTCGCAGGTTTTTGAACTCGGCGGAAAAAGGTCAAAGCGCGTCGCGGTCGCCGAACTCGAACTCAGTCAGATACGCGCCGAAGTCGTCAGACTGGAAAGACAGCTTGCCGCCGAAATTCGTCAAAGCTATACGAATGCGATTGCCGCCGCTCGCCAACTCGATATTTTAGAAAAACTCATTGCCGCCGATGAAGAAATCGTTCGCGTGACCGAAGCGCGTTTGAAAGAAGGCGATGTCGCGCCGCTCGATGTCAATTTAGTGCGCGTCGAAAGCGACCGCTTGAAAGTGCAGGCGATTCAAGCCAGAAGCGAACTTGAAACGCAGCTTTTGAATTTGAGAACTTTGACAGGAGCGGACGTTACCGAATCTTTGCGCCTTGCGCCGCAAGCCGACCGACCGCCTCGTCTCGATTTGGGTTTGACGGAACTAACGGACATCGCATTGCGCGAGCGAGCTGATTTGCAGGCGGCACTAATCGGCGAGCAGCTCGGCGCGGCGCGAATCAATCTGGCGCGGGCGCAAGCTGTTCCGAACGTCGCCGCTTCGGTTCGTTTTTCGCGCAGCAAAGGCATTGTTGATTTGCCCCCGACGGCAGGCGGCGGCTTCGCGCTCGACAAAGATAACGAATTGACGTTCGGCGTGTCGGTTGATATTCCGATTTTCAACCGCAATCAAGGCGAAATCGCATCGGCGACCGGCGAGCGATTGCAGGCGACGCGCACGAGAGAATTTTTGGAATCAACTATTAAACGCGATGTCGCCGTCGCCTATCGCAAATACCGCGCGGCAGCCGAATCGCTCGTTTTGTATTCGACGCAAATTCTGCCGCGCTCGGAAGCGAATCTGCAAACCGTCCGCTCGGCTTACGGATTGGGCGAATTTTCCGTTTTTGAAGTCGTCAATGAACAACGCCGCCTGACCGAAAACGTGACCGGCTACAATCAATCTCTGCGCGATTATTACAACGCGCTGACCGAGCTCGAAACGGCTCTCGGCTCGACGCTTCCGGCAACGGGTTTTTCGCCGGGCGGAGTTTCGGTTTTGCCGGACGAACGAATCGTTCCGCAGCAAATTGATAAGGAAAAGTTTTTAAAATCGCTTCAACCGATTCCCATCAGAAAGAATCCGGTTGAAATAGCGGACAAACAAAAATCAAATTAAAACAAGAGGAAAAGAGAAAATGAACAAACTAAAATTTTTGACAATCGTCGGTTTAAGCGCGGCATTCGGTTTGGCGGCGGCGTGTTCCGGCGGAACTACAACAACGACTAATACAACGACTAATACAACGAGCGCGAATACGACCACCGTCGCCAACAGCAGCGCGCCGAAAAAAGCCGATGAAACACCGGCGGCAATCAAAGCCGCGTTCCCCGACGCGCAGAGTTTTACCACGCAGCATAAAGATTTGACCAAAGAACAAATTACCGAAATCGAGAATAATTCGGGCGGGAAAATGACAGACACCGACCATCATTCTTATTTAGCTTTTTCGACCGCCGGCGGAGCGCGAAAACAAATCGGCGCGGCGACCATTGTTAAAGCGGGAGGTCGTGATGTCGTCGTCGTTTATGAAAACAAAAACGGTTCACCCTTTATCAAGGAAGTTCGCGCCGAGGGCGTTCCCGCCGCTTTTCTCACGCAGTTTAATGGTAAAGGTCACGACGACGTAGTAACTTTCGACGAAAAAATTAAACCGAACGGCGCGGACGCTTCGATGGCGGAAGCGATGATTGCGGCAATCGGCGCGGATATGTTGGCAATGCAGACACTTTACGGAGCGGCACACTCACACTAATGAAAAGTTCAAGGTTCAAAGTTCAAGGTTTAAGTTTCAGTCGGCAGTCGGCAGTGGCAGTCGGCAGTCTGCTTCTGCTCGTTTTTGCCGCTTACTGCTTCTGCCAACTGCCAACTGTTTCCGCGCACGAAGGCGAAGACCATTCGGCTGACAAAAAAACGCAAACGGCGGCGCAAACGGGAAAAAGCGCGATTACAATCGCCCGCGCCGAACGCAACGTCCAGACTGACGCGGGCAATTTTAATCTCGTCTTTGAACGGGTTCCGTCAGACCCGCGAACGGGCGAAACTACGCAGTTCGCTGTGCGGGCGGCGGAAAAAGTGGAAGGCGGCTTCGGCGGCGGCGAGCCTGCGCCGATTGAGGACGCGGCTGTTGTCGCAAACGTGACGACTGCCGACGGACAATCGGTGGCGGGTAATCTGCCGTTAAAGTTTGAAGGCGGATTTTACCGCGGCTCTTACACTTTCACGAACGCCGGAAACTTTAAAATCGCCTTTGCCGTGACAACCGCCGACAATCGTAGTTTTTCGACGGATTTTCCAATCAGCGTGACTAAAGCTCCGATTAATTGGACGTTTTGGCTCGGACTCGGAATTTTGAGTCTGCTCGCGCTCGGAGCGATTGGGATGTTTGTGTTGAAGACGCGGGGAAGCGAGGAAAATCGGAAACAAAGAGCCGGAAAAATGGCACCCGTGGCAGTCGCCGCGCTTTTGATGTTTGCTTTGGGAACTGCCGCGCTCGCATATTTTTCGCCGCCGCGCCAAACCCGAAGCCTTGCCGCGATGCCTGCTCTCGGCACAAGCGGCGCGGCAATGGAAAACGAAACCGCGCCGGCAAACGCTTTGCAAACCTCTTTGATTGTCCCGAAAGAATCGCAGATTTTATTCGGCATCAAAACCGCGCCGGTTTCAATTAAACAAATCACGAGCGGGCTGAAAACGACGGGTGTAGTGCGGGCTCGTCCTGACGCAAAAGCCGTCGTCGTTCCGCCGGTCGCCGGACGAATTGTTTTGCGGCAAGGCTTGAGTTTAGGGTCGGCGGTCAGTCGCGGCGAGCAAATTGGTTCGGTTGAGCAGATTTTAGATGTTTCGGGACAGACCGAACTCGAATCGCAAAGATTGGAAGTCGAAGCCCAACAAAGGGAAATCGAAGCCCGGAAGTTGGAACTTAGAAACACGGCTCTCGCGCTTCAGGGACAGCAGGCACAGCAACGCGCCGCCGCCAGTCAAGCCAAAACTCGTTTGGCTCAGGCGCAACGCGAATTGCGCCGGTCAGAAAATTTGGTAGAAGTCGGAGCAGTTCCCAAAAAGCGCGTTGAAGAAGCGTTAACCGCCGTGCGCGTCGCCGAGCAGGAAGTCGCTTCGGCAGACCAGCAGGTCAAACTTTTAGGCGACCAAATCAGAGCGGCGAACGCCGGACAAAACATCTTCCGCGCGCCGCGTGTCAATCAGCCGACGCGCTCGTTTCCTTTGACCGCGCCGGTCACGGGAACGGTCAGCGAAATCAAAGCGACCAGCGGGCAGCAAGTTGAAAGCGGGACTGAATTGCTTTCAATCGTTAATCTGTCAACGGTTTTGATTGAAGCGCAGGTTTTTGAAAAAGATTTGCCCGTCGTGCGCGAATCAACCAGAGCTAGTTTTACGTCGGCAGCTTTGTCGGGCGAAGTTTATACCATCGGCACGGCGGACGGCGACGGCAGATTAGTTTCCATCGGGCAAACCGTAAATGAGCAAACACGCACCGTGCCGGTAATTTATGAAGTCGTCAATCCGCTTCAGCGACTGCGCGACGGCAATTTCGTCGAGATGACGATTGACACGAGCGGCAACGCGCAGGTTTTAGCCGTCCCGAAAACGGCGGTCGTCACCGAACAGGGACAAACCTTCGTGTTCGTTTTCACGGGCGGCGAGAGTTTTGAAAAACGCCCCGTCGCCTTGGGCGCGGAAGGCGCGGACTTTTATGAAGTCAAATCGGGCTTAAAAGAAAACGATAGAGTTGTTACGGAAGGAATTTATCAACTCCGCGCAACACAGCCCGGAGCATAAAATTTAAGAAACAACAATGAGAAATAATATGAAAAAGTTATTTATTTTACCTGGAATTATCGCGCTTTTTTTGAGCGCAATGTGGTTTGCAGGATGCGGCAATACGGCGCAGACGGGAAATGAAAACAACTCGAATGCGGCTGTTGCAACAAACAGCGCAGCGGCAAATAATGCAAATGTAACAACCGACGCGGCGCGGGCTTTCAAAGTTGATTTTAAAAGCGAACCGGCTGAAATTACCGCCGGAACGCCCGCTGTGCTTTCTTTTACCGTCAAGGATAAAAACGGCGCAATCGTCAAAGATTTGCCAATCGTCCACGAAAAACCGATGCACCTGCTCGTCGTGTCAAACGATTTGGCGGAGTTTTATCACGTTCACCCGGAACAATCGGCGGACGGCTCATACCGCGTTTCGCACACTTTTCTGAACGGCGGCGATTATAAATTGTATGCCGATTTTACGCCGAAAGATGCCGCCCAGGTCGTCGAGCAGATTGCGGTCAAAGTCGGCGGAACGGAACGCGCCAAAGTCGCGCTCGTCGTTGACGAGAAGCTCGAAAAGACCGTCGAAGGTTTGCGCGTCGTGATGAAACCGAGCGCGGAAATAAAAGCCGGACAGGAATTGACGCTCGATTTTCAGGCTTTCGACGCGAAGACCAATAAACCCGCGACGGATTTGCAAAATTATCTGGGCGAACTCGCGCACTTTGTCATCATCAGCGAGGATATGAAGGATTTCGTCCACGCGCACCCGATGGCGAAAGGCGAATCAATGGATTCGATGAAAATGGGCGATAATCCAGCCGATAATCACGCGGACGGCGGACACGACCACGCGACGATGGAAGGCACGACGACAAAACCGAGCGCGTCGGAAGTTGCGGCGCACACCGCGTTTCCGCGAGCAGGACTTTACAAACTCTGGGCGCAGTTTCAGCGCGGCGGCAAAGTTATCAGCGTGCCGTTCGTCGTGCGTGTGCCGGAAGGCGAACAGTCGAAAACGGCGAGCAATCAATCCGTGCCGTCGGACGCAATTAAAGTTACGGTCAGCGGCAGCGGCTACGAACCTTCGGAAATTAAAGTCGAGAAAGGCAAGCCCGTCAAACTCGCATTTTTCCGTCAGGATGCGAACAACTGCGGCGGTGAAGTCATTTTCTCTAAACTAAACATCACGAAAAAACTTCCCGTCGGCGAAACCGTGCTGGTTGAATTTACGCCGACCGAAGCGGGCGAACTCGGTTTTGCCTGCGGGATGAATATGCTGAAAGGCAAAGTCATCGTTAATTAAAGCGAATAACACAAAGTAAAAATTAAGAAGAATAAGGAAAAATAAGGAAAAAAACAAAATGAAAAACAAAATGATGAAAATGCTGGCAGTCGGTTTGATGGCTGTAATGATTAGTTTAAGCGTCAACGTCGCCGATGTTGCCGCGCATCCGAAAACCGTTAAAGTCAGAGTCACCAAAAACGGCTTCAGCCCCGCGACTATCAACGTCGAAAAAGGTCATAAGCTGACTCTGGTTTTCTACCGCGCCGATAACGAAGGCTGCGGCAAAGAAGTCGTGTTTCCGTCGCTGAATATCCGCAAAAAGCTGCCGCTCAAAAAGAACGTCACCGTCAAGATTACGCCGACAAAAGCCGGTGAGATTAATTTTAGCTGCGGTATGAATATGATGAAAGGGACGATAATTGCCGAATAACAAAAATTAAATTTTCAACAAAACAGGAGGAAAGTATGAATTACGCTAAAACGCCTAAGTTTTTTGCACTGGCGGTTTTCGGTCTAGCTCTGGCGGTTTTCGCCGGAGCTTGCCAGACAACCGGCAATACGAACACGACGGTGGCGACAAATGCGGCAAACGCCAACCGGATGACAAATATGAATATGGCGACTACCGCCAATTCGATGCCGAAGAATACGGCGGACCCGAATCACGGAATGTCGGAAATGATGAGCCAGATGAAAAGCGACCCGAATGCCGCGTCCGCGCCGTATGATTTACAGTTTTTGGATACGATGTCGGCGCATCACCAGAGCGCGATTGAAATGGCGGAAATGGTTGAAACAAAATCGCAGAATGCCGAGTTGAAAGCGTTTGCGAAAAAAATCATTACCGACCAAAACAAGGAAATCGCGCAGATGAAAGACTGGCGCGAAAAATGGTATGTCGGAAAGCCCGCCGCCAAAAATATGGAAATGAGCGGAATGATGGATTCAATGAAAATGATGATGGGCAGCGAGATGAAAAAGATGGAAGACGGAGGCGGCAAGGAGTTTGACCTGATGTTTCTCGATATGATGTCGGCTCATCACAAAGGCGCAACCGTGATGGGACGCGAAGCGTTGACCAAAGCCGAACACCCGGAAATCAAGACTCTGGCGAATCAAATAATCAAAGCGCAGGAAGCCGAGATTAAAATGATGGCGGATTGGAAAGCGAAATGGTCGAAATAAGTTTTTGACCGGCGGCAAGGGAAAAAGCGGTTTATGCCGCGTGCGGTTAATTTTCGCGTCAGGCGGTTGAGTGATTTTAGCTTGCCGCCGGACGCGAAACAAAAAATGAACGACAGGGAAGGATAAAGGTATGAAAAACAAAAAACACAGTTTCTTGACGCTGGCGGCGTTCGCGCTGCTAACGACGTTTGTCGCTTTGACCGCGACGATACCGGCACTGGCGCACAGCGATGTTGATTTGGAATACATTGACCTGATGATTACGCACCACCGCGACGGAATCGAAATGGCGCGGCTGGCTGAAACCAAAGCGGAAACGGTTGAAGTCAAAGAATTCGCCGGGCGTGTCATCGCCGACCAGGAAAAGGATATTGCCGAACTGCAAGCAAGGCGCGAGCAATTATATCCGGGCGAAGAGGAAGCCGACGGAATAAACCTCAAAAACAAACGTATGTCGGTGGGCGAGATGAAAAAAATGGCGGAAGCGGATATGAAAAAACTCGAAGCCGCCGGCGGCAAAGCGTTTGACCATCTGTTTCTGGATACTTTGACCCGGCATCACAAAATGGCGATTGAGATGTCGAACACGCAAATTACTAAAGGCGATTCGGCTGAACTGAAAAAGTTCTCGCGTGAAACCATCGCCAAACAAAATAAGGAAATCGGCGAAATGGCGGCGATGATGAAAAAAGTCGGCGGAAAAACGAAAGCTGTCAAAACAAGTAAAAAACGCTCGTAAGTCTGAAAGATTCAAACTTTTCATCACTCCGTTTGGCGGGAATTGCGCTTTTCCGACTGAGTTCCGCAAGTATTAGTTTTAGTAAAAAGAAGAAGTAGAAATGTTAAATGCAATTATTAAATGGTCACTGCAAAACCGGCTGATTGTCGTGGCGATTGCCGCGCTCTTGCTTGCGTGGGGCGGTTATGTCGCGTATAACCTGCCGGTTGACGTTTTGCCCGACCTCAATAAACCGACCGTGACGATTATGACCGAAGCCGAGGGTCTCGCGCCGGAAGAAGTCGAAACGCTCGTGTCGTTTCCGATTGAAACGGCGATGAACGGCTTGCCAGGTGTCGAGCGCGTCCGCTCGCAGAGCGGCATCGGACTTTCAATCGTCTATGTCGAGTTTGATTGGGGCAGCGAAGTTTATCGCAACCGCCAGCTCGTCACGGAAAAACTCGCCCAAGCCGGTGAACAGCTTCCGCCCGGAACCGCGCCGTTTATCGCGCCGATTTCTTCGATTATGGGCGAAATCCTGCTTGTTTCCGTGCGTTCGAAAACCGGCAAGACCGACCCGCTCGATGTGCGAACGCTGGCTGATTGGACGATTCGCCCGCGCCTTTTGACGATTCCGGGCATCGCTCAGGTCATCAACATCGGCGGCGGTGTCAAGCAGTATCAGGTTCTCGTTACGCCCGAAAAGTTAAAGCAATATGGCGTGACGGTTGAGCAAGTCGTCGCCGCGCTCGAAAAATCGAATACCAACTCGACGGGCGGTTTCATAGATGCACAATCGCAGGAATATCTGGTCAGAAATCTCGGACGGTTTTACACGGTCGAAGAACTCAAACAAACCGTCGTCGCGTATCGCAATAACACGGCAATCAAAGTCGGCGACGTGGCGAATGTCGAGTTCGGCGCGCGTATCAAACGCGGCGACGCGGGAAGTAACGGAACGCCCGCCGTGATAATGTCCATTCAAAAACAGCCCGGCACTTCGACGCTCGAACTGACGACCAAAATTGATGAAGCATTAAAGGAACTGCAAACCAATTTTCCCGAAGATGTCGAAATCAACGCCAATCTTTTCCGGCAGGCGAATTTTATCGAAACCTCGATTGATAACGTCATCGAAGCCCTACGCGACGGCGCGATTTTAGTCGTCATCGTTTTGTTTTTATTTCTCCTGAATTTTCGCACGACGTTTATTACCTTGACGGCGATTCCGCTGTCGTTCGTCGTGACGTTTTTGATATTTCAAGCCTTCGGCATTTCAATCAACACGATGACTTTGGGCGGTCTGGCGGTCGCTATCGGCGAACTTGTTGACGACGCGATTGTTGACGTGGAAAACGTCTTTCGCCGCCTGCGCGAAAACCGGCAGGTTGAAAATCCGCGCCCAAGTTTAGAAGTTATTTATCACGCATCTTTAGAAATCCGCTCGTCAATCGTCTTCGTCGACGGGCGGTTTCATAGATGCACAATCGCAGGAATATCTGGTCAGAAATCTCGGACGGTTTTACACGGTCGAAGAACTCAAACAAACCGTCGTCGCGTATCGCAATAACACGGCAATCAAAGTCGGCGACGTGGCGAATGTCGAGTTCGGCGCGCGTATCAAACGCGGCGACGCGGGAAGTAACGGAACGCCCGCCGTGATAATGTCCATTCAAAAACAGCCCGGCACTTCGACGCTCGAACTGACGACCAAAATTGATGAAGCATTAAAGGAACTGCAAACCAATTTTCCCGAAGATGTCGAAATCAACGCCAATCTTTTCCGGCAGGCGAATTTTATCGAAACCTCGATTGATAACGTCATCGAAGCCCTACGCGACGGCGCGATTTTAGTCGTCATCGTTTTGTTTTTATTTCTCCTGAATTTTCGCACGACGTTTATTACCTTGACGGCGATTCCGCTGTCGTTCGTCGTGACGTTTTTGATATTTCAAGCCTTCGGCATTTCAATCAACACGATGACTTTGGGCGGTCTGGCGGTCGCTATCGGCGAACTTGTTGACGACGCGATTGTTGACGTGGAAAACGTCTTTCGCCGCCTGCGCGAAAACCGGCAGGTTGAAAATCCGCGCCCAAGTTTAGAAGTTATTTATCACGCATCTTTAGAAATCCGCTCGTCAATCGTCTTCGCCACGATTATCGTCGCGCTCGTTTTTATTCCGCTGTTTGCCTTGACCGGAGTCGAAGGGCAGCTTCTCGCGCCACTCGGTTTGGCTTATATCACCGCGCTCGTCGCTTCGCTGTTCGTGAGTCTGACGGTTACGCCGGTTTTAGCTTCGTATCTGCTGCCGAAAATGAAGGCGATGCACGACGAGAAAGAAGGATTCATTGTTCGCTTTTTGAAAAAATGGGACGAAAAACTGCTGCATTTCACTTTGCCGCATCCGAAGACGGTGATGGTTGCGGCGGGCGCGTTGTTTTTAATCGCGGCTTCGACTTTGTTTTTTGTCGGCACGGCGTTTCTGCCCGAATTTAACGAAGGCACGCTGACCGTCAACGTGCAGGCGCAGCCCGGAACGAGTTTGGCTGAGTCGAATCGCATCGGACAAATCGCCGAAAAACTCCTTCTGGAAATTCCCGAAGTAGTGACGACGGGACGCCGAACCGGACGCGCCGAACTCGACGAACACGCCGAAGGCGTTCACTACACGGAAATTGACGTTGACCTCAAAAAAGACAGCGAGCGCGAGCGCGAAGAAATTTTGCACGACATCCGCGATAAACTCGCCGTCATTCCGGGTGTCACGAGCAATGTCGGGCAGCCGATCTCACACCGCATTGATCATCTTCAATCGGGCGTGCGGGCGCAAATCGCCATTAAACTTTTCGGCGACGATTTGGCGACTCTTCGCTCGAAAGCCGAAGAAATCCGCAATGTCGTCGCCGGTGTCGAAGGCGCGACCGACGTGGCGATTGAAAAACAGGTTCTTATTCCGCAAGTCCGCTTTAATGTTGACCGTGCGCGGGCGGCGCAATATGGTTTGAACGCCGGAGAAATCACCGAAACATTAGAGACGGCGTTAAACGGGCGCACCGTGTCGGAAGCCGTCGAAGGTCAGCGGCGTTTTGATGTCGTCGTCCGTTTTGCCGATGCCGCCAGAAACAATCTCGACGCTCTCAGAAACGTAACGGTTGACACGCCGCAGGGAACGCAGATTCCCGTGTCCGCCGTGGCGACAATCGAAAACTTGCCGGGTCCGAATCAGGTTCTCAGGGAAAACACGAAACGCCGCATCGTCGTCCAGTCGAACGTCGCCGGGCGCGATTTAGGCTCGGTGGTCGGCGATATGCGCGAGCGCGTCGCCGCTCAGGTGCAACTGCCGGAAGGATATTTTGTCGAATTCGGCGGGCAGTTCGAGGCGCAGCAGCGTTCGACCAGAACGCTTTCGATTCTAACGGCGTTCTCGCTCGTCGCCATCTTTTTTCTGCTGATAAAAGCGATGGGCGATTGGCGGCTCGCGCTGCAAGTGATGATCAACATCCCGCTCGCGCTCATCGGAGCGATTATCGCGCTGCTTTTAACGGGCGGCGTGTTTTCAATCGCCACGCTCGTCGGCTTTATCTCGCTTGTCGGCATCACGTCGCGCAACGGGATTATGATGATTTCGCATTACCAGCATTTAATCCGCGAGGAAGGCGAAGATTTTACCCAAGCGATGGTCATTCGCGGTTCTTTGGAAAGATTAGTGCCGGTTTTGATGACTGCGCTGACGGCGGGACTCTCCTTGATTCCGCTGGCAATCGCGTCGGGCGAACCCGGCAAAGAAATTTTGCAGCCGCTCGCCGTCGTCGTTATCGGCGGAATTTTGACTTCGACTTTACTTGACCAAATCGTCACGCCCGCCGTTTTCTACAAATTCGGCAGACCGAGCGCGGAGAAAATAATCGCCGAGCGTGAAAGAGGCGCGAGCGGAGACGAGGGCGAATGGGCTGCCGATGAAATTGAAAAACCGGCAGATGCGGACGTGCCGCCGTTTTCCGAAAAAACGCCCCGCTCGGTTATCGATTAAGAAAGAAAAAACAAATGGAAACGGCTTCTTCAAACTTAAATTCGATTGACATCGCGCTCTGGATTTGGTTTGCGCCGACCGCCGTTTCCGTCGCTTTCGTCGCGTAAGATTTGTTCACCCGCGCACCGGAAATGAAGGTAATGAAATGGGGCTGGATTCCGATTACGCTCTGCGCCGGCATTTTCGAGAATCGAGATACGTTTCGATACGCGCCGACAGTTACGGAATTTCAGAACGACGATTAAAAAATCCGTTTAGCGATTTGGTTTTTTATTTATAAATTTGATTTTGAGTAAACAGGAGAAAAATAATAATGCAAAAAAAGATAAATTTACGGGCGTTTTCAGTTTCCGCGCTGGTTTTGGCAATCGCGGCAATCGTCGGTTTTAATTTTTACGCGAGCGTTTCCGCGCAGACCGACGAAGTAAAAGCGGTGACGGATGTTTTGACGCGCGAAGCGGCGGCGGTTGAAAAAGGCGATTTGGCGGCACTCGATAAAATCTGGGCAAACAGCGAAGACGTGACGGTTTTTGAAAGCGGACACGCCAATTACGGCTGGACGGATTACCGCAATAATCATCTCGCGCCGGAACTGAAGGAATTTAAGAATACCAAATACGCCTTTTCCGATTTAAAGGTAAAAACTTCGGGGAACTTAGCATTGGCGACGTTCAAATACACGCTTTCCGCCGACATCGGGGCGCGGCATATTGACAGCGGCGGACTCGGCACTGCCGTTTTGGAGAAACGCGGCGGACGCTGGCAAATCGTGCATTGGCATTCGAGCGCGCCGCGCCGCGCGCCTTCGCCCACGCCGCAGCCGTCGCCGAAAAACTAGATTTCAAGCGTCAGGACAAACGCTTGAGATGCGCGCTGATTTCGTCGACGAGTTCGCGCCGCGCCTGCGCGAATAAATCCTGCAAGACGACGGCTTCGCCGAGCGCGACGAGATGCGTTCAGATTTGTATGACGAGCGCGGATTTTATGATTAGAATGTCGAGTTTCCATCCGCAGGTTTGCGGCGTGTGCGCCGACATTTGCGACGCTTGCACTACGGAATGCGAATCAATGGCGGACGGCGCGGACTTTATGCAGCGTTGCGCGGACGCTTGCCGCAAGTGCGCGCAAAGTTGTCGGCAGATGTCTTCAGGTTCATCAACTTCGATGGCAATGTAAAACAAAATCGAAGCGGTTTGAAATTCAGATTTTAAAAAAATCCCAAACTTCGAGCCGCTTTTTCAAATTCTACGAACAAGGGAAATTAAAAACCGGACGCAATAATCGGGTTTCAAATTTTTATTTCAAAGACAGAAGGAGAAAAAGAAAATGAGTTGTTGTAGTGATGTGATGAAACCAATCGAAGTGTCTTTGTGCTGCACGCCGCAGGACACGGCGGCGCATGCTGCCAAAGCGATGCGAGATTCCGGCTGCGGCTGCGCGCCAGTAGTCGAAAATAAACAAAAACTAAATCTGGTCGGTGTCGTTACCGAGCGCGATGTCTGCTGCGGCGTGGCGGCTGATGACCGGCTGGCTTCGGAGGTTTCGGTTTCGGAAATTATGCGCCCCGCTTCCGCCTGCTGCGGCGCGGATGAATCTCTGGAAGAAGCGCGGCGGAAAATGGAAAAACATAAAACGACAAGTTTGCCGGTCGTCAACAAAGCGGGCAGTTGCTGCGGCACGGTCAGTCTGCACCACATTGGTAAGGCGTAAATCGGTTGATGAGCGAGCGCCAAAAGCTCATCGCAAGTTTTCCGTGCTTTCAATAAATTAAAACCATAAGCCGACAGTATGAATAAAAAAATCAATTTACTAAATTTCTACGAATAATAAAAGTATCAAACGACGAGAAGAATTATTTTGACTTTAACGCTTTTGCTTTTGTCGGCGCGGTAACTTTGGGAATGAATTTGTTTTCACCGAATTTGGCATAAATTACCGAATAATAAACCGTTGTCTTAAATTTACGGATATAGGATACCAATACGCGATTTGGTATCCTATATCCGTTTTTCACTTTTTAAAAGCACTCAGAAAGCGGACTTCAACCTGAGTCGGGTTTGGCATAGCCCTTGCCACTATTGTATTTCAGAAGGCGGCGTGAAACGGTTTAATCCGTCATTATGATTGAGCAAACGCGGGGTTTTCGCCGGAAAAATTTACTTCAAAATGATTGTCTTTGTTTGAGACAAAAAAATACAAAGGAGTTTAGTTATGAATTTGAAAATTAAATCTTTGAAACACATTGCGATGGCGGGAATTTTCGGCGCGTTTTTGCTGCTCGGAATGAGCGCGACGGCAAACGCCCAAAGCTATGACCCGTATTACAATCAACAAGACGACAGATATTACAACCAAAACCAACGCGGCGACAAACATCATCGCAAAGACGAAAAGCGCGAACTTAAACATCATCAAAAGCACGAGCGCGAATATTACGGCAACAGCCGTGAAATACGTCAGCATCAGAAACAGGAACGTCGGCAGGTAAAGCGTCATCAGCGCAGCGAGCGCAACAACAATTATGACCCGTATTACAACAATCGTCGCCGAAACAACGACGACGATCACGACCATTAATTGAGGTGATTAAATAGTTTGAAGATGACGGTAGTTTATAACCGTTACTCTTTATCAGTAGAAAATAGAAAGGCGGGCATCAATCAATAATTTTGATTGATGCCCGCCTTTCTATTTTTAAATTTTTGCCGCCGCGTTTCTGCCAGCTCTAATTTTCGGGTGAAGTATCACGTCTGAAAATTGTTCGATAATTTCCCGAAAATCTGCTCCCCGTAATTTACTTTTTCGGGTTGAGTTTGAAAATTATTGGATTTACACTTGACTCTATATATGACTACAGGGTTTATCCTTATAATTGCAGCTCAAAATCGAGTTGCGAATCTAAAAGGAGGAAAATAACAAATGGCACTACAAAAAGGCGAAATTTATCGCTGCCCGGACGCAAACTGCGGCTGTGAAATCACGGTTACAAAAGGCGCGCCGGCGACTTGCAAAGGGCAGGAACAGCCACGCTGCTGTTGCGGACACACAATGGAAAAAGTGTCTGACTAAACGTCAGCAAAAGTGATAACCGATACTGTAAAAGGCATCGGTTATCACCAAAGTCAAAAAAGTTATAGTTTTATTGGAAAACAATGAGAGCAGCGATAAGACAAAATTATTCGGAACAAACGGTTGCGAAGCATTCGAGTTTGAAAATCGGCGAAGTGTCGCAGTTGTCGGGCATCGGAATCGAAGCTCTCAGGTTTTACGAGCGAAGCGGGCTGTTGGGAAAACCGCATCGTTCGATGAGCGGTTATCGGCTTTACGACGAAGGCGTGCTGGAGCGGCTCAGTTTTATCAAAAAGGCGCAGACGCTCGGTTTTTCCCTCGATGAAATCGGGCGAATTATCAAGGACGCTTCAAATGGCGCTAGTCCGTGCGACGATGTGCGCGAGATTGTTCGTCGCCGTTTGACGGAACTCGACGAGCGGATGCGGGAAATGCGGCGTTATCGAAAAGAACTGGCGCAGACGCTCGAAGAATGGGATAAAGTCGGACGCGCGCCCGGACATATCTGCGGGCTGATTGAAGCGTCGGAACTGGAAAATACTCCGCCGCCCGCACCGCGAGTCGCGCCGAAAAGCAGACGCAAAAAAGTCGGTTGAAGCATTTGAAATTTTTATTTGAAATTTTTTGAAAATAACGCTTGACTCTTTACTTGACTACGGTGTTTATACTTTTTTTAGTTCTTCAGAAAAAGAAGTTAGAAAAAAGGTAGTAACATTATGAATCAAATGAAATACCATACATGGGAAGGGTTAAATACTTTACCGGCAAACAGAACTATTGCGCCGGATAAAGGAATAACAAAAACGAGCGTGCGGCTGTGGCGGAGACGGTCGAATGATTAGTTTAACAAGGAGTAAAAAGGCAATGAACGAAACAACAAATAATATGACAAACAAAACGACGACGGTAATCGCGCCCGATATTGTGTGCGGCGGATGCGCGAGTTCGATAAAAAATGCTTTGGGAAATTTGGCGGGAGTCGAGCAGGTGGACGTTGACGTGGCGACGAAAACCGTCAAGGTCGAGCATTCCGAAGCGGCATCGCGCGACTCGATTATCGCGGCTTTAGACCGCGCCGGTTATTCTGTTCAGTAAAAAGGCGAAGCTAAAATGATTTGTCAGTGAAACGCTAATTTTATCTGTAAGTTTTCCGAAACTTAAAAGCAGGCGGGCGGCACAACAAGCCGCAGACTATTTAAGGAAGGGAAAGTTATGACAACGACGACAAAAACAATTGACCCGGTGTGCGGGATGAAAATAAATCCGAAAGAGGCTGCCGGACAAAGCGAGTTCAAAGGCGAAACTTATTATTTCTGTTCGCCCGCCTGCAAGGAAAAATTCGATGCCGCGCCGCAAAACTTTATTAAAACAACTGAAAATAAAGCAAACGGCGCGAACGGTTTGACGACCGTTCAGGCGACTGACGGGACGCATAACAATCACACTCTGCCGAACGGCGCGGGCGAGCGCGTGGATTTGCCGATTACGGGAATGACCTGCGCGGCGTGCGCAAACCGCATCGAAAAACAGTTGAACAAACAACCGGGCGTTTCGCGCGCCGGTGTCAATTTTGCAACCTCGCGGGCGACGGTTGAATACGACCCGGAAAAGACGGGCGTGAAAAATTTAATCCAAACCGTCAAAGATGTCGGTTACGGCACGGCGGGAACGGCGCGGGCGGATTTTGTCGTGGACGATTCGGCGCGACCTTCGGGTTCGAGCCAGCCGCTTGAAAATCATCTCAATAAACTGCGCGGCGTAACGAACGCTTCATTTAATCTGAGCGCGATGGAAGTGCGCGCCGAATATCTGCCCGGCGCAACGGATGTCAAAACGATTCAAAGGGCGATTGAAGATTTCGGCTACCGCGTCAAAGAAGTTCAGGGCGGAGGCGGCGACGCGGCGGCGGAAGACTCGGAAGCCAAATGGCGCGAAGCCGAATATCTCGATTTGCGTCGGAAATTCTGGATTGCCGCTGTTTTATCTTTGCCTGTTCTGGTGATTGCGATGTCGCACGGACGCATCGCGCTTTTTAATTTTGCGGGCGTGAATTGGTTGCAGTTAGCTTTGACAATTCCGGTTGTTTTTTACTGCGGAGCGCAGTTTTATCTGGGCGCGTGGGCGGCGTTTCGGCATCGGGCGGCGGATATGAATACCTTGATTGCGACGGGAACGGGCGCGGCGTTCGTTTATTCGACTTTGGCGACAATTTTTCCGTCGTTTTTCGCGGCGGCTAATCAAACAATGCCCGGAATGGCGGGAATGGCGCAGACTCCGGTTTATTTTGAGGCGGCGAGCGTCATCATCGCTTTGATTCTTTTGGGCAGAATGCTCGAAGCACGCGCGAAAGGGCAGACGGGCGAGGCGATTCGACGGCTTTTGGGACTTCAGGCGAAAACCGCCAAAGTCGTCCGCGACGGCAGAGAAGTTGACATCCCGGTTGAAGAAGTCGTTCCCGGCGATGTCGTCATCGTGCGTCCGGGCGAAAAAATTCCGGTTGACGGAATGATAATTGAAGGCGCGTCCGCCGTTGACGAATCAATGCTGACGGGCGAGAGTCTGCCGGTCGAGAAGAAAACGGGCGACGAAGTTTTCGGCGCGACGATTAACAAAACCGGCTCGTTTCGTTTCAAGGCGACGAAGGTCGGCAAAGACACCGTTTTGCAGCAAATCGTCAAAATGGTGCAGGACGCGCAAGGCTCGAAAGCTCCGATTGCCCGTCTTGCCGATATGATTAGCGGCATTTTTACGCCGATTGTCATTTGTATTGCGATTGCGACGTTCGTCATCTGGTTTGTCGCCGCCTCCCCGGAAGCGCGTTTTACGATGGCATTGGTTAATTTCGTTTCCGTGTTGATTATCGCCTGCCCGTGCGCTCTCGGACTCGCCACGCCGACGGCGATTATGGTCGGGACAGGCAAGGGCGCGGAAAACGGCGTGTTGATAAAAGGCGGCGAAGCGTTGGAGACGGCGCACAAATTGTTGTCAATCGTTCTGGACAAAACCGGCACGATAACGCGCGGCGAACCGTCTTTAACCGATGTCGTCGCGGCGGACGGCACGGATGAAAACGATTTCCTAAAAACGGTCGCTTCGGCGGAAAAATTGAGCGAACATCCGCTTGCGGCGGCAATCGTGCGCGGCGCGGAGGAGAGAAATTTAGCATTTGAAAAAGTCGAAAATTTCAACGCGCTCGAAGGTCGCGGAATCGAAGCACTGGTTGGCGGAAAAAGTCTGCTGCTCGGAAATTTGCGTCTGATGAACGAAAGAAATATTGCATTAAACGGCGCGGAAGGAAAGGCGGAAAAATTGGCAGCGGAAGGCAAAACGCCGATGTATGCGGCGATTGACGGGCGGTTTGCCGGACTGGTCGCCGTCGCCGACACGATTAAGCCGGAAGCGAAAGAAGCGATTCGGGCGATGCAGCGGTTGGGCTTGGAAGTCGTGATGATGACCGGCGATAACAAACGCACGGCGGAAGCGGTGGCGCGGGAAGTCGGCATAACGAGAGTTTTGGCGGAAGTTCTGCCGCAGGACAAAGCCTTTGAGGTCAGAAAACTGCAAGCCGAAAAGAAACTCGTCGGGATGGTCGGCGACGGCATCAACGACGCGCCCGCGCTCGCCCAAGCCGATGTCGGCATCGCCATCGGAACGGGAACGGACGTGGCTATCGAGGCTTCGGACATAACTTTGCTAAAAGGCGATTTGCGCGGCGTGGTAACGGCAATCGCTTTATCGAAAGCGACGATTCGCACCGTCAAACAGAATCTGTTCTGGGCGTTTATTTACAACGTGCTGGGAATCCCGATTGCCGCCGGACTGCTTTATCCGTTTTTCGGCATCTTGCTCTCGCCGGTTATCGCCAGTGCCGCGATGAGCTTTTCGAGCGTTTCGGTGGTTGCCAACAGCTTGCGATTGCGCGGCTTTCGTCCGCCGCAGAGTATGAGCGGTGGGCAAAACGGAGAGAATAAGTGAACGCAGAAACAAAAAACGAGAAAACGCGGGAAGAAGTCGCTGAAAATAATTCGGAAGGCGAAAAAAAGCAAACCGTTCGCCAGAGGATTTTAAGCTGGCTCGGCTTTTCGGCAATCGTCGCGGCGATGTTGTTTTTCATTGCGCCCGAATCGTGGTGGCAATTCGGTATGGCAAGCGTTGCGGAGAGAAAACCGGCGACAAACTTCACGGTTCAAAATATTGACGGCGGCGACGAGTGGAATTTTCAAGCGCAGAAAGGAAAAGTCGTGGTAATCAATTACTGGGCGACGTGGTGTCCGCCGTGCCGCGCCGAGATGCCGGGTTTGGTTAGTTTTGCCAATGAATACAAATCACGCGGCGTGGAAACGGTCGGCGTAACGATGGACGAAAATCTCGAAGACGTATCGCCCTTCGTCAATAAATACCGGATTGAATATCCGATTCTGCTGCCCGGGCGCGACCCGAATCTATCCGCCGGTGCCGCGATGTCGTTGCCGACGACTTTTCTTTACGACAAAAACGGGCGACTCGCCAAAAAATATACGGGAATAGTGATTGAATCAACGCTCAAATCGGACGCGGAAATTTTGCTTAACGAATAACGAACGAGCCGGTTTTAACCGGCAAAAACTTTTTCAAATTTTAGGCAGGTAAATAAATTTATGGACACGACGGAAATTTTAGTCACCATCGGCGGCATCGGTTTAATCGCCTTGACGCTCTGGTATTTCTTCGGCGAGCGCGAAAAAGTCGCGGCAACCGTCAGCGAAGGCGGCGTGCAGGAAATCAACGTCACGGTCAAGGGCGGTTACTCACCGGACGTGATTGTCGTCAAGGAAAACCAGCCGGTGCGTCTGAATTTTTTCCGCGACGAAACCGCTTCGTGCAGCGAAACGGTCGTCTTCGGCGACTTCGGCATCGCGCGTGATTTGCCCGCTTTCAAAACCACGCCGCTTGAATTTACGCCCGACAAAGCGGGAGAATTTAACTTCGTCTGCGGAATGAATATGCTGCGCGGTAAACTGATTGTCGAGCCGAACTAATGGCGAATAAGAAAGCGGAGGCTTTTGATGAACCGGAATGATAAACAGAATTCGGCGGGCGGAATGTTAAAAAATGAGAAGCGTAATTTACCTGTGGCACAATCGGGCATTGATTTTTGGTGTTCCCGTGAATGCCGCGCCGCACTCTCATTACGCCCTACAGCTTTCAATCGGGTTAGATAAAGAGTTTCGCCTGCGTTGCGGGCAAAGCAAAAAGTGGGATGTAATGAGCGCGGCGTTAATCGGGGCAAACGTCCGGCATTACTTTGGAGATTCGACCGGCTTGCTCGTTAATTTATACCTCGACCCGGAAAGTCGAACCGCCCGCGAACTGGTGAAAAAAATTGCCGCGAAAAGCCGGCTCAGAATCGAGTCGGGCGACATCGAATCTTTTCTGCCGGATTTACGAAAGGGTTGGGAATCTACTTTTTCTTGTCAAGAAGCCTTTACTCTGACCGACAATTTGCTTCAAACTTTACTTCAAACTAAAAAAGCCAAATCCGCTTTTGACCCGCGTATCGAACGAGCCTTAGAGATTTTAAGAAACGCTCCCGACAATCTTATTTCCGCCGATACGGTCGCCAGGGAAGTAGCCCTTTCGCCGAGCCGTTTTGCTCATCTGTTTCGCGCCGAAGTCGGTTTGCCCGTGCGCCGCTATTTATTGTGGATGAGACTAAGACACGCCGTTCGGATGCTCGGCGGCGGCGATTCGCTCACTACGGTCGCGCACGCCGCGAGCTTTGCGGACTCGGCGCATTTGACGCGCACCTTCAGACAAATGTTCGGTCTAACACCGTCGGAAATTTTTCAAAATAGCAGGTTTGTTCAAGTCAGGTTTTGCGAAGAATGATATTTTCCTCTAAAGATGAGCGAAAATTCAAACGAAATCCGGTTGATTGATTATTTGAAAGGCACGATTGCCGTCAAAGCCTTTGACCAAAACTTGAAAAACGTGCCGATATTTTTTATACACGGCATTACCGCTTCGGTTAATTTTTGGGAAAAGGGCATCACCGAATACGTGCGGAACAATCACCCCTGGTTTTCGGTAAGTCTGCCGGGACATTTTCCTTCTAAGTTGGCTGCCAACTTAAAACTCGAACAAATCAACGACCGTTTTTTTTATGACGCTTTGGACGCGGTGCTGCGGGAAATGACCGCCAACGGAGAAAAGGCGATTATTGCCGGGCATTCGACCGGCGGATTTATGGCTTTGAATTACGCTGCGAAAAATCCCGAAAAAGTAGCCGGTGTCATCAGCATCGGCGGTTTCGGTATCGGCGAATGGACTGGTTTGGAAGGCAATCTGCAAAAACTCGCCCGCGGCAATTTTCTTGAAAAATTGCTCTTTCACGCGCAAATTCTTTTGATGAAATCTTCGCGTTGGATTTATCGGCGGGCGGCGGGCGAATACGTTACCGACAAAGACGCGCTTTATCGCTCCGAAATGTTTGAAGCGACGCTCAACGCGATTTACCCGCATATCAAACAACATACAAATCGGGCGATGTATTACTTGTTTCATCAGATTCCGCTGCTCGATATTATGAACGAAATCAAATCAATCAACGCGCCGACGCTTTTGCTGATCGGCGAAAAAGACCCGATTATTCCGCTCGCGCACAGTCTTGAATTGACGACATTATTGCCAAACGCCGAACAGGTTGTGTTTAAGAACACGGGACATTTGCCGTTTGTCGAAAAAAAAGCGGAGTTTGACGCGGCGTTAAACGGCTGGCTACAAAAACATTTTCCAAAATAAATTATGCTGAGTTTTCCTGAAAAAATTGCGATTCTCTCTTCGGGTTTGTTTTTTATGAGCGGGCTGTTGACCGGCGTTTGGAAATACCGCTCGATGCTCAATAGCGTCGAACACACCGCGCCGGTTTACGTTGATGTCGCTCATAAAGCCTCACTGCTTTATTCTTTCGCGTGTCTGGTTTTGTGGAAACTCGCGCAGCTCAGCCCGTTTTCCACAGCGATTACATTGACGGCACTGCTCGCGCCGATTTTGTTTTTCGCCATCGCCGTAGCGACCTACATTCGGCTCGCCGCCATCGGCAAAACCGACAACCAGTTTAGGGAGAGAAACTTTAGCACGACATACGGAATGTATCTGTTGATATTTTTCGAGATTGCGGGCTTTTCGGTTTTATTCGCCGGATTTATCTTCAGTCAATTTTTTCAGTAGCGATTTGCGTCGAAAACAAAAAAGATATGAATGAAATTTTTCAAAACCACGAAGATTGAATTTACGCCGGACGAGACGGGAAAATTCACATTCGCCTGCGAAATGAATATGCTGCGCGGGAAATTGATTATCGAGCCGAATTAGCGAATAAACGGCGATTGTTTCATTTCGCAATTAAATATAAGTTACCCGACGGCATTACGAACCGACTCAGATTTTTGCCTCTCACCAGCCTTTTTAGCGGGCTGTTTGAGAGGCTTCTTCGTTTAGTTTATGTGTGTCTATAAACAAACAGTCTTGTCTGTAAAGACACGCTTTCGGCAAACAATCAAACCTTTTACCAGCTAAATACCGGCATTTCAAAGAGGCACACGCATTGCTTGAATTTAATAGATTTGAAACACATTATTGAGGCTGTAAAGAGATTCAAAGGCTTTTCAAAGAAGTTTGAAACGTAATGAAAAATGACAATTACATTCCCGCCCTAAGCTACGACGTTCTGACTCCGTTTTACGATACGGTTGTCGGATTGACGACGCGCGAGAAACAATTTAAAAAGGCTTTGGTTGAACAGACAAAAGTTAAAACAAATCATCGCGTTTTGGATGTAGCCTGCGGAACGGGAACGCTGACGATTTTGCTCAAAAGAAGTGTACCGAAAGCGGAAATAATCGGTGTTGACGGCGACCCGAAAATACTAGAGTTGGCAAAAGAAAAAGCGCGGAAAGGAAACTTTGAAATTAGGTTTGATGAAGCGATGTCGTTTGATTTGCCTTACGCGGACGAGTCTTTCGACCGCGCAGTGTCGAGTTTGTTTTTTCATCATTTGACGCGGGAGAAAAAGCTCGAAACTTTACGGGAAGTCAAACGAATTCTTAAACCGGGCGGCGAACTGCACGTCGCCGATTGGGGATTGCCCGCAAATTCGGCGATGAAATTTTTGTCGCGTTTTATTCAATTACTCGACGGTTTTGAAACGACCGCCGACAACTTTGACGGGCTTTTGCCGAAGTTAATCGCGGATGCGGGTTTTGAGCAGATTGAAGAAACAAGTTATTACAACACTTTATTCGGCACGATTCGCTTGCACAAATCGCGCAAGCCGTAAAATAGGAGAATCAAATGAAGAAAAAAATTATTTCAGTCTTTTTAATTTGCGCGGTTCTGACTTTGCCCGCGCGCGCGCACGATTTGTTTTTGAAGCCCGATAACTTTTTCGCTAAAGTGAACGGAAAAGTTTCGATTAGCGTCTTTAACGGCACGTTTCAATCGAGCGAAGGCGCGGTTTCGTTCGCGCGCCTGACAGACGTAAGCGTCGTTGCGCCGTCGGGGACTCGCGCTAATCCGAAGGAAGCTGATTTTACCAAAAACGAAACGACCGCTTTTTTGAATCTCGTGCCGGCGGAAGCCGGAAATTACGTGGTTGGGCTTTCGACGATGTGGCGCGAAAACGGACTCGCGGCAAAAGAGTTTAATGAATATCTCGTTGCCGAGGGAATTCCCGGCGTTTTGGAAAATCGGAAACGCGATAAGGAGCTTGAAAAAGATGCTCGTTACCGTTATTCCAAGTATGTCAAAACGATTTTTCAGGCGGGCGACAAACAAACTGACAGCTATAAAACCGTTCTCGGTTACGCGGTCGAATTAGTTCCGCAAGCTAATCCCTATAAATTAAAAAAGGGAAGCACGATTGAAATTTTATGTTTGAAGGACGGCAAACCGCTCGTCGGACAAACGGTGTTGACCGGACGCGAATCGGGCGGCAAATTAGCTTTTGAAAAAAGCATCCGCAGCGACGCGAAAGGCATTATCAAAATCAAACTCGACGGCGCGGGCAAGTGGTATGCGAAATTTATCAATATGGTTAAAATTGACGACCCGAAATTAAACTATGAATCGAAATGGGCGACATTGACGTTTGAAATAAAATAAAGATAAACAAGGAGAATTCGATGAAGAAAAAAATTACCGGCTTTTTATTGCTGGGCGCATTGTTAGCAGTTCCGACTTTCGCCCACGATTTGTTTTTGAAACTCGACAACTTTTTCGTCGCGGTGAACTCGAAAGTTTCGATTAGCATTTTGAACGGCTCTTTTTTGGAGAGCGAGGGCGCGGTTACTTTTGCACGCTTAAAAGACGTGAGTTTCGTATCTCCGAAGGGCGAGCGCGCGAATCTGGCGGAAACCGATTTAACGAAAAACGAGACGACTTCATTCTTGAGTTTTGAGCCGAAAGAAAGCGGAACTTACGTCGTCGGTCTTTCGACGATGACGCGCGAGATTGATTTAGAAGGGAAAGATTTTAACGAGTATCTCCAACACGACGGGATTCCCGACACTCTGGCGGAAAGAAAAAAGAAAAAAGAACTCGATAAAAAAGTGCGCGAGCGTTATTCCAAGCACGTTAAAACGATTTTTCAGGCTGGGGAAACGCAAACGGAAAATTACAAAACCGTTCTCGGCTATCAAGTCGAACTCGTGCCGCAGCAGAATCCGTATAAGTTGAAAGCGGGCGACACGATTGAGATTTTGTGTTTGAAAGACGGCAAGCCGCTCGCGGGTCAATACGTGATGTCAGGGCGCGAGAGCGCGGGAAAAATCGTCGCGGAAGCGAATGTTCGCACCGATAAAAAAGGCATTGCTAAATTCAAATTAAATTCGTCGGGCAAATGGTATGTCCGATTTATCCATATGACGCACCTCACAGACCCGAAAATAAACTACGAATCGAAATGGGCGACGCTTACTTTCGAGTTAAAATAGAGGGATGAGCGGAATAATCTCGCGGAAACAATTTACCAGATGTTTTCAGTTTGAAAAATAAGAAGTATGAAATTTTTTAAGTGTTACAAAGAGATTTGGTTCGGCATCGGCTTGGGCGCGCTCGCGTGGCTCGTTGATGCCGTGATGCACACGGAACTCGGCGCGGATGTTCACGCGGGAAGTCTTTGGGCGGAAATTTTTGCTCCGCATCCGACCGCTTTGATTTTCCGCGTTTTTTACCTGGTGATTGCCGTCGCTTTCGGCGTTTTTCTGTGGCGGACAAACTGGCGCGAACGCCAGCTTCGCGCTTTGGAGCAAGCCGTTATCGCATTTCAACGCCAACTCGACGCGCCCGCCATAAGGCTTTTAGTTTCAGCCGGACAGTTGCAAAATCGAAATGCGGTGCGGCTTGACGAAACCGCCGGACGACTCGCGGCGGAAATCTCAACGGATGCCGGATTGATTGACGACCTCGCCAAAAAATATCTCGAATTCAGCCGTCTCGTGCAGGCGGGCGACACGGCGCGGGCAATCGAAACCTTAAACTCAATCGAATCGTGGCTCGCCGAACGGAAAGTGGTCGCTAAATCGTGAAAAATAATTCGAGTAAAACAATTCTGCTTGCCGACGATGACGAAAATCTGCGCCGCGTGCTGGAGTTTCAGTTGACCGAAGCGGGCTACCTTGTATCGACGGCACAAGACGGCGCGGCAGCTTTAGAGATTTTTTTGAACAACGATTTTGATTGCGTCATCACCGATTTGCGGATGCCGAAACTGTCGGGCTTGGAACTGCTCGAAAAAATCAAAACCGCAAATGCGGAAATTCCCGTCATCGTTATCACGGCTTTCGGCGAAGTCGAAACGGCGGTAACGGCGATGAAAGCCGGCGCGTTCGATTACATCAATAAACCTTTTAACCGCGACGAAATTTTGCTGACGCTCGAACGGGCATTAAATTTCAGCGAAACGAGAAATGAAAACCGGCAGCTGCGCGAACTGGTTGATAAGGAATTTCGCCTCGACAATATTATCGGCGATTCGCCCGCGATGCGAACGGTATTAAATCTCGTCGGGCGTGTTTCCCGCTCGGACGCGACCGTTCTTATCACCGGCGAGAGTGGCACGGGCAAAGAACTCATCGCTAAGGGCATTCACTTTTCGGGAAAACGCAAAGACAATCCCTTCATTCCGATAAACTGCGCCGCGATTCCCGAAAGTTTAATCGAAGCCGAACTTTTCGGTTTTAAACGCGGCTCTTTTACGGGCGCAAGTCACGATACCAAAGGAAAGTTTGAAGACGCGGGCGGCGGCACGCTTCTTCTCGATGAAATCAGCCAGATGCCGCTTGCGTTGCAGCCGAAACTGCTGCGCGTCCTTCAAGAGCAGGAAATCGTCAGAATCGGTGAAAGCTCGCCGCGCAAAATTGACGTTCGCATCATTGCCGCGACCAATCAAAATTTGGAAAAAATGGTCGAGCGCGGTGCTTTCCGCGAAGATTTATATTTTCGTCTCGCGGTCGTTCCCATCAATTTGCCGCCGCTTCGCGCGCGCCGCGAAGACATTCCGCTGCTCATCAATCATTTTTTTCGCCGCGCCAAAGAGAAACACGGCTTTGAAAACTTAAAAATGACGCGCGAAGTCGTTAATGTTTTATCGAATTATTTGTTTCCGGGCAATGTCCGCGAACTGGAAAATTTAATCGAGAGAATGGTCGTGCTGTCGGATGAAAAAAGCCTAGCTATGGCGGACGTGCCGGAGTATATCAGCAAACCGCTGCAAATATTCGGCAACGTTAAATTTGAACTGCCCGCCGAAAACATCTCGCTCGACGAGATAGAGCGCGAAATCATCCGTTACGCTTTAGAGATGCACAACGGCAATCAATCGCAGACGGCGCGATATTTGAGTATCACGCGCAGCGCCCTAATTTACCGGATGGAAAAACACGGCTTGGACGCCGATAAAGAATCTTAAAAACTCACATCCACGCCGACTCTCAAGAAAGTTGTTTCGATTAAACACGCACAAATATCACTTTATTTAAATTGCCGTTTGCGATTTTCAAAACAGTCAATTATTATTAAAATCATTATTTGTTGTTGAAAACGAATTTCAATTTCACACATTCTTTTAAGGTAGATTTAATCTATGAAACTTAGTCAGATTATATTTTTTTTTGCATTAATTTTTTTTTGCGTTCCAATTGCTTCAGCCCAATCCAATCATAAAATTAGCGGGAAAATCAGTGACGCAAACGCCGACCTGATTGTCGGAGCAATCGTCCGATTGTCGAATCAGAACGTTCGATTCGTGCGGGAAACAACGACCGATCAGGGCGGCGAATTCATCTTTGACAAACTGCCCAAAGGAAATTATCAAATTACGGCATCTGCCGGAAATTTTGGGATGGTAAAAAGAGAAATACAAATTTTCGGCGAAGGCGTTGTAAATTTGACGCTCCAACCCGAACAAATCGCCGAGCAGGTTTCCGTCACATCGAATTATTTAGCCGGAACACCCGAAAGTCTAAGTGATGTTCCCGGTTCGATTGAAAGAGTTGATCGGCAAACTCTAGAGAACGCCCGCGTGTTTAATTTCTCGGAAGCTCTGCGGAAAATCTCCGGTGTGAACGTCCGCGACGAAGAAGGTTTCGGGCTGCGCCCGAACATCGGCATTCGCGGCACGAATCCGACACGCTCGACCAAGGTTTTGCTGCTCGAAGACGGTTTACCTCTGAGTTACGCGCCTTACGGCGACAACGCTTCGTATTATCATCCGCCCGTCGAACGCTACGAATCAATTGAAGTTTTAAAAGGATCCGGGCAAATTGTCTACGGACCGCAAACTATCGCCGGTGTCATTAATTACATCACGCCTAATCCGCCGCAAAAGCCGAATTTTAATTTAAAACTCGAAGGCGGTAACCGCAGTTTTTTCAACGGCAGCGCGGGATTTGGCGGGACATTCGGAAAATTCGGTGTGCTGTCGAATTTCACGCATAAACAGGGAAACGGGTCGCGCGAAAACACTAATTTCAAACTCTATGATTTTTCTAATAAAGCGACTTACGCGGCGGGCGACCGCAATATTCTGACGGCGAAATTTTCATTTTACCGGGAAGACTCGAATCTAACTTATACGGGAGCGACCGAAGCGGAGTTTGCCCAAAATGCGCGCGGCAATATTTTTAAAAACGACTTCTTTTACGGCAGACGCTACGGTTTTTCGCTTCAGCACACTGCGGTTTTAACTTCAAACGTTAATTTAACGACAAACTTTTACTCGAATTATTTTTCGCGCGATTGGTGGCGGCAATCTTCAAACTCAAACGAGCGCCCGAACCGTCTGCGGACGTTGAGCGGCGGAGACGCGGATTGTTTTGGAATTCAGGATTTGAACACGACTTGCGGCAATCAAGGACGGCTGCGGGATTATTTGACGATTGGAATCGAACCGCGCCTAAACGCAAATTTCAATCTCGGCGCGGTCAAAAACGAACTGAATATCGGTTTCCGCGTTCACCGCGAAGACCAGGATCGTATTCAGAAAAACGGCGATTTGCCGACATCGCGCGATGGGCTTATTGCCGAAAATAACGAACGTCAATCGCTCGCCTATTCGGGTTTTGTGCAGCACCGTTTCATCTGGGGAAATTTCGCGTTCACTCCGGGCGTGCGCGTCGAACGTATCGAATACCAGCGCACTAACAGGCTCGCCAATAACGGCGCGGGCGTTACCGGAAACACAACCGTGACGGAAATAATTCCGGGTTTTGGAGTGGCTTATTCGGGCTTGAAAAACACGACGATTTTCGCGGGCGCGCATCGCGGTTTTGCGCCGCCGCGCGTTGAAGATGTCGTAACCAATGCGGGCGGCGTGGTTGATTTAAATTCGGAGCTGAGCTGGAATTACGAAATCGGCGTTCGCACGCGTCCCCTTCGCGGAGTTGAAATTTCAAGCGCGTTTTTCCGCAACGATTATGAAAATCAAATCGTCGCCGCTTCGATTGCGGGCGGCACGGCGTTCACCAACGGCGGCGAAACTTTACAGCAAGGATTTGAATTCACCGGACAAGTTGATTCGGGAACGATTTTCCGCTCGCCGCATAACTTTTATTTCCGCGCGGCATACACTTTTCTTCCCATAGCGGAATTTCGCGGCGAAAGATTCAGTTCAATTACAAGCGCATCCGTTTTGCAGCCGCTTTGTCCGGCGGAACGGCTTATAATTTCTACTCGCTGTTCGATCACCGGAAATCGTTTACCCTATACTCCGAAAACCCAGTTGACTTCGAGCGTCGGCTATTCGCACCCAATCGGCGTTGATGCTTTTGTCGAAAACGTCTTCATCGGACGACAGTTCGGCGACGATTTGAACGCCGTCAATCCTTCGGCAAATGCCCAGCTCGGCGCAATTCAGGCTCAGACTTTTTGGAACGCGACGGCAAATTACAAAGTCGAAAAATGGCGCGCGACGTTTTTCGTGACAATGAAAAACATTTTCGACCGGACATTTATCGTCGACCGCTCGCGCGGCATTTTGCCGAGCAGCCCGCGTCTCGTGCAGGGCGGCGTGAAGTTAAATTTTTAACGAGTAAAAGCGAATTTCTTTAATGTAGGGCGGTTCAAATTAACGCCGTTAAAAGTGGCTGCGATTATGGAAACTTTATCAAAATATGGAATTTCGTAGTCTGCTTTTGAGCATCAGAAAATTGTAAAGCCGCAACTAAGTATTAGTAAATTAGACTATAATGTCGTTTGATGAAACGATTTCTACCGACATTGGTTATCGGCGCGGTTATATTACTCATCTCCGCGCTACATTTTCTCACGCCGGTTGACAGTTTAATCCTGCACCAAATTTATCAGCGGCTTTATTATATTCCGGTAATTCTGGCATCGCTCCGGTTTGGCTGGCGCGGCGGAATCGGCGCGGCTCTCGCGGCAAGTTTGACTTACTTGCCGCACATCGCTCTGCATTGGCAGCACCAGAATTATGATTATGCCCTTAATCAATATGCCGAAATCGCATTATTTTTTGCTATCGGCGCGGTGACGGGCTGGCTCGGCGACCAGAAACGCCGCGAGAGTCGGCGGGCGGAACGTATCAACGCTGAACTGCAAACCGCTTACGCCGAACTCAGGCAAACCGTCGGGCAGCTGCTGCAAGCCGAAAGACTTTCCTCCTTAGCGGAAATCGCATCGGGCGTAGTTCACGAAATCCGAAATCCGCTCGGCGCAATTAAGGGTGCGGTCGAGATTCTCGAAGACGAATTAGCGATAGATAGCCCGCGCCGCGAATTTGCCCGCATCGCTAAAACGGAAGTCGAACGAATCGATAAACTTGTGCAGGAATTCTTTCATTTTGCCCGCGCCAAAGAGCCGCAAAAGAGTCCGGTAATCGTCAACGAAATCATCCACAATGTAAAAATCTTAATTGAAAATCAAGCCGACGCTCAGAATGTCAAAATCATCGAAAATTTAGCCGAGTCTCTCCCGAAGGTTTCTCTCGACGCGGAACAAATCAAACAAGTTCTGCTGAACCTGGCAATAAATTCGCTTCAGGCAATGCCCGACGGCGGCAAGCTCATTTTTCGGACTTTTCAGAAAGACGACCAACTGCACATTGAAACCGAAGACACCGGCGGCGGGGTTGACGAAGCGATAAAAGCGAAAATCTTTGACCCGTTTTTTACGACCAAAGATAAAGGTTCGGGGCTTGGGCTTTCGGTCGCGCATAAAATTGTCGGGCAGCACAGCGGTAGTCTGACAGTCGAGAATATTGAAAACGGCGCGGTTTTTACAATTAAAATTCCGCTCGCTCAAAGTCGGGAAAACTAACAGTCATTTTCTTGTTTTTTCACAACGACGTTTATGTCGAACGAACCGAATAAAAAAGAGATTTCGAAAAGGCTGCGTCTGGAAATTCGCGGCGCGGTGCAGGGTGTAGGTTTTCGCCCGTTTGTTTATGCGGCGGCGAAAAAATTTGATTTGAAAGGTTTTGTCGGAAACGAAAGCGGCGGCGTATTCGTTGAAGTCGAAGGCGAAGCCGCCGCTTTAAGCGATTTCCAAATTTATCTAAGCTCAAATCTTCCGCCGCTCGCCCACATTACGCGGATTGACAGCAGAGAAATCGCCGCGCAATTCTCCACCGATTTTTATATTGCCGAAAGCGAAAATCGCGCAAGCGAAAACACGCTTGTCTCGCCCGATGTTTCCGTTTGCAAAGATTGTCTGCGCGAATTATTTGATAAAAACGACCGCCGCTTTCGCTATCCGTTTATCAACTGCACAAATTGCGGACCTCGTTTCACCATTACCAGAGACATTCCATACGACCGCCCGAAGACGACGATGAGCGTCTTTAAAATGTGCGAATTGTGCCAAAGCGAATACGATAATCCTTTGAGCCGCCGCTTTCACGCTCAGCCGAACGCCTGCGCCGAGTGCGGTCCGAAAATTTGGTTTGTCGGCAAAAACGATGAAATGATTGACAGTAAGGCGGCGATTTTGGCGACACAAAATGCTTTGGCAAATGGTGAAATAGTCGCAATCAAAGGCATCGGCGGTTTTCATCTGGTTTGCGACGCGAAGAACAATTCGGCAGTGCAAACTCTGCGGACGCGCAAAGGCAGAGGCGAAAAACCTTTCGCCGTGATGTGCAAAGATTTGAAAACAGCCGGAAATTTGGTTGAAATCAACAAAGCTGAGAAAGCGATTTTAACGAGCAAAGAACGCCCGATTTTACTGCTCAAGAAAAAAACAAACAAATTAAGCCAACTCATCGCGCCGAACAATCAATTTTTGGGCGTGATGCTCCCGTATTCACCGCTTCATTATTTGCTGTTTGATGAAAATACAGACGTTTTGGTAATGACTTCGGGCAATTTTTCGAGCGAGCCGATTGTGACGGAAAATGCCGAAGCATTAGAAAAACTGCCAAACTTAGCCGACTCGTTTTTGCTTCACGACCGCGGGATTTACGTGCCGTGTGATGATTCGGTCGTTAGAGTTTTTGAAAACGAGGAATTGCCGATTCGTCGTTCGCGCGGTTACGCGCCGTTTCCCGTCGAACTGCCGTTTAAGCTGCCGCCGGTTTTGGCGGTCGGCGGCGAACTCAAAGCGACGTTTTGTTTGGCAAAAGACGAATTCGCTTTTATGTCGCAGCACATCGGCGATATGGAAAATCTGGAAACGCTTCTTGCAATGGAAAAATCAGTCGGACAGATGCGGGGGCTTTTTCGCATTGAGCCGGAAGCGGTCGTTGGCGATTTGCATCCGAATTATTTATCAACAAATTGGGCGAGCAAAAACCTGGCGAAAATAGCCGCCAAAGATGCGAAATTTTTCAGAGTTCAGCATCATCACGCGCATCTTGCGTCCGTGATGGCTGAAAATAAATTACAAAATGAAAAAGTCATCGGTTTTGCGTTTGACGGCACAGGCTACGGCACGGACGGCGCGATTTGGGGCGGGGAAGTTTTACTGGCTGATTATCAGGGTTTTGAGCGCGTCGCGCATTTGCGATACGTTCCGCTCGCGGGCGGCGATACATCAATAAAAAACCCGTATCGCGTCGCGCTCGCGCATCTCTGGCAAGCCGGAGTCGCGTGGAATGAAAAATTGCCGTGCGTTGCCGCTTGCCCGGAAATCGAGCGCAAGATTTTGCTTAAGCAATTTGAAAATAAATTCAATACGATTCCGACGAGCAGTTTCGGCAGACTTTTCGACGCGGTGGCTTCAATCGCCGGAGCGCGGCAGACGGTAACATACGAAGCGCAAGCCGCGATTGAATTTGAAGCGGTTTTGGATGACAATGTGACAGATTCATACGAATTTACCGTCATCGATGGCGAAACGATTGAAATTGATGCCGCGCCGCTTATTCGATGGGTTGCTTTGGATGTTCTTGACGCAATTCCGATTAGCGTGATTTCCGCGAAATTCAATAACGCGACGGCGAATCTGATTGTGCGACTGGCTTTACTGTTTCGGCAGCGCGAGAAATTAAATAAAGTCGCTTTAAGCGGCGGTTGTTTTCAAAATGTCGCGCTTTTGAAAGCAAGTCTAAAGGGTTTGCGAGAACACGATTTTGAGGTTTTGACGCACACAAAAGTTCCGCCGAACGACGGCGGTTTGGCACTCGGACAAGCGATGATTGCGGGTTACAGCCTTCTTAAATAAAGTTTACATTCGACAGTTGTTTTATCTGTCAAATCCTTTGTCTTCGCCGCTTTTCAAAATTCTTACCCGTTTTCGCGCAAAAGAATGTAATATAAATATAAATTTCGGTTTTATAAATTTTGGCGGAGAAAGTTTTATGTGTTTAGCCGTTCCCGGAAAAGTCGTTGATAAATTTGAAACAAACGGAATACAGATGGGCAAAATGGATTTCGACGGAATCACCAAAAACATCTGTCTGGCGTATATCCCGGACATTCAAATCGGCGAATACGCGATTGTCCACGTCGGTTTCGCCATCGAAAAGCTGGATGAAAAATCGGCTCTCGAAACGCTCGAAGTGTTTCGCAATATGGGTTTTTTGGAAGAAGAACTTGGGCTGAGCGAAGTCGAAACCGTGCAATGAATTTATAAAAGGAGCGAGCAATGAAATATCTGCAAGAATTCCGCGACCCGGAACTGGCAAACAATATCTTGTCGGAAATCCGCGCCGCGACGACGCGAAACTGGGCGATTATGGAAGTCTGCGGCGGGCAGACGCATTCGATCATCCGGCACGGCATTGACCAGCTTTTGCCCGAGGAAATCGAACTGATTCACGGTCCGGGCTGTCCGGTCTGCGTCACGCCTCTGGAATTGATTGATAGAGCGTTGGCGATTGCCGCCGAACCGAATGTGATTTTCTGCTCGTTCGGCGATATGCTGCGCGTTCCCGGCAGCGAAAAAGATTTGTTTCGTATCAAAAGCGAAGGCGGCGATGTGCGAACGGTTTATTCGCCGCTCGATGCCCTGAAAATCGCCGTGGACAATCCCGAAAAGCAGGTTGTTTTTTTCGGTGTCGGTTTTGAAACCACCGCGCCCGCCAATGCGATGACGGTTTTTCAAGCCAAACAGCAAAACGTCAAAAATTTCTCAATCCTCGTTTCGCACGTTCTCGTGCCGCCTGCAATTCAAGCCATTATGGAATCGCCCGTCAATCGCGTTCAAGCGTTCTTAGCCGCCGGTCACGTTTGCTCGATAACCGGCTACGCCGCGTATCCGCCGCTTGCGGAGAAATATAAAGTTCCGATTGTCGTTACCGGATTCGAGCCGCTCGACGTTTTAGAAGGCGTTCGCCACGCCGTCGTGCAGCTTGAAAACGGACGAGCGGAAGTCGAAAACGCTTATCAGAGAGTCGTCAATTTTGACGGCAATAAATCAGCCCAGGCGATGCTCGCAGACGTTTTCGTGACAACGGATAGAGCCTGGCGCGGCATCGGCGTAATTCCGCAGAGCGGCTGGTCGCTCTCCGAAAAATACCGAGATTTCGACGCGGAATATAAATTCGATGTGCGAGATATAAAAACCGTCGAATCAACCTTGTGCCACAGCGGAGAAGTTTTGCAAGGCTTGCTCAAACCGCATCAATGCCCGGCGTTCGGTAAAGAATGCACGCCGCGATTTCCGCTCGGCGCGACGATGGTTTCGAGCGAAGGCGCGTGCGCGGCTTATTACAATTATGGACGTTTTACAGCTTCCGCTTAATTTTATTGTCCGCACAATTACGTCGGTTTTCAGATGCAAAGATTTTTATGCCGGAGATCAAATAGAGATTAATTCCATATAATGCAGAATTCGGCGGCTATCGTCTTGATAAGATAAGACGATGCGAGAACGTTTTATCACATCAGTGTAGACATGGGGTAAGCAATTGTTTCGCCGTTATCGCATAAGTTTTGGAGATAGTCTCAATTTTCTTGTAGCCTGCCGGCGAATAAGTCATTAGACGAGAGGCAGAAATTTAATTTCATTGCTGCAATCGCCAAAAATTCAAATACAAATTAACTTTTCTAAAATTTTTGTAACATTGTTGCGCAAAAACCCGTTTTCAAATGTGTCCTGGAAAATGTGTGATGCCAAGCTATGCATAACGAAATTTTATATTTATGTGCTTGACATACAAAATATTTTGATATATAAAATGCATCGCCAAGATAGGCATAAGAACCATCAAATTTTGGTTTAATTATAAATTAGTCGCTGTTAAAAAACAGCATTGGCACCGCAAAACGGTGAGCATAATTTTAAATAATTATATTAGGAGAACTTTATGAAAATTAATAACTTAAACAAAATCAAGAAAAATAACGCTTCAAAATTATTATTAACTCTAGGTTTAGCTATCGCGTTCTGCGCAGGCTTCACGATGTCCGCGCAAGCTCAGTCTGATGTTGCAAGGCAACAAGCTCAAACCGGCATCACGACTTATTATTACGGATATAAATCCAATGCTGCCGGAAAAGTCAATGCTGAAAAAAGACGCGGTAAATATGCACGAATGTATTACGACAACGCGCGTAGGCAATGGGCGGTTGATGTGAGTAACGGTTTAACAAGCGGCGGTAACAGCGGCACGACCGTGAATACCACAAATTCGCCAACCGTAGCTGATAATCAAAAGCGCACCGGTATCACGACCTTTTATTACGGATACAAATCCAATGCGGAAGGGAAGCTCAATGCGGAACAAAGACGCGGCAAATCCGCTCGTATGTATTATGACAATTCGCGCCGTAAATGGGCGGTTGATGTAAGCAATGGATTATCATCCGGCACAACTACGATACGGACGAAAACAGTAACGACAACTACGTCGGCTGACGGCGGCAACCTTCCGAACGGCGCAAGCATTATTTATTTTCCGACCAAAGGAAGCGCCGAAGGAATTTACAAAGCGTCGTTGCGACAGGGCGATTGGGCGAAAATGTGGTATGACTCAAAACGTCGTGAATGGGCGGTAGCGGTCAAACCGCGTTTGTAATTTAACCAAATACAAGGGAATTGGTTGCTTTAACAAACCCTGAGAGATTGCAACATTCCTGTTGCAATCTCCCTTTTATTTTTAAGCTAATAGAAGGCGTCATATTGTGTTCGATGGCTTCGTATTTATTTTGTAGGAGTTTCAAATGCAAATAATTGGGAGAATTCTTCTGAGCGGTTTAATCGGCGCAGTCGTTTGTGCCATTCTCAGTTTTTTAATATTTTTTGTGCTGACGATTTATGATGGTCAAAAGCTCATTGAAATATTAGGTTATGGTTTTGTCGTCGGCATGATTGGCGCTTTCATCGGCGCGATTATTGGTTTGGCGGTCGGGATTGGTGATTTAGGCGCAATAGGTGGCGGAGTTGTAGGTTTTTTGGGGACATTAATTGTAGTAGCGATTTATATTTACTCCACCGCAGAAAACTTTAGCCAGTACGGATATTTTTTTAGTGAGTCGAGAATTATTTTTGTCGTTTTGTCTTTGCCGACAATTCTGACAGGTGTCATCACCGCATTACTCATAAAAATGATTTATAAACCTTAAGGCTGATTGTTTTCCCCGTATAGGAGTTAATGTATCCAAGGGCGCAATAGAACAAGTCTTGCGGACGGTAGGATAGCGGTCTGTAAGTTGTGTGCAAGTCGGGTGTAGATTGCGACTGTGTCCCGAATTTAAGACAATACTCACGCTCGCATTTTTTATTTTTGCTTTAGAATGTGGAACGAAGAAAAACAAATTATTGAGTCGCACCTTTCACCAAACGAGCGGCTGTGGTGGTTTGGCAAACCGCGTCAAGGCTTTTTTCTTCGCGCATCAGACATTTACGCGGTTCCATTTAGTCTGATGTGGGGTGGCTTTGCAATCTTTTGGGAAACGATGGTTATAAAAAAGGATGCGCCGTTTTTCTTTATACTTTGGGGCATTCCGTTTGTTTTTGTTGGTTTGTATCTGATAGTTGGACGCTTTTTCGTAGATGCGTGGCAACGGAGTAAAATATTTTACGGAGTAACCAACGAGCGCGTAATAATCGTTTCGGGCTTATTCAATCGCAAAATAAAATCGCTTAGTCTTCGGACGCTGCCGGATGTAACGCTGGAGGAAAAAGTTAATGGAAGCGGCACAATTACTTTTGGAGAAGTAAGTCTTTTCACGGACTGGAATAAAGGCGGCTTCTTTCGCCTTAGAAAAGCCAGAATTGAAGCTGTGCCAAGGTTTGAACAAATACCACAAGCCAGAAATGCTTATGAAATAATCAGAAATGCACAAAAGCAATCTGGCTAAGGCAAAGCCCAGCAAGTCATTGGAGGCGAGCGCGAAACTGCTTGCTCCGTAAAAACATATTTCGTTAAATCCGAAGGTTGCGCATAACGAATTAGAAATATGAAGGAGTATAAAACACTCTGAACTTTTCTTTTGATAATGACGTTAGAATCTCTGCAATTGGATATTCTCCTTAATTCTTAAACTCAAACGAGAGGTCAATATGTCATATTTATTATCAGCTCTATTCATTCTTTTCGCGTTTGTTTCGGTCGAGGCACAAGCAGTTAAAATTATCGTTAAACCAAACACAATCTATATTGAAAAAACATCTGCGGCACAAAATCTGAATTTCGATTTTATTTTGGAAAATACAACGAATGAAAATTTGTCTTTGAGCGAAGTGGAAGTTTCCGTTTTTGACAGTAAAGGCAAACTGGTTTTGCGAAAGTTTATTGACGGAAACGGCGTGCGTCCGAGTATTATGACCGTCCCGAATCGTGAACTCGAACCGAATAAATCTTTGCTTGTATTTAATCCTTTTTATAGCTTTGCGTCGGACGCGGAACTGAGTCGAATGCTTTATAAATTTACATTTGAAACGAAAGACCGCAAAAAACAATTTGTTTCAGAAACTGCGGTTTCACCTGTTTTTTATCAAACAAAAACGAATCTGATTTTACCCGTCAAAGGTCGCTCGATTATCTATGACGGTCATGATTTCTATGCTCATCATCGCCGGTTTGATTATATGTTTGCGCCGATAGCCGCATTTGGTTTCAAAACAAATTTTATGCGTTACAGCTATGATTTTGTTCCGGCGAACGAAGCCGGTGAGATGTTTCAAGGCGATGAGAAGAACAACGTTAGTTATTTTGGTTTCGGCGCGAATCTCTATGCGGCGGGCGATGGCAAGATTGTGTCGGTTGTCGATGACAAGCCCGACAATCGCTCGTTTGACGAATCACAACTTACGACAA
>MWVX01000029.1_pt1 | contig 45958 bp, 48 predicted proteins | sample 1047311 | NCBI WGS metagenome assembly MWVX01 (sample SAMN06349984, study PRJNA376086) | soil metagenome | isolation source: MtG-4 sample Antarctic (ecotone) soil | place: Antarctica | collected 2015-01-13 | reverse complement strand
TCAACAGGCTTTGCAGACGCGCCCCGACTTGCTCGCGGTGCAGGCGATGGAAACTCTCGCCGCAGCGCAAATCGAACAGGCGCGAGCCGCTGGGCGTATTGACGCAAGCGTTTCGGCAGGTTATGGAAAACACGCTCAAACTGAAACTGGTGGAAGATCTGCTCGAAACAGCCGTCGGCGGATTCCGACTCGTGCAGGCTCGCGTGGGCGAGGGCAAAACCGCGCCGCTCGAAGAAAATATGACGCTTGTCGAAGTCAATCGCCTGCGCTCGACGCGCGAAACCGAAGCGGGCAAAACCGAAATCTCATTTTTAGAACTTCGCAATCTGCTCGGAATGAAACCGGAAGAACCGCTGCGGCTGCGCGGCGATTTTCGGGACTTGCTCGCGCCTTTACCGCCGCTCGCCGAAGCGACTCAACAGGCTTTGCAGACGCGCCCCGACTTGCTCGCGGTGCAGGCGATGGAAACTCTCGCCGCAGCGCAAATCGAACAGGCGCGAGCCGCTGGGCGTATTGACGCAAGCGTTTCGGCAGGTTATGGACGAAACAATTTCAGCTTTCCCGTCAATGGCATTACCAACGCGGGGCAACTAAGACCTGTGCAGGATGTTTTTCATTCTTTCAAATTCGGCGTTACCTTCGAGCTTCCCGTCCGCAACCGCAATCAAGGCGCGATTGAAGCCGCCGCCGCCAATTTATCCGCCGCCGGGACGCGTCGCCAATTTGCCGAACTGACGATTCGCCGCAAAGTCGCCGCCGCTTTCGCCCGCTACCAAAGCGCGGCTCGCGCCAATGAGATTTTCCGCGTCGGCGTGCGCGACCAAGCCAATGCCAACTTGCAGGTCGTGCGGCAAACATACGAACTCGGAGCGCGAAATTTAATTGATTACCTGATTGAGCAACGCCGCTTTATCGAGCTTGAAAACGAATTTATTGACGCGCAACTGGCGGTTTACACGGCGCGGGTGGAAATTTTGCGGGCGACGAACGCGCCGGAGTTGATAAAGAAATGACGGAAGAAAATAAAAAAAAAATAACGGAAGACGAAAGCGAAAGCGAGAAACTCGAAGGGGTTAAAAAAGCCGAAGCTGCTTCGACCGAAAATCGAAATTCGAGCCGCAAGCCGATGTATATCGCTCTGGCGGTTATCGGAGTCGTAGTAGCGGGGGTGTTTGTTTTTTGGCTTTTTCATGGTAGTAAAGAGAGCGGTCAGCCGGTGCCTGCGCCGCGCGCAATTTCATTTGACAGTAATGAACAATCTTCTCCGACGACTGAAGAACAAACCGTGACGATTGCTCCCGAACAAGTCGAACGCAGCGGAATCAAGATCGAATCGGTCGGCGAAGCCTTGTCGCAGGAAGCCGCGCAGACGAGCGCAACCGGCGTTGTGCAGGCGAACGCTTACAGCGAGACACCTGTGATTTCACAAATCGGCGGCGTGGTTCGCAGCGTGACGGCGCGGCTTGGCGAGAACGTCAGCCGTGGGCAAACAATCGCCGTCGTTTCGAGCGACGAACTCGCGGCGGCGCAATCACGCTTTCTTGCCCTTCAAACCGAAGTGAACACAGCGCGGCAAAGTTACGAACGCGCCGCGCGCCTTTTGAAAATCAATCCGGTCAGTCGCGGAGAGTTAGATCAGGCGCAGGCAAAATTAAAAACCGCCGAAGCCGAACTCGACGAAATGCAAAGACGTTATAAACGTGCCGTCAAGCTCGTCGAAATCGGGGCGGTAAGCCGCGAAGAATTCGATCAGGAGCGCACGAAATTAAAAACCGCCGAAGCCGAATTAGAGAACGCGCGCCGGCAGTACAAGCGCGCGACGGAAGTCGCCCGTATTGCTCCGGTCAGCAACGCGGAATTCGAGCAAGCCGCCGTCAAACTCAGAACCGGCGAATCCGACCTTGCCGCCGCTCGCCAAAGGTTGATCGTGCTTGGTTTATCGCCCGGGCGAGTTGATGCGCTCCGCTCTCCGTCGCAGATTACTTCTGAGCTTGCCATAACCTCGCCCGTTTCCGGCACCATCACGGCTCGCTCGGTCAATCAAAATGAGGTCGTCGAAGCCAATAAAGAATTGATGAAGGTCACGAATCTATCAAGCGTTTGGGTTATCGCGCAAGTTTATGAAAAAGACTTGGGACGGATTCGCGCAGGAAGCGGTGCTTCAGTCACAACCGACGCATATCCGGGACGGCTCTTTCGCGGGCAGATAACCTACATTGCCCCGGAAATTAACCAAGACACGCGAACAGCGCAGGCGCGCGTCGAACTTGAAAACCCGGGACAGATTTTGAAAATTGGAATGTATGTCAACGTCGCTTTCGGCGCGACTGGAACGGCGGAAATGACCGCGCCCGTCGTTCCGGCTGCAGCCGTACAGAGTATTAATAACCGGCAAATGGTTTTCGTCGTAACCGATAAACCGAATGTGTTCATATTAAAACCAGTGCGCTTGGGGACAGAAAATGGCGGGCGATATGTTGTGCTGGAAGGTTTGAACGTCGGCGACAAAATCGTCACGGAAGGAAGTTTTCTGCTTCGCGCCGAATGGCTCAAGCAGCATCCTGGCGGGCAATAAATTTAGGAAATGAATGAGAAAACATTTGCGCGGGCGGTTAGTCGGAAAATTTCAGTCCAATGGTGTAAATGGCTAGGCGAAAAGTTTTTTCGGCTTTGAGATTTCTAAGCAAAAGTTACGCGAATAATATATCTATTTCGAGAAGTTTTATCTAAGCTGCCCGCTCCCCGCGGGCGGACAAAGGGCGAGGGGGTGAGGACCTCGCCCGAAACGGGCGGCGGTGTGGCAGACGCCGCCTTAAATTTTAAGCCTCAATTTGATTATTAATAGATTTAAAAACTCGCGCAAATTGATACATCAATTGTGATAAGTTATTTTAGATCTCAAGTAATTTTAAATTTTAAAAACAGGACAATTATTAATTATGGCAACCAAGAAAAACGATTCAGCAAAAACAACGGGCGGCGCAGCTAAAAAAGCAGCAACAGCAGGCAACAAGACATCTACCGGCGGTAAAGAAAATCATTGACCGAGCTGGTCAGCGCACTCGCTGAAACAACCGGCATTACGAAAGCGAAAGCAAAAGAAGTGTTAGACGCTCACGCGGAGCTTCTAATTTCCGAACTTAAAGAAAACGGCAACGTTCAACTTGCCGGAATCGGAAAACTTAAACTCGGGCAGCGGGCTGAACGTCAAGGACGCAATCCTTCAACCGGCGAAGCGATTACCATTAAGGCAAGCAAAACGGTTAAATTCTCAGGCGGGAAGCGTTTCAAAGATAGCTTTCAATAAATAAATCAGTTTCAATTCGGATTCAAGGAAAAAGAAAAAGTCGGCGATTAATCGCCGACTTTTCATTATTTTATATAAAAACCTGCGCGCGAACGCTGGACGTGATGGGCGAATGGTGGACGCTGACGCTACTGTTTTTGCGTGATGTTTTTTACGGAATACACCGCTTCGACCGACTTTTGACGGAATTGGGAATCTCGCGCAACGTGCTGACCGACCGCCTGAGAACCCTTGTCGAAAGCGGAATTCTGAAGAAAAAAATGTATCAGGAAAAGCCGGAGCGATACGAATATCACCTGACCGAAAGCGGGTGCGAACTGTTGCCGATTTTGGCTCTGCTGATGAATTGGGAAATCGCTGGCTCCTGACTGAATTCGGAGACAAACCGCAATTAGTTCACGATTCCTGTGGTCAAACCACCTCGCTGCTGCTCGTATGTAATCACTGTCGCAAAGAAATCACGCCGCACAACGCGCACCTGCACAAGTTGGAAAATTAATTGCAGGCTTGCAGGCGGCAACTAAAACTTTCTTTTCGATAATTACGCGAAGCGACAGAACGATTGGGTTGACGTGGGGCGAAACCGCCGCCACGCAACGTTAGGGTAAAAAGACAACGCCGAAACCGGAAATGAATTTGAAGCTGAAAATTCTATAACCATCAAAGCCGTCGCCGAAAATCTCGGCATCAAAACTCCTGAAACTTTATCTAACCGGCTGGTTAAACTCCGACCGATGTTAAGCGGATTAGACGAGCCGGAGGCAAAGCCACGAAAGATTTTTCTGTATATAAAAGACGGCGTGCTTGGAGAATTAAATAAAGGAAACGACTTCGCTCGGCAGAATCCGGTAAAAGAGGAAATACATCGAAAATAAACTATTTTTGTTTTTTTTCGATGTTTCCAATATTCAACCAAATCATTTTTGTTATAAAAAGACTAGCCGTCTCTAAATTGAGACAGCCGGTCTTTTTGATTTTCAGGCTCCCTAAAACTCCGCCCGCCGCCGCTAAAGCAATTCCATCTGTGAAGGAAAAAAAAATGTCAATCAATAACAAAATCCTATCGGACAAAATCACCGAGATAGTAGATTTGCTGACTCGTGAAAATCTTTTCTCTTGCGATAGACGACGAGATTATCGAAACCAATCCGTGTTCGAGAGTTAAACGGTTCCGGTTAAATAACGAGCGCGTTCGTTATTTAACGCACGCGGAAGAAGCCAGATTATTAAACGAATTGGCGGATTACCCGCTGCTGAAAAATATCGTAACGATGGCAATCTACACGGGATTCCGGCGCGGCGCGATTTTTCGGCTGAAATGGTCGGAAGTGGATTTCTCATTGCGAGTCGTCCGCACGCTTGATAAAAACGGGAAGCCGAAAGTCGTTCCGATGGCAAACAAGCTGTTTGAAATCCTCAAGAGCTTGCCGAAGGAAAATGAATTCGTTTTTCCGAGTCCGAAAACCGACTTACCGCTAACGGATGTCAAAAAGGGCTTTAAAATCGCGCGTGAAAACGCAGGGATAAAAAACTTTCGTTTTCACGATTTGCGGCACACGACGGCAACACGATTGGCGGAAAATGGAGTTGATGCTTTTACGATTGCCGAGATTTTGGGACACAGCGATTTGCGAATGACAAAGCGCTACACGCATTCGACGAGTAAATCGAAACGAAAGGCAATCGACGGCTTGGAGGCGGCGAGCGAAAATTGTCCCAAATTTGTCCCAAATGAAAATAGGCAAGCTGATGGATTTGCCTAAGTTGTTGAAAACATTGGTGGAGTAGAGGAGGGTCGAACTCCTGACCTCTGCATTGCGAACGCAGCGCTCTGCCAAACTGAGCTACTACCCCACGCGCGAGTGGCGAATTCGATAATAAAAATCTGGGGCAAAAGTGTCAAGTCAAATTTAATTTCAAGTCCTGAGTCTTAGATTTACCGTCAATTTTTCAATCCATCTTAAGACACTAAAATTTGGAACTTGATACTTTTTATTGCACCGTTCCCGGCAGCAGCGAGCCTTTCGGGTCGTAGGCGAATGCATATCCGCTCTCGATTTTTCCGATTATACCGTGAAATTGAATGTCGTCCTTGTCTAAAACGACGACGACATCGCCGGCGCTATAACGCGCATCGTCAATCGGGAATTTTATCATCGTGGCATTGCCGTTTTCCTGATTAACGGTTTCGTAATCAAAATTGTCGGCGTTAAAACTGATTGTTTGACAAAAACTTACTTCTGACATTTTTTCTCCTCGGATTTAGCTATGCACAAACTTGGACGGAATGTTGAAAAGTGAAAAGGCAGAAAAGTTATTCGGCATTACTCAAAATTTTTCGCATTTTTGCTTTTTCATTGGGTGTTTGTTAGCGGCTTAATCTTACCTTTTTAGAAGTGCAAAGTCCAAAGTCACCGCATCGTGGTCTGAGAGCGGCAAACTTTCAGCGTCGAATAGATTACCGATTGTTTGCGGTTTTCCCCGAACCTCAATTCCTTTTCCCGCAAACCAATCGAGACGCGCCGAGACTCGTCCGCCGACTTGTTTTGCAGCCCAAAAGATAAACGGAAAACACCAGCGCGGCACCCAGTCGCTCAGATTTGTGTTGTAGGCGGCGTTTTCCATATCGTAATGCAGAGTTCCGACGCCGATTTCGTTTAAGTTTTTGTAATCGAAACCGCGTCGCTCGATTTCATTGAACAAACCCTTTTCAAAATAACGGTCTGGATGCGGGTAATGATTTCTGACGACTGATTTGACTCCCATCAGAACGCGACGAAAATAACCGGCAATCGCGCGATTTGCGCTTTGCGCATTGTAAGTCGTCGTGTTCCAATCGCCGCCGATGACAGTCGGAAGGTTAGGCAAGGTTTCCAGATGGTCAAGCACAATTTTCATTTGACGGTGCCGGTGCGCGCGCGACGAATGCGCGTCGAGATGAACGGTTACGGCGCGAAAATCACCAGCCGCCGGATGTGCGATGTCGGCAATCAAAGCGCGAAGATATCCGAGCCGTTTTTCCTTGCCGAGCATTTTGTCCTTACCGTTCGGAAGCGCAACTGCTTGGGCGTTTTTTATCGGAAAGCGCGAAAATATCGCCAAACCGTGAAGTGATTTCGTATTCTCGTCCGCGACCTGCGATTCAACGCCACTTCCCTTTTGCAAAGCGATATAAACCGGCGCAAAAGCGTAATTTAAGTTTAATTCTTTCGCCAAATCCCGCGCGACAAAACGATTTCCACTGCGCGCCATTCCGTAATCGAGTTCGGTCAAAAGCAGCAAATCTCTCTGCTTTAATTGCTCGTGATTTTTGAACGCTTCAATAATTCCGTCAAAACGATTTCCGCGTTCGACATTCCACGCCAGAGCGCGAATCGTTTCTGATTTCTCAAAAACTTCTGGCGCAAAATCTTCCTGCACGACCGCGTTTAAAATTCTTTCGACTTGCGATTTGATTTTTTGATAAACGACGGATTTTTTGAGCTCTGCACTTGATTTAAATTTGAGAAGTTCGGGGAAATATTTTTCTAAATCGTGGTCTAAAATCGCGGGTGAATTTGTTCGTAAAGAAGTCTCGGCATTCATAAAAGACGTAAGTTTAAAGGACAAGTGGTTAAAAAGAAAACGGTGCGAAAAAAGTTCGTCGAGAAAGCTCTCATTAAAAAATTTATTTTGACGATTTTTATTGATATTTTAACGCATTTTTTGTCATTTAAGTATTGCGATTTTTAAAAATTTTCACCATAAAAACCAGCATACAAATTAAAAATGCTAAGGCGAGAAATGCGGCAACCGCCAAAAGTATAAGCATCAGGAAAGCCGAAACCATATCGCCTTCGCCCGATGTATTTGCCGACGGCGGCGTATTGACGGCAGAATTATAAAGATACCGGACTAAAAACAAAAACCATCCTGCCAGCAAAAGTTCAACGATTGCGGCAACGAGCCATCTTTTCTCACTCTTTCCTATTTTCACAAATTTTCACAAACTTTCACAAAATAAATTTCAGTCGTCGTATCTCTCTTTAGTCGGCGCGACGGCGAGAAAATCGCGCGTAATTTTCTCGGTATAAACCTTGAGTAATTCTTCGATTCTCTCGTATTTTTGCGAATGAAAAATTAGCCCGACGTGCTTAGGTTTCGAGACGCGACGGACGATTTCTGCATCGGTGTAATGTGATGTGTCGGGCTTGTCTTCATTTGCTAAACAGAGCGCGATTCCGGCGTAATCGCAGCGTATTTTCGGCGGCTTGTATGGATTCGCTTTGTCCGAGATTTCCAGCTTCGCCCATTCGCGCCAGAGATTAAAACCGCTCGCCTGTTCCAAAACATCGGCGATATACGCGCCGCCGACGCGCGCCGCAACTTCCAATAAATAAAATTTTCCCGTCTCGGCGCATTGCAAAAATTCGACATGCGCCACTCCGCGCTCGTATTCAAAGCCTTTTAGAAGCTGCTTATTTAACTTTTCCAATTCTCTGCGTTCTTTCGATTTGTGCGGCAAAACAAAAGTCGTAAAGACGCCGCCGGCGTGGGAAACTTTCATCGGCGTCGTACCGTAGCGGCTTACGCCCGAAGCGACGACTTTGCCGCCTTCGACAACCGAATCAACGTGAAAAACTGCGCCTTCGACAAATCGTTCAATCAAAAACTGCGACGGATGGTCGCGCCAGGTGTGCCGCGCGTCGAGTTCGATTAAGGTTTGCCAAATCTCTTCTTTCGTCCGACATTTGCGAATGCCGAAAGCGTTGACTTCCGTGCGCGGTTTGATAATCCAGGGCGCGGGAACACAGTCTAAAAATTCGTTTATCTCGTCGGGGCGAAACGCGCCGGTAAATTCGGGACACGGCACGCCTAATTTCGCAGCCATATTCCGCATTCGCAATTTGTCCCGAAAGCGGAGCGCGAAAGAATTTCCGATGCCTTCGATTTGAAGATGCTCGCGCGCTTTTGCCGCCGTCAAAACGTCGAATTCGTCAATGCCGACGACGCGGTTGATTTTCCTTGTTCCGGTAATGTTCGTTACGGCGCGCGCGTAATCTTCTGTTTTGGCGTCGTTTTTAACGGTTCTCACTTCACTCAAACTCGTCCAAGACCAATGCGAATCGAGCAATTTTTCGCGCGTTATGAGCGTTACGCGCCAACCGGCATCGTAACATTCCTCGAAAAAATCATTTCCTTTGTGTTCGCTGGCGATGCAAACAATGTGTTTTTTCATATCCTTATTTTGTTTTGTTCGAAAAAGAATGGCACAATTTAACGGTAAAAACAACGAAACTTGTTTGTTTCGGAATTAACAAAAGACGAGTAAACTTGCCAATCAGATGATTTGGAAATTGGAGTAATAAAATGGGCGAAATAAATTTGGCGGAATTAGTCAGTCAACTGATAATTTTTATGGTCGTTCTTCTGCTGGCGATTTCGGCACACGAAGCCGCGCACGCCTGGATGTCGCACAAATACGGCGACGACACGGCGTTTATGCTCGGGCGTGTAACCTTAAATCCGGTCGCGCATACCGACCCGATTGGAACGCTTCTGATACCGATTGTCAGTTTCATTTTCGGCGCAATCGGCGGCGCTTTGGGCGCGATTCCGCTTATCGGCTGGGGCAAACCGACGCCGGTCAACCCGCGCAAATGGACGAATTTCAAAACCGCCAACGTAATGGTTTCCATCGCCGGAATCCTGGCAAATCTTTTTATCGCCGTCGTCAGTTTTCTGATTTTCAAAACGTTAATCGAGTTCGGCGTCTTCGCAAGCGAAACTTTTCGAGATGGCATCGGCAAGCCGATTATAACTTTGTTTATGAATTTGATTTTTCTGAACGTTTCTCTGGCAATTTTTAATTTACTGCCGTTTCCGCCGCTCGACGGCAGCAAGGTTCTGGCGACGTTTCTTCCCGAAAGCGCTCAACCGGCGCTGGCTTTTCTTGAGCAATACGGATTTTTGATTTTGATGGCGCTGCTTTATATGGGCGTTATCAGCGTTGTGATGCGCCCGGTTTTTCAATTTGTAAATTATCTTCTTGTAACTCCCTGGTTATAGTTTTATGAAAAAACGCATTTTCAGCGGCGCGCAGCCAACCGGAAATCTGCACATCGGAAACTACTTAGGCGCACTAAAAAATTGGGTTGCGCTGCAAAACGAATATGAGAGTTTTTTCTGCATCGTCAATCTGCACGCCGTAACCGTAGCGCAAGAGCCGAAAGTTTTGCGGCAAAAGACTTTAGATTTAGCGCGTATTTACCTGGCTTCGGGCATTGACCCGCAAATCTCAACCGTTTATGTTCAATCCGACGTTTCAGAACACAGCGAACTTGCCTGGATTTTAAATTGCGTGGCGCGTATCGGCGAGCTTGAACGAATGACGCAATTCAAAGATAAATCTCGCGTTCGCGGTGAAAACGTTTCCGCCGGATTGCTCGTCTATCCGACTCTGATGGCATCCGACATATTGCTTTACAAAACCGATTTGGTTCCCGTCGGACACGACCAGAAGCAGCATCTTGAAATAACACGTGACTTGGCGACACGCTTTAACCGCGATTACGGCGAGACGTTCAAAATCCCTGATGCATTTATTTCGCCGACGGGCGCGAAAATTTTATCGCTCGCCGACGCAGCGAAAAAAATGTCGAAATCAGACGAAAACTTAAATGGCTCGATATTTTTATTGGATGATGCCGACATTATACAGAAAAAAATAAAACGCGCCGTAACCGATTCGGGAACCAACATAAAATTTGATGAATCACGTCCGGCAATCAATAATTTGTTGACGATTTACCAATTGCTTACCGGCAAAACTGCCGAAGAATGCGAAGCGAATTTCGCGGGTAAAGGCTACGGAAATTTGAAATCGGAACTCGCCGAAACGGTCGTCGAATTCTTAAGACCGTTTCAAGAGCGCGTCAAACAAATTGACGACGGAGAACTGGAAAAAATCTTGAAAACCGGCGCGGAAAAAGCACGCTCGATTGCGCGGGAAACTTTAAAAACCGTTTATGAGCGAATGGGAATCGTCGGCGCGCGATGAAAATTAAAGATATTGTTAAAATCATTGAAAAAGACGGCTGGATTTTGAATAGGACGCGCGGCGCAGTCATCGTCTGTATAAACATTCGACAAAGCGCGGAACGGTTACGATTGCCGGACACGGCGGCGACGAACTTCACCCGAAAACCGAACGTAGTATTTTAATTCAAGCAGGATTAAAATAGTTTGGAGATTATGAAAAAGGCAGCAAAATATTTAGTCGTAATCGAAAAGGGCGCAAACAATTACTCAACATCGAAATCCCCGAATCCGTTTTAGCTTAAAAATTATGTCAGACAAAATTATCGTTTATGAAAAGCCCACTTGAACGACCTGTCGCAATTTGGCGCAGTTGTTTCGTGAAAACAACATAGAACATGAAAGAATAAATTATTTCGCCGAAGAATTGACCGAAGAAAAACTCCGCCGTCTATTGAAAAAACTCGAACTCACGCCATTTGAAATTCTGCGAAAGAAGGAAACGATTGTTCAAGAATTGAATTTGTCTAAAGAGACCGAGCCGGACGAAATTATAAAATTTATTGTCGAGCATCCGAGTTTGCTGCAACGTCCGATTGTAGAACTCGGCGATAAAGCCGTTATTGCCAGACCGATTGAAAAAGCGATGGATTTGATAAATTCGGGAGAATAATACTTAAGATGTCAGAAATTGCAAAGACTCCAAAGCCGCCGTATTACTCGGTAATTTTCACTTCAATCCGAGTCGAAGGCGAAGAAAACAGCTACAACGAAATGGCGCAGCGAATGGCTGAACTCTCCGCGCAGCAAAAAGGTTTTCTCGGAATGGAACACGCCCGCAGCGAAGGTTTGGGAATCACAATTTGCTACTGGGAAACTCTGGAAGCGATTGCCGACTGGCGCGAAAACGTCGAACACAAAATCGCGCAAATTAAAGGTTACGAAACGTTTTACAAAACATTTGCGACAAGAATTTGCCGCGTTGAAAGAGATAATGTTTTTGAACGAGAGTAATTTTTTACAAACAGCAGTTTGCTGAATATGGAACAGTCGACCGAACAATTGACATTTGATTTCTTCACCGAAAAGCCGCACATTGTCGCGACTTCTTCGACGGATGAAATCAACCTCGAACTCGGCGCATTTGCCGGACCGCTCGACCTTCTTCTTTTTTTAATCAAACAGGAACAGGCGAATATTTTCGATATTCCGATTGCGCGCATTGCGAACGAATATTTGAAATACATTCGATTGATGAAAAGTCTAGACATTGCTCTGGCAGGCGATTTGCTTGTTATGGCGGCGACTTTGATTGAAATAAAATCGAAAATGCTTCTGCCGCGCGAGATTTCTGATGAGACGGAAGAAGGTATTGAAGACCCGCGCCGGGAACTTGTTGACCGTCTGCTCGAATACGAACGATTTAAATCGGCGGCGCAGATGCTCTACACTCGCTCGACTATCGAGCAGGCGGTTTTCCCGCGCGGGCAAATCGAAACGGACGAAAACAACACGGAAGTAAACGTCTCGGTTTTCGATTTGCTCAATGTTTTCCAAAAAATCATCGCACGCCAAACCGAAGAAATTCAGATAGAAATCCAGCGCGAGGAGATGTCTCTATCGGAAATGATAAAAAACCTGAAACGGCGTATCCTACAAACTAAACAGTTAAATTTGCTTGAATTTTTTCGGGAAATGCAAAGTAAAACCGAACTCGTTCTGGCATTTATCGCTGTTCTGGAAATCGTCCGCACCGAAAGCGTAAAACTGCTGCAAGATAAAACCTTCGGTGTAATTATTTTAAGTAAAGTTTAACCGCAGAGAACTAATAAATGATGAATGGTGAATGAAAAACAAATTCCGCATTTATCATTCTGAAAGTCTCTGTGGCGAAAAATTTATGGATTCAGAAATTGAGGAAAAAAAAGCGCGAAGCATTGCCGAACTCGTTTCAATAATCGAAGCCTTGATTTTCGTTGCCGACGAGCCTTTAAGCATCAAAATCTTGGCTGACGTATTAGAAGAAGAAAAGGAAATTATTCAATCTGCAATCGAAGAATTGTCAAAAGAATATGAAGAGCGCGATGGCGGTTTGCAGTTGCGGGAAATCGCCGGCGGCTGGCAAATCTCTACGCGCACCAAGTTTCACGCGGAAATTCGCGCGTTTCTAAAAACTCGCCCATCGGCAAAACTGTCGCTCGCCGCGCTGGAAACACTCGCCGTTATCGCATACAAACAACCGGCAACCGTGCCGGAAATTTTAGAAATTCGCGGCGTCCAATCGGCTTCGGCAATCAAAACTCTGCTCGACAAACGCCTGATTGTAGCCCGCGGCAGAAAGGAAACCGTCGGGCGACCGATGCAATACGGCACGTCGAAAGATTTTCTGATACAGTTTGGTCTAAAGGATTTGTCGGAGTTACCGTCAATCGAAGATTTCGAGGACCTTGTTCATTGAACATTTAACATTCAACATTTATCATTTACCGAAGTCTTAAAATCAAGATATAACTTATATGCATTTAGTGTTCAATGATAAATGATAAATGATAAATGAAAAAGGATAATGTTACTTATGAAAAAGCGTATAAATTTGCAATTCGGATAGTAAAGGCGTTTCAGTACTTGCGAGAAAATAAGAAAGAGTTTGTATTATCAAAACAGATGCTCAGAAGCGGAACTTCCATCGGCGCAAACATTGCCGAAGCAAACGGAGCAATCTCCGAAGCGGATTTTTCGAGTAAAATCAGCCTCGCTTATAAGGAATGTTTAGAAACAAAATACTGGCTCTCACTTCTTAAAGATACTGATTATATAAATGAACGAACTTTTGAAAGTATCTATATGGATGCCGATGAACTCGCAAAAATTTTATTCTCGATTCTGAAAACAACCAGAATTGATAAATGATAAATGTTGAATGTTAAATGAAAGAACGCCTGCAAAAACTTATCGCGCAAGCCGGAATCGCCTCGCGGCGCAAAGCCGAAGAACTAATCGCGGACGGAGCGGTTACCGTCAACGGTGAAGTCATAACCGAACCCGGAACTAAAGCTAACCCGGAAACCGACCACATCAAAGTCGGCGGAAAATTAATCAATAAAAAGCTCGAAAGGCGCGCGAATGTTTATATTTTGCTGAACAAACCGAAAGGCTATCTGTCGAGCGCAGCCGACCCGGAAGGCAGAAAACTGGTTACGGATTTGGTCAAAGGTTTCGGCAAAGTTCATCCGGTCGGAAGATTGGATTTCAACACCGAAGGCTTGATTATTTTGACCAACGACGGTGAATTTACAAATTTTGTCGCTTCGTCAAAAGCCGTTCCGAAAGTTTATGAAGTCAAAACAAAAGGCTTGCCGACCGAAGTCGCGCTCAATAAACTGCGGCGCGGAACGCTTCTTCCCGACGGCTTCAAAACTGCGCCCGCCGAAATCAGAAACTTAAAACCGACCGAAAACAACGGCTGGTATGAAGTTACGCTTTTTGAAGGACACAACCAGCAAATCAGAAAAATGTTCGACGCCGTTGGTCATTCGGTTGTAAAACTGCGCCGCATTTCAATCGGACACATCAAAGACGACAGAATTCCCGTCGGCGCGTATCGCCTTCTCGATGAAGACGAAGTGAATTTTTTCCGAACCCCGACGCAAAAAACTCTAAAAAAATTCACGCCGCAAGATGAATCGGTTCAACCCAAACTCAAAACTCATTCACGAAGTGTGAAACCGAAAAAAATTCAATCAGGAAAATTTAAGAAACGCTGATTTTTGTGGGGAAAATTTTAAGTTAATTGACATTGCGCTTCGATTACCTCAAAGCGCGATGCTCGACCATCAAACACAAATCCTGCACAACCCGAATTCCTTCTTTGGCAAGAGTTTCGGCAACCGCATCGTTGCGAATGCCTGATTGAAACCAAACTGCTCGCGGCTTTTTCGCCAGAATGTCTTCGACGTGCGGCGGAATATCGTTCGGGCGACGGAAAACATTCAGCAAATCAATCTCGCCCGGAATGTCCGCTAATTTTCGATAAACTTTTTGTCCTAAAATTTCTGTCGCCTCCGGGTAGTAAACCGGCACGGGAACGATTTCAAATCCGGCGTTTGCCATATATTGCGGCACGTAAAAGGCGGGCTGAGAAGATTGCGCTTCAGTCTTGATGCCGAGAACGGCGATGCGTTTTGTGTTTTTTAATAAATCACGAATCTCTTCGTACGTCTCAATGATGTTTTTTTTCCAATCCATAGTTTTTAACGGTAAACAGTAAATGAAAGAAAACAAATCATTTGTTGAAATTTAGCTTTTCACTTTCTGTTTCCTTCCTCCTTTTTGTAAACCAAAATACCAGCACGATTAAAGCAATTTGCATCGGTAATCTAAGATAGAGCGCAGCCGGACTGAATTCGGTGAAAAGCCGCGTGTTCATCGCCATATAGATATTGGCAGGAAAGACCGCAACTAAAAGCGCAATCAAACCCCAAGCAGCAATCCGCGAAAATTTCGGTATCAAAAGCATTACGCCTAAAATAATTTCAAAAACTCCGCTCAGGTAAATTAGAAAAACGGGCGCGGGCAAAACCGGCGGCATAATCTTTAAATAAAACTGCGTGTTGATAAAATGATTGATTCCCGCAAGCACAAATCCGATTGCCAAAATCCATTTCAAAAACATTTTAATCGTCCGCATCGGAGATTATTTTATGCTAATTTTTTGATACAATCGAATAAACTTTTTATATATATTAACTATTTATGAATTTTGAACTTACCGAAGAACAACAGCAAATAAAGATGAGCGTGCGCGAATTTGCCGAAAGCGAGATTCGTCCGTTTGTGATGGAATGGGACGAGACGCAGCATTTTCCAGTCGAACTGCGTCCGAAACTCGCCGAACTCGGACTTCTCGGCGTGATTTTCCCCGAAGAATACGGCGGCGCGGGGATGGGTTATGTCGAATACGCGACGATTATCGAGGAAATTGCGCGCGTTGACGGCTCGGTCGGTTTAAGCGTTGCCGCACATAATTCTCTTTGCTCAAACCATATTTATATGTTTGGTTCGGAAGAGCAAAAACAAAAATATCTTGTGCCGCTCGCGCAGGGCGAATCCTTCGGCGCTTGGGGTTTGACCGAAGCGCAGGCAGGTTCGGATGCGTCGGGAACGCGCACGAACGCGATTCGCTCGAACGGCGGCTGGAAAGTAAACGGTTCAAAAAACTTTATCACTCACGCTATTTCCTGCAATACGCTTGTCGCCGTCGCGGTTACTGACAAATCCAAAAGCAGCAAAGGAATTTCGGCGTTTATTTTCGACAAATCAATGGAAGGTTTTCGCTCGGACAAAAAGGAAAACAAACTTGGAATGCGCGCTTCCGAAACTGCTTCGGTCGTGTTTGAAGAGTGTTACGTGCCGGAAGAAAATCTTTTGGGAAACGAAGGCGAAGGCTTTTTGCAGTCAATGAAAATTTTAGATGGCGGGCGCATTTCAATCGCCGCTCTCTCGGTCGGCATCGCGCAGGGCGCATACGAAGCTGCTGTAAAATATGCGAAAGAGCGCGTGCAGTTCGGTCAGCCAATTGCGGAGTTTCAGGCAATACAATTTAAGTTGGCAGATATGGCGACTCAAATCGAAGCCGCAAGATTATTGACGCTGCAAGCCGCTTTGATGAAGGATGCAGGCAAAAAATTGACAAAACAATCGGCGATGGCAAAACTTTACGCATCCGAAGTCGCCGTCCGCGTCTCCGAAGAATCAATTCAGATTCACGGCGGCTACGGTTACACGAAAGATTACCCTGCGGAAAAATACTGGCGCGATTCCAAACTCTGCACCATCGGCGAAGGCACAAGCGAGATTCAGCGGATGGTGATTGCCAAACAGCTTTTGAAAGCGTAAATAAATTCCATTGTTTGAATTAAAATAAGGTTGATTAAAATTTAATCAACCTTTTTATTCTTAGAAAGAGTGGTTTAGGAAAGTTTCAAAAACCAAAAAGCTACCCCTAAGTTTTAGATTTTAGTTGCGAGATATTTATGAAACAATCTTGTAAAATAATCAGATAATTACTGCCGCCAGATTGTTTGCCGCGTGAAGCAGGAAACAAGCCCAAAAAGATTTTGTGCGTTTGAAAAGAAAGCCGAGCAATAAACCCAGAATAAAAATCTCCGCCATTGCCGCGCCTTTTCCGGGAAACAGATTCGCGCCGTCGCGAGTTATCCAGCGCGGAAAATGAATGGCGACGAAAAGTAGGGCAGTGACGACATTTGCCGCCGAAAAATTAATAACCTTTTCAAATTTTTGCAGCAGAAAACCGCGAAAAGCGGCTTCTTCGATAAAAGGCGAAACGGTTATCGTTGTCAGCCAATCGGTTATCGAAACGCTTTTAGGACTAAAGTTTTCCGCCCCGAAAAACGCGACGCGACCGACAATCAGCGAAGCGTAAAACAAACCCGCCGCCGCGCCCCATATCAAACCTTTTCGGACGTTCGTCGTCAAATGAAGAAACGGCAAAGGTTTTTCATTGGTGACAAACAACAAAAACAAAACGGTTGTTCCGGCAAAAATTAAAACTCGCACCGCTTCGTTAAAAGCCGTTAGAAGCGGAAACGTCAAATTATTCTTTAAAGTCGGATAACAGTAAACGACATAGAACGTCCACAATCCGAAAATGATTGTCGTAAACATCAGAGCCGTAATTAAAATACTTTTATTAAATTTACTTTCAGATTTATTCATTTCTTATTAAGCATCGCTCAAAATTTCTTCGCGCGCGTGAAGATTTATATTTGCACGCCGCGTTCTTAAAAACCACAAAACGCCCGCGCTCGCCGACAAAATTCCCGAAATTACGGTCAGCGTTTGCGGGGAAATATAAAACATCATACCGCTCGAAAAATAGCTCGACAAACCGAAAACGGTCATTTCCGCGCCTCTGTCCAATGTTGATATTCGCCCGCGAATATAATCAGGCAGACTGCGCTGAAACATCGTTTCCTGCACGGCGTATTCCACGCCGACAATAGCACGAGAAACAAAACAGAAAATCATAAAAAGCCACAAACTCGGCATAAAACCGGCGATTGCGAACAAAACGCCGTGAACGATTAAAGTCCAGACGATAAACGGGCTGTTCAAATTTCTGCGGTCGAGATAAATCGAAACTCGATGAGCAATCATCATTCCCAGAAACAAACCGAAACCGCTCGCCGTCCACAGAAAAGCGACGGCTATATCGGGATTCCAGTTTTCTCTTTCGGCAAAAACGATTCCGCCCATCCGTTCGAAAATGACGTTTATCGCGCCGCCGCCCGTCGCCCAAATAATATTCATCAAAAGAATCGTCAAGGCGAAATGATTTTGTATCGTGTAGCGAAAACCTTCTTTTAACTCGGTTAGAAAAGACGCTCTTTTTTCTCGATTTGTCTCATAATTTGTAATCGGCAATTCGTAATTCTCCTCCTCCCGCGTCGCTTCTTCGGGAATCAGCCACACGGAAAACGCCGACGCCAGAAACGAAGCCGCGTTAATCAGAAAAGCGACTTTGTAGCCGAAAACCGCCGCCGCCCAGCCGCCGAGTGCCGAACCGATTGCCATCAGCAGAAATCGGGTCGAAAATATCAATGCCGTTCCCGCCAGTAATCCTTCTCGTCCGGTCAGATTCGGAGTCGTCGCATTTTTCGCGCCATCGAAAAACGCACCGCACGTCGAAAGCAAAGCCGTTGCCAGATATGCAATCCAGAGGTTTTCCGCATCCGAAACAAACAAAAACATCAACGCGACAAAAACGCGCATTAAATCCGAGACAATCATCACCGTCCGCCGCGAAAATCGGTCAACAAAAGTTCCGGCAATCGGCGACAAAAACGCAAACGGCAAGAGGCGCGCGGCAAATAAAATTCCAGCCGCCCGCGGTGAAGCGTCCGAGACGACGCGCACCAAACCCAAACCGGCAATAAAATTAAACCAGTTGCCGAGTTCGGAGATAAACTGCCCCCAAAGCAGATTTCTAAAATTGCGATTGCCGCGAATCAATTGCCAATAAGTCAGATTCATAAACGGTTATCAGTAGTCGGTAGTCAGTTTCAGTAAAAATCAGTTTCTCTGGCTGATTACTGACAACCGACTACCGACTACTAAAAAAGCCGTCAGGCTCGAAAACCTAACGGCTTGTGCCTAAGCGATAAAATAAATTTTCAAGTCCCCGTAAAATCCGGCTGGCGTTTTTCAAAAAATGCCTGCACGCCTTCACGAAAATCGTTTGATTTGCCCGATTCGATTTGCGAGGCGTGTTCTAAATCGAGTTGCTGCGCCAGATTGTTTGAAAACGAAGCGTTGAGCATTCGCTTTATTCGTCCGATTGAAGCGGTCGGCGCGAGCGCGAGTTTTTGCGCCATTTTTGTTGCTTCTTCCATTAAATTTTCTGCCGAAACTACGCGATTTATCATTCCGATTTGCAAGGCGCGTTCCGCCGTCAAAGCGTCACCCGTCATAAACAGCTCTGCCGCGAGCTTTTCGCCGACGGCGCGCGGCAAAAAGAAACTTCCGCCGCAATCGGGCGAAAGTCCGATTTTCACAAACGCTTCGTTAAACGTCGCATCCTTCGCAGCAAAAACAATATCGCAAGCCAGAGCGAAGTTTGTTCCCGCGCCCGCGCAAACGTCCTGCACAGCCGCCACAAACGGAATCGGCGTCTCACGAATCAGTAAAATTACATCGTGCAAAGCCTTTAACGGTTCTTCTAAAAACGCTTCGATTTTGCCTGTTCTTTGCCATAACTGCTGCATCTCACGCAAATCGCCGCCCGAACAAAATGCGCGTCCCGCACCGGTTAAAATCACGGCGCGTGCATTTTCGTCAATTGCTTTTCCAATCGCTTCGCCTAAATCTTTTGTCAACTGTAAGGACAAAGCGTTCAGCGCCTCTGGACGATTCATAGTGATAATCGCCATCGCATCGCGCAGTTCAAATTGGACGGTTTCAAACGTCATAAATTAATTTTACAGCCCGGTTTTATTTTTCGTCGTCTGAGTTTTCGGTTACGCTCGGCGGCTGTCGTTGAAAATCCAGATGTTGTTGTTTGTCTTCTTCGGAAAAATCAATCAAAAACTGCAAATTGCCGCAGTGAATACAGCCGTAAGACTGAATTTCGCGTCCGCCCATTGCGAACATTTTCTTGAAAGCGGACGTTTCTTCAGGAATAAAGCCGGTGCTTCCGCCGCCCGCCGTATCATAAATCGTGCCTTTTATCAGGTTTTCGCTTCCGCAGATATTACAAATCATTTTTCTATCGTTTATAAAAAACAGCTACGCAAATCTAACTTTTGAACGATTTGCCTGATGACAATCTTTGCACAAAACCGAGCGACCGGTTTTCGGCTGAAATGGAACGTGGTCGTGTTTACCGCAGTGGTCACAGACGATTTCAAATCGCTGCGGCGCATTTGCTCCGCTTGCAGCATTCTTTGAGCTACACTTCGGACATCGCTGCGGCGGCGGCATATTACGCTGGTAAAAAATTTCCTGTTCCTTTTCGCTAAAAACGAAGTTTTCGCGGCACTGCACGCACGGAATTTCCACGTCGGGCATCGGCTTTCTCTCCTCTTTGGATTGTGCGGCAAGTTTAACAGAAAAATATTAAATGTCGCAACAATTTCAAGGAAGCAGCGGTGTCATAATCTCCTGCGGCTAAACTATTTGTTTTTTACTTTGTTCAAAGCAATTTTCGAGTTGAATGATTTGTATGACGCAGATATTACAAATCATTTTTCTATCGTTTATAAAAAACAGCTACGCAAATCTAACTTTTGAACGATTTGCCTGATGACAATCTTTGCACAAAACCGAGCGACCGGTTTTCGGCTGAAATGGAACGTGGTCGTGTTTACCGCAGTGGTCACAGACGATTTCAAATCGCTGCGGCGCATTTGCTCCGCTTGCAGCATTCTTTGAGCTACACTTCGGACATCGCTGCGGCGGCGGCATATTACGCTGGTAAAAAATTTCCTGTTCCTTTTCGCTAAAAACGAAGTTTTCGCGGCACTGCACGCACGGAATTTCCACGTCGGGCATCGGCTTTCTCTCCTCTTTGGATTGTGCGGCAAGTTTAACAGAAAAATATTAAATGTCGCAACAATTTCAAGGAAGCAGCGGTGTCATAATCTCCTGCGGCTAAACTATTTGTTTTTTACTTTGTTCAAAGCAATTTTCGAGTTGAATGATTTGTATGACGCGGCGGCGCAACATCTCTCAAGTCCGTTAATAGATACTTTCGTCTTTTCTTTTTGTAAGAATTGCTTCTTTATCCTTATGCAAAGGAGTTAGCAGATTTGTCGTGCTTTCTGTTACTGACATTGGCGGTAACTCTGACAATCCACCGGTAGAGAGCTCTGTTGGAAATGGTGAATTCCTGCTCCCGGATGCTATTACTTTTTCCGTCTGTTTGGGGCTAAACGTGTGGGACAGATGTCTGAACCCCATCACCATTAAAATCAAACTAGGTAATGCCCACATCAATGTAAAAACTGTTGCCGCAGTAAGTTGGTCAATTCCTTTTATTGCAATAATGAGAACAAATGTTATTACTGCCAGCGCAAATCCAATCACGCCAATTGAAACATCTCTAGTTCCAGCGTGAGCGTCATTTGTCAGTTGTAACACCTGCAATTCCGCAGGTTCGCCCAACATCGGCACACCACAGCGGCGGCAAAAGCGCGAATCATCAACCGCTTCTGCACTGCAGGCAGAACAGGTGACCGCGCCCTGACGGACAGAAGCAAGAGCGGCAATGGCTTCGGCTTCACGAGTGATGACTACTCGCGCCCCTTTATAATTGAGCGGATAGCCGACGTAGTTAAAAGTAACAAGTGTTGCGCCTGTTCCCGCAGGCTTAAGTCGAAAAGTTAGTGTCCTTGCGTAATCAAGAACAGTAGATGTTATTGAACCGTAACCTGCCCCGCCGCGTCTCGCCACAAGCGGGTCATCGCTTATGATACGGTAGCCGAGTTTTTCCGCCGCAGAGCCGAGGCGTTCGCGCAAACTCTCAGCATCGCCTGCTAAAGTCAACGTCAGATGAAATTCTCCATAAGTCGAAGCAGTAACCCCATCTCCGCTGTCCAACATAAATTCTGCACTCATATAAAGACTCCGTAATAGAATTTGTATCAACTTTTGAACAAAATACGTTGCAGGTTGTTATTATGTTCCCTTCTTCTTTTCTCTCAAAAGGGTTTTGTTTTCGAGATTGTTTTTCAATTATAGCAATAAAAATCAAAACACTATGAGTTTTGCAAAGCCTTGACGTGCGCTTTGACCGATGCGCCGAGCGCGTCGAGATTGTAGCCGCCTTCGAGACACGAAACTATGCGCCCGCCGCACGCATCCGTCGCCCAATCTTTGACCGTGTGCGTCATCGAAACGAAATCGTCGTCTTCCAATTTTAATTGTCCAAGCGGGTCTGCGCGGTGCGCGTCGAAACCGGCGGAAACGATTATCAAATCTGGTTTGAAATCGCGGCGAATGTCGTTTATCGCGCTTTCAAACATTCGCTTTTGCGCCTCGGCTGTGGTCAATGCTTTGACCGGTGTGTTCATCGTAAAACCTTTGCCGCGCCCGAAGCCAGTTTCGCCGCGCGCGCCGCTGCCCGGATACCACGGATATTGGTGCATCGAATAAAAGAAAACGGTCGGGTCGTCAAAGAAAATTCCCTGCGTTCCGTTGCCGTGATGCACGTCCCAATCAACGATTGCCACGCGCTCAATTTCCTTATATTTATTCTGCGCGTAACGCGCCGCAACCGCCACATTATTAAAAAGACAAAACCCCATCGCGTGTTCGGCGGTCGCGTGATGTCCGGGCGGACGAACCGTAACAAAAGCGTTGTCTGCTTCCGCGTTCATTACCGCGTCAACCGCCCGACAAGCGCCGCCCGCGCCGTAAATCGCCGCTTCAAACGAGTGCATTGAAATAACCGTATCCGCATCGAGCCGTTCCAAACCGTTTTCAAATGCGCCTTCGACACGCTTGAAATGTTCGGGCGTGTGCGCGGCTTGGATTATTCCTTTAGAAATTTTTTCGGCTTCCATAACGGTTAGAGATTCGTAAGAATCTTTATCGCTTTGAAGCGCGTTCATTATAACCGCGTAACGATTTGCCGTTTCGGGATGACCTCCGCCCGTGTCGTGATTTTGAAAAATCGGATGGTGGATTAAAGCTGTTTTCATATAGAAGATGATGGATGCCAGATGATAGATGTCAGTTCAATACTAATATCTGACATCTATCAACTAAATAAAAGCCGTTTCGTGAAGCAGTTTACCTGTTGCAAATCTCGCCAAACTCAAACACGAAACGTCTAAAAATTTCGCTTCGCCGTCGAGAATGATTTCCGTAATCGCGCGACCGGCGGCGGGCGAGTGCATTACGCCGTGTCCCGAAAAGCCGTTTGCGAAATATAAATTTTCGATCGCGCAGCCGCCCAAAATCGCGTGATGGTCGGGCGTGTTTTCGTAAAGTCCGGCGCGGCATCGTTCGCGCACGACTTTTGTTTCGTATAAAAAAGCGGCGCGATGTTTTGCTCGCTCGTAAACTTTCGGTATGAAAGATTCGTCAAAATTTGTATCGAACGACGGCGTTTCGTCCTGGTCGGGATAAGCAAACAAAATTTCCGTAAGCGAATCTTTCGCCGGTCGAAAATGGAAGCCGCTTCCTAAATCAATCACCATCGGCAGATTTTCCTGTAAATTATTTTCGCTTTTTGCCCAGACGATTTGACGCTTTAGCGGCTCGACGGGCAAATTAATTCCGGCGGTTTGTGCAATCGAACGCGCCCACGCGCCCGCGCACAAAACTACGGTTTCACATTCGATTTCGCCTTCGTTTGTCGAAACGGATTTTACTTTGCCGCTTGCGGTTTTGATTGAAAAAACTTCCGTTTCAAACTGAATTTGCGCGCCATTTTCAATCGCTTTGCGTGTAAAACCTTCGAGAACGCCGAGCGGATTGATAAAACCGTCACGCGCGCCGAATGTTCCGCCGACAATATCGTCGCAATTTAATCCTCGAACGATTTCCGAAATCGTTTGCGCATCAACAAATTCAACACCTTTAACGCCGAGCGACTTTTGTTTTTCGACGTTTCTTTTTAAACGATCGAATTGCGTGTCGTCAGTCGCAAAAAACAAATAGCCGCGCGGCTCGTAACCGCAATCGGTATCGGTTAATTCTTTGAAATTCTCAAAAAGCTCAATCGAGTAAAGCGACATTTTTATGTTGATGTCGGTTTCAAATTGAGCGCGAACGCCGCCCGTCGCTTTTCCAGTCGAACCGAAACCCTGCGCTGCTTCGCGTTCCAAAAGCAAAACGTCTTTCGCGCCGCGCGCTGTCAAATGATAAGCGACGCTCGCGCCTATAACGCCGCCGCCGATGATAATGATTTCAGCATTTTTCATAAAATTTAGCCACAGAGAACACAGAGTTCATAGAGAGTTTAAAATTGTTCTCTGTGGAATCTGTGTTCTCTGTGGCAAAAATCATTTAGCAAAAACCTGCGAAAAATCCGCGAACGCCTTGAATTCGAGCGCGTTGCCGCTTGGGTCGAGAAAGAACATCGTCGCCTGCTCGCCGACTTCGCCTTGAAAACGAATTTTCGGTTCGATGATAAATTCAACGCCTTTTGATTTTAGCTTTTCGGCAAACGATTTAAATTCATCCATCGGCAAAACGATTCCGAAATGCGGTACGGGAACGTGGTCGGCGTCAACTTCGTTTCTGTGTCGAATGCCGGCGGCTTCGGGCGCGAGATGTGCGACGATTTGATGTCCGAAAAGGTTGAAATCGATCCAATCGGCGGAGCTTCTGCCTTCTTCGCAACCCAAAACTTCGCCGTAAAATTTTCTCGACGTTTCTAAATCTTTAACCGGAAATGCTAAGTGGAATAAATTGCTCATAATTTTTAAGGTGAATTAAACCGCAGATGAACGCAGATAAGAAAAATGGTGGATATTGAATGACGAACTAAAGAGTGTTCCTGATATTAATCATTTTTCTTTTCAATAAATCTGCGTTTATCCGCGGTCAATAACTTTTCATAATTTGCCGCATTGCGCCGAGATGATACGCCGTGTGAACGACGATTGCCATCGCGTCGCCCACTTTATCGTCGTCCCAATTTTCGATTGATTTAAATGTTCGCGCAACTGTTTCATAATCACGCCGGACATTTTCGCGGAGTAAATTCCACGCATCTTCATCGACGGTTTTAATCAGCCAACTTTCGTCCCAATTTACCTTTTCTGTTCTGCCGTTGATAAATTCGACGAGCGCGACTAGACAATGTCGAGCGTGTTCGAGATGCGCGGCGAGGCTCGCGCCACCGATTGAGCGCGAAGCATTTTCAGCCGAAATTTTCTCAATTGTGTTCAAAACGCCGACTTCGCGGTCGAGATAATGACTGCCTTCGGGTGGCGAGCCTTCAAATGTTTCTTTCAAAAGAGCGAAAACGTTATTTGTAAAATCTTCTTTTTTTATCGAATTATTATCTGTGTTCATCTGTGTTAATCTGTGGTTTCAAACTTTTTTATGACCGAAAATATCGAAAAGTTTCTCAATGAATTTGCAAAAAGTCTGCACGCGGAAACTTTCGTAAAAATGACTTTGGGCAATTATCGCGGAAACGATGCGCATTTGCAAAAATTACTGGTTCGTCTCGTCGAAACAAAAAAAGGCGCGCGCCTTTTCTTTCTTTATCGCCAGGACACACGAGACACGGCGAAGAATTTTGATTTTGCGGAAGGCGTCGAAAAGGTAAAAGAAGTTTTGGGTAGAGATTTCTTCAGCGGTCATCTTTTCACAATCGAAAACGATTTCCAACTCGACATCGGCAAAAAGGGAAAATCGCGTTTAAACGTTGCGAAACCAACCTTTAAAGAGAAGCCGCCGATTGACCACAACCGCGAAAAGCAGGTTCTTGTAAATCCGAACAGTTTTTATTTGAAGGCTTTGGGAATTACAACCGACAAAGGCGAAATCCGCGACAAACAGCACGACAAATGGAGACAGATAAATAAATTTGTCGAAACACTTGGCAATCTTTTTGATAAATCCGAGCTGAAAGACCGCAAAAGTTTGCGAATTGTCGATATGGGTTCGGGCAAAGGTTATTTAACGTTTGCCGCTTACGATTATTTCAAAAACACGCGCCGTATAGATGTGAAAATTACGGGCGTTGACACGCGCGAAGGACTTGTCGAACTCGACAACGACATTGCGGACGCGAGCGAATTTGAGAACTTAAAATTTGTAAAAGGTTACATCAACGATTTTGATTTGCAAGATGTTGATATTTTAGTTGCGCTTCACGCCTGCAATACGGCGTCGGATGAGGCGATTTTCAAAGGCATTCGCGCGCGCGCCGATTTAATCGTCGTCGCGCCGTGCTGTCATCAGGAAATTCGCCCGCAGTTGAAATCGCCGGAAATGTTCAAAAACGTATTTAAACACGGTATAATTCTCGAACGCGAAGCTGAAACTTTAACCGATGGGCTGCGTGCTCTGCTGCTCGAACGCAGCGGTTACGCGACGCGCATTTTTGAGTTTATCTCAAGCGAACATACGGCAAAAAATAATATGATTGTTGGAACAAAACATAGGAAAAATGTTGATGTCGAAAGCCTGGACGCCCAAATTCAGGCGATAAAAAGTTTCTACGGAATCGAGCGGCAGCGCCTGGAAAACCTTTTGACTTGATTTTTCATCTGAAAGACACTTATTATAACAGTTTGCTTATTCAACGCAAAAATATACAAGGGGAAATATAAAACAATGAAACCAGAAATTCATCCGAATTACGAAGAAATCAACGTTGTCTGCGCCTGCGGCAATAACTTTAAAACACGCTCGACGATTAAGGACGATTTGCACGTCGAAATATGCTCCGACTGTCATCCGTTTTTTACCGGAAAACAAAAATTGATTGACACCGCCGGTCGCGTTGACCGCTTTAACAAACGTTACGCACGCTCCGGCGCGCAAGGCGCAAAATAAAGGTGGCAAACTTTTTAATCTTTCAGCATTAGCCGAAATAATCTAACGCCGACGCTTTCACGCTCCGTTCGCTTTTGGTGTAAAATTTTTACGCCGCGCGAATGGCGAAAAAAGGTCGGCGTTAATCGTTAAGGCAACACCGTTAGAGAAAGTTTCGTCCGTTAAACTTATGAAAAATAAACATCGGAAAATCACCTTCTTAAATATTTTTCTTTCGGTTCAGCGCGATTTAATCGTCGGCGGTCAAGCCGTGATGGAAGGTGTGATGATGCGCACGCCGTCGGCTTACGCGATTGCGGTTCGGAAACGCGACGGCACGATTGTCCACACGGCGGAGGCGCTGCCGAAATGGAGCGACGAATATAAATGGCTTGATTTGCCGGTTTTGCGCGGCGGCGCAACGCTTATTCAATCAATGGCGCTCGGCGTTAAAGCATTAAACTTTTCGGCAAGCATCGCCCACGAAGATTTGGAAACGGACGAAGAGCGCGAGAAAACAGCGGATTTGGACGCGCAAACCATTTTAGCCAATGGCACTACGGACGAAAAATTTCTGAAAGCACCTATAAAAATTACGATGCCGGAAAAAACGGAAACCAGAAAACCCGTGCAGGCGGCAAGCGCAGTCGGTTCGATTGTTTTCGCTCTGTTATTCAACGTTTTGCTGTTTATTGTCGCACCGCTCGTTCTTACAAATGTTTTGTTTATGGCTTTGGGTTGGGCGGCTTCACCGGAAGTTGCGGCAAATGCGACCTGGCTGCAAACGATTCGCGCTTACGTTTGGGAAATCAAACCGGATTCGTGGGTTGCTTTTAATTTGATTGACGGGCTTGTGCGTATGTTTTTCTTCGTCGTAATGATTTTTACGATGTCGTATTTAAAAGACATCCGGCGCGTTTTCGAGTTTCACGGCGCGGAACATAAAACCGTATTTGCGTGGGAAGCCGGTTTGGATTTAACACCGGAGAACGCCAAAACTCAAAGACGCCAGCATCCACGCTGCGGAACCTCATTTCTGATGGTTGTAATGCTTGTCGCCATCGTGCTTTTTTCAATCATCAAATTCGACGCGCTGTGGCTTAACTTGCTTGTTCGCATTGTTTTAATGCCGCTCGTTGCGGGACTTTCGTACGAAATTATTCGCTACGCGGCGAAAAAAGAATCAAGCGCGATTTTCAAAATAATGACGATTCCAGGGTTGTGGCTGCAAAACATTACGACGCAAGAGCCGGACAATTCACAATTAGAGGTCGCTATTCAAGCCTTGAAAGAGTCATTGAAACTTGAACCCGAAGAAGTTGAAAATGCGCCGATTTTTGAAAGAGAGTTAGAAGTCGTCGTTTAATTTTGCAAATTTAATCTTTGATATCTAATTTCTAACCATTAATTTTATGTTTGAAAAACTTGCCCAAATCGAAAAAAATTACGACGAGCTGACCGCGCAGATTTCTTCGCCAGAATTGATGAACGATATGTCAAACTACGCTAAGACGATGAAACAGCATCGCGCTCTGGGCGAGATTGTCGAGAAATATCACGAAGTCAAACGCGCGCAGACTGAACTCGAAGGCGCGCGTGAATTGCTTGACGCAGCGGGCGACGACGAAGAAATGCGCGAAATGGCGCAGTCGGAAATTGTCGGACTTGAAGAACGCCTGCCGGCAATCGAAGAAGAATTGAAAGTTCTTCTGCTGCCGAAAGACCCGAACGACGAGAAGAATGTGATTTTAGAAATTCGCGCCGGTACGGGCGGCGACGAAGCGACGCTTTTCGCTGCGGAAGTTTTGCGTATGTATGCGCGCTACGCCGAACGGCAAGGCTGGAAATTCGAGATTTTAGAGATGACCGACACCGGCGTCGGCGGAATGAAGGATGCGACGGTTGTCGTCGAAGGCGACAAAGTTTATTCAAAACTGCGCTTCGAGTCGGGCGTTCACCGCGTTCAGCGCGTTCCCGCGACCGAGACAGCCGGACGCATTCATACGTCGGCGATTACGGTTGCCGTTCTGCCCGAAGCCGAGGAAGTTGACGTACAGATAAACCAAAACGATTTGCGAATTGATACATTCTGCTCGTCGGGTCCGGGCGGTCAATCCGTAAACACGACTTACAGCGCCGTTCGCTTGACGCATCTTCCATCGGGCGTCGTAGTTTCGATGCAGGACGAAAAATCGCAGATAAAAAACCGCGAGAAAGCAATGCGCGTACTTCGTGCGCGCCTACAGGAATTAGAGGAACAAAAAGTTCACGACGCGCAAGCCAGCGAGCGCAAATCAATGGTCGGCAGCGGCGATCGTTCAGAAAAAATACGCACTTATAATTTCAAGGAAAATCGCGTTTCAGACCATCGCATAGGCTTGACCGTTCACCAGTTGGATTTAGTAATGCAGGGCGCGCTTGACGAATTTATTGACTCGCTCGTTTCGCATTTTCAAACCGAAAAACTGAAAGCTGAAGCCGTTAACGCTTAAGAGTCTGGAGAGTCAAAAATACGTAACGACTCACAACGTTGCGGACTCTACAGACCCTCTGGACTCTCCGAACTCTTGACTCGAAAAGATGCCTGTTACCAGACTCTACCTTGTTCGACACGGACAATCTGCCGGAAATGCCGAAGGGCGATTCGGCGGGCATTCGCCAACGCCGCTTTCCGAATTAGGCAGAAAACAGGCTGAAATTACGGCTGAGGCATTGAGAAAAGAAAAAATCGAAGCTATTTATTCGTCAGATTTGCTGCGCGCCGTGCAAACCGCCGAGCCGCTCGCCGCAATTTTGGATTTGCCGATTCTTACGACTTCAGCTTTCCGCGAAAGAAAAGTCGGCGTCCTGGAAGGCAAAACTTTTGACGAATCAAAAGTCGAATTTCCGAAAGATTATTACGCGCTGGTCAACCGCAATATTCACCACGTCATAACAGAGGGCGAAAGTTACCGTCAGCTTCTAAAACGCGCAACGAATGCGCTGCACGAAGTTCTCCGCACGCATTACGGCGAAAATGTCGTAATTTTCTCGCACACCGGCGCGATTTGCATTTTAACTCTTTATCTTCTCGGCGCAATTAATCGCCGCACGCGCACGATGCCCTGGCTCGTAACGTCGAATTGCGGCGTCAATCGTTTTGAAATTCGCGGCTTGCGCAATGTCCGAGTTTTAGCTGTAAACGATACGCGCCATCTTCTGAAAATTACCGGAAACGACTCTTTCGGGGCGATTTAATTTTCAAGAACTTATTCGGTTGAAAATCGCTTTGACGGCAGTCGCGCCCATTCCGACAGCGCTGCTAAGTGTTGGTGCGAAGGGATTTGCCACGTCACCGACAGCGAAAACACCTTTGATATTAGTTTCGTAAATGCTATCGACTTTTATGTAAGCGGCATTGTCCAAATCCAATTTTCCTCGAAAAAGTTCGGTGTTCGGCTCGACACCAATACGGATTAGAAGTGCAGCAATCGGCAATTTAGAACTTTCGTCAGTTTGCAAATTTTTCAACTCTACTGCTTCTAACCGTTTGCTTCCGGTAATTTTTTGCACAACGGTTTCGGTTAAAATATTAATTTTAGCCGTTTGCCTGACTTTTTCGACAAATTCACTTCGCGCACTAAAATTTGTGCTGCGATGAACGAGCGTTACGCTTTTTGCGGTTTCCGACAAAATTAAAGCGTTTTCAAACGCCGCGTCGCCGCCGCCGACGACCACCGCCATTTTGCCTTTAACAAAACTTTGGTCGCGCTTGCCGGATTCGATAATGCCTTTGTTTCTGAATTTTTCCTCGCCTTCGACGTTTAATTTTCTGCGCCTGATTCCGGTGGCGATGATTATAGATTTAGCGGTAAATTTTTCGTTATGTTTGAGTGTTACTGACTTTATTTTTAAATTAACTTCGCAAATTTCGCTCGACAATTTCAGCAAAAATTTGCGCTTTTGAATTTGTTTGACGAATCGGTCGCGCATTTCGCGTCCGCTTTTCGCCGTTGCGCCCAGATGATTTTCAATTTGGTTGTAAGTCCAAAGAAGCTGTCCGCCGAGTTCCTCGCCCGCTTCGATGAGCATAGCATTCAAACCCAAATCATCGCACCAGAGCACTGACGAAAGTCCGGCTGCACCGCCGCCGACAATTATCACGTCAAACTCGTTTGCCGTCTGTAGATTTTTCATTGGTAAAAAACTTGATCGAAGCTCTTCCGGGAAAATCGCTCAAATTGCAGAGATGCTGGTTTCGCTTTGTTTTCTACGGTTTGATTCGGGAACCGTGAATCGATTTTCGCAAATTACAACCGTTCATTTTGCTGCATTAACCGATTTATCTCCCGTTGCGCAGGCTAAATTCTGGTGAATAAAATCGTTTGCGTTTTTGAAAATATCGCTTAGAATTTTTTTTGGATAAGCGTGTCCGAATTCATAGAAAAATGCTTTTGCCGGAATTCTGTTTTTCTGCGCACGATTATAAATCGCGCGTCCGCCGAAGACGGGCGTCAGATGTTTCATACCAAGATAAAAACCTTTGTCAATCGGCACAATCGAATCTTCCGTGCCGTGAACAATCATCAGCGGAATTCGGTCGTCATCTCTATCGCCGTCGAGATACGACAAATCATATAGAGCGCCGGACAAACTGATAATACCGCGAATTTTTTCTTTTTTCTCTAGTCTGCCGTATTTTGCTAGTAAATCTTTCGGAACTTCTTCCTCGTTGAGATAAGCGGCATTCAAAACGGTAATTGCGCCCGCGCTTGTTCCGACAAGGAAAATGTTTTCCTTATCAACTCCAAATTTATTCGCGTTTTCAGAAATAAAACGAATCGCGGCGCGCACATCTTGGACGGCTTTGTATTGACTTTCCTTCAATGTTTCGTCCTTTATTTTCGGGGGTTTGAAGTCAAGCGGTGAAGTCAGCCGATATTGTACCGAAACCGTGATAAAACCGTGTGCGGTAAAATTCGGCGTCAAAACTCTTTCGTTGTATAAAGCGTAACACGGTTCGAACGGACAAAAATTGACAAAGCCGCCGCCGTGTACACCGATAACCAGAGGTCTTTTTTTGTTTGGTAAATCGTCAATCGGACGCACCAATCCGATATGAAGCTGTTTTTCCTTGCCTTTTTCGCTTATATATTGTTTGTAAACGTATTTTTCCACATTACCGGCAGTCGAATTTGCTTTTGTATTTTGACAAAATGTTTGCGGAAATACCTTAAAATTTGCTAAACAAAGCAAAAATAAAAGACTTATAAAAATACTTTTCATCTTAAATAGTCGGATAGTATAGTAGGGATTTCTATTACTTTTTCGGCGGATTGCTCGGACGAATCTCGATTTTGCTCGGCAAAGCGCGGGCGTTCATAGCAAGCAAATCCAAAACCGTCTGTGCAATATCTTCCGGCTGCAGCTGCCACGCCTGGTCTTCGCTCGGCTCGTCGCCGCCGAAAAATGTATTGACGCTGCCCGGACAAATCGTCGTAACCTTTATATTATCGGCGCGAACTTCCTGCATCAACGCTTCGGAAAAACCGTTCAACCCGAACTTTGAAGCGTTGTAAGCCGCCATTTTCGGATGCGCGTTTTGTCCGGCGAGCGACGAAATATTGATGATATATCCGCCGCCGCGTTTTTTTATCAGCGGAATCGCGTGATGACAGGTGTAGAAAACTCCCAAAAGATTCGTCTGCAAAGTGTGCTCAAAATCTTCACTCGACATCTCCTCGACTGTTTTGCCGATAATACCGATGCCTGCATTATTAACGAGAATATCAACGCCGCCGAAAACTCTTTTGCATTCGCTAAACATCGCTTCGACTTGCGCTTCGCTTCGCACGTCACAGATTTCGCCGTCAACCTTTCCAAGCGCGGAAAGTTTTTCCAATGCGCGTTTGAGTTCAAATTTATCACGCGCACAAATAAAAACCGACGCGCCCGCTTTCAGCAAACTTTCGGCGATGGCGCGTCCGATTCCTTTTGTTCCGCCGGTTACAATGGCAATTTTATCTTTTAGCTCCATTTAATATAAGTTTTATCTTTACAGTGATATGCGACTACGCGCAGGGCGTAAGTCGTATTTTACACTCAAAGTTTATTTTTCAACAATATGTTGACGACTTTTGGATTTGCTTTGCCTTGCGAGGCTTTCATCACTTGCCCGACGAAAAAACCTAAAAGTTTTTCGTTGCCGTTTTTATAGGCTGCAACCTGATTTTGATTGTCTTTAATAATTTCATCAACGAGTTTTTCGATTTGAGCAGCGTCAGAGATTTGCTCGAAATTTTTTTCCTTTACAATTTCATCGGCGGATTTGCCCGACTTGAACATCTCGACGAGAACTTCTTTAGCCTGATTATTATTGATTTTGCCTGCATCCAAAGTTTTGATAAGCTCGGCTAAATTTTCTGCCGAAACGGGTGAATCTTTTGCAGTTTGGTTGGCGTTGTTAAACTCGCGCAAGAGTTCTGACAAAATAAAGTTTGCCGAAACGCGCGGACTGTTCGACGCTTTTGCCGTCGCCTCATAAAACGAAGCCAAATCCCTGTCTGAAACAAGCTGCGATGCGTCTGCAAAAGACAAATCAAAATCTTCGACGAAACGGTCGCGCATCCGGTCAGGCAATTCCGGCATCTCCGCTTTGACTCGTTCGATGAATTCGCTGGAAATTCTTAGCGGCTGCAAATCCGGTTCGGGAAAATAACGATAATCGTGCGCGTCTTCTTTCGAGCGCATCACGCGCGTGCGGTTGTTTTTCTCGTCCCAAAGTCTGGTTTCCTGATTAACGGTTTCGCCCGTTTCGTGCGCTTCTATTTGGCGTTCGATTTCATAATCAATCGCTTTTTGCATAAAACGCACGGAGTTTAGATTTTTCAGCTCGATTTTGTTTCTGAATTTCTCCTCGCCGATTCGCCGCACGGAAACGTTTGCCTCGCAGCGCAAGTTTCCCTTTTCCATATCGGCGTCGCTTGCTCCGACCCATTGCAAAACCCGGCGGACATGATTTACATAATCATAAGCCTGCCAGGAAGAGCGAAAATCAGGCGCGGTTACGATTTCGCCGAGCGGCGTTCCGGCGCGGTTCAAATCGACGTAAGAGAACTTATCGACTTCCGGCAAACCTTCGTGGACGTTTTTGCCGGCGTCTTCTTCCAGATGCATTCGCTCGATGCGAATGGTCATCGGTTTAAATTCAGCTGCGCGTCCGGTTTCGTCGCGTTCCGCAGTCAAAATCGTCAGCTCGCCGTTGCTCGAAAACGGTTTGTCGTATTGCGAAATTTGGTAGCCCTTTGGTAAATCGGGATAAAAATAATTTTTGCGCGAAAAGATTGACTGCTCGTTTATGTTCAAACCCAACGCCAATGCCGCTTTTGCTCCCAAATCAACAACTCTTTGGTTTAAAACGGGCAGCGCGCCCGGAAGTCCGAGACAAACCGGACAAGTATTTGCGTTCGGTTCGTCGCCGAAACTCGCTGCGCACGCGCAGAAAATCTTTGTCTCTGTCGCCAATTGCGCGTGGATTTCCATGCCGATAATCGCTTCCCAACCGTTTTTCATAATTTTTATAATTTCTGCTTTAAGTTTAATTCGAGTTTCAAATATAGCCAAGTTTCCTTTAATTAAAAAAGGCAGAGTGAAAATTCACTCTGCCTAATCTTCAAACTTTTTTCAATCAAAATTTATTCGATTCGAGCAACCGTGCAAACGTCTGCGCTCGACTATGCGCTTAAAAATTCAAATCAAAACCGACGCGCGCCGTTCTGCCGACTGTGCGAAAACCGTTTTCGTAATAATCGTAATCGAACAAATTTTCGATTGTGCCTGAAAGAAGGAGACGCAAATTTTCCCTTCCGGTCGGAAATTCGTATCGCGCCGTCAAATCGGCTCGACGATTGCCTTTGAAGCGATAAACATAAGTGTTGAAAGTCGTGTTGCTGAAAATCGGCGCCAGATAATCGCTCGTTGCCAGATAATCGAAATTCAGCGACAGACGATTACCGAATCTCTGCGTCGCAACTAATGTGAATTGATGATTTGGAACGCCGAGCGTTTGCAGAATACGGCTTCCAGAAACTTGCGGCGTGCGCTGGTCGCTGTTTGTAAAAGTGTAGGAAGCGAAAATGTCTGTCGAATCAGTTGCCTTGACTTGCCCGCTGAATTCCGCGCCGCGCGACGTTGCGCCTTTTGTGTTCAGATAACCGCCGCCCGACAAATTGTTGTCGCGCCCGAAACGGTCTGGCTGCGGCAATGTTCCGTAGCCGATTGTGTCCGTCAATTTTGTGTAAAAATATACGGCGGAAAGTTTGACGCGATTTCCATAGATAATTTGGTCAATCCCTGCGTCAAAACCGATTGAGCGTTCGGGTTTCAAATCGGGCGCGCCGAGCGGTACAAAACGGTTCGGCGTCAAATACGTGGCGAAAAAAGTTCCAAAGCGCTCATACAAACTCGGTGCGCGATAGCCGTTGCCGATGTGCGTTCTGAATTTTGTTCCGGTGCGCGAAAAAAAATAAGAAGCCGAACCGTCGAAAGTATAAGCGTTCGGTGGATTATCGAGCTTTACGTTTTGATACGGAGCGTTTGTTCCGCTGAAAGCGGGATTTTTCAAATCGAAAAACTGTGCGCGGACACCGCCTGAAATTTGCAGTTTTCGTTTGAAAAAATCTAGTTGGTCCTGCGCGTAAAATGTGCTGCTCGATTGGTTTGCGCGTGTCGTAAAACTATCCGAAGCATTTGTCGAGAAACCATTATTACCGAATTTTTCACGTTCATATTCATAACCGAAAGTGATTAAATTATTTGCGTTCGGCATCCAGTTAAAATGCCCATTGAGCGTGTGAATTTGCCCGTCGAAAACACTGGTCTCATCGCCGCCGAACGGTTGAAAACCAATGCCTGAAACGCCGTTCGTGTTTTTCCGCGACGTTTGCAAGCCTTGATAAAAGCCTTGAAAAATAAGCTTAGAGTTCAAAATTTGCGTTAAAACAAATTGTCCGCTAAAGAATTGCGACTTTTGCACGGCGTCCGGGTCGTTCGCGTCCGGAATAAAACTTGCGCCGCCGAAATTTGTAATTGTCGCGCCGTTTTCATATTGTTTCAGCAAAGCGCGGGCAAGCGGAACGGCGTTGATAATTGCTGCATTCGACGCGGGTAAATTGCCGATTGTGTCGGGATTTGAATTGAGCCGAACAAAAGCGTCGGAGACGAAAAAACGCGCTGAAATGCTTGTGTTTGCAAACGGATTGTATTCGACGCGCGATTGAAAATTCGTGTTGTGCGCGTCGTCTTCGCCGTCAATTCCTTTGCTGAAGACGATGCGCGAGACGCCGAGAATAAAGCCGAATTTCCCGTCGCTCGTGCCGTCGGAAACACTGCCGCGAAAACGTTTTAGCCCGAGTCCGCCGCCTTCGCCGAAAAATCCGCCGTGAAAGCCCGTCTGTGGTTTCGCTGTTTGAAAATCAATCGTTCCGCCAATGGCGTTTGTGCCGTAGAGCGATGAGCCTGCGCCGCGCAAAACTTCGAGACGGTTAACGTTTGTCAATGTAAAATCTGACAAAAACGCCGAAGCGTCGCCCAAAATCGAAGCAGCGTCGCGGAAACGTATGCCGTCAATCAAAACCGCCGTGTCCTGATTTCTCAAACCGCGCGATTTAATATTCGCCGTTCTACCGAAACCGCCGAGCTGCTGCACGCGAAAACCCGGAATCGTCCGCAAGGATTCGGTCAAAGAAAACTCGTTTCGTTCGCGCAATTCTCTGTTTTCAATTACGTCAACCGTTTTTGAAACTTCGCCGCCAGACTGCAAAGTTCCCGAAGCAATTACCGAAACTTCGCCGAGCAGAGAGGGTCTTGTAATACTGCTTTGCGGAAAATCGGTTGTAACTTTTCCGTCCCTGACAACGATAAATTGTCTGATTTCCGCGCCTTGCGGATTTGTAAAAATCAAAAAATAATCGCCGTCGGCAAGGCTCTCAATTTGATAATTTCCGCCGGCGTCCGTCTTCGCGGCGGCAACTTGCGTCTGCGATTCGGGCTTAATAATTTTAACTTGCGTGTTCGCAAGAACTTTTCCGTTATCGTTTAATTGTCCTGAAATTGTCGGGTCCTGCTGCGCCAAAATTCCAATCGTCAAAAAACAAATCAAAAATAAACTAAATAAAATTTTCATCTTTCCTCCTCGCTTCCGCCCATCGCAGAAGCAAGATAAATCAAATCGAGCGACAAGGTTTCCTGACTTATAACGATTTTGGATTTTAATTTTCGGATTTTGGATTTAAAATCAATCCGCATTCCGAAATTTCAAATCCGAAAGTTCAACGCACCTTCCCATTTTCTCGAGAGAAAACAGTGGCAAATCGCGTCGCTTTTCGTTAATCACAGTTGCGCGGGCAGTGTCGGATTTTTTTGTGCGCCGAACTTCCCTTGCATCGCCGTCTTTTGGTTATTGCCAAGTTGATGTTTTACAAAAAAACATCAACGCCTAACTTCCGTAAGTCATTGTCAATCGCGGCTTTCCGCTAATCGGATGCGCGTCGAGTAAAACTTCGACATCGAAAGCATCACGCAAATTTTTCGCGTTCAATACGGTTTCAGGTTCGCCTTTAGCAACGATTTCGCCGTTTTTCAACAGCAAAATTTCGTCGGCAAACTCCGAAGCCAAATTCAAATCGTGCGTGATAATGATTGCCGCTGCCTTGCTCGTATTACACTTTTCGCGCACAAGGCGAAACATCAACGCTTGATGCGCGAAATCGAGATTCGCGGTCGGTTCGTCCAGCAGTAAAATTTTCGCTTCCGTACCAAGCGCGCGCGCAAACAAAACCCGTTGCCTTTCGCCGCCGGAAAGCTCGTTCATCAGGCGGTTTTCAAAACTTTTCAAATCGCACATTTCCAAAACATTCTCGGCAATCTGCCAATCGTTTTCCGTTTCCCAACCGAACGAGTTTCCGTGCGCGAAACGTCCCGAGAGAACAAATTCCAAAACAGATACGGGAAACTTTGTTTCATTTTCCTGTGCAACGACGGCAATTTTCCGCGCGATTTCACGACGCAAATAATCATTTAAATTCTTGCCGTCAAGCAAAACCTCGCCTTTCGACACCGGCAAAGTTCCGTTCAAAGTGCGCAGCAAAGTCGTTTTGCCTGCGCCGTTTGCGCCGACGGCGGCGAGAATTTTATTTTCCGTCAATACAAATGAAACGTCTTTGACAACCGCAGCGACGCCGTAACCGATTGTAATGTTTTGGACTTCAAGCATTTATTTTTAGCCACGAACAAACACGAAAGAACACGAAAAAGATAAATACAATAGAACTACATCGAAAAGTAAAATCAAAAGTAAATTGATTTTTGTTCGTGTCTTTTCGTGTTTGTTCGTGGCTAACTCTTCCTTAACAAATAAATAAAAAGAGGTGCGCCAATTAAAGCCGTAATCGCACCGACGGGTAATTCACGCGGCGCAATCGCCACACGCGCAACCGTGTCGGCAAGCACGACGAAAATCGCGCCCGCAAGCGCGGAAAAAGGAATGACAAGTCGGTTGTCGCTGCCGCCGGTCGCCAGACGAACCAGGTGCGGCACAATCAAACCGACGTATCCGACCGAACCGCTCGCCGCGACCGCCGTTCCGACTAATAAACTGGACGCTGTAAAAACTGCCAGCCGTGTTTTTTTGACCTCGACGCCGAAATCGAAAGCATCGCGTTCGCCAATCATCATCAAATTCAAAGCGCGCGCTACTCGCATCAAAATAAATGTTCCGATTAAAACCGCGAGAAAACTTAGATAAAATCCGTTTTTCGTCGCCTGCGACAAATCGCCCAAAAGCCAGAAAGTAAAACTTCGCAACTTTGTCGCGTCAATCAGACTCGTCAGCAAAACAATGATTGACGACAAAAAAGTCGTAACGATAACGCCCGACAAAACAAGACGCTCGACGTTTGTTCCGGCGCCGCTCTTCGCCATTTGATAAACGACGAATGTTGCCAGACTCGCGCCGACAAACGCCATCACTGGGCGCGCAAATTCAATTTGCGAAAAAAACACGAAAGCCAGCATTGTTCCCAAAGCCGCCCCGTTCGACACGCCCAAAAGATACGGCTCGGCAAGCGGATTTCTTAAGAGAGCCTGCAAACTCGCGCCCGCCAGAGCAAGACTTGCGCCGACTGATGCGCCGAGCAGGATTCGCGGCAGTCGAATGTCGAAAAGAATCGTTTTCTGCTGTTCGCTCAAATCAAAGAACGCTAATTTTTCACTGCCCAATAGTGCTGCGGCAAAAATTGTTGCCGCCAATAAAAGCAATAATCCGACACCCAAAGCAAAACTTTGAACTTTGAACTTTGAACTTTGAACTTTCATCAAAAACTTTCCGGGTGTAAATCTCTCGCAATCTGTTCTAAAGCACCAACAATGCGCGGCGAGGGACGCGAAATAATATCGGCGTCCACGCGAAAAACTTTACCGTTTTTCACCGCCGGAGAATTTTTGAAAACGTCGTTCGGCTCACGATTGTCTTCGCTGTCGGACAAAATTATCGCTTCGGGATTTAACGCCAAAGCCGTTTCCTTGCTTAATTTCGGATATGCCGCCGCAACATTTTCCGTCAGCGATACGCCGCCAGCGCGCCGCACTAAATCGGTTAAAAAAGATTGTTTGCCGACGGTGAAAAGCGGCTCTTTCGAGATTTGCACAAAGACTTTCACCGCTTGTTTGGCGGCGCCGTCAGTTTTGTTTGTTTGCACTTGAAGCTGGGAGACGCGCTTTTCTAAATCGTCAATTATTTGGTGTGCCTTTTCTTTTTCACCGAAAATTTCGCCGATTTTTTCGATGCTTTTGTAAATATCATCCAATCCATCCGGATTTGTTACGAAAACGCGGATGTTTTGCGCCTCTAATTGATTTGTAAAATTTTCGATTTGCGATGCGGTCGAAACAAGGACGATTTGCGGTTTAAGGGCGATGATATTTTCGATATTCGGATTTATCGTATCACCGACTTTTTGAATTTTCTGTGCTTCCTGCGGGTAGTTACAGAAACTCGTAACGCCGACCAGCCGGTCGCCCCCGCCCACAGCGAAAACGATTTCCGTTAAGTTCGGCGCTAAGGAAACGGCGCGCTCGACCATTTCGGGAATCTTTATGCTATGACCTAAATCGTCGAAGACTTCGCGCGTCGGAACGTTTCTCTGCAATTGGTTTGTTTCGCTTTTGCAATCGGTGAAAAACAAAACGAACATCAGCAAAATCGCAAAGCAAACAACGCGAGATTTCAGCAATTTTTGCGGATAAAATTTTCCGTGAAGGCGCGAAAGCGCGAAGAAAAGTTTTTGTGTCTGTGTGATTTTTTTCAAAATAAAAAGTTCCGTCCGTTCTTGCCTCAAAACATCAAAAGCAAGCGCGGACAGAACTTTTTACACAAATAAGGAGAGAAAAACACCGCCGTTCAGCCAGCCGTCTTGACGCGAGACGATTTTCGGCTAAAAAACTTTGGATAGGTTTTCAGACTTATTCAGATTTTAGATTTTAGTTTGCGATTTCAGATTGTCGTTTTTATATAAACTAATCCAAAATCTAAAACCCAAAATCTAAAATCGCATTCACTGTGGCGCGACCGTGCGAGATTTTCACTCGACTTCACCATTTACCGCTTTTAAAAAACAGCAACCAAAAGAATTTTAGAATGAAAAAGAACACTTTCAATAGCTTAAATCCGTAAAACTCTCTGCTCGATTGAAACTATGACGGCAAAACTATCACGCCGCGCAAACAATGTCAAAGTTAAATCCGGGTTACATCCGAAAAACCAGATAATGCTTGAAATTAAATAAAGAATAGGGCTATTCTTGAAACCGGACGAAAAGCGTGTAGCAGTTTCCGAAACGCGCTTTTAATCAATTATCTTTTCTTAAAACCTATGGCTCAATACGATAACGTTGTCGCGGTCATTCTCGGCGGCGGCGCCGGTTCGCGGCTTTTTCCGCTCACGAGAGAGCGTTCAAAACCAGCCGTTCCGCTCGGCGGAAAATATCGCCTGGTTGACGTGCCGATTTCCAATTGCATAAATTCGGGCATAACGCAGATTTTTGTTTTGACGCAGTATAATTCCGCATCATTAAACCGCCATATTTCGCGCACTTATCGGTTTTCCAGTTTTTCGACAGGCTTTGTCGAAGTCCTCGCTGCCGAGCAAACCAAAGACAACCCGGAATGGTTTCAAGGCACGGCTGATGCTGTGCGCCAAATGCTGCCGCATCTTCGAGACTGGCACGTTGACACGCTTCTGATACTGTCGGGCGACCATCTCTACCGTATGGATTACCGCGATTTTCTGGGGCGTCATTTTGAAACTGCTGCCGACGTTACGATTTCCGTAGTACCTTCGCGCCGTGAAGACGCGGAAGGGTTCGGTCTGCTGAAAACCGACGAAAACGGACGAATTACGGAATTCAAAGAAAAACCGAATGGTGATGCTCTCGAAGCAATGCGGGTCGATACGACGCAGTTTGGTTTGACCGAAACCGAAAGCGAGAAACGCCCGTTTTTGGCTTCGATGGGCATTTATGTTTTCAATTATGAACGCCTCGTCAGATTGCTTAGTGAAGATACTTCACACGTCGATTTCGGCGGTGAAATAATTCCCGCCGCAATAAAAAACTACAATGTGCAGGCACATCTTTTCAAAGATTACTGGGAAGACATCGGAACAATACGCTCTTTTTACAATGCTAATCTCGACCTCGCGTCGCCCTTGCCGAAGTTTAATTTTTTCGACACCGAAGCGCCGATTTACACGCGCAGCCGCTATTTGCCGCCGTCAAAGGTTCACGCCTGCGACATAGACAATTCGATGGTCAGCGAAGGCTGTATCTTGAACGGAGTTTACGCGCGGCGTTCGATTATCGGCTTGCGAAGCCGCATTGATTATGGAGTTCGACTGGAGAATTCTATTGTAATGGGTTCTGATTTTTTCGAGTCGTTTGACGACTTGAGCGATAATGTCAGTCGCCGGTTTCCACATATCGGAATCGGCGAATATTCAATTATAAAAAATGCAATTATTGACAAAAACGCGCGCATCGGACGCAACGTGCAGCTTGTTAATAAAAACCAAATCGAAACTTTCGACGGCGCAAACGGAAGCTATTTTATTCGAGAAGGAATTATTATCGTCCCGAAAAACGCTGTTGTTCAAGACGGCACTGAAATCTGAAAATAGCGGTAAGTTCACAAAAAAAACATCAAGAGTTTTCTATTTCCTTAATGTTTTTTTCTATAAATCTGCGAATATTTTTAGCACAGGAAAAATTAAGATTGAGAAGTCGGAAGCAGTTCGTAATTTCCCATTTCACGATTGTATGAATCGAGCGCGCCGACCGAATCCGAAGTCGCGTCGAGCATTTGTTTGGTCATTGCAATCGAATCGGAAAGCTGTTCAAAATCGAGCAGAGAGAATTTTTCGGGTGTTGACATCGTGACAATTTCGTCGTTTAAGTAGCCGAAAAAATTCTCGATTGATTGGAGCTGACCTTCGACGAGTTTTACCGAGCGTTCGAGTTCATCGAAAGACGCCAGACGGCGTTTTAAAATCTCGACATTTGTTTGCTGAACGCGCCGGGTTTTCTCGTCGTCAGAAGTTTCGGCGGCGCGAAAAGCCTGCGAAAGCTGATTGTGAACGGCTTGGCGGTTGATTGATTTCAAATGCTGCTTGCGGCGGCGATAAACGTCAAGCAAATCGACAAAATCTTCCCAGCGCTGGTCGAGCGTTCTCAAGTTTGTCGGCAGTTCTTTGACGCCTGTGAATTTGTAATAATTTTCCTGAATTTTATTTTTTTGATGTTCTAAATAAAGAACCGCTTCGCGCTCGCGCGGCGTAAAAGAATTAATTAGTTTCTTGCGGTTGGCTATATTTAAATCGCGCAGACGTTTTTTTTCGCGCTGATTGACAAGCTGACGATACGTCGGCAAATTCGGAATGACAAACATATAAATAATCTCACAAAACAAAGCAATTATCAGAGGAATAATGCTTTGCGTGTAAGCTGCCGCAACTGCAAAACCGGCTAAACCCCAAAAATTGACCGGCTCTTTGAGAGCTTCTTTGACGTATTTAGTATTTAATTTATTAAACTCTTGCTGGTATTTTGCTAAATCTGCCATAACTAATTACTAGATGCTAATTTCGGCGTTTGAGTTTTGCCGATTTTTTTCCGATTCAGGTTTCTTTTGATTTGTCCAGCAAAGCTCCGTCGGTCGCGTTCGTTTCATCCGAATCCGAGGCGGCGGAAATTTGTTTGCTGCCCGCGCTGTTAGCATCACCGCTACCGAGAAGTCCCATTTGTTGTTTATATTCGAGCAGTTTGTCTTGCAGTTGAATATCCATCGCTTCGCGCTCGATGTCCTGCATCTGCGTGTCAACGCTGGATGTACCGAGTTGGAGCTTGGCTTCGGCGGCAGCGACGCGGCGGTCAATCTTCTCGCGCATTTCGTTAAAGGTCGAAGCGTCATCACCGATGTTAAATGTCTCCATCGTCTGGGCAAGCTGCTCCTGCAATTTAGCCTGTTTCGACGCGCTGATAAGCTGTATGGCTTCGCTCGTGCGCTTATTCATATTCAGCACATAATTGTCTCGAGCCTTTAACGCCTGTTTGGAAGCAATCACCGATTGTTCAAGCTGGATGGAAGTCTTTTGCAGTTCAAGTTGTTTTTGCTGAAGCTGACCGATGTAAGTAGTTGCAATATCATCGCGCTGCATTTTAACCGAAGCCTTGATTTTAGAATCTAAATCAACAACTTCTTCCGACAATTTTTCCCTACTTTTAGCTAGCAGACGCTCGGTCGCCATAACTTGTGCCACCGAATTATTCAATTCAGGCACGCGCTCGCGCATATCTCGAATCGTTTGCTGGAGAACCATTTCCGGATTTTCAATTTTATCGAGCGCCGCGCCTGTCCCGGCAAAAAACATACGTTTAATCCTCATCCACAGTCCCATTTCTTTTCTTTCGCTCCTGAAAAATTTGTGTATAAAAGAACTTACGACAAAATCTCTACGATTTCAATTTCGGCAAAGTTGCAAAATACAATTTAAAGTATAGCAAGAAAAAAGCGTAAGCAGAAATAAATAGTCGAAATTTTGGAGGTGGCGTATTATGCCATATCAAGCGGACTTCTGACGATTGATTTGTTTTTCACAACGCGCGTATAAATCTGCACTGTTCGCATGCAAACAACGCTTGGTTTTGCGTCGAAGCGGAAACTTTTCCGCTGACCGCCAAATCAGTTAGAAACGCCGAAATCTGCTCAGCGCTCATTTCCTTTGGATGTCGCTTATCGTGAAACAAAATAAATTTTTTGATGAAATTATGATAAGTGTCTTCGGTTCGATTGCTAAGATGCCTAGCTCTAGCGACCGCGCGAACTTGGTCTAATAATTTAACTTTCTGTGTCATAAAATTAAATTTGTGTTGAAATAGCCAAAAGTTTCCGCTCAATCAATAGTTATATGCTTCGTGGTAAAAGTGAGCGCATCCTAAATATGAGATTTAGAAAAACTATTCAAACAATTTGTTTTGTGCTGTTCGCGGCTTTTATGGTTAATGCTCAAGAAGCAAGCGAAGAGAAAACCGAAAAATCGCTCCTTAACGGAACCGTTGAGCGAGAGAGTTTGAGTCAGCCTATATTTGTTAATCAACCTTCAAAAGTTTTATCGAAAAAATCACTGACGATTCAAGGAGTCAAGGTACTGACAAAATTTCACAAGTTTGATAAGAGGCAGTATTTTTCTATGGTTGAATCCTGCGATATTAAAAATGATGAGTTAGAACTTGCCTACAATGATATTGATTTTTTATTGGACGGTTTTACGTCTTACAAAATAAACGGAAAAGTTTTTGCGTATCAAGCGAATTTCTGGTTTATTCAGGTTGAAGACAATTACGAAATCGGAGCGGGCGTTTTGCCGATATATGTTGACGAAAAAGGAAATGGACATTTTAAGTTGCGTTGTGATGACAAAACCGACTTAAAATCATTAACCGAATGGATTAAAACTTACAAAGCCAACAGCACATATAACAATTCAATGGACGTGAGGCGGAAACAGCGCCCTTGTTTGGGCGTTGCCCGTTGAACTCGAACGGGCGTGAATTCGGTTTCCCCCCACGTCATCTCAACCGTTCGACGCTTCGTGGTTAAAGTTGGCGATTCGCTTTGTGATATGATTTGCATTGCATGAGGTAATCTATGAATTTGACTGAACGCATTACAATCAAACCTGATATTTGTCACGGCAAACCAACTATTCGCGGGTTGCGCTATCCGGTGGAGATGATTCTTGAACTTCTGAGTTCGGGAATGACACCGGACGAAATTCTAGCCGACTATGAAGATCTTGAACGCGAAGATATTTTCGCGGCTTTGGCTTTTGCCACGCGACTAACTCAAATCAAGCGAGTTGAGTTGGCGGCAGTATGAGATTTCTGGTTGACGCACAACTGCCGCGACGACTTGCGGCTTGGTTGAACGAAACAGGCTTTGATACAGTTCATACTTTGGAGTTACCGCTTGGCAATCGAACGTCGGACACGCTGATTAACGACGTTTCCATTAACGAACAGCGTATTGTCATAACGAAAGATTCGGATTTTGTAGATTCGTTTCTGTTGCACAAAAAGCCTTCTAGATTGTTGTTGATTTCGACCGGAAACATTCGTAACGCCGAGCTTGAAGCCTTATTTCAAGCAAACATTGAAAAGTTAAAAGAAGCGTTTGAGGCAGGTTTTGAGTTTGTCGAGTTGAACCAAACAGCCATAGTTATTCACAGCTAATGGCGCGTCGAACAAGTAAAATTACCACCGCCAGAGGCGGTGGCTTTGTTTTGTTTGCCCTAGAAGGTGCGCCGTCACTGGCTAGCCTTCTTCCTCACCGAATAAGTTTCCTTGTAACTTCTCGATTTCCTTTTCTTTGTTCTCTTGCCATTGGACACGCCTCGCGGATTCGCTGCTCGTCAATTCCAACCGTGCTGACACAATAGCCGCGTCCCCATAAATGCCGTCCCCAAAACTGCTTGCCCAACTTCTCATACCGCTGAAATATTCGGATCGCTAATTTCCCCTGTCTGTTATCCCATCACCTCTGAAATTGAATACTTCGGCGGTATCCACACCACCAAATGCACGTGGTCGCTTTGCACATTCATCTGAATAATCTCAATTCCTTCTTTCTGCCGCAGCAGATTCTCTATTTCCCTCCTCGCATATTCTCTGATTTCATCCTTCAGTATCCGTCGCCGATACTTTGGACAAAATATCAAATGATATTTACACTCGTAAATGGTATGCGAGAGCCGTCTAAATCTCTTGCTCATTTTTATATCTCCTTAGTTGTTGACACCTCTAGGGAGATATATTTTAATCTGTCTGCTGTTTCGCCTCATTGCCTAGTAAAAACCACTGCCAGAGGCAGTGGATTGATTCTCTATTCAATGGACGTGAGGGCGAAACAGCTTGTATCTTGACAATCAGCAGCTTTTCAACTAACTAGGACGCTTGTTAGTTGTCGGAAAAGACGAGTCTGGGAAACAGCTCAAGACTATTTTGAGTCTGCAAAGTAGATTTAGACCGCTTT
>MWVX01000028.1_pt1 | contig 46564 bp, 47 predicted proteins | sample 1047311 | NCBI WGS metagenome assembly MWVX01 (sample SAMN06349984, study PRJNA376086) | soil metagenome | isolation source: MtG-4 sample Antarctic (ecotone) soil | place: Antarctica | collected 2015-01-13 | reverse complement strand
GCACTCACTTAAAAAGATTGCAGCGAAGAACGATTTGTTTTTCAAAGACCAAGAAAATGTTCGAAGCGGTGGTTAAACTTTATATTCATCAGATGAATTCCACCAGCATCTCTTTTGTTACATGACCACAAATATCAATTTATGTCGTAGTGATTATCCGGTAAAATAAACATTTTGTTAGGACGGCGAGAGAGTTTTTGCTATCGGCAAGTTTTATTCTTAATGAAGTTATTGGATCGGGCTGATTTGGTTTTTTTTTAGAACCAGCGCGACCAGCGCGTCGGCGATATATTTGCCGGAACGGTTGTCGTGCTCGAGCGGACGGGCGAAGCTCAGACGTTTTAAGGAACTTTTGCAAAATCAGTGAGGGATGCCGCGTTTCGGCATGTTCACTAAAAGACGGACTTTTAAGTTGACATTGCGAGTTTGACCGAGTGGGAAATCGAAGTGGTCGAAATTTTATTGCGGCGGCGTTGGGATTTGACTGATTTTTTTATAATATTTTGCAAGAGGTTGGCGGTTTGTGTTATCTTCCGTATTTCAAACCTCGATTTTCTTGTCCGAAACTCAGAGAATTCGGAGAGCGAGTAAAAGTGCAGAAAAACATTTTAGTTACAGGCGGCGCAGGATTTATCGGCTCGCATCTGGTCGAATGTCTTCTTGACGAAGGCGCTTGGAAAGTAACGGTCGTCGATGATTTTAACGATTTTTATTCGCCGTGTGTCAAACGCGCGAACGTTTCCTGCTTTTTAACCAATCCACAGTTTTCCCTGCGTGAAGTCGATATTTGCGACACGGAAAATTTGCGAAAAGTTTTTCTAGCAAATAAGTTCGATACAATCGTACATTTGGCGGCACGTGCCGGCGTCAGACCGTCGCTTCTCAAACCGAAACTCTACAGCGACACAAACATCGGCGGCACGCTCAATTTGCTCGAATTAGCCAGAGAATTCAAGGTCAAACAATTCGTTTTCGGTTCGTCATCTTCGGTCTATGGCGTCAACTACAAAGTCCCCTTCTCGGAAACAGACAAAATCTCGCAGCCAATTTCGCCGTATGCGGCGACTAAAGCTGCGGGTGAGCTTTTGTGCCATACATATTCACATTTATACGATATACGCGCCGTTTGTTTAAGATTTTTTACCGTTTATGGTGCGCGCCAGCGTCCCGATTTGGCGATACATAAATTTTCCCGTCTAATTTGGGAAAATAAGCCTGTAGAAATGTTTGGCGATGGCACGACACGCCGCGATCACACTTATATTGACGACATTATTGCAGGCGTCCGCGCGGCGATTGATTATAGCCGAACAAATTATGAAGTGTTCAATCTGGGCGAGTCGCAGACAATCGAACTGCGCAAACTGATAGAATTACTGGAAAAAAATCTCGGAAAACGCGCAGTCATCAAACGACGACCGATGCAGCCAGGCGACGTGCCGCAAACGTTTGCCGACATTACCAAAGCCGGAAAATTATTAAATTACAAACCGCAGACGAAAATAGAAGAAGGCATCAAAAAATTCGTCGGCTGGTTCTGCGAGCAAAATTCAAATTCCAAGTTCCAAATGCCCGATTCCATACTTCAGATTTCGGATTCGACATCTAAGATTCAAGTTTAGTTTTATCCTACAAGTTTTTGTGATTTGAAATCTGAAATTAGTAAAGTCCCTTTTCGCCTTTGGGTCTCGTGTTCCAACGCCTGTGAATCCACAGCCATTGTTCGGGGTAAGCACGGACATATTTTTCGACGAGGTTTGTAATTTTTTGCGTTAGATTTATTATGTCTTCTGCGTCATCGTCTGTTTTCGAGTATTCGACCTTTGGTTCGAGATGCACAATGTATTTTTTTTTCGACTCGTCCCAAACGGCAAAAGCCGGAAGCACGGCAGCGCCGGTTTTTAAGGCTAATTTGGCGATGCTCGTCGTTGTTGAAGCCGGAACACCGAAAAAGTCCACGAATACTCCTTCTTTTTCCTGCACGTTCAAGTCCGCTAAAATTCCCAACAGCCCGCCGTTTTCCAGCACGCGAAACATTGCCCGCGCTGATTTCGTTTTGTCCAAAGTAACCGAACCGAACCGCGTTCGCATCACGTCCACAAAATTTTCGACCAGCGGGTTGTCAATTCGTCTGACAAGTATATTCATTTCAAAACCGAACGCTGCCGGCAACAAATTAAAAACTTCCCAACTGCCGAAATGTCCGGTGAAAAACAAAACTCCGCGTCCGGCGTCATGCGCTTCGTCAAAATGCCGTTTGCCGACGACTTCGATTAAATCTCGAATGTCTTCGTGTTCGAAGCGCTTAAAATGCGAAACGAAACCGAGATGCCTGCCCAAAGATTCAAACGTGCCGCGCACGATTTTTTGCTTTTCGTTTTCCGGCAATTCGGGCATTGCAATCTCTAAATTTCGCCTGGCTGTTTTTTGCAATTTCGGAAAGCGCGAAGCGATAAATTGACCGACCGCTTCACCGAACCGCATCGAAGTTTCGAGCGGCAACGCACCGATTGCACCCAAAAGCGAACGAACGGCAAGAAGTTCTGATTTGTTTCGGAGATTGCCCCGTTTTTTCGGCATTAGAAAAATTTAATCACAGACAGACGCAGACGGATAAATTTTTGTTTTCTCTTTGTATAATCTTGTATCCAACTGCGGTTTCGAGAATTTACGCTGCGAGACGTTCCACGCGGTTATAAACCGTGTCGCGTTCGACGGCTTCAAAGCCCGCGTTTTCAATCATCTGAATCAATTCCTGCTTCGACATTTTGACTTCGCCGTCGTTTGCGTAACTGTGAGTCAGTTCGCCACCGTCCGTAATCGTTCCGTCAAGGTCGTTTGCGCCGAAATGCAGCGCCGTTTGTGCTGTCGCTTTGCCGAGCATCACCCAATACGCTTTGATGTGGTCGAAGTTGTCAATCATCAGGCGCGAGACGGCGATGGTTTTCAAATTATCAATCGCGTCCGGTCCCGGCAAACTCGATAAAGCCGTGCCGTTCGGGTAAAACGCAAGCGGAATAAAACATTGAAAACCGCCGGTTTTGTCCTGCTGTTCGCGCAATTTTACAAAATGGTCAACGCGGTCTTCAATAGTTTCGATGTGTCCGTAAAGCATCGTCGCGTTTGTTTTGATCCCGGCTTGGTGGACTTTTCCTGATAATTCCAGCCAACGATTGCCGTCGCATTTGTGGTCGCAAATGCGTGAACGAGTCGGTTCAGCGAAAATCTCCGCGCCGCCGCCCGGACACGAATCCATTCCCGCCGCTTTCAAACGCTCAATAACATCTTCATCTGACATTTTGTAAAAACGCGCGAAGAAATCCAGCTCAACCATCGTCAACGCCTTCAAATGCAATTTTGGAAATTCGCGTTTCAAAGACGAAAACAAATCGGTGTAATACTCAAACGGCAGTTTCGTGTTCAAACCACCGACAATGTGCAATTCCGTCGCGCCTTCGGCAACGGCGTTTCTGGCAATCTCAATTCCTTCGTCAATCGAATGCGTGTATGCGCCTTCCTGTCGCGCGCGTTTGTAAAACCCGCAAAATTTACAATCGGCGACGCAGATATTCGTGTGATTAAAATGCCGGTTGACGTTGTAATAAGTCGTCCGCCCGTGTTTCGCCCGCCGCACAAAATCGCCGAGCTTGCCGAGCGCGTTCAAATCGACGGTTTTATAAAGCGCAACGCCTTCATCAAAGCTGAGCCGCTCGCCGCGCTCAACTTTTTCCGCAATCAAATTCAAATTTTTATCGTGTGAAAACCGCATATATTTCTGTTATAATTTTATCAAAATCTCTCGTATCTATTATGCAAAACATTGAATATCTAAAAGACCGCGATGCCGTTCTCGTTCCCTTAGAACAATGGGAAAAGCTGCAAAGCGAACTCGCCAAACTCAAAAAGCGCGTCAAAAAATCGGAGATTCTGACCGACCTTAAAAAGTCTCTCGCCGAACTCGAAACCGATTTGCGCGACGAAAGTTACGACGCCGAAAAAGAAATTTCAGCCGCTGATTTCATTGCCAAATTAAAAGATGAGCAATAAAATCGTCGTTCGCCAAACCTTTCAAAAACAGGCGAAACATCTTGCAAGACGCTACAAATCTTTCCCGGAAGATTTGCAAAAACTCGTTGACCAATTAAAAGAAAACGCGACGCTCGGCACTTCTCTCGGCAACAACGTCTATAAAATCCGTCTCGCCATCGCCAGCAAAAACAAAGGTAAAAGCGGCGGCGCGCGTGTCATCTCTTACGTGTATCAAACAGCCGAAACCGTTTATCTGCTGTCAATCTACGACAAAGCCAACACGGAAAACATTACCGACAACGAGCTAAAAAATCTCATCGCGGAAGTCGAAGCCGATTTTCAATAAATTTCGCTCGCCGCGCTCGACTTTTGAGTGGATGAAATTTAATTTTGTATCAAATGAAAACTGCATAAATCTATTTTGTTTTTTTAGTAATTAAAAAATCTGGTGATTCAGTATTTCCATCATCTAGAGAATTTGCCAAGTGGAAACGAAATCTGAATCTAAATTTTCCAAATTCATAAGGTTCAATCAAACCATCGCCTTTAACCAAAATTCTCATCTGTGATTCGTTTACCAAAGAAAACTCTTCATTTGGATTAATCTTGCATCCTTCGGGAACATATCTTCCTTCTTTTACCAGCTTTCTTAAGTTTTTAACTTTTGCTTTTTCTTCTTTTATTTGCTGTTTACCTTTATTTCCGCAAGCAAAAACATTTTCAGATCAATAATTATATTTTTCGTCGAATCTTAACAGTCGAACGTCTTCCGTTTGGTCAGCATACTCATATGAACAGTCAAAATAAATGGGTTGGTCGCTAACATTTACAATTACCGGTTTTATATCTTCAAATTTTTCATATTTTTCTTGCAGATTTTTCCAAACAATCTTTGGCGTTTGCGACGAAACGCAAACTGCAAAAGCCAAAATAAAAGAAAAAACGATAAAAATTTTCGCTCGTTTCATAAATAACTCCTACAACAAATCACGCCGCTAAAACTTCGACATATTCGCTTTTCGACAAAGGCTTCGGAATCGCCGCGCCCGCGTTCTGCAAATCTTCGAGGTGAATTTCAATCGCTTCTTGAATTAACCGTTTTACTTCGCTTTCGGTTTCGGCAACCGCGACGCAGCCTTCCAAATCCGGCACATACGCGCCGAAACTCGTTTCGCCTTCTTCTATCACAATCATATAACGCATAACTTTTCTCCGAATTATTTTTTCAAGCCCGCTTGTTTCAAAACGCTGTTCAAAGTTCCGCTCGGAACATCGATGCTTTCTTCCCCGCGATTGTTACTGTTCCGCCTTTTTCCCGATGATGAAATTGACGATGACTGCCTTTTGTTCTCACAAGAAACCAACCGTCTTTTTCGATTAGTTTTATCAATTCCTTAACTTTCATCGAAAATTATTCACGAAAACCGCGCCGCCGAATGTTAGAAATAAAATCACACTGACAAAAGCATTGGTCGTAAAAAACGCTGCGTTTACTTGTGATAAATCGTTTGCGCGGACGAGCGTGTGCTGGTAAATCATCAGCGCGCCGACGGCGAAAACACCGACGAGCGCAAGCCAACCTAAATCCGTAACTAAATAAAGTAATATCAAAACGAAAAACGCCTGTGCGTGGAAAACTCTGGCAATCGTCAAAGAATTTTTGATGCCGAAACGCGCCGGAATTGAACGCAAACCGGCTTTTTTGTCGAATTCAAAATCCTGACAAGCGTATAAAACGTCAAAGCCTGCCGTCCACATCATTACGAGAAGCGACAGCAGAATCGGAACTTCCGAATCCAGCGAGCCACGCACGGCAATCCACGCCGCCGTCGGTGAAATCGCCAAACTCCAACCGAGAATAAAATGCGCCAAGCTCGTAAATCTTTTGGCGTAGGAATAACCGAGAACGCTCAGAAGTGCGGCGGGCGACAGCGCGAACGTCAGCCAATTTAATTCATACGAAGCGAGCAGAAATAATGCGACGGACGCGATAAAAAATGCCCAAGCGAAACTTACCGAAAGTTTTCCAGTCGGGAGTTCACGGTTTGCCGTTCTGGGATTTTCCGCATCAATTTTCCTGTCAATAATTCTATTAAAAGTCATCGCCGCCGAACGCGCGCCGAACATTGCCGCTGTTATCCAAACGATTTGCCACAGCGTCGGCAGTCCGTTTGCCGCTAAAACCGCACCCAAAAACGCAAATGGCAGCGCGAACACAGTATGCTCGAACTTTATCATTTCAAGCGTTGTTCTGAGTTTTTTGCCGAAAGTTTTCATTGTCATTTCAAATTTGAAATTAATCGCCCTGATGGAAACTTTACATCTGCCTCAAGCAAAAAGGCAGATAAGATGCTTGTGCTAACGGTAGAAAAGCAATCGTGATGCCAAACGAGAAGTTTAGCAAAATCACTTCTTTTAGTCTTGTTTGCTTGGCAATCTGCAAAATGTTCAAACATTAAATTGCAAAATGCTGTAATATAATTTTTGTTAGCGGCAAACTTTCTCACCAATGAACAAACACAAATTCAAAATCTAAAATTCAACCGGATGCCTTCAGGAAAAACACATGACGCAATAACATTCCTTCTGGCTGCGCCGACTTTCGCGGCGGTTTGGAAATTGACCGAACAGAATGTTTCGATTGCTTCAATTGTAACAATAGCTTTTGTTTTCGGCGGTTTGATGTTCGGTCCCGACCTTGATACTTGTTCGACGCAATACACGCGCTGGAGCATTTTTCGCTTTTTGTGGTATCCGTATCAAGCGTTTTTCGCGCATCGCTCGCGCTGGTCGCATGGATTGCTTTTCGGCACGCTGTTTCGCGTCGTTTATTTTATGGGTGTGCTGACGCTTTTAGGTTTTCTTTCAATTTATATTTATAGGGCAGCTTTTGGTGGAAACGCGGCGAGTTTGACGGAGCTTACGAAAACCTGGACTTTAATCGGCGAATTTGTCCGCGCAAGCATCGGCGAACATACGTTTTTGTCGGTATTTATCGGCTTGTGGCTCGGCGCCGCAAGTCATACTTTTACAGATATTGCCGGCTCGTTCGTTAAAACGGGAAGGAGCGGTGAGTTCATTTAACATAAATTTTCCCACAATAATACATTCTTGACTTGGAAAAATCCTTCACTTAGTCTAGCAATTTAAGAAAACACAGAAACATTTATATAAAAATAATAATAAACCTCTAACCCTTTCAAAAATCTTTATTGCGAAAATAATAAATACAAGAGAAATAATGATAAAAGACGAAATAAAAAAACTTATTACGGATAAAACTGCCTGTATCGGCATCATCGGACTCGGTTACGTCGGTCTGCCGCTGATTGTCGAGTTTGCTTTGAAAGATTTTCCGGCTGTCGGTTTTGAAGTTGACGAGAAAAAGACCGCCGACATCAACGCGGGAAAATCGCACATTGTTGACGTTTCTTCAGAAAACGTTCAAAAGTGTCTGGACGGCGGACGATTTCACGCAACGACCGATTTTGCTGAACTCGAAAATTGCGATGTTGTTGTTATTTGTGTTCCGACGCCGCTCAGAAAAACGAAAGACCCGGATATGTCTTATATTCTGGCGGCGGGCGAGCAGATAAAAAAATACGCTCGGCGCGGACAGCTTGTCATTTTAGAATCAACTACTTATCCGGGAACAACCGACGAAGTTTTACAGCCGATGATTGAAGAAGCAGGCTTAAAACTTGACGAAGATTTTCTGCTCGCCTTTTCGCCTGAAAGAGTTGACCCTGGCAATCCGCAGTTTCAAACGCACAATATCCCGAAAGTTGTCGGCGGCGTAACGAAAGATTCGGGCGAAGCAGCCTCGTTTCTGTATTCACAAATAGTTGACCAGGTTCATTTTGTCAGTTCGGCGCGTGTTGCCGAAGCCTGCAAATTGTGGGAAAACACTTTTCGCGCGATAAATATTGGTATGGCAAACGAAATGGCGAAAGTCTGCAACGCGCTCGGCATAGACACCTGGGAAGTCGTGCGCGCCGCCGCGACGAAACCGTTCGGCTTTATGGCTTTTTATCCGGGACCGGGAATCGGCGGACACTGCATTCCGCTCGACCCGCATTATCTTTCATGGAAAGCACGCCAGCACGGTTTTGATTCACAGTTTATTTCTTTAGCGGAACAGGTTAATTCGGGAATGCCGAAATACGTTGTCAAACTCGTCTCCGACGCTTTGAACACGGAGAAAAAAGCGGTAAACGGTGCGCGTATTTTAATTTTGGGCGTCGCTTATAAAAAAGATATTGACGATATGCGCGAATCGCCTGCGCTGTCAGTGATTGATTTATTGCGGTCGAAAGGCGCGGAAGTCGTTTATCACGACCCGTTTGTGCCGGAAGTTCATTTCGACCACGCTTATACAATCGGCGCGGGCGACCCGCTTTTTAATTCGAATTTAACTGACGATTTAATAAAATCAACTGACTGTGTAATCATCTGTACCGAACACAGCGGTGTTGATTACCCGCGCGTTTTGCAGCTTGCATCGCTCGTCGTTGACACGCGCAACGCTCTGAACGAAGAATTGCGCGACGGCAGTAAAGCAAAAGTCGTCCGGTTATAGAAAGTAGAAGATAGCGAAATAGCCGCGAATTATACAAATAGTGTATAATTCGCGGCTAAATAATTCTAGGACTATTTTTTATTTTTGTACGGTCTCCATCGGATAACCGGCATTTTTCCAAGCTGCCGTTCCGCCAACCAAAGCAAACGCATTTCCCACACCTTTTTCTTTCAAAATCTGCACCGCACGGGCGCTGGTTTGTTCAGCCGGTCAGGAACAGTATGCGATGATTTTTTTGTTTTTGGGAACTTCCGTGTAGCGCGTTTGAAAAGCCTCCGCCGGAATGTTTAGCGCGCCTTTGATGTGTTCGGTTTTGTAAGCGACTTCGGCGCGTGTATCTACAAAAACCACATCTCCGGCATCGAAAGACTTTTTCGCATCTTCGAGCGAAATGCGCGGCGCTTCTTCGGGAACTGCTGCAGTTTCGGCAGTAGCTGGAGAAGTTGTAGCGGCTGCACCTAAATTAGTATTAGTTTTGGCAATTTCCGGCTTGTTTGCTGTTGTTGCCGATTCTTTATTACAGCTTTGTTGTGCAAAACCGAATACTGCAAATAATAAAAACGATAAAATAAAACGCATATAACCTCCAAATTAGAGAACAGCTAAAAATGATAAATGAACAACCTTTCACCTTTAGTTATTCACTTTTCACTAGCTATTGTCAATGGTCGGCTCGCCGCCCGCAATTTTTGTCGGGTAATCTCCGTTCCAACAAGCGACGCACGCCGAGTTATTTTCAAAGCCGATGGCTTCGAGCATTCCTTCGAGCGAGAGATAACCTAAAGAGTCGGCTTCGATATAGCGGCAAACTTCTTCAACTGACATTTGCGCAGCAATTAAATCGGCTTTGCGCGGCGTGTCAACGCCGTAATAACAAGGCGAAGCCGTCGGCGGACAACTTATCCGCATATGTACTTCGGATGCGCCGGCTTCGCGCACCATTTGGACGATTTTTTTTGATGTTGTGCCGCGTACAATCGAATCGTCAACTAAAACGACGCGCTTTCCTTGTATCAAATCTCGAACGGGATTGAGTTTCAAACGCACGCCGAACGAGCGAATTGACTGACTCGGCTCGATAAAAGTGCGCCCGACATAGTGATTGCGAATAATCGCGTGCCGGAAAGTTATTCCCGATTGTGCCGCGTAACCAATTGCCGCCGCCACGCCCGAATCGGGAACGGGTACGACCAAATCAGCTTCGACCGGATGTTCAATCGCTAATTGTTCACCCATTCGGTGACGCGAATCGCTGACCGATTCTTCGGGAACTGCTGCAGTTTCGGCAGTAGCTGGAGAAGTTGTAGCGGCTGCACCTAAATTAGTATTAGTTTTGGCAATTTCCGGCTTGTTTGCTGTTGTTGCCGATTCTTTATTACAGCTTTGTTGTGCAAAACCGAATACTGCAAATAATAAAAACGATAAAATAAAACGCATATAACCTCCAAATTAGAGAACAGCTAAAAATGATAAATGAACAACCTTTCACCTTTAGTTATTCACTTTTCACTAGCTATTGTCAATGGTCGGCTCGCCGCCCGCAATTTTTGTCGGGTAATCTCCGTTCCAACAAGCGACGCACGCCGAGTTATTTTCAAAGCCGATGGCTTCGAGCATTCCTTCGAGCGAGAGATAACCTAAAGAGTCGGCTTCGATATAGCGGCAAACTTCTTCAACTGACATTTGCGCAGCAATTAAATCGGCTTTGCGCGGCGTGTCAACGCCGTAATAACAAGGCGAAGCCGTCGGCGGACAACTTATCCGCATATGTACTTCGGATGCGCCGGCTTCGCGCACCATTTGGACGATTTTTTTTGATGTTGTGCCGCGTACAATCGAATCGTCAACTAAAACGACGCGCTTTCCTTGTATCAAATCTCGAACGGGATTGAGTTTCAAACGCACGCCGAACGAGCGAATTGACTGACTCGGCTCGATAAAAGTGCGCCCGACATAGTGATTGCGAATAATCGCGTGCCGGAAAGTTATTCCCGATTGTGCCGCGTAACCAATTGCCGCCGCCACGCCCGAATCGGGAACGGGTACGACCAAATCAGCTTCGACCGGATGTTCAATCGCTAATTGTTCACCCATTCGGTGACGCGAATCGCTGACCGAACGCCCGAAAATTATTGAATCGGGACGCGAAAAATAAACATGCTCGAAAGCACAGACCGATTTCGGTTTTTCTTCAAACGGAAAAAACGAATGCAAACCGTTATCGTCAATCACCAGCATTTCGCCGGTTTTTATTTCGCGCACGTACTCGGCGTCAATCAAATCAAACGCACAGGTTTCCGAAGCGACGCACCAGGAATCCTTGAGTTTTCCCAAATTCAGCGGACGAAACCCGCGCGGATCGCGCACCGCAACTAACGCTTTGGGCGTCAAAAAAAGCAGCGAAAATGCGCCTTCAGTTTGTTTGAGAACTTTTGGAATCGCTTCGACCGTGTTCTCGGCTTCGCATCTGGCAATCGAATGCAGAATTGTTTCCGTGTCGGAAGTCGAAGAAAAAATCGCGCCCTCGCGTTCAAGCTCGGCTCGTTTCTGCGGCGCGAACGGTAAATTTCCGTTGTGGCAAATCGCAATTTGTCCGTGCTGGCAAGTAACAGAAAACGGTTGAACTTCGCGGATTGTGTTTGCGCCGGCGGTCGAATAGCGCGTGTGTCCGATTGCGCTCGCACCGTCCAATTTTTTCAAAACGTCCTTGGTCAGAACATCCGCAACCAATCCCATCGAGCGAAACTGGTGCAGAGTTTCGCCGTCGCTCGATACAATTCCGCACGCTTCCTGCCCGCGATGCTGAAGCGCGAAAAGTCCGAGCTGCGTGAGCGTCGAGGCTTCGCGGTGTCCGTAAATGCCGAACACGCCGCATTCTTCCTTGAATTTATCAAGTATAAAATTCATCATTTATATTTTCCCACAGATTAAAATTATTAAAAATTGGAATCTGTAAAAAAGCAATAGTATCAAGAAATCACAAAGACCGAAAAGATTAATGTCTTTCTTTGATATGAATTTTTTTAATAGCCAAAAGTCTTGACTTCAATCTTTCGCTGTAACTAAACTTGTAAAGTTAAATTTTTTGGGGAGGTAAAACACTATGAAGCTGAAACTTGGATTTTTAACGGCATTTTTCGTTTTTTCGTTATCGTCATCCGCAATGGGACAAGTTTTTATTCCGATTCCGCCGACTATCAATATGTCGAATGTGATTATGAATAACCAGATAATGAATCAGATTAGAAACAATGCTCTCGGTCAGCGAATTGTCAGTCAGAAAGTAATTCAAAATGCGGAGAAAAACGGTGTTAGCAGAACGAAAAAACCGGCTTTTACAAAAAATTATACTTTTCCAAAGGAACTTTCGTTTAAGCCTTCGGGTTATTCGGTAGTAGCCAAAAAACTGTCCGAAAATCAAAACGGGAAAGCGAATTCGGCAAATCCTCAGGAACTGGAAACTTTTTTCACGAGTTTGTGGACAAACTACTTACAATCGTTTCGGGAAGAACACGAATCGGGAATGCCGGTTTTTGATGTCTCCTCCGCGCTGACATTTTATATTTTTAACAACTATATGGTTATGAATAATCTGTCGAGTTTAGAAGCAGAAAAAACCATCGCCGTTTATAAACAGGTTTCAAATGTTTTATTAAATAATTCCGACATCAAAAAGATGAGTAATGAAGATAAGGAAATTCTGGCGGAAATGCTCGTAACGCTCGGCAACATACCGAATTTAGTTTATTCCAAAACGCAAAACCAACAGGAAGCGGCAAAAGCCGCTTGTGAAAATCTCGAAGGACTTTTTGGAAAAAACACCAATAAATTAAAAATTACGGGAAATGGAATCGAATTAAAATAGCTGATTTTCTCTGTTTCAGGCGTAAATAAGTTGTCAGTTCGTCCATATTAAAAGTCATTCAAATTACTAAAGAAGCGGCGGCGAATTGTCGCGGCGAGAACATAATTTGATTAAAACCGAAAAATCAAGCGGCTGGAAGAATTACGCCGCGACACGTCCCGAATCCAATTCTTCTAAAACCTTCGCGCTCGCAAAAACCTTTCATAATCACTTCGTCGCCGTCTTCTAAAAATCTTCGAGTTTCGCCGTTTGGAAGTTGAATCGGTTCTGTGCCGCGCCAGGTTAATTCTAAAAGACAGCCGCGCGCGTCTTTAGCGTTGCCGGAAACCGTTCCAGTCGCCATTAAATCGCCGGTTTGCAGATTGCAGCCGTTCGAAGCGTGATGCGTCAGCATTTGCCCGATTGTCCAGTATAAATCTTTCATATTTGAACGGCTTAATAAAAACGGTTCGGCGTTTGCGTCGCGCATTTTTTCGGTTTGCAGATACACTTCGAGTGTTATGTCGAAGCCGCCGGTTTTTTCGCTCGCGTCCGACGATAAATAATCAAGCGGCTGCGGATCGCCTTCGGCGCGTTCAAAAGCTGGAACGCGAAACGGCGCGAGCGCCTCCATCGTAACGACGAACGGCGAAATGCTGGTTGCGAAATTTTTAGCGAGAAATGGACCCAAAGGCTGATATTCCCACGCCTGAACATCACGCGCCGACCAATCATTGACGAGACAAAGCCCGAAAATATGGTCTTCGGCGTCTTCGATGGAAACCGGTTCGCCGAGTTCGTTGCCGTTGCCGACAAAGAAACCGACTTCCATTTCATAATCGAGATTTTTTGCTGGAATATACTGCGGAGGCGCGTTTTCATCAGCACGATTTTGTCCTTTCGGGCGCACAATTTCCGTTCCCGAGATGACGATTGAAGAAGCGCGTCCGTGATAGCCGATGGGAACGTATTTGTAATTCGGAAGCAGCGGATTGTCGGGGCGAAACATCGAGCCGACGTTTGTCGCGTGGAATATTGAGCAGTAAAAATCGGTGTAATCTCCGATATGCGCAGGCAGATAAAACTGCACTTCGTCAACGGGAATCAAATTTCTTCGCACGTTTTTCCGCGTTTCTTCGTCCGCTGTTTCGGACAAAATTTCCACCAGACGACGGCGAAAGGCGGCTTGCAAATTCTTATTTTTCTTCATTACCGAATGGTCGAGACAGTAATTATCGGCGCTGACGGCGATGTTAAAAGATTCGTCGTCAAACAGACAGCATTCGTAACAGGCGTAAACGTCAAGAATAAAATCGCCGACGGCAACGCCGACGCGGACGTTTTCATACGTGCAGGCGCGCGTGAAAACGCAAAACGGCAAATTTTGAATCGGAAAATCCGTGTCCGCCGCGTTGGCTGATTCAATCCAGCTTTTCAGATTCGGGTCGTGTGTTTCGTTTATCATAATAGTTGGTTGTAGATTGATAATCGGAAGTTTAAGATAAAATTTTCCTGTCAATTAGCGTTTGCTTCAGAGAATTCCAATTTCTCGTAAATCAGCAATCGGTTCTTGAAACGAACATGAACCAAACGAAATTATGTTTCTCTCGCGTAGGTTTTTCAATTGCGCGACGCTTAAAGTATATTTGCGCCGCCACGAAAAGCCGTTTTCGTCAAACGTAAAATTTTGAATTGATTTGTCTTCGAGAAGCTCGTTTATCAATTTTAACTCACAGCCTTTTTGCAAAAATCCGACGGCGAGAAAAACATTTAAAAAGCCGTGCATTGTTCCTAAAGGCGCGTCTTTTTCATACGTCAAAGGTTTCGTGCAGCGAAGCGGATGATGAAGTCCGGCAGTCGCTTTAAACGGCACATTTGCCGCCAGACAGGTTTGGATAAAGCGCGCGATTTGTTCAGCGTTCGGAAAAGTGTCGGCGGTTACGCCGCCGGTACGAATCTTGGCTCGTCGTCTGCTGCTCGCCAGCGTCGAAACCAAATCGCTTAGATTTTCGTCATTCGGAATTTCAAAATAAGTTTCCAGCGGCGACGGAATTGACGCGGCAATTTCTTTTATCAATTCGCCCGTATTCGCTTTAACTTCGAGCGCGTCGCAAACTGCATTAGGCGCATAAGACGTATTAAAATCTTTTATTCCACGAACCGTTTCGTAAATGTCTTTACTCGCCAAAACGCTCAATTTCCAAACTTTTCCGTCTTGTTTGAAAAAAACTTTTGCTTCGTCGGCGAATTCTTCGAGTCGTGCAACCGGCACAACAAAACGTCCGAGCATCCAACTGTAACTGCTGTTTTTATAGCGGGCGTAATTAGCAACCGCTTCATTCATCGGAAGCTGAGAAGGCGGAAAAAGTCCCGCATAATCAACGATTTCCGCAAGTAGTGCGCGAACCGACTGTTTGATTGGAGTGTTTGCCATTCGAACTTTTTATTTTACGCGAAGACGGAGAATCTGCAAGATTGAAACGCGGCGATTTTACCGGGACGAAATTTTTGTATCTCTAAAATTTTTAAACAAAACAAAGATTGAGAAAACGTAAATTGTTCGCAAATACAAACGCAGATTGAAAAACTTTCCGGTCAAATTGACCTTTGCGACAAATTTTATGTATAATTAACGTTTTTCGATTGGTGAGGATTTTCACCGAAAGCGAAGGAGACAATTACAAAAATGAGTTATGCAATTATCAAAACAGGCGGAAAGCAGTTTGCGGTCGAATCCGGTCAAACTTTGCGCGTGCCGACACTGGAAAAAAACGAAGGCGACACAATCGAAATCGCAACTTTAATGAGTGGTGAAGGAGCAGATTTGAAAGTCGGCGGCGGAACACTTAACGCAACTGTCATCGGACACGGACGCGGCGACAAAATCATCGTCTTTAAAAAGAAACGGCGCAAACAGTATAAACGCAAACAAGGTCATCGCCAGAATTACACGGAAATTAGAATTGATTAAGGAGACAAAGGTTTTAGGTTTTAGGTTTTAGGTTTTAGATTTGTCTGACACCTTATCCCTAATAACCCGACACCTAATTGAAATATGGCTCATAAAAAAGGTGTAGGTTCATCACGCAACGGGCGCGACTCAAACGCGCAGCGGTTAGGTTTGAAGAAATTTGGCGGCGAAAAAGTGCGCGGCGGCAATATTTTGGCGCGTCAGCGCGGCACAAAATGGAAACCGGGCAAAAACGTCGGACGCGGCAAAGATGATACGCTGTTTTCGCTGATTGACGGTTTCGTCAAATTTGAGAACAAAGGCACAAAAGGCAAATTCATTAGTGTTTACGCTGAAGGCGCGGCGGAATTGCCGCAAACGCAAACGGCGGAACTCGCCGCTTAGAAGTTTCGATTTTCAATTTGCGAGTTGCGATTCGTTCGATTCGCAAAAGATTTAAAGATAAAAAGCGCGACTCGCTAATAAAGTTTGGCGAGCGCGTTTTTTATTTTGTTAAATTTTTTATAATTTTGGTTTCGATTTGAACATCGCAAATCTTAAATCTAAAATAACCGATGTTTATTGACCGTGTAAAAATTCAAGTTAAAGCCGGCAACGGCGGTGACGGCGTGACTGCTTTTCGGCGCGAGAAATTTGTGCCGCGCGGCGGACCGTCGGGCGGCGATGGCGGTAAAGGCGGCGATGTTTGGATGGAAGCTGACGAAGGCTTAAATACTCTGCTTCATCTTCGCTATAATCCTGAACATCGAGCCGAGCGCGGCAGACACGGCGAAGGCTCAAACCGGCACGGCAAAGACGGCGCGGACGTGCTGATAAAAATTCCGGTCGGCACACAGATTTTTGACGTTGAATCAGAAGACTTGCTTTTCGATTTTACCGAATCGGGACAAAAGTTTCTCGCGGCAAAAGGCGGCAAAGGCGGTTGGGGAAATCAGCATTTTGCGACGCCGACAAAACGCGCGCCGCGTTACCATTACACGGGCAGACCGGGAGGCGAACGCGAGCTGCAATTAGAATTAAAACTCATTGCCGATGTTGGACTTGTCGGTTTTCCAAACGCCGGGAAATCGACTTTAATCAGCGTTATTTCCGCAGCGAAACCGAAGATTGCCGATTATCCGTTTACGACTTTGGAGCCGAATTTGGGCGTGGTTGATTTGGGCGATTACAAAACTTTTGTCGTCGCAGACATTCCCGGACTTATTGAAGGCGCCTCAGAAGGCGCAGGTTTAGGTGACCGATTTTTGCGCCATGTCGAGCGCACGAAATTGATTTTGCACCTGGTTGACGTTTCCTCTTTATCAAACAGAAATCCGGTTTCGGATTATGAAATTATTAATCACGAATTAGCAAATTATAATCTGGATTTGGCGAATCGACCACAGATTGTCGTAGCAACTAAACTTGATGCCCTGGACGAGCCAGAACGCCTTGAAAACTTACGCGCACAAGTGATAAGCGATGGCAAACCCTTCCTTGAAATTTCCGCCGTTGCCAACCAGGGAACGCGCGAGCTTGTAAATTTTGTAGCGCAAAAGTTGTACGAAATTGCTGAGGAGAAAAAGACAGAGCAAATTGATATCAGCTACGAAGAGCAGTGAAATAATTTTTGGAGAAGCCTTAACGCATCTAAATAGTTTCGACGACAATTTTGTTATTTACGTAGAAAGAAATCTAAATTGGTTCATATCTTAAACTTCCGAGAAATGAAAAAAATCGCGTTTTATGGCGGTTCATTTGACCCGCCGCACAACGGGCATCTTCAGGTTGCGCAGCGCTTGACGGAAGTTTTTGAGCTGGACGAATTCAGGTTTGTTCCAGCTTTTCAAGCGCCGCACAAGCGCAGCAAAAATATAACTTCACCATTTTGCCGCTACGCGATGCTTGCTCTGGCAACAAACACCGAAGCGAAAATAAAAATTTCAACCGTCGAACTAAACGCGCCCGAAAAGCCTTATACGTTTGAAACTCTTGGAAAGTTAAAAAATCAATTGCCGCGCGCTCAGATTTTCTTCGTAATGGGCGCTGATTCGTGGGACGAAATTACGACCTGGCGCGAATGGGAAACGGTTTTGACCGTTGTTAATATTATCGTCGTAACTCGTCCCGGTTACGCAGTCGAATTTTCGCGCGTAAGTGAAGAAATCCGCCAAAGAATCATTGATTTACGAAACAGAGTTTCAGTTTTTGAATTTCAGGTTTCAAATTCGAAATCGAAAACCGAAAAACTAAATTTTGAAACAAAAATTTATATAAGCGATGCTGTAAATATTGATGTTTCCGCAACTGAAATTCGCCGGAAAATTCGCGCCCGCGAAGACGACTGGCACAAGTTTGTGCCGCGCGCGGTTGCAAAATACATCGAAAAATACGAGATTTACAATTAACATTTACCATTTAACAAAATCCGTTACTGATAAATGTTAATTGTTAAATGTTAAATGAAATTATGGAAGAAGCACAGGAAAAATCTTTACAGAGAGAGAATTTAAAGTCGCTCGAACTGGTTGAAACAAAAACGCCTTACACCGATTTGGACGAGTCGGTGAAACTTGCTATTCTTTGCGCCAGCGAGAAGAAAGCCTTTGGTATAACCGCGATTGATTTGCGAGAGATAGCTAGTTTTACGGAGTTTTTTATAATCTGCAGCGGGGCAAACGTGCGGCAAGCGCAGGCGATTTCCGACGAAATCAACGAACGGTTGAAAAAAGAATCGGATTCGCGCTCGATTCGGATTGAAGGTTATCGCACGGGCGAATGGATTCTTCTCGATTACGGCGATTTTATCGTGCATATTTTCGAGAAGGACGCGCGCGAGTTTTACGATTTGGAGAGGTTGTGGCGCGACGCGAAAAAAGTTGAACTGCCGGAAAATATTTAACCGATAAGATTTTTGAAGTTAAAGAAAAACACGATTTCTCAAAAAAAGGACGACCGTTTATTGATGCATTTTCGTTTTGTTTGGGTCGGCAAAACAAAAGATAAGAATTGGCGCGCTTTGCAGGAAGAATATCTGGCGCGCCTTTCACATTTCATAAAATGTGAAATAACAGAAGTTAAGGACAGTTTACCGCACGAAAGCATTGAAATTGAAGGCAAACGAATTCTGGAAAACCTGAATCAAAGCAACTTCGTGTGTTTGCTGGACGTTGCGGGGCGCTCGGTTTCTTCTCACGAATTAGCCAAAGAAGTAGAAAAGTGGCAAAATCGTGGGTTTAAGGAAATCACTTTTGTCATCGGCGGCGCGCGAGGGATTTCCGGCGAAGTTGTCGAACGAGCCGATTTTAGTTTATCTTTATCGAGTTTTACTTTTACGCACGAAATGGCGCGCGTCGTTCTGTTCGAACAGCTTTATCGTTCATATACTATAATTAAGGGGTTTCCATATCAAAAATGAGTGAATTGAAAACTAAACAAATCAAAGAAAGACTGCTCGCCGAGCGCGACATTCTGGTTACAAAATTGAAAGGCAACGACCTTTCGGTTGACGATTCCGAAACGCCTGACCCGGTGGATTTGGCGGTTAGAAATTATTCAAAAAATGTGATGCTGGCGGTTTCGGAAAACGAAAGCCGACAGCTTATTTTGATAAACGAGGCGCTCGAACGAATTGGCGACAAAGAATTCGGCAACTGCCAAAATTGCGAAAAAGCGATAAATCCAAAACGTCTCGCCGCCGTTCCCTGGGCGCGCTATTGCCTGAATTGTCAGGAACTTCTCGAACAGGGCTTGCTCGACGAAGATTAGAAAGTGAAAAAACTAAAAATTAAAAGTAAAAATTTGAAATCTTTTAATTTATTACAAAACTTGTCGTAAAATTATTGAAAACTTTTTATTGTTTGTTTTTAGTTTTTTTACTTTGTATGCTGTCCGGAATTTACAACTCACTGTTAACGGTCGCCTATCCTCAAGCCTGTCAAATCTGCGAAAATAGCGTTGAAAATTCGTCTGACGGAATTGCCTGCAGTTACTGTTGGGAAAAGACGCAGGTTTTTTCCGGTGCGGAAACCTTATGCGGCAAATGCGGACGGTTTCTGCAGGCAAAACCGTTTGATTTTCAAACCTTTTGCCATCGCTGCGACGAACATTTTTACGATGCGGCACGAGCCGTAGGAATTTACGAAAATGCGCTTGCTGCCTTAGTCATCAATCTTAAACACGAGTCTTTTGTTGCAAAGCGTCTGCAAAAACTTTTTTTGGCGCGTTTTCAAACTTCCGACTTTCAAGATTCGAGTTTAATAATTCCCGTTCCGCTCTCAAAAAAACGCCTTCTCGAACGCGGATTCAATCAAGCCGCCGTCTTAGGCAAAATTTTGTCGAACACGACAAGCCTACCGCTCGACGAACAAAGTCTTACCCGCACTGTTCACACTCGTTTGCACCGTGCTGCGATGGATACAAAGGCGCGCGAAAAAAGTGTCGAAAACGCTTTCGAGGTAACGCGCCCAAATTTGATTGCAGGCGAAAATATCCTGCTAGTTGACGATGTTTTCACTTCCGGCGCAACAGCTTCCAACTGCGCGAAAGCGTTAAAAGAAAAAGGCGCGGCAAAGGTTTATGTTTTAACCGTCGCTCGCGCCGTTTGAGGAACGATGAATGTATCTTTAATTCATCGTTTTTTATGGTGCGTCATAAGCCGGAATTGGTAAATCACCGCTTGCGCCGAACTGTGCCGACTGAAATCCGTTGTTTGAACTTTGCAAAACATACCAATTTCCACTCGACGGATGAAAAACCGCAATGTCGTCGCGCCCGTCGCTGTCATAGTCACCCACAACCGGCAAATCGCCGGTTACGCCGAATTGAACTGCCTGAAATCCATTATTTGAGCTTCGCAGGATATACCAATAACCGGTTTGACCGCGATAGACAGCCTGGTCGCTGCGTCCGTCGCCGTCGAAATCGCCTTGCGCGGGCGTGTCGCCGTTTGCGCCGAATTGAATGGCGGCAAAGCTGCCGTTGGTGCTGTTGAAACGATACCAGACGCCATTGTCAGGTCGCCAGACAGCAATATCGTATTTACCATCGCCGTCAAAATCACCCGCCGTCGGTACGTCGCCGCTCAAACCGAATTGGACGGCGGAAAAGGCATTACTGCTGCTGCTGTTTAATCGATACCAGACGCCGTTCGTCGGTCGGAAAACCACAAAATCGGCTTTGGCATCGCCGTCAAAATCTCCGGCAACGGGAACGTCGCCGCTTGCCCCGAATTGAACCGAGCCGAACGTATTGTTGCTGCTATTGAGCACATACCAGAAACCGTTTGACGGGCGGAAAACGGAAATGTCAGTAATGTTATCGCCGTCGAAATCTTCAGGCGTCGGTATGTCTCCGTTCGAGCCGAATTGCTCTGCGCGAAACGAATTGTCAGAGCTATTGAGTATATACCAAAAAGAGCGGTCGGTAACCGGGCGAAACACAGAAAAGTCGGTTTTGAAATCGCCGTCGAAATCGGCATTCGCTTTGGCGCGCACGATTTTATCGACCGTTCCGCCAAGACCGACGACATAAAGTTCGCCGTCTTCGTCTTCACCGAATGACGGAATGTTGCGCGTCGTATCCTGAAGCAGAATTTGTTGGTTATTCTGCCACATCCAGATTTCGCCCGTACAATAATCGGCGTAAGTATATGCTCCGTTCGGCAGCGCTCCCTGTGTTCCTCGATAAACATAACCGCCCGTTATCGAACATCGCCCCGCCGTGTGTCTGTATTCGAGAATCGGCGCAACAAAGTTGTTCGGATTGCACAGTGCCGGGTCAAGATTCGTACATTGCGTCCCTTCATAAACGCGCCAGCCGTAGTTTCCGCCTTTTGTAATAATATCTACTTCTTCAATTGCACCTTGTCCGACATCGCCTGCCCAAAGCTGTCTTGTCGCTCTGTCGAACGACCACCGAAACGGATTTCTCATACCAACGGCATAGATTTCATCCGAACCATTAACACCGACGAATGGATTGTCCGACGGGATTGCATACGTCGGATTCGCGTCATTACCCGAAACGTCCGGCGTGATACGCAGAAATTTTCCTAACAACTCGTTGATATTCTGTGCATAATTGGTCGGGTCATTACCGCCGCCGCCGTCGCCCATTCCGATATACAGATTATACACTCCATTATCTTGACGAAATTCAATCATTCCGCCGTTGTGATTAGCGAACGGCTGCGGAACGATGAGAACGATTTTTTCACTATTCGGGTCGCCGACTGTGTTGTTTGTGGCTTTGTAACGCGCAATAACGGTCGCACCGTCGCCACGGCGCGTGTAGTTGACAAAGAAATAACTGTTTGCGGCAAATTGCGGGTGAAAGGTGAGTCCAAGCAAGCCCTGTTCGCCGCCGGCAACAATTTTCGAACTGATATTCAAGAAATCAGTCGGCACATTCGAGCCGGGTAAAACGACTTTGATAATGCCGCCACGCTCGACGATAAAGATGCGTTTTGAACCGTCTCGCGCATTAGTCAGCAAAAGCGGCGAACTCAAACCCGACAAATACGGCTGCAATCTAATCGTGAGAGGTGACGGAGTTGTTGCTAAAATCGCTAAACTGGAAAACAAAACAAGTATTCCCAAAATTGTAAAAAACCTTAACCTGCGCATTTGTAAATTTCCCTCGTAAATCATTCGCTTTAACGAATCTTTATACTTAAATTAAATTCTTTGAATTCTTAGACGCATCTTCGCTCAGTATAGTTTACTAGTTTTAGCTTTCCGCCATCAATAGAAAAATGGCAACGATAAAAACGCGCGCAAGAGAGCTTTGAGTTTTTGTTTTTGCCTTACAACTGATTCGACCGGACTTGCAATTAAGTTATATTTTATCAATCGGGTTGGTAGCTTGCCGGAATTGGGGCGTTAAAACTAAACTACCAGTTTCAAAAACGACCCTTTTTGAGACAAATAAAGGGCAAACGAAGGAAATATGCAACTTAAATTTTGGCTGACAGCATTGTTGTTCGGATTAACGGTTAGTGCTTTCGGTCAGACCACGTCCAAAGTCGAGGTGAAGAGCCTCAAAACTTACTTCGATGGCAATTACGCAGGTCAAAAACAGTTTTTTTTGCCTGCTGAAATTGGTATATTCCTACCGAAAGTCCTTTTGATAAAAAGGAAAAAGCCAGCTCTCCAGCTCAAAGCAGAAAATTTGTCGTCTTTTATAAAAGCGACGAGATTCCTTTATGCTTCGGAGTATTCGACTAACCAGATTTCCGATAGGTTGTGGTTCCCGAGCATCGAATACAGAGGCAAAATATACGCCTTCGCAGGAGAACATTTCGATGTCGAAGCGGACGCGAAAATATTCAATTCATTTTTGATGGAAAGCGGGTTGAAGGTCGAGAACGAGCGCGAAGCGTCTGAGCTGGCAACGCTTTATCTGACAATCACGCGCGGCTACCTCGAAAATGGTGGGAGGCTAATACTTCAATCGGTCGAAGACGTCCCTCTTTCATACCGCAAAGATAAAGAGGGCGAAACTAACAGATTAGGAAAAATAGTGGTTGCATTAAAAACCGCGTCCCTTAGTGACAGCTTCGACGTTGAGCTGTTTACTTGGGAAATGGCTCTAGGCAAAGTAAATAAGTGGATTTTCAAAATAAAAACGAACGGACAAATAGAAGTTCATACTCAAACGATTGGTAAACTTTAATTCTTTGCGATAACTTGTCTCAAAAACGCCCGTTTTAGACACTCCGAAGATGATGTGATTTTTCAGTGACCCAAAACCCAATTTAGGGGGTGGCTTTTGAAACTTTGATTGTGGGATGAGTTTTGGAACTCATTTTATTTAGTTATTTGCAAGATTCCCTATCAATCTTAATTAGTCCCAAAAACGGACGTTTTTGAGGCATTGCTGACTAGATGAAACCTTTTGGTTCATCTTGATTTCTCAATACATTTATTCTTAATATTAGTATAGGATGGCTCATAGCTAATAGTATTCACTAATTCCTTCCCATCCTGCCCGTTAAGCGTGGTAAAATAAATTCCTTTTTCCGCATAACTGTAAACATCGATTTCGGCATCTCTGGGAGCTTTATGAAACTTGTCCAAGTTCCACCCGAGACCTTCAATGGGTATAGGCTCAGTTAAAGTAATTTGGAAATTACCTACTGTGTCGGATGAAGGATTACATGTGTAAAGCACCTGTTTTGGTTCGACTTCATAAAAAACAAAGATTTCTCCAGAGTTAGTATCATACCTACAAGTAAGAATGCAGTTCTTATATGGCTTACCAAAGTAGTTTTCAACCTCAGCTTTTTTTGTTACTAGCGGGACAATTTTTTCCCACTCAAACTCCGTCCTTTTTGCTTCTTTGGTTTGGGCAAAACCTGACAAAGCAAATAATGAGAAACAGAACAAAGCAAGTAATTGTTTAATCTTCATTTGGTTACCTTATTTTATCGTCAATAGTCTCAAAAAGGGTCATTTTACAGACAATTATAAATTAAATCTAATTTATGACAAGCGTTCAAATCTGACATATTACTTAGGGCATCCGGCGGTGCTGAATTTACCGTTTCTCGATGCTGCGTAGCCCTGTAACCGTCTTTTATTGCAAGAGATTAGCTCAACCTACCTCTATCGCCCGAGCATCCGGTCTTCATTTTCCTTTTTCGCTTCAAATCAGTAATAAGCGGTTAAACTAACTCCGCAACCTAATCGAAGTTTGGTTTGTCCGTTACGATTGACTGTAAATGTTCTTTTCGTTTTACACGCGTCATTAACTTCTATATTGAAATTAACTGTCGTCTTCGTTCTTCCTGTTTTGAACGCTTTTGCAAACAACATATAGCTTGAACCAACATAATCCTTACATTCTTCAGGAATACCGCACTCGTCAACGTTGCCGCCTACAAGTTCTAATTTTCCCTTTGAATTATTATGAATTGAAATTTTCAATTTGTTTTTATATTTTCGATTCGGAATTAAAAATTCGACGGTGATTGTTTTCGCGCGTTCTAATTTTTTCTGAGCAAAAATGTGAGTTGCGTTGAAACCTAAAAATAAAACTGCAAGCAAAATTGGAAGTTTTCTCATAAATTTATTTGTGAAGTACCTGAACTCACAAAAACAGATGCCTTCAAGCTTTTGACTGTTGCTTTTGTCGAATAAACTGAATAATTTTATAAAGTTATAAATGTGTAACCTTAAATCTATTGTTTATGGGACTGATTTGCGGTATTTTGCCTGTATTTGAGTTATTATGCCGCAGTTTAGCGGTATAATAACTTGTTAGACGCTTTCATAATCTCAAAATTTCTAAGATTAAGGATGTAATAAAATGTTTCTCCTTCGCTATTCTATTGCAATTTGCATTTGTATCTTTTTAGGCTGCATCATCGCTCCGCCTATTTGTTCACAGCAATTACCACCGAACAACTCAAATGAGACAGAACGTGGTATCAAGCTATATCAGCAGGGTAATAACAGTGAAGCCATAAAAGTTTTACGTGCTGTAGTGCGTACAAATAAAGATGATGCGGACGCATGGTATTATCTTGGACTTGTAAATAATCGTGTCGGTTTTGCGGAAGCCGCGCGACAGTCGTTCATTATGACAATACGCTTCCGTCCGAACTTTGCTCCCGCATATACTGGTTTGGCTTACGCAGCTTTATCTACGAATAAGTTGAAGGAGGCAGATTTTGCTGTAAAGAAGGCTCTTGTACTAGGCGCAAATAACTCTTTAACACACTATGTTCTTGGAATGTTGAATCTAAGGAAGTATGAACATTCTCAAGCACTCAAAGAAGCAGAGGCAGCAATTGCTACTAAAGATGACTTCGCTCTTGGGTATTACCTGAAATCTCGTGCACTTATCCTTGCCAGTAAATTCAAGAAGGCTGCTGAAAATTTAGAAAAGTTCCTGCAATTGAATCCTGATGATGCAAACAGAGATATATGGCTCAGGGAGTTGAAAATTCTGCATCAATATAGCGATGCAGAACAAAGTCATTTGCCATCAGATTACAGCAATATCTATTTACCGGCTGAAGTGACGAGGAGAGCGCAGATTGATAGTAAATCCATGAAGAAAGTACTACCTGAAGAAAACTACACTGATCCAGTGGTTGCGCTGCTTCTAATTATTGCTTCGGATGGTACGATAAAGGATGTTCTGGTGCTTCAGCCATTCAACCGCGAAGCGACACAGCAAGCAATCAAAATAGTTCGTAAGCATAAATTTATACCTGCTATAAAAGATGGAAGGGGCGTTTCACAGTTTATACAAATAGAACTAAGATTTAGATAAAGCAAAGAGCAGGTAGTTGCAGCAATGGATGACATGGCTCGAATGCTTGAGGAGTGCAGAGGCAGATACCGGACGACCCGGAACATGGGAAGGCGTTCGTGAAGCGTGTTTTGCGGTCGGGTATAACTTCATATTTCGGGCAGAATCTTGGATAACCTAACAGCGCATCGAACAAGTAAACGGACGTGAGGGCGAAACAGCTCTCCCTACTCTCTGGCTAGCCCTTCCAGTCCTCCTAGTCTTCTTCACAGCGGTCTTTATCACAGATGCTTGTCTGCCCTGCCATTATAACCTTGCATCCACCTTTTTAGATATACATTCTATCTACCCTAAATTACTGAAAACAAGGAAATTGATGAAAAATTAAACACTGGTTACTATTCGGAATCTCCAAAACAGGCTAGTGGATTCACAAACTTAACCCGTTTTACATTTATGCCATACCCTATGTGAATTTACTGGTTAAACTGGCTCATCCAGCCCCCTGCTTTACCCATCGGTTTGTAAATTTTCTACCCCTCTCAACCTGCCTAACCTGACCTCTCTTGAAGACAACAAGCATAGTTATTGACTATTAATTACCGCAAAGAAGAAAAGTAAAATGTTGCCCCATGTTTATACTGTTAGAGAAAATAAGGATATTTCCTCTTTATCTTCTCTTATACAACTTGATAAAATGATAAAGTTCACTCTGCTAGCGCATTCTCTCTCTCTGGATTTAGTGGAACAGAATAATGACCATATTCTTCTGATTTTATTAAATCTCCAGCCGCAACAGCCGAATCTAACTTCCTACCGACCGTAGCTACACCCACCTGTCCTGTCAGACCTTTTACTATTTCGCCTCTTTTTACCCCTTTCCCTGTCGTAATAACGGCTTCTCTGACGAAATTAACTACCGCGTCATATTTAACGTCAACCTTAGTTTTCTTTTTGTCAGAGAGACTGGCGATAACTCTAAACCATCGCGTATTCTCGTTTAGTTCCATCTCAACCGGACTAAACTTTTGACCTTTAACTTTCGAGCAGGATAAAGCTACATTACCTTTTAGCTCTTTTGGTTGTTTAAGGTTGAAAACAACTCTGGACAATGCGCCGAAAGCCGACGCTCCGCGTCCCTTATAAGCATCTTCAGCTTGGAAAGAACCTTCAATAAACTTTCCTGTGTGGTGGAGCAATAAAACTACTGCATTGGCTTTTCTACCCAAGTTTTTTAGAGGTTGCATAACTTCTTTTTTAACTTTGGCGTTGTCGTTTTCATCTTCCATTATTGTTAAGGCTGATAATGTATCAACGATAATCAAATCAGGATTGAACTCTTTAGCTTTGTTAAGAACTACGTTCAAATGATCGGGATTCACCAAATCCAATGGTTCGTCACTTATTTCCTCGTCGCAGATAAAACACAGATTATCCTTGATCAATTCTTGCTCTTCTGGTGAGCAACTTTCGAGCATCCTTCTAATATCAGATTGTAGCTCTGCTTTGGTTGCCTCGCCGTCAACATACATCACTCTTCTAGCTTCATAATTTTCATTAAACAATGGAGAAAAATCTTTATTTCCTCCGGCAGCCAGAGACAGATTCAAAGCTAGGGTAGTTTTTCCGATATTAGTTGAAGCAATCATTAAACCAACATTGCCTCGACCTAAGCCAAACATTACTCTCTCTGGATTTGGAATATCCATTTCTAGGAAGTCTCTACAAGAAATACCAAAAGTATTCATAGTTTCTTGAGTTGTTGGTTCTTCTCTAAGACCCATATTTTCTGGAGCGAAATCATCAATATCATTTTCTATTTCTTGCTCATCAATTTCTATCGAGCCTTTGGTTTGTTCACTGGCTGTTACTTCAACATTCTCAGTTTTCTCATTCAAAAATTTAGCTTGAAATTCTTCTGCTTTAACGTAGGTAAAGAGGTTTTCAGCAGATATTTCTTCAGAATGAAACTTGAATAAAATATCATCCATACCTTTGCCCAAGTTCCTATCCCAAGTTAAAACAAATACAGATAGATATTTTTGTCTTAACGCTTCTAACAATTTTGATAACGCATCCCTAACCTCATCCTTTATTCCCCAATCCATATCAAAGGCTACAACAACTCTCTCCACACTAGGAAAAGTATTGTCTAAAGAAGCAACAAAGCTATCAGCTTTTAAGACAGTGACTCCACCCATTGCCATAACGCCTACGTTATATAACTGACCAATAATGTCAGCCTTTAACGCGCCTTCAGTCACAAAGATTTCGTTATTCTCTCTTACTTTTTCAGGATTGACGTAGTGCAATGGGGTGCCGGAGGAAGTTCCTCTTTCTTTATTGCTGGAAGATAACCAAAGATATTTTTGTTCACCGTCCTTATCCTGACGTATTTGTAAGCCAACAATACGACCTTGCTCATCTCTGTATGGAACGTAAAACCCAGGATAAGTTAAATGTAATGCCCATTTTCCGTTTTCAAAGTAAAAGCCTGGAATGCCTTCTAAATCGTAAGACTCGGCTAGTTTTCCGGCAACCTCAAACCTGTCTTCATAGGCTGGAACTGAGGCATAGAGATTTTGGGCTATCTTTGTATCGAACAGACCTCTTTCATTTAGTAGATTATCAGCGTGCTGTTTACTAAGCGTGAGACTATCTAGAAAAGTCGTATAAACTTCATTGAGCCTGTCAGCATCAGCTTTAGGAGTGTCAGGAATAGCCTTCTGAGCTACTTTAGAGACATTTTTAGCTTGTCCGTTTGAATTATCGAGGATATGTATGTAGCCCTTCCCATCTTTTGTATGTTTATCGCTGGCTACGTTTTTACAAATAGCTAATGTCCCGTCTTCTCTTTCTCTACAATGATAACGGCTTTTCTCGCCGCATATTTGGCAGATAATCATTCCTTTCTTAAATGGCTTATCGCCGCCGCTGTTATTCCCGAAATCCAATTTTATATCATTCATTTTATGCTCTCCTGTCTGGTCTTGCCTTGTCGTGATTAGTAAATGCTTTTAAGATTCTTTACGTGTTGCTCTTTATTGTTTCTGTTATCCAATCCAATAGAATCTCCAATTGTAAAAATAATCCTTTACATTCCTTTCTAAACAGTTTATAATAGAAAAGAGGTTGGTGTGTTTATCATAGCCCCCTTTCTTTGCGTTCTAAGGCATCTCTGACCGTCTTTTATGTGAAAAAGGTAGGTCAACTAGGCTTTGAGATTAAACGTGCTTAAATCGCATTTATAGCCGTAATCTGTGTTATTACTCTCCGCCTTAGCTCCCTTTTGCTCTCAGAGACACAGTTCTCCCTTGTCTGTAAGGGAAGGCGCAGTTTTAGCCACGCCTTCCCTTACAGACTGTTATGTAACTTATTCAGCTACTGCTAGTTCCTGATTGGCTGAAAACCACACTGGTTTCCTTCCATTTTTTCTAACCTTAGCTCTGCACTCATTACTGGATAAAAACTCATCCAGATGTGCCTTGCTAAAAATTACTCTCCGACCAACTCTGAAACACGAGATGCTTCTATCTTTTAACGCTCTGTCTATCGTTACAACACTAATTCCTAAATAATCTGCTGCCTCGCGTCTGCTATATCTTTGCTCTACATACACCGAACCGCTTCTGCTTACTAATTCTGTATTACTACCTATTTCCATCAGCAAATTCTCCTTTACTCTTCTCTAATTTTTCACTTGCTTTAGCGGCTCGACTTTGATACACTTATAATCAGTCGAGGCACACAAAAGCCTCCGTCAACGAGGTTCAAAATCTCATTGATAAAAAATCAAAAGGCTAGTTTCTTTGCTTACCACGGCTCTGGAAACTAGCCTTTTCTTTACTGTCTTTATACTACCACATTGAACTGGTTTTGTCAAGCCTAGTAGATTTCAAAGGATTTAGCTAAGTTATTTATTTGCAACAGTTAGTTGTATCATTTTGAATCTAAACGACTTACAATTGAACCCTAAAAAGCCTATTATAAATGGTCTGCAACAACCTTGGTTTTACCTATTATTTAGAGCTTCTTAATTTGATAATTCGCTTGCTATTGAAACTTCGTTCATAGCTTCTGTGTTAAAGGCAGACAATCTATCAGCGATTCTCTGAACAGCACTAGTATCTGGATTAACGTAACGTGCAAAAGTTGTCATTTGGGTGTGTCCTGATATTTTCATTATCTCCATTGGCGCAAGACCAGCTTGCACCATTCTCGAAATTGCTGAATGCCTTAAATCGTGGAATCTCAAGTCTTCAATGGTTGCATCTCTACAAGCTGACGCAAACGAAGTTTTCACTGTATCTGTTATGCCAAAGACAAGTGTATTCAAATCTTTTGGCGAGTTCTCCCAAAGCTGGGAAAGTTCCACAAAAACTCGCTCTGTCATTCCTATATTCCGTGCCCGTGCAGTTTTAGAGTTCATAGCAGTTACCGTAATAGTCCTAATTAAGAAATCCACATCCTTCCACTGGAGTTTCAGTATCTCTCCTCTTCTAATAGCACAATCTAAAGCTGTAATTATTATTGGCTTCAAGTGTGAGCGTCTGCCTTTACATTCTGACAATAGCCTTACTTCTTCTTCGTATGATAAAACTCTTTCGCGCCTGGTTTCATCTGCCTTTGATATTAGTGGCGTTCCCATTTCAAAGGGAGAATGAACCATCCATCCTGCTCTAGCAGCAAAGCGTAAGACAGCTCTTAATAATTCCAGTGTTCTATTAGTATCAGCGATGCTCCTTTCGCCACGTGCAGTAGGGGTTTTTAATCGAAATGCTTTGAACTCTTCAATGTCATTGTGAGTAATGTTGCGTATCAATTTCGCTCCAAAATGAGCCTTCAATACTTCTAAATAATGTAAAGAACCTGCCAGTGAACGAACTCCTCCTACTTTGCGCTTAGCCTTACCTTCACCGTGATACACAGCATCAAACAACTTCTTCTCACAATAAATAGCTGCAAGCTCTCTAAAGATAAGTTTGTTACCTTCAATTGATAGCTCTCCACGTTGCTTAAAATTATCAGAAAGTTCCTCTCTTAATCTTCTAGCCTGAGATTTACTTTCAGCTTTAGCAGTATATTCCTTTCGTTTACCACTCCCATCAGTGCGAATAATTCTTGCATACCATTCAAGTTTGCCTGTTACTTTATTTTTCTTTTGAATAATACCCCAATCACGGGAGCTTTTTTTAATCATTTCTTTAGACATTTACTCACACTACTCCTACTTTTACTCACACTTTCATTTGATTGTTAGAGATTGTTAAGGAGAAGTCAAGGCGACACAATATAAAAACAATCCTATATTTATTGAAGTAAACAGCAAAAGTGAAAGTTGCAGATATTTCCAGAAGATAGATAGTTTTCGGCTGTTAACCGAAGGGTTGTAAGTTCGAGTCTTACCTGCGGAGCCAATCTTTTCAATGATTTACGGCAACTATAACAGTTGCCGTTTTTCATTTTCCCTTTCTTTTTCCCTAATATTCAGTAATCTACTTAATTTTCCCTATGTTTTTGTTGTATTGTTTCGTTTAATCTTTCTAGCTTTTGTCTGAATTTGAGCCAGAAAGTTTTTTCATCTTTCGAGACGATCTCAAGAAATGAATCTATTTACCTGATAACAGCGTTTTTTTGTTTCTGTTTGCTTTTTTACAATGAATTAGCATTTCCGGTTGCTGTTAACCGAATGATCGTAAGTTCAAGCCTTATCTGCAAAGCCAATATTTACAAAAGCAAAGCGGGCGATAATGATTCGCCCGCTTTGCTTTTGTCCTTTATTTTTCCTTATCATTTGCACTTGCATTTTTGTTTCACCCTCTATTTGTCACTATTGAAGAATGTAATAAGGTAATAGCACAAGTTAATCTTCCAACAGTTAATAAAATTTTTGAACTATGCGTTTTTACTATTATTGTGGTTTTCACACGTAAAAATTACTAGAATGAAAAGCACTTTTCAAAACTACTGAATGAAACGGAATGTTAAATCAGTCTGACATCTTGCTGATAACTTTTTTGAATTCGGTTTCAGCGACCGAGTCGGAGAAAGCGCTTGCCGATTTGCTCGTCGAACAGATCGAACCGAGGATAAAAAAAATGCTTCGCGGCAAACTTCACGTTTCGTTAAAGGAAAACGATTTCAGTCAAAACAATCAAGACGCGCTGGAAATTGCGGGTGAAGTGAAATTGATTCTCGTCGGTGAACTTGGACGTTTGAAATCAAATGTTAACGGAAAATCCGTTCACAATCTGAATAGCTTTGTCGTCTCGGTTACGCTCAACGCTTACCGTCAATACCTCCGCGCCAAATATCCGCTCCGCCAACAACTAAAGAATAAACTTAGGTATTTGCTCACTCATCATCAGCCGTTCGAATTATGGGAAGATGGGCAAAACAGGTGGATTTGTGGCTTTAAGGAATGGTCGAAGCGGAACGATCAGGCCGAATCGGTGGCGGCGGAAACGATTCGAGCGAAAATCGCTGAAATGGCGAGCAGCGAAAATTTAAGCCACACGGCGCGAACGATTGATTTATTAATTTTTATTTTTGAATTTGCTAAAGTGCCGATTCTCTTTAACGAACTCGTTTCGATTGTCGCCGAAATTCAGGGAGTGAAAGATCAAAAAGATGTGTCCGAAGATGAACACGCCCGAATCGAACGGGAAAAGGCTATGGTTTCGGCGGATGATAAAACCGTCGTTACGTTTGAACAGCGAGAACATCTTAAAAAAGTTTGGGCGGAGATTGGCGAGTTGCCGCTTCGTCACCGCATCGCGCTGATGCTTAATCTGAAAGACAGGCAGGGCGATGCGCTCGTCTGGCTTTTTCCGATTTTGCGTGTCGCGTCGGTTAAACAAATCGCCGAAATGCTGGAATTTCCGCCCGAAGAGTTTGCTGCCGTCTGGCGCGAGCTTCCGTGGGAAGACATAAAAATCGCCGAGCGTCTCGGTTTGACCAGGCAGCAGTTACTTGTTCGGTATTGCGTTTATTTCAGCGCACAACGCAGCGCAGCGGCTTGCATTGGAATATGGTTGCCGCCGACAACGGCGAAAACCTTCTCTCCGTCAATTACTGCTTTGGACAAAATTTTATACATATGCATATTGCGATAGCCGCTCGACATTTGATTTATCTCGTTTGTAAAGATGCCGCCCGTTTTGGCAGAAGAGTTCAGCGGATCGAACCACGCGGAAGGCGCTTGCCACCAATGCGCCGGGCTTTTCCAATAACGCTTGTAAGCGGCGTCTAATTCATCAAGATTAGCAAAAGGCTTTTCAAAAACTTTCGCTTTTGCGACACGCTCCAATAGTTGTGTGATGGCGACGCGAATTTCCGGCTCGGACATCTTCCGGCGTTCTCTCAGACGCTGAGCCTCCCGCAGCACATAAAACAACATTACTTTCTCAGGGCTGAACTTTTGGATAATGAAATTCGCTTCATCTTGCGGGGGCGGTTCGAGCGTCACGAACGGAATGCCGTCGCGCGCGGCTAAAAATCGAACAAAACCGGATTCGCCGGCTTGTTTGATCGTTTCCTCGCGGTTTGCCGCAATCGGGCGATTCGGACCTTCATAAAAGGCGATTGTCGGTTTGACTTTACTCCACGCTTGTTCGATTTTAAGGAACTGCGGGTCGGCAGGATCAGAAGAATGCCCCGCGCCTAAGAAGTAAAGCCGTCCTTTAGACGAAGAAACCAAATCCAGTAAGAAAACAGGATTTTTGACTTTATACCGCTCGGGATACGGAATGAGTTTCTCTGAACACCGGGCAAGCAAATCATCGGTCGCTATTTTTTGCTGTGCTTGTAAAACTGACGAAAACATCAAAATTAATGCAGTAAGTAAAAGTTTATTTATCATAATCAAACCTTCTCAAGGGCTTTGTAAAAGCATATAGACATTTCGCTACCTTTAATAGTTGCTTGAGTTGAGAAAGATGCCGAACGCTTGAGATGACGAGGGGCGAAACCGCCTACACGCAACTCCGAGTTTAATGGACACCGTTTTTAACAAAGTAACGGTTTCACCTCGCGCGCGCCCAATGCTTTGTTGTGCCTTCGTTCAAGTTGGACGCGCCGGTTAAGTTCCTAATGTTTTACGCAGGGCGACTCTGTTATGTCCGGTGAAATACCAGTTTTCTAGCTCGCAAAAAACCTCATAGCCCTGTTTCTTGTAAAATCCCGGTGCTTCGTAACCAGCAGTCCATGTCCAGATATTCCTGATGCCAAGTGCCTCAACCCGGACTTCAAGTTTTCTAAGAGCTGCCGCTCCGAGTCCTTGTCCACGATAAGATTTCTCGATAAACAAGTCAGTCAAATAAAACCAGTTGTTGTATACACCGTTCCCTTTGTAGGCAAGTCCACTCGCAGAGCCAACAAAGGTTTCGCCATCCATAACAGTGATGCTAAAGCGCTCCTGAATTTCGATGGGATTGCCATTTTCGATTGTATGTTCATCAAAACCCGCGTTTACCTGAGCAAATTCTGTGTCAGTCACATCTCGCTCGAAAAAGCGTATAGTGTTCATATCGCGTTCCTCAGCAGCTAAATTCTCATTAAAAAGTATAAAATACAGTAACGAAGCGCGACGGCACAACTTTGTATTCGGCACGTTCTCAATCTTTAGGAGACAACTTCAAAATAATTAGTCGGAGTAAAATTATCCGGCATATTTTTTCAAAAATGCGAAAATATCGGCAAACATTTCTTCCGTTATGCCGTGTTTGACGTTCGGGTAAAGTCGAAATTCGGCATTCAGCTTGTTATCCTGATAGAGTTTTTTTGAATTGTCCCAACGCTCGACGGGCGTTTTGCCGAACAGCGCGAAGATTAAATCTTCATCCTCCTTTTCGTAACTGTCTCTGAAGATAACCGAATCGTTATCGTCCCTGTCGCCCAGAGAAATGAAAAGCGGAACTTTTCGCAAATTTTTTATATCCAAATCCGCGCCGGAAACCGCCCGCGCCGATTGGATAACGCAAAGCCTTTCCGTTGTAAGCGGCAGCAGGAGCAATCGCCCAACCGCCGGGCGAAACGATGACGGCGGCTTTGACGCGCTTCGGATGCAAAAAAGTAAAACGATTGGCAAACATTGCCGAAGCCGAAAACCCGAACATCAAAACGCGCTTGTCCGTTTCCAGTTTTTCCGCTTTGAGTTTCTCCCGCGCATCGTCAATCATTGCCGTGAGTTGTAAATCAAAACGCCTGTATTCTTTTTTATCCGTCAGCATCGAATCGCGGTCGAGCGCGTGCGTGTAAATTTTCCAATCGGTTTTCGGACGCGGGAACACGGGCATCAGGATAATCACGTTTACTCGCGCGGTCATAGTTTTGTTTTGCCCTATTTTCCGCTTCGCGTCCGCTTCGTGAACGGCAAAATCGTCGTCAGTCTTGCCCGCATTGTTCGGTATCACGAGAATCGTCTGCGTCTGTTTTCGCGCCCCGACTTCGCGCATCGCTTTCGGCACATAAAGATAATATGGATAAGAAAAACCTTTTGTCGGCTGGGCTTCAATTTTGACGGGTTCGTCTTGAAGGTCGCCGACGATCTGCGCCGGAGAAATGCTGAACGCTAATAAAACAAACAATAAAATATAAATGACTTTTTTCATAAAGATTTTAACGCTGCTCGTGAAAGTTTTGTTCAATACCGCCAGAAAGTGCCGAACGCCCGAATTGACGTGGGGCGAAACCGCCACCACGCAAGTTAAGGGTAAAAAGACAACGTGATAAGAAAGTCGCTGTTTCGCCCTCACGTCCATTGATTTGTTGGACGCGGCGTTAGGTTAATCTACGCAACTTGATTTTTACCTGCACTTCTGTTCCGTCGCGTTTCAGTTTCAACAGATATTCTCGCCCATCCTGCCTGAACATTTCACGAATTTGCTCCAGCGTAAAGTCCTTGACCGGACGATTGTCAATCGCCGTAATTATATCTCCGCCGCGCACTCCGGCTTCTGCTGCCGGACTCTTCGGCTTTACGTCATCAACCAGCACGATTGAAAGGTCGTCGCCATCGGCAACCAACTCCATTCCGCTCATATCAATCTCGAAAGGTTCGGAAACCAGCGCGTTCGGCTCAAGAATCATTCTCTTGCGCGAGTAATCAAAAATCGTTCTGAAACGACGGAAAACTTCGCCGCCAAGCAGCCCGTCGTATTTATTGCTGGCATAATCTCCGCGTGTTGCTTGCGAGAAACGCGCGATTGGATTCTCAAGTGTGAAGCGTCCCAAACCTATACTTTTAACGCGCCCAAGAAAAGTCTGCGCTGTGCCGCCAACACCGCCGATGCGGGTTTCGCTTGTTCGAGAAACGGATTTCAGAAGTTGATGCTTTTTGACGAACGGCGTATTGAACAAAACCGCGCCGGTTGAACCTGAATCAATCTCAAATTTACCGCTAATCGGCACTCGTTTTTCAAAGGCGAAACTCGCTTGAACAAACGGCAAATTCTCCTCAAACATTAGAGGAAAAATTTCGCCTGCTCCCGAATACTGATAGCTTTCGGGTTTGTATAAATTGATTTTTCGAGCGACGTAATCAATCTCTACAACAAACTCTTTGATAATGTCGTAGCCGATAACGCCGCCAATTTTCTTACCGAGCGGCGCGGAAAAAGAATCAATCGGAAGTCCGTAAATTGTTAAATTGGAGATTTCAATATTCGGAAACTGCATTGAAACCGTCTTAAATTTAACAGCTTCAGCCGTCCCCGCGCTGCCCGTCCCGACAATTTTACCGGCAGGTTTCAAGCGCAGCGTCTTGGCAAACTCGGCATCAATGACAGTGCTTTCCGCGCCCGTGTCAAAAATAAACCAAACAGGCGCGGAATCATTTACTTTCGCCTGCAACAAGACAAGATTGCTGGATAAATCGAATGGTATTTCGAGCGAACTGTTACCAGAGATGAATCGAGACTGCAAAGTCGGTGAAGCGGCTTGAGTGGATTTGTTTTTTTGGGATTGCGCGTTTGCTCGAACGAACGCCAAGAAAAGAAAAATCAAAATGCTGAAATTGAATAATCGAGCGCGAAACTTCATTCTGTAACACTACTCCAAATTTTACTTCCGCAGAAACACCGAAAAGCGTCCAACGACCGAATTGACGTGGGGCGAAACCGCTACACGCAAGCTCACAGGAAAAAGACAACGCCAAATGAAAGTCGCCGTTTCGCCCTCACGTCCAATGACTCCTATGCAAAGTCAATCGTCAACTAAAAATACCTCGCCGAGCCATCTTCGCTAATGCTTTGACAGTCGAACGAGGCATCGGTTTTATTACGCGCAGCGTAAAGCGCGAGAACAAGAAATTGCTCGGTGTTATCCACACTCCTATTCGGGCTTGGTTGTCCCATTTCGTGATACGGATGAAGGCGAAAATTAAGTCACACTGTTGGACGGGTTTGGCTTCATAGAAGTTGACCCAAAGTCATTGCCGACCTTCATCCCTTCCTGCTCACGCTTTTTACCAGCGTGAACATTATACACCGAACACTTTTGTTTGTATCACGACCTGTTGTGCGGCATAGCAATAGACATTCACCATAATTTATGGACTTACTTTCTGGCTAGGTGGACGAGCCGCACTTGCCGCATTGCGATACTCCGGTGTCCAGCGCAGCACTAAATAATGCGGATCGAGCGTAACCGAATCTGCGCGGAAATTTGCCGGAAAAGAAAATGACGTTTCCGCTCCGCGAACTTTCACTGTGCGATTTAGACGCTGACCTTGATTATTCCTAGCTTCAATTTCTAAAGCGGCTCGATAATAAGGTGATGTTTGAGTAATAACACCGCGTAATTTTTTGCCTTGCTGTTTCCACGTTAATTGAAACTCCGGCGCGCCTGTTCTCTCGAACCATTGTTCATAAAACCACCGCAAATTTTTGCCTGCGCCTGTTTCAATGGCTCGCAAGAATTCGCTCCATTTGATTTCTTTGAAGGCGTATCGGCGCATGATATTGTGAAGGATACGTTGAAACTTTTCTCTGCCTATCTCGCGCGAAAGCATATTAAATACGAGAAACCCTTTGTTGTAAGCTAAGTTGTGATGTTCTAAGCTCGAATTTAAATTCGATAGCGGATGGTCAATGCCCGCGCCGACAAGTTTGAAATACTGAAGCGCGCTGTAACCGGGGTCATACTCAAAACCCGTCCGCCGGTATTGTTCGGCGGCATCAGCGCCCGCTAAAGTTTCCACGACGCGCAAGCCTCCGTATTCCGCTAACGCTTCTTCCATATAAAGTCCGGGCGGCGTTTTCAACGCGACCCTATGCGGAAACCATTGATGAGCGAATTCGTGTCCGAAAAAGTTGTGAATGTATTTGACATGCTTCACATCGAAAGCGCGGCTGTTCGCCATCACAAAACCCTGCACTCCCGCTGCGTTAAAACCCGCTTTTTGCGCCAAATCGCGGGGTATTTCGACGAGAGCGAATTCGTCGAAAGGATAATTTCCGAACTCTTCGGTCAGCGCGTTGAGGATGCTCGAAATTCCTTCCAAATACTGTTCCATATTCTGGCGAGGTTTTAACAAATAAGCCGCTATCGGAACAGAGCCATTACGACGAACAACGGTGTAATTACCTGCGGCAAATGAAAAATATGTCGGATGAAGAAATTCAAATTTGAACGTGCCTTGCTCTGCTTCCTGATCTGAACTGCGACGATTGCCGGAGGCATAAACCGTCTGTCCAACCGGAACGGAAAATTGAAGCGTGCCGATGCCTTTATTAACTTCGCCGATAATCACCGGATACCAGTCTGCTCCCCACGCTGAAGCAAATGAAACTTCAGAGCCGATGTAGAACAGACTGGAAATCTGCTCGCCGCCGACATACGAGAAGCGCAACAATACAGATTGATTCGCAGGAATCGGGCGAACGGGGCGAACAACCCATTTAAGATTTTCATTGCTTGAACCTGTTTTATCAACTTTGGCGATTCCGGCACTCGCGGCAGGTTCTATTATTTCAACTGTGAAATCGTGCATCAACTCACTCAAAGACAGCCTGAGTTCCGTGCGGGATTTGTTAGCCGCAGGCAGTCGCAGCGTGCCTTTCGTTTCGAGACGGTGAGCCTCGGGCAAAACTTTGATGTCGAGATTATACTGAGGAAATGTATTAGTATAAATTTTGCTGCGCGAAGTTTGTCCTGAACCAATGCTTGAAAGTGAAATTAAAACCAAAAATATTGCAAAGAATTTTTTCATAAAGATGATAGTCTTCCGATTAAATTACTCGTTGTTCACAAAGCAAAATATCACGGAGCTACCCGCTCGTCTTTCACAAATAAAACCTTTTTAACAAAAATTAGCGCGAGCGATGAAGCGAGCGGAATTCGCGGGGTGTAATGCCGATTTGACGCTTGAAGATTCTTGAAAAATGAGCCTGATGTGAGAAACCCGCAGCCAAAGAGATTTCAACCAGCGGCGTATCGGACGTAGAAAGTTTATGGCAGGCGAATTCAATCCGAAGCCCGCGAATATACTCGCCTAACGTGCAGCCGTAAAACTTACGGAATTCTCGCGCCAGATGAACCGGATGCACGTCAACTGTTTTGGCGACATTGGCGAGACTGATAGGTTCCGAAAAATGCGCGTGAAGAATCTCTCTAACCCGTTTGAGCCAGTAGGGATGTTGACGCTCAGAGACAAGGCTCGAATGGCGTGACATCTCGGCAATAAGCTCAAATGACAATCCCTCTATGGCAAGCGGTGAGGCACTGTCCATAACGCGCATTTCCTTCCAGATGCGCGTCGCTAACATTGAAAACATTCCTCCGCGAAAATGATTAACCCGGTCAAAGGTTTTGGAAAAAGACTCTAAGGATTTAACCTTTTGCGGCTTCACTTCAATGAGAAAACAATGCATTCCGCCGCGCCCGTAATGATTTGCGTGAGCTTCGCCGGCAGGCTTGATAATCAAGCTCTGCGGGCTGCATTCAAAACGTCGCCTGTCGAGTATTTTTGTAAAAGACCCGTTAAGAATAAAAGCGATATTTGCGTGTTCGTGATAATGCCTAGCAAGTGTCTGGTTCGGTTTATGCACCGTCTCGGTGAAAGCGAACCCGTCAATTTCAAGGCTTTTAAGTTTTTGTCCCAGTGTAATCGGACTAAAACGAGGCGTTCCTATAACTGGGGCAATCCGCTTCATTAAAATTATCTCTCCTCTATTAGCTTAAACACCGCAGATACCAATTTTGTGACAAAATTTTCGGCGGGTCGAGAAACAGAAAAGCACCGAACGGTGGAGTTAACGTGGGGCGAAACCGAATACGCGCAACATAAAATTTATGAAAAAACGTAATAACAAAGTCGCTGTTTCGCCCTCACGTCCAATGATTTGTTGGGCGGCGGCTGTCGGGTGTCAACGCTCTTGTCCTTCTCTAATTTGAAAGATAAATCCAGTTATGTTTCGGTCAACTTCTTCAGGATACGAAAATCCGAGCATTTCAGCCGTTTCCTTTGCAAGATGTCGAAAAAGGTTTATCGTGGCGAAAAGGCTGTCCCAACTATCGTCGCCGTCAAAATGGGCGAAGGTTTGATGCAAACTCCTCCAAGTATCCGCGCTCGCCCACGACTTCATACCTTTTCCCATATAATACGTTTCGTAATCCCAGTTGTGTTTCGACTGCTCGTGCCACTCAATTATTTTCAAAAGAAACTTCTTTAAATTGCAGTCTATAAATTTCGCCAGCCACAATTCATCGCGTTTCAGATATTTTGCGACATAAGTTGTTTCAAACCAAAATTCATTGACGAGATTAACGAACTCGTTTTCATCAGGTTTGGCGTGTTTTAGCTTTCCAAAAGTCGGCGGCTTTAATCCCTGTGTTGTTCCGTCTTTATCCAGAAGAACTTTGAAACCCGTGTCTAGCTCGTCGCCGTCGGCTAACTCGTCCAAAACGTGCAAACCGTAAAAAGCGAAATCAACTTTTACTCCAGCTTCAAATATGACCAAGCGCGTCGGCACAATCTCGTCTTCGCGGGTGAACTTTTCCGGCACGCAAACCCAAACCTTTTCAATTTCAGACAACCACTGATTATTCGTCGTGTAAGGATGATGCGTTTCGGCAAAGACGCTAATATCAAAATCTGCAAGCGCGTCAACGGATTCGTTTCGGGCGCGAGAGCCTACCAGAAACAAGGCTCGAATACCTTTCTCTCGTTCCGCCCATTCGATTATTCGAGATAAAAGGTTATTTGCTTGATTCACGCAAGATATAGATTACTCGAAAACAACGCATCACGGGAAGCCGCCCAACGATTGAATTGACGTGGGGCGAAACAGCCAGCGACAACGTAAAAATTAACGGACGACGTTGATAAGGAAGTCGCTGTTTCGCCCTTACATCCATCGAATTGTTCGGCATTGCGTTATCCTTTAGCGAAAGACGTTAAATATCTCTTTCCATCATTTCCCAGATGCTTCATCGAGAAACCTGCTTCAACAGCATATTTACCAAGAGTTTCAGGGTCAATGTGTATCCACTCAAACCAATCGCTAACTTGGTCTTTATATTCAAATCGCAAAGTCCGTTCGCCCAAATAGCAACCTTTCGCAATTTTGTCTTGCGTATATTTCCGATAGCTTTCATCTTCGGAGTTGCGCGAGTCTATCGAATCCATAATAAGTTGCCCGCCGTCGGTCATCAACCCGTCAAGATGTTTGAAGAATCCGGCGAGTCCGCCTAAATTTTGTACAATTCCGATGTTTAGAATGACAAACACCGTGTCGAACGGTTCAGAGTAAGAATCGAAAACGTCGCCGACTCTGGCATCTCGACAACCGCGCTCGGACATCACGCGCACGGCTTTGGCGGAAATGTCAATGGAAGTCACGTCAAGCCCTCTGTCCTGAATGGCTAACGAATGAGTCCCCGCGCCCGCGCCAATATCAAGAACTCGTCCGACGCAATGCTCTACTGCAATTTTGTCAAGTTCTGGCAATCCGTCAGGGTAAAAAAATCGCTCGGCATAAATCGGCGGATAAGCAATGCCGTCGTCGCGCCGCAATAGACAATAAGCGTTCTTCTCACCGTTCAGATAATCAAGCATTGCTTGTCCGTGAAGTTCCATATCAGGCATATTCCGATTCTCCTAAATCGCCGCTTCCATTTCAAGAAAAGATGCCGAACGGCTGAGTTGACGCGGGCGAAACCGCTACGCGCAACTCCGGGTTAAACAAAATATGTTTTTATGAGGCAAGCTGTTTCGCCTCGCGTCCATTGATTTGTTAGACATCGCCTTTGCTATTAACCACTCGCGGTTATTTCTTCGCTGGAGGAATAAATGCTGGTCGGCTTAACTTATCCACGCAGGATGTATCCAACCCTTTGGTATCTCCCTTCAATATGAACTGTGTCATAACGCCGATGGCGCAACTTGGGAACGGGCTATGAGCTATTCCGTTCATAACGATGTGTAAGCTGTTCGGAAGATGTCGCGCTACTTCAGCACCATAAACGGGCGGTGTCACAGGGTCAAGCGCACCGGAAAAGAGAAGCACGGGCGCGTCTGAACGAACGGGAGTATTGTAATTAGCGGACAATTTCCCGCGTTCCCATGCTTTACAACTTCCTACCAAACTTTGAACCATAGTCGAACCGATAAAAGTCCCGTTCGTCTCTCGCGCAATATCTCTTTGACGAATTAGTGGAACATCCTCCGCGCAAGTGACACTCAGAAACATTCCTGTGCTTAGAACTTTTTCAATGCCGAGAATTTGGGCGACGATTGACTCAAAGGCTTTGTAGTCATTGGCAAAAGCACTACGGATAAGCGTCGGGATAAGACGCTGCGAGTTAGGATGGTATAACAAACGGCGCACTCCGCCGGCAAATACATCTCGCGTGATTGTGATTTCAACCGTTTCTTTGGTTCGCGGGTCGGTTACTTTGATTTTTGTCGGCGATTGGGCGAGTCGTTCAAGCACCGTTTGAAAATCCTGTTTCAGTGTTGGGAATGCCTTTGCACACGCTTCATCCGCCGCACAATCCGAGAATAAGCGATTGAGTGATTGCTGCCCGTCTCTCGGACTGTATAACGGATTCTTCAAGGTTAGCGGGAAAATGGCTCTTATCGTTACGGTGCGAACGTGCTTCGGATGCTGCCGAAGGTAAACCATCGCCGCGCGTGAACCGTATGAGCCTCCGTATAGATTGATGCGGTCGTAGCCTAACCAAGCACGAACATCGTCAATGTCATCTATGGCAAAAGGTGTCGTATAGAATTTAAGATTAGCCTTCTGCTCATGCTGTTTCCGACATTCCTCTACTTTCTCAATCGGCAAATCGCCAGCCAAAAACGCCTGAACCAATTCATTAGCTCCACCAAAGCTACAATCTAACGGGTTGGAGAGACCTGTGCCTCTCTGGTCAACCATTACAATGTCACGGTCACGGCGAATGTCGGCAAACCTTTGCGCGTTATCTTTCACGTCCTCTGTTTCCGCCTGTCCGGGACCGCCTGCAAACGTGAATAAAGGGTCTGGAGCAGGATTAGCAGACAAGGCACGAAGCACGACTACGTTAAGAGCGATTTTCCGTCCGATTTTAGAGTTTCGATTTTCATAAACTTCATATTTCCCGCAAAGAACCTCTCCATCAAGACCGGACACGTTGCAAGGCTTTAGAGGAGAGCGAGAGCCTGCCGATGAAGAAAGAGACTTATTTGGCGTTTGTGCAGATGCTTTCACGGAATTTATGGTTATTACTCCTAATCCGAAAAATAGAATAAATACAGAAGATGAAATTTTTAATTGAGTGAACACCGCGCCTCCATATGACTGAACTTTTTACAATACGAGATTCCAGAGCCGCTTGTTCGCAATAATTACTTTAAGAACAAGAAGATGTCTAACGGCTGAGATGACGTGGGGCGAAACCGCCAGAAGTCCGTTTGAGTTTAACGGACAACTAACCAAACAAAGTCGCTGTTTCGCCCTCACATCCAATGACTTGTTGGGCGGCGGTGTGGGATAAAAGCATTTTAGAATCGAAATCCTAACAGATTCCAATAATAGAAAAACGGTATCATCAGCAATCCGGCAAAAGCTACAATACTGAAGTAGATTCGTCGCGCCATAGACCAGTAATCTTGTTTCCACGATTTGAAGGCGAAAATCGGCAATGTTAAGCCAAGCAATGCCGCAAGCTGAAGTATACTTAGAGAGACATAAAGCGCGGATTCTATTTTGTAAGGGCGCAATTCGGGGTCGCCTACGAAATACCAGACAAGGGCAAGCACGGGACTAAGGATGACACACACGCTCGCCAAAAAAGCCATTCGCCAAGCCAGACGCGCCGGACGAGAAATCGAAGGTTCGCTATGCCTCGCTTTACGGAAAAAGCGGAGAATGAAACCGACGAGCGAAACGAAACAGAAGGACAGAAACAGGAAGAAGCCCGTCACCGCTAAGACTGCGTGAAGCGTGCCGCTTTCATACCACTTCAAACGGTCAAAACCTATCGGGTCAACTATCGAACCGCTCATCTGCATACGGTTAATGCTGCCGCTCGCGTCCACTCCGAATGCGAAATAAAAACCGTCCTCCGACCTGAAAAGCATCGGCTCTACTTCGACAATCCGAAAACTCTTTGCTCCAAGCGGCGGCAAACTGACGGTTAGCGTTCCGTCGCCGTTTGCGCTTACCCGCGTGTCTGCTCCCATATAGGCGAGCGTTTCGATTGTCGTGCGCGGAAAAAGATTAGGGCGATACAAACCCGTAAACCGTTCGGCGCGTTGCGTAAAATCCGGCGGCGGCGCGGGAAGCGAGTAGGCTTGCGCGGCTGGAAAGTAATGGTCAAGAAACGCCTGCATAAACTTTCTTCGCAAATCCTGATACGCGCCGCCCTGTCTGGCTGATAACACCATGTAAAAGCCGACGTTTTCTTCGGGCAGCAGGCAAAGCAACGATTGATGTCCGCTCAAGCCCGTGTGGAAAAGCACGCGCCTGCCGTTTGTATAATTTTCAAAGAAGCCGTAAGCGATGCCCGGCATTTGTGCGTGTCCCGTAAAATGTTGGCGGTGCATTTCACGCACAATTTCTTCGGAAAGAATACGCGCATCGCCAAATCTGCCGCCGTTGAGATGCGCGGCGATAAAGCGTCCCATATCGGAGATGGGGGTAATCATCGAACCCGAAGGATACAGAAGCATCGCGCCGCTATCCGCGCCGGAAGGAACGACATCGGGAGCGAGATGCGCCGGATAAGGTTGACGGAAACTCGAACGAGTCATACCGAGCGGCTGAAAGATGTTGCGCTCAACGTATTCTTCAAAAGAAAGACCGGAAACCGCTTCAACCAAATGTCCCGCCAGAGCCATTCCGGTATTCGAGTAAGCGATTTGCTCTCCGGGCGGGCGAATCCGACGCGGAACGTGCGCGGTGAAATAATCTCCGAGCGAAACGAGTCGGTCTGCGCCCGGCACGGTGTTGCCGAAAAGCCTGTCTTCGATGCCGCTCGTATGTGTTAGCAGATGACGGGCGGTAATAGGCGCGGAATAATTGTTCGCCAATTGAAAGCGTGTCAGATATGTATTGATGTCCGCGTCAAGGTTAAGTTTGCCTTGTTCAACAAGTTGCATTAGGGCGGTAGCTGTCACCAGCTTGGAGACGGAAGCGGCACGGAAAAGAGTTTGTTCGGGCGATACCGTCACATTACCTTCATCGTTAGCCTGTCCATAACCTTTTTGGAAGAAAATACCGCCATCCTTTACGACAACTAGCCCAAGACTCGGCATTCGTGAACTATCAGTCTGTTCGGCAAGAAAGCTATTGACCCAAGATTCAAACTCGTTTGCATCAGCCAACCGCCCGCTTTCATCTCTCATTGTCGGAACGCCAGTTTGCGACTTAGCATCTCGTCCCGCAAGAAAAGCAACTGTGATTAAACTAAAAATACAGATTGTTATTACTCGCCTCATGCGCTCATCCTTGTAGGTTACTAACGGACTTCGGTTTCATCTTAAAGAACTTTATATTACAAAGTCAACACAAACCTTTCATCTTTAACGAAATGTGGAGAGTAGCCGCCCAACGATTGAGTTGACGCGGGCGAAACCGCCAATACGCAACTTTGAGTTAAGCGAGCGACGTTTTTAAGAAGATAGCTGTTTCGCCTTCGCGTCCAATGATTTGTTGGGCGGCGGCGGTTGGCAGACGCGCATCATCCTAATAACCACCAACCACATATCAGTATCAGAATTAAGGGCGCGATTACTATTCCAATGATGGCAAGTAACGTCGCAAGGCTAATGAGCGACCAAAGGATGAAAGCTGCCTTGTCAGCGAATGATGCCGGACGGAGCGGTTCGTCCAATTTGAGCTTTTGGCGAAGGTCGCCGACACTGGATGAGAGAAGTTCATCGTTAAAAGGCAGATGATACAGATTGGCACTTTGCCTTCCCCTGAGAAAGGCTTTGTAAACACCTTTCGGATTGATAACAAGTCCCCACGCAAAACCCGATAAGTTTAGAAGCCATGCCGCCAAGCTTCGCGTGCATCCGGTCGCAACTTCCCACGCCCCGATTTCAGTCTCGCCCGATAATGAAGTGCCATATTTGGTGAGGATATGATGAAGGTCATGGTATTTTACGACCTTCACTCTGCCGTTGGTGTTCGGAAAGTAAAAACGCAGCAGCCCGTATTCTACTTTGACCCATCTATCATCGTATCCGCCCCAGCCAAAGTTATTAACGGCAAAGTATTTCGCGCGAGCATCACGCAGAGTTAGCTCTGGACTATAGGCGGTCATCTTCTTTTCTCCTGATTATTTTCTCCTGATTAGCGTTTCCTCGCGCGACAAATGTAGTATGTGCCAAACTGCGCTTCCTCATAATCAACATCGTCGGTCAATTCCCGAAGCTCATCCCAAGGGCGAACATCTGGATTTCCAAGCA
>MWVX01000027.1_pt1 | contig 47817 bp, 33 predicted proteins | sample 1047311 | NCBI WGS metagenome assembly MWVX01 (sample SAMN06349984, study PRJNA376086) | soil metagenome | isolation source: MtG-4 sample Antarctic (ecotone) soil | place: Antarctica | collected 2015-01-13 | reverse complement strand
GAATATCGACGTTAATATTTTTCAAATTATGCTGCCGCGCCCCGCGAACCGTGATTTGTTTTATGCTCATCGTGTTGTATAGATAAAATTTTCGTCTGTTTGCGAAACGATTATTTTATCAATTTGAAGGAGCAAAGAAAAGCGCGAGCGGAAACCTGAAATGTGTAATAAAAAAGTCGAGCCGTTATGACTGATAGAACATACGGCTCGACTTGTTAAATGTGGGAAGACAACACAAATACTGTCTTACCGCTCAACGTCGAAAAACTTTAATTTTTCGACAAAAAGAAATCAAACGTGCGTTTTACGCGGAAAGTGCCGTCGGGTTGTTTTGTAATTACCAAACCGATGAACGCACCCGTTGGAATTGATTTGTTTTGAAATTCCGGCTTATTCATTAGATTAGCTGGCGGCGCGGTCGAATTGCCGTCCCAATACTGCGCTATGAATTGCCCGTTAGAACTTCCGAGCGCGTAGAAAGTGGTGTTTGACGGACGAAAAACGCTGACATCGAATTTGCCGTCGCCGTCGTAGTCGCCCGGCGCCGGTTGGTCGCCCGTGCCGGTTTGCTCGTTGAACGGAATACCGAATTTCGTTACCGTGTAGTTATTACTGCCAGTCTCTTTTATCCACCAGGTTCCGGCGTTGTCGCACGTTGGATTTGAATAGCAAGCGCCGTAATTGACGGCAATATCGGCGCGGGTGTCGCCCGTATAATCGCCGAACAGAACAAATGCCGGCGCGTCTTTACCGTTTCCCCACTGCTGCGCTAAAATCAGAGCGCCGGTGTTCGCGTCGCCGATGTAATGCGTGAGAATACCGTTTTGATCAGACCGCGTGACGATTAAATCGTCGCGCCCGTCGCCGTTGAAATCGAACGAGGCAAAATTTTCAAAATCTTCCGGCAAGCCGAAAGTGATGCTGCGAAATCCGCCTCCGCTACTCGGCAAGATATACCAGGTAAGCTGATTGTCCACGCGGCGCGTAACGCAGAAATCGGTTTTGCCGTCACCGTCAAAATCGCCCGTGACCGGCGTATCGCCTTTAATTCCCCAAGGCTGCGCTATAAATGTGTTTGGATTGCTCGAAGGCATTATATAGAAATAGCTCTGCGAATTCGCCGTCGTGCCTTCGCGCCAGACGCCGATGTCTTCTTTTAAATCTCCGTCGAAATCGCCGAAGACAAAATAATCTGAAGGCAGCCCGAAATTAACGTGCCGTACCTGGGATGGCGACGTAACTGGATTTCGCAGAATGTCCCAGCGTATTGACTCGCTTTTAAAATCAAATGACAAATAATTGCTTCTGCCCATTCCGAAGTAATCGAACATTACGGCGTGCGGCGCATTGACGCGCATAACTCTGCCGGTTGCCTTTTCCGTAACGAAAATTTTTCCGGTCTGTGCGTCGCGCGCAAGGGATGTCGGCGTTATCAGATTATTAACCAAAATTCTAGGTGTTTCCGTCCGTGATGTGAACAATTTCAAGCGTCCGGGTTGCTGCGCGAGCATATTAGCGCTGAATTCCAGGACTAGATACGAATCATTGTCGCCCGTTCCGTTGAACGGCAAAACATCAAGTGCCGAAGTCAAACCGCTGATAAAAACAGCTTGCGCACGCGTGTCGAGATTGACCGTGCGAACTTCCGCCGCGCCAGCCGGAAAGGGAAAGCCGGTCAAAAACGAGATGAGCAAATTGTTGCCGACAAGCCGAATGCTGTCCGGCACGGCTTCGATGACGGGCGGACCGGTTGTCGTGGGATTCGGCTTCGGCGCAAATGTGGCGAATTTTCATATGCTCCGCTTGCGATGTTGGCGCGGTAGAGCAAATTAAAGCTGGCATCCGGTACGTAAAGCGAATCGCCTGAAAGCTCAATGCCGTAGAGGTTTGACGTGCGTATGTGTTCCGCCAGAGCCAGGCGCGGCTCGGCAACGTAATTCGGCAAATTGACGACCAGGCGAACGGTCAATTGTTTTCCTTCAGCATTGGTCATAGTTACCTGTCCGCCGCTGTTGAGCGCCGTTTGATCGGCGGCGGAGAGTGTAAATCCGCTCGCCAAATTTTCGTAATCGGCAGGCAGAGTCAATTCCAGAATCGAATCAAATAAAAGCGAAGACGGCGCGGGATTGGCAATAAAGCCGCCGGTCGCCGGTATCGCGGTGTTGCCCGCTCCGATTACCAGGTAAAGTTTTTGACCGTTCAATTTTATGCCCGACGGTCCACTGGCTTCGGGCGCGCCGCCGTCTCGGTTAACGGCTGACGGCAAACCGTCAATCAAAGTTCGCCGCGCTCCGCTCGCGCGATTCACTAAAGAAATACGACCTGTGTTCGGCGCATCCGTTCCGGCTTCAGCAACCAGCAGAGACGAATCACCGGCGAGGATGATTTTCGCCGGGCTGTTTAGCCCGGTCGTAAAAACCGAAGTTCCCTGCGCCTTTGAAACGGCTGCGCTGAGAAGAATTGTCAGGGCAATCGCCGAACAGAAAGTAAAAGTATTTTGAGTGATTTGTTGTATATTTTGCAGTTTCATTTAATTCTCCTTTTAGATTTTTCTCGAAATTATTTAATGATTAATTGCTAAAAATTCAGTTTCTGCGTCCAGTCTGTTTTTTCCCCTAAACATTAACGCGACACCGATGTTAAAAAAGGCTAAATAAATTTTCGAGCAAAGTTTCCGCCGGTGGAAAATAGATTGACTTGCCTATCGAACAGACATATTCTGGTAGCCAAAAATGTGGAAGATATGAATCAAATTTTCGAAAAGCCGCCGGAGATAACGCTGATGCTGAAGGAATGGAGCAGTGGTAAACAAGAAGCATTAGATGAACTTTTGCCGCTCGTCTATGCGGAATTGCACCGGCAGGCATCGCGTTACCTGCATCGCGAACGCCGCGACCACACTTTGCAGACGACTGCCTTAATTCATGAAACTTATTTGAAATTGATTGACCAGCGCGATGTCAACTGGCAAAACCGCGCCCATTTTTTCGGCATCGCCGCTCAAGCGATGCGCCGAATTCTTGTTGATTACGCGCGAGGAAGGCACCGGGCAAAACGCGGCGGAATCGGCGAGAATTTACCGCTTGAAGAAGCCGCGCTGGTTGTCTCCGAAGAAAGGAGCATTGATTTAGTCGCGCTCGACGAAGCCTTAACGCGCCTTGCCAAATTTGACGAACAACAGGCGCGAATTGTCGAGCTGCGTTATTTTAGTGGTTTGAGTATCGAAGAAACCGCTGAAATTCTTCGCATTTCGCCTGCTACCGTGAAAAGCGATTGGAATGTGGCAAAGGCTTGGCTGCGTCAGGAGATTACCAAATAAATTTTGAATAAATCAAGCGAAATTACAAATACCTTTGCTTTTGAGTGCAACCCTGCTTTTCGTCGCGCATATAAAAATGTATTTGCACTGAAGCAAGGTTTTGTGGTGATATACATCCGCTTAGAACATTCTTCGATTTTGCTTCAAAACTTCTTTACTACATAGGCGGTTCAATTTTGATGTCGGCGTTGTATTAGTAAAAGGTTTATGAACATTAATGGACTTAATTATTGGCGCAGGTGAGTTTGCCTCATGGTTTAACGACTGCTCGCCGCACCCGCCGCAAATCAAACTCTTGCGCCGATCCGTCAGTCATCTCAATACGCAGCGTTCCCTTTGCGGGCAACTCAATCCCGTCATTGGATTGACCACCTTTATCAGTTGCCGCCTCTCTTTCGAATGCCGCAGCGCCACTAATTCGTAGTCGGTAGAAACCTCCTCCAATGGGTTTACTAATACGCAGAACAACTGGTTGTCGCTTGGCAAACGATACTCTTTTAACTAACAATTCGCTGGAATTGCGGGCAGCAAACTTATCAAAAGATGCAAGCTCTCTACCGTTCGCAGTAAATAGATGAAAGTAAGGAATGCCTCCGCTAGGTGTTGCTCCTTTAACATCCAGAGTGAATATCACTTCTCCCGGTCCAGCGGTGAAGGAATAGAAATACTCAGGATCATCTTGGCTAAAGTCCGCCTTGAGTTCGTTAGATTTGAGGGGCGTTGGATTGTAGCGGTCGGTTGACTGAGCCGCGGATGTGCCAGCCGATACAATAACCAGCAGCACGGCGAAAATTACTATACCTAATTGGCGAAGCAATAACTGACTTGTTTTTCGTTGGTGTGTTGTAATGAACATAACTTAATCTCCTTAACTAATGGTTTTGCTTATAATTTGCATCTTGAAACTCCTTGACCGGCTTGATGTCAATTTAGTGGATGAAATCAACCTTTATAGCTGTAAGAACATGGTTGCCCGTTAAAGTGTTGTAACCGCCGCAACTCAAGGTTGTTCTAATTACAGCGAGACGAGTCGCTGTCGGGCATTGGAGAAAAATTTCTCCAATGCCCTTATTAAACAGCTTATTCAAAGCGTGTCGCGTTTGCCGACGCGCAGACGGTAATAAGCAAATTGCCGCCGGTGTCGTAAATTTCAGCCGTCGCGGTATCAGTCAAACTGTTGCCGTCTAGAGAAATTACGATATTTTGGTTGACCTTTTGCGAGCCTGACGGAGTGCCGTCCGGGTTAAATGTGAAGAACGTGAACTTTCCTGTGTAGTTTCGCCCGCGAGTGCGATTCCAGATGCCGTATCCCGGACTTCGGAAAAATGTCGCGGTTGTTTCCGAAATTGTACCGCCCTGATGATAGGTTAATAAGCCGGAAAAGGTTGCTAACACGGTGCTGCTTTGACAATCTCTTACCGTCACCTGATTTCTCCATACTCCTTCAATCGTGGGCGCATTTTCAACTCTTTGACCGAACGCCTCGCGGTGTGTCCCGCCAATTAGAATCATCAATCCCAGAATCATTCCCGCCGCCGTTTTCATCAATTTGTATTTCATCTTTTTATTCTCCTTTTATTTATTTTCGTTACAGAATTATTTATTTTTTGTAACAGAAATTAACGCGACACAACTCGATGAAAAGGCTCAATGTTTTTCGAAAAAGTTTTTTAAGTCGTTTATTTAAACAAAAAAGATTGACTGGTAAGTCAGACAGGCTTATTCTTGAGCCAAAATATGGAACATTCCGCCGATAAATCCCGGGAAATCATGCGAATGTTGCACGAATGGAGCGACGGGCGACGCGAAGCGCTGGAAGATTTGATGCCGCTTGTTTATAACGAACTGCGGCGGCAAGCCTCGCGTTACCTGCGCCGCGAACGTATCGGACACACTTTGCAAACTACCGCGCTGATTCACGAAGCCTATTTGAAATTAATCGAACAGCGCGACGTGAATTGGCAAAACCGAGCGCATTTTTTCGGCATTGCCGCCCAAGCCATGCGGAGGATTTTGGTGGATTATGCAAAAACCCGTCATCGAGAAAAACGCGGTGGAGCAGGCGAAAATTTACCGCTGGACGAAGCGCGGTTTATCGCCTTCAAAGAAAAAAGCATTGATTTAATCGCGCTTGATGAAGCTCTGACACAGCTTGCGAAATTCGACGACCAACAGGCGCGGGTCGTCGAGCTTCGCTACTTCAGCGGTTTGAGCATTGAGGAAACCGCCGAGGTTTTGAAAATCTCGCCGGCGACCGTCAAACGCGATTGGACGATAGCGAAGGCTTGGCTCAAGCGGGAAATCGGGAAATAAATTTAAAGGTTTTTACAAAATTCTGTTGTTTGACGTGATACAGTTGCGGCATTGTCTAATCTCAAAATGAACTCGGAACGCTGGCAAAAAGTTAAAGGATTGTTTGATGTCGCGCAGGAAATCCCTTCGGCGAAACGCGAAAAGTTTCTCGATAAAGCCTGTGCGGGCGACGTTGATTTGCGCCGTGAAGTAGAAAACTTGCTCTCTTCATTTGAAAACCCGACAAGTTTTATGGAGCAGCCCGCCGCCAGAGAAGTCGCCAGTTTGATCATCGAAAGAAACATTATTGAAAGAAACAATGACCTCGAAAGCGGACGAATGCTTTCACATTACCGAATTTCCTCGAAAATCGGCGAAGGCGGAATGGGCGATGTTTATTTAGCGAAAGATACACGCCTCAATCGCCGAGTCGCCATCAAACTTTTGAGCGTTGAGCTGAATAAGAACGAAAACCATTTGCGGCGATTCGTTCAAGAAGCGCGCGCGGCGTCGGCTTTGAATCATCCGAACATCATCACCGTTTACGAAATCGGTGAATTTGAAGACACGCATTTTATTGCCGCCGAATACATCGAAGGCGAAACTCTGCGCGAGCGTTTAAGCGGTGAATTAACCTTGAGCGAAGTTTTGGATATTACGACTCAAATGGCTTCGGCTCTTTCCGCCGCGCACAAAGCCGGAATCGTGCATCGGGACGTTAAGCCGGAAAACGTGATGATCCGGCGCGAGGATAATTTGGTAAAAGTTTTGGATTTCGGTCTGGCAAAATTAACCGAACAGCAAGCGATTAGCGACGAAGACGCAACGCTCGCCCAAGTAAAAACAAATCCGGGCGTAATAATGGGAACGGTCGCTTATATGTCGCCCGAACAGGCGCGCGGGCGGCAGGTTGACGAGCGGACGGACATTTGGAGTTTTGGAGCGGTTCTTTACGAAATGCTTGCTGAAAGACAGCCTTTCGCCGGCGAAACGCTGAGCGATGCGATTGCCGCGATTCTCAAAAACGAACCCGCGCCGCTCGATGAAAACACACCGCCGGAATTAAATCGAATTATACGAAAAACGCTCCAAAAGAACGCTGACGAGCGTTATCAAACAGTCAAAGATTTATTGCTCGACCTCAAGAATTTGAAACGCGAAGTAGAATTTTCCGAAGAAATCGAACGCTCGCACACGCCGTCTTTTGCAAAATCGGCAAACGCTGCCGCGACCGAGCCGGGCGAAAATGCAACGGCAATTCAACCGGCGGTTTCGACGCAAAACAGCATTTCTCCACAAACTTCGAGCGCGGAATACGTTATCGGCGAAGTCAGGAAACACAAATTCGTTTCGTTCGGATTGCTGGCGGCTTTAGTTGTCGCGCTTGCCGCCATTGGTTACTTTCGCTTTTTCGCAACGCACTCGGCAGCGATTAACTCAATCGCCGTCTTGCCGTTTGTCAACGAAAGCGGCAACGCCGATGTCGAATATCTGTCGGACGGAATGACCGAAACGCTGATTAGCAGCTTGTCGCAAATTCCGAAATTAAACGTCAAAGCGCGGTCAAGCGTGTTTCGTTACAAAGGCAAAGACGCAGACGTGCAAACCGTCGGCAAAGAATTAAACGTGCAGGCGATTTTGAACGGAACAGTTGTTCAGCGCGGGCAGGATTTGGCTTTGCACATCGAATTGGTTGACGCTCAGACGGAAATTGTTTTGTGGTCGGCGGATTATAAACAGCCGATGGCTAATCTTGTTTCTCTGCAAAACGATATTACGCGCGATGTGTCGGGCAAACTAAAAATAAAATTGTCGGGCACAGACGAGCAGAAGTTGGCGAAAACTTACACTGATAATGCCGAAGCCTATCAGCTTTACTTGAAGGGGCGTTATTACTGGTATAGGTTTCCGGCGAAAGAATTTGAAAAAAGCCGCGATTATTATCAACAGGCAATAGATATTGACCCAACCTATGCGCTCGCATATGCGGGGCTGGCGGAGTATTACGGCTTCGGCGCGGCACTCGGTGTCTTGCCGCCCGACGAGAATTGGTCGAAGTCAGAGGCGGCGACGAACAAAGCCTTGGCGTTAGACGACACGCTGCCCGACGCTCATAACGCGCTGGCTGGTGTCAAACAGTTTAACAATGACCCGGCGGGCGCTGAACGAGAACTCAGGCGAGCCATCGAATTAAATCCGAATTACGCGGAGGGACGCGATCATTATGCACAAGATTTAACTGACGCCGGACGGTTTGAAGAATCTCTTGCCCAGATTAAAAAAGTTTTGGAACTTGAACCTCTGTCAGTTCGCTATAATCGTGGTTTGGCATTGTTTTTCTACAGGACGCGCGACTACGACCGCGCCATTAAGCAATATCAAAAGACACTTGAACTGGACCCGAACGATGCCTACACGCACGAACTTCTCGGTAATACTTACGAGCAGAAGGGAATGCAAAAAGAAGCCGTCGCCGAATGGAGCAAGGCGTTGAGGCTAACCGAAGATAACGACGCGGCAGCGATTCTTGAGCGCACCTTTGCCGCATCAGGTTTTAATGTCGCCGTTCGCTCTCTCTGGCAAAGAAAACTCGAACAATTAAATGAAAAAGCCAAACGCGGCGAATTCGTTCCGGCGATGAATTTCGCATTTGCCTACACGCGGCTGGCGGATAAAGAACAAGCATTCGCTTGGCTGGCAAAAGCCGAACGGGAACGCAACCGGCTGATATTTGATGTCAAGCTCGAACCAATCTACGACAGTCTGCGCGACGATGCGCGCTTTCAAGATTTACTTCGGCGCGTCGGGTTACTGCAGTAAAATGCGATGATTTTGGAGCGGCTTGAGCAAAATCATTTAATTGACTTTTATCAAAATTGAAAGGTGCCGGAACAAAATACGGCTTTGAGCCATATTTTGTTGAAATTGCCGGGCAGATGAATCTTGGGCGGACAAGAACAAGTTACAAATACTTTTGCTCTTTTGCGCAAGTTTGATTCTCGTCGCGCATACGAAAAACGAATTCGTGCTGAAACGAGATTTGGAAACAGCAGTCGGGATTTATGTCAACCTGGTAAAAAAACTGCTTGCTCAAGCGTAATCGAAATAAAGCGTAAATTTAACATTGAACTTCCGAAAAACCAATGCAAAATTTACGCTTTATTTTATCTACTATTCAAAGCGCGTGGCTGTTTCAGTAGCACAGCCTGTGAATAATAAATTGCCGTTCGGAGCATAAACTTCCGCAGTTCCGGCTGATTCAAAAGTTCCTATTCGCGAGAATGCTAGATTTACCTCGTGTTTGACAATTACCCAGCCGGTAAAATTACCGTTTGCGTCAAAGTTGAAATCCTTGAACTTAAAACGATAGGTATTCCCGCGTGCGTGACTCCAAACGCCTTGTCCGGGCGTAACCCGAGACGGCGGTATCCCGGAGGTTGATGCGAGCATCGTTCCGCCAAACATAAATGTTTGAAGTTCCGGATATGTTCTGATTGCCACGCCCGTCTGACAGTTGCGAACCGTTACCTGCACGTCCCACGTGCCTTCCAGTTCGTTCCCGCGTCGCCCGAACAAATCTTCCTGTGTTTGTTCGTTGCTTTGGTCTTTATTATTAGTGTCCTGCGCGGACACCCGAACTTGTGCGAACATCGTCAACATCAAAATCGTTAATGCTGCTCCACCGATTGTCTTCAAGAATGTATTTTTCATCTTTTTTCTCCTCTTTATTTTTTATTTAGTAAAGGCTTTTTTAGCCTCTACTAATTAGCGCGACAGTTGAAACAAAATAGTCTAAAAAATTTTTATAAAATTGATTCTCGAATTTTTAGGGTTATAATGTTTGACTGTGAATAAGCGCGAATCGAAAGCACCGGAAATCACGCAAATGCTGCGCGAATGGAGTGACGGCAAACAGGAGGCGTTGGATAATCTTTTGCCGCTTGTTTATGACGAACTGCACCGGCAAGCCGCGAGTTTTTTGCGAAAAGAACGGCAAGGTCATACCTTGCAAACCACCGCGCTGATTAATGAAGCCTATCTGAAATTGATTGACCAGCGAGATGTTACTTGGGAAAGCCGGACGCATTTCTTTGCGATTGCCGCGCAAGCGATGCGGCGAATTCTGGTTGATTACGCGAAAGCCACGCACCGCAAAAAACGCGGTGGTGATGATATAAAACTTCCTTTGGAAGAAGCAATGGAGGTTGCTGGGGAAGAAAAATCAGTAGATTTGATTGCTTTAGATGAAGCATTAAACAAACTTGCCGAACGGGACGAGCAGCAAGCCCGCGTTGTCGAGCTTCGCTATTTTAGCGGCTTGACTTTGGAAGAAACCGCTGAAGCATTGCACATCTCACGCGCCACCGTCGCCAGCGATTGGAATATGGCAAAGGTTTGGCTGTATCGTGAACTTCGCAAATAAAACAGATGATTCTCGACCAATGGCAAAAAGTGAAAGAATTATTCGATGACGCGCTTAGACGCTCGCCGGACGAACGTCTGCGATTCCTCAATGAAAACTGCAACGGCGATGAGGATGTACGCCGCGAAGTCGAATCGCTCCTTGCAAACTCCGAAGATGCCGCCGGTTTTTTGGAAAAACCCGCCGTCGGCGAAGTGGCGGAAGCCATTGCTGGGAACGGGGAGAAACTTGGCGTCAGCCAAAGTTTAAGCCATTACAAAATTATTAAATTGCTCGGCGCGGGCGGAATGGGCGAAGTTTATCTGGCGGAAGACACTCGCCTGCGTCGGCAAGTCGCGTTGAAAATTTTGCCTGATTATTCGAGGGGAAATCAGCAACATCTTCAGCGTTTCCTGCGCGAAGCTCAAGCTGCTTCGGCTCTGAATCATCCGCACATCTGCACGATTTATGAAATCAACGATGACGGCGACGTGCCGTTCATCACTATGGAATACGTCATTGGTGAGACGCTTGACAAGAAAATAAAGACGCAGTTTGAGCCGAACCAAATTCTCGATATTGCGCTCCAAGTCGCTGACGCGCTCGCCGAGGCACACGCGCACGGCATTGTTCACCGCGACATCAAACCCGCCAACATCATCGTTACGCCGCGCGGACAAGCGAAAGTGCTTGATTTTGGTTTGGCTAAAAAGATTGTGGCTGAAAGCGAAGACGAAACGCAGCAAATTATCAGCCAGGCGGGAATGATAATCGGCACGGCAAGCTATATGTCGCCCGAACAAGCTAGAGGCAAAGAAATTGATGCGCGGTCTGATATTTTTAGTTTCGGAATCGTGCTGTATGAAATGATAACGGGCAAACCGCCATTTGCAGGCGAAAACGCGATAGATATCATCAGTGCGATTCTGCACAAAGAACCCGCGCCTTTGCATCAACTAATGCCTGAAGTTTCGCCAGATTTGGAACGGATTACCAACAAAGCACTCAGAAAAGACCGTGAAGAGCGTTATCAAACGATGAAAAGATTGCTCGCCGATTTGAAAAATTTACGGGATCATCTGACGTTTGAAGAAAAATCGGAACGCTACGCTCCGCGCAAAGCAGAAAACGCAACCGTGATTCAACCGGCGGCGATTTCGACGCAAAACAACATTTCTCAACAAACTTCGAGCGCGGAATACGTCGTCGGCGAAGTCAGGAAACACAAGTTTATTTCGCTTGGAGCGTTAGCGGTGTTGAGTATTGCGCTTGCTATCGGCGGCTATTTTGCCTTCTTTGCTTCTCGCAATCAAACTCCGATTACTTCGATTGCCGTCCTGCCGTTTGAAAACGGCAGCGGCGACCCGAATCTCGAATACCTATCGGATGGGATGACCGAATCGCTCATCAGCAGTTTGTCGCAATTGCCGAATTTGAAGATCAAGGCGCGCAACAGCGTGTTTCGCTACAAAGGCAAATCAATCGAGCCGCAGCAAATCGCCAAAGAGCTTAACGTACAGGCGATTTTGAATGGACGCGTCGTGCAGCGCGACAATGATTTGACTTTGTACGTCGAACTTGTTGATGCGCAAACGGAAAATGTTTTGTGGAAGACCGATTACAACCGCTCGGTAACGAATCTGCTCGCTTTGCAGAACGAGATTGCGCGCGATGTGTCGAGTAAATTAAAAATCAAATTATCGGGCGTAGACGAGCGCGAATTGGCGAAAACCTATACGCAGAACACGGAAGCCTATCAGCTTTATCTGAAAGGGCGTTTCCTTCTAGGCAAAACCACTCCGCAAGATTCGCAGAAAGCCACTGAATATTTTCAGGACGCAATCGCGATCGACCCGAACTTCGCATTAGCTTATGTCGGTCTCGCCGATTCTTCAGCCAGCTTCTCGGGTTTCAATTTCGTGCCGCCGCGTGAATTTATGCCGAAAGCGCGGGAATTCACGCTGAAAGCCTTGTCGCTCGACGACCGTTTGCCCGAAGCCCACGTTTCGCTCGGAGGCAATTTGCTTTATTACGATTACGATTTCACTGGCGCTGAACGCGAATACAAACGCGCTATCGAATTGAATCCGAACTACGCTGAGGCGCATCTGGAATATGGAGATTTGCTCATTTTTCTTGGCAGAGGCGAAGAATCGTTTGCCGAAATCCAGCGCGGATTGGAGTTAGATCCAATCTCGCTTCCAGCCAATTTTATGTATGGTCAAAGTCTACTCTCTGCGCGACGATACGACGAAGCCATCGCTCAGTTTAAAAAAACTCTTGAATTGGATGCCAATTATTTACCGCCGCACGGCGGACTCGCCTCTGCTTACTTAATGAAACGAGACTACGCCGCGAGCATCGCCGAGCGAGTCAAAATTAACGAACTGATCGGCACGCGGCAAAGGGGTGAGTTAATCCAGAAAAGTTTTGACGAAGGCGGTTGGAAAGGTTTTTTAAAACTCGTGACAAACGAACGGCAAATCCTTTTTCCGCCTCATGTCATAGTGGCAGCTTACGCAGAACTCGGCGAGAAAGATAAAGCATTTGCCTTGTTGAACAAGCTGTACGAAGCCCGCGAGGGCACCCTCGTCGGTCTCAAAGTTGATCCGCGCCTTGATAATCTGCGCGACGACCCGCGCTTTCAGGATTTGCTGCGTCGTGTCGGGCTGCCACAGTGAGATTAAGAAATGGAAGCGGAACGCTGGCAAAAAGTTAAAAGTTTATTCGATGCGGCACTGGAATTTGCGCCCAATCAACGCAGACAGTTTCTTGACGAATCGTGCGGCACGGACGACGGCTTGCGTCAAGAAGTCGAAAAGCTGCTTGATTCGTTTGCCGACGACAGCTTTATGGAACAGCCCGCCGCGCGCGAAGTTGCCAGCGTCATTATCAAAGCCGAGACAAAGAATATTGAAGCGGGAAAATACTTCGGGCATTACGAAATAGTCAGGCAAATCGGCGCGGGCGGAATGGGTGAAGTTTATCTGGCGCAGGACACACGCCTTGAGCGCAGAGTTGCGGTCAAAATTCTCAACCAAGATTTTGCCAAACACGAATCGAATCTGCGGCGCTTTACTCAAGAAGCAAAAGCTGCTTCCGCTTTAAATCATCCGAATATTCTGGTTATCCACGAAATCGGCGAATCCGAAGATACAAACTTTATCGTCAGCGAATTCGTCGAAGGCAAAACTCTGCGCGAGCATTTCAATGAATCAGCGATGAAGACGTCCGAAGTGCTGGACGTTTCAATCCAAATTGCGGGCGCGCTTTGCGCTGCGCACGGAGCCCGCATCGTTCACCGCGACATCAAACCGGAAAATATAATGATTCGCGCCGACAGTTACGTGAAAATTCTCGACTTTGGTTTGGCAAAACTCGTTGAGGCAAAAGTAGTCGGTTTGGAAGATGCAACCGCCAGGCAAAACGAAACGGCGAAAGGCGTTATTTTAGGAACGGTTAATTATATGTCCCCCGAACAGGCGAAAGGCGAACGAGTTGACGAACGCACGGACATTTTCAGTTTCGGCGTAATGATTTATGAAATGATTGGCGGCAGAACGCCGTTTGCGGCGAACACCATGTCGGAAACTTTCGCCAACTTGATAAATTCAGAACCACAACCGCTTTCACGTTTTGCCGAAGGCGTGCCGGACGAGTTGCAGCGCATTGTTTCCAAAACGCTTCGCAAAAATAAGGACGAGCGTTATCAAACGATGAAAGGTCTGCTCGCGGATTTGAAAAGTTTGCGTGAAAATCTTGCGTTCGACGAGCGATTAGAAAAAACGCATTCGTCAAACGATGCCGCAAAAGTAACGGCAATTTTACCGGCGGTGGCGACGGGCAGCGCGAACTTAGAAACTGCCGAAACGCAACCGAATTTTTCACAACAAATTACCAGCCGCAAACCGCTTGCCGCGCTTGCGCTCGCTGCTTTGCTCATCGGCGCAATCGGACTCGGTTACTATTTTCTGTTCGCAAAAAAATCGACTTCCGGCGCGGGCGGCAAAAAATCCCTTGCCGTTTTGCCGTTCGTCAATGCAAGCCAAGACGCGAACGCGGAATACTTGTCCGACGGAATCACCGAAAGCGTTATCAATAATTTGTCGCAGCTTGCGGGTTTGAAAGTGATGTCGAGAAATTCCGCGTTTCGTTTTAAAAACAATCAAACCGACACGCAAAATATCGCTTCGCAGCTCGGCGTGGAAACTCTCGTAACGGGCGACATCAAACAACTCGGCGATAAACTCGTCATCAATGTCCGCCTGATTGACGCCAGCGATGATTCGCAGATTTGGGGAAATCAGTATGTTAAAACTTCCTCCGACATCATCGCCGCGCAAAACGAAATCGCGCAAGCCATCGCGCAGAATTTGCGTCTGAAATTGACCAATTCCGAACAAAAACAACTCAGTAAAAATTACACGGAAAACGTCGAAGCCTATCAGCTTTATCTGCGTGGGCGTTTTCATTACTTTAAATTAACGCTGCCGGAAATCCACAAAAGCATTGATTTTTATGAGCAGGCGATTGACGTTGACCCAGGCTACGCGCTTGCCTCGGGCGCGCTTTGCGCTGCGCACGGAGCCCGCATCGTTCACCGCGACATCAAACCGGAAAATATAATGATTCGCGCCGACAGTTACGTGAAAATTCTCGACTTTGGTTTGGCAAAACTCGTTGAGGCAAAAGTAGTCGGTTTGGAAGATGCAACCGCCAGGCAAAACGAAACGGCGAAAGGCGTTATTTTAGGAACGGTTAATTATATGTCCCCCGAACAGGCGAAAGGCGAACGAGTTGACGAACGCACGGACATTTTCAGTTTCGGCGTAATGATTTATGAAATGATTGGCGGCAGAACGCCGTTTGCGGCGAACACCATGTCGGAAACTTTCGCCAACTTGATAAATTCAGAACCACAACCGCTTTCACGTTTTGCCGAAGGCGTGCCGGACGAGTTGCAGCGCATTGTTTCCAAAACGCTTCGCAAAAATAAGGACGAGCGTTATCAAACGATGAAAGGTCTGCTCGCGGATTTGAAAAGTTTGCGTGAAAATCTTGCGTTCGACGAGCGATTAGAAAAAACGCATTCGTCAAACGATGCCGCAAAAGTAACGGCAATTTTACCGGCGGTGGCGACGGGCAGCGCGAACTTAGAAACTGCCGAAACGCAACCGAATTTTTCACAACAAATTACCAGCCGCAAACCGCTTGCCGCGCTTGCGCTCGCTGCTTTGCTCATCGGCGCAATCGGACTCGGTTACTATTTTCTGTTCGCAAAAAAATCGACTTCCGGCGCGGGCGGCAAAAAATCCCTTGCCGTTTTGCCGTTCGTCAATGCAAGCCAAGACGCGAACGCGGAATACTTGTCCGACGGAATCACCGAAAGCGTTATCAATAATTTGTCGCAGCTTGCGGGTTTGAAAGTGATGTCGAGAAATTCCGCGTTTCGTTTTAAAAACAATCAAACCGACACGCAAAATATCGCTTCGCAGCTCGGCGTGGAAACTCTCGTAACGGGCGACATCAAACAACTCGGCGATAAACTCGTCATCAATGTCCGCCTGATTGACGCCAGCGATGATTCGCAGATTTGGGGAAATCAGTATGTTAAAACTTCCTCCGACATCATCGCCGCGCAAAACGAAATCGCGCAAGCCATCGCGCAGAATTTGCGTCTGAAATTGACCAATTCCGAACAAAAACAACTCAGTAAAAATTACACGGAAAACGTCGAAGCCTATCAGCTTTATCTGCGTGGGCGTTTTCATTACTTTAAATTAACGCTGCCGGAAATCCACAAAAGCATTGATTTTTATGAGCAGGCGATTGACGTTGACCCAGGCTACGCGCTTGCCTACGCGGGAATGGCTGACGCTTACCGCACTCTGCCACTCGCTGGTTGGAACGTGGCTTCCAAAGAGGCTTTGCCGCAAGCGAAGGCGGTTGCCAAAAGAGCTTTGGAAATTGATGCCGACTTAGCCGAAGCGCACATTGTTTTGGGCTGGGTCGGATTTTTATACGATTGGGATTGGAAAGCGTCTGAAACAGAGTTCAAACGCGCTATCGAACTCGCCCCGAACAATTCGGACGCCCATCGCGGTTACGCCCATCTGTTGTCGAATACGGGGCGACACGATGAAGCCGTTGCCGAAGGCAGGCGAGCCAGAGAACTCGACCCGCTTTCGCTGATCACCAACACGCTCGAAGCACATTTTTTGTTTCACGCCGGACGCGAGTCGGAAGCGATTGCCAGATACAACAAGACTCTCGAAATCGAGCCGAATTTTTGGATCGCGCACGGCGGCTTGGGACGAGTTTATATTAGTCAAGGAAAATATGCGGAAGCCATTGCCGAATTAAATAAAGCAAGAGAATTTTCTCGCGGCAGCACCGAGCCGATTACGCAATTGGGCTATGCGCTGGCAAAATCCGGAAACCGCGAACAGGCGCAAGTCACGCTCGACGAATTAAAATCGTATGCTGCCGAAAACTTTGTTCCGGCATACAATTTTGCAATGATTTACAACGGTTTGGGCGAGCGCGAAGAAGCGTTAAAATACCTCGAAAAATCATTTCAAGAACGTGAAGTGCAGATGTCATTTATCAAGATTGATACGCGCTGGGACTGGCTCCGAGCTGAGCCGCGCTTTGTCGAGATTATCAAACGAATGAATTTTGAGTAAGGCGAGACGCGCAATCAAAAAAGCGTCGGTCGAACAATTTCTCAAAGGGTAAATATCAAAAATAGTAGGAGCGAGATATTTGTAGAATCTACAAATATCTCGCTCCTACGAAACTCAAAAACAAGTTTTTAAGCAGCTTCTTAAATAATCTATTCAACTGTTGCAGAGATGTCCGCCGCCTGAGAATCGGGCGACCAAATATGCGGCGTTTCGATAACGTCTTCGGATTTTTCGTCCTCCAGCGCCAGGCTCAAAACTTCGTCAATCATTTCAACCGTATGAATCGTCAAATCGCCGCGCACTTCTTCCGGCACGTCGGCTAAATCCTTTTTGTTGTCGTTCGATAAAATAATCGTTTTAAGCCCGAAACGATGCGCCGCCAGTAATTTTTCCTTCACGCCGCCGATTGGCAGAACTTTTCCGCGCAGCGTTATTTCGCCGGTCATCGCAACGTCGTGTCTGGCTTTTTTGCCCGTCAGAGCCGAAACCATCGCTGTCGCCAAAGTGATTCCCGCACTCGGTCCGTCTTTCGGAATCGCGCCTTCGGGTACGTGAATGTGTAAATCTTTTTTGTGAAAATCTTTCGGGTCGATGTCCAGTGCTTCGGCACGGGTGCGAATGCAGGTTAAAGCGGCGTGCGCCGATTCCTGCATCACTTCGCCGAGTTTTCCGGTCAATTTGACCGCGCCTCGACCTTTTACCAAAGTTGCTTCAACCTGCAGAACTTCGCCGCCGACTTCCGTCCACGCCAAACCATTGACCAAACCGATTTCGCTTTTTCTTGCAATGTCCTGTTTGCGAAAACGAATCGTGCCGAGAAGCTCGCGCACTTTTTCGGCGTCAATCGCTTCTTTGAAATTTGTGTTTTTGTCGGAAGCGACAAATTTTCGGGCGACTTTTCGCAGACACGAACTGATTTCGCGTTCGAGATTACGAACGCCCGCTTCGCGCGTGTAATGGCGAATGACTTCCAAAATGCCGTCGTCAGTAAATTTAACCCGCTCGACATCCAAGCCGTTACCTTCGGCTTGTTTCGGAATCAAATGACGTTTGGCGATTTCGACCTTTTCGCGCTCGGTGTAACCCGACAAGTTCAATGTTTCCAGACGGTCTTGCAGCGCCGCCGGAATTGTGTGCAGAACATTTGCCGTGGCGATAAAAAACACCTGTGACAAATCGTAATCAACGTCCAGATAATGGTCGCGGAAAGTGTTGTTTTGTTCCGGGTCTAAAACTTCAAGAAGCGCTGCCGACGGGTCGCCGCGAAAATCTTTGCCGAGTTTATCAACTTCGTCCAGCAAAATCACCGGATTAACTGTTCCGGCGCGTTTCATCAATTGAACGATTTGACCGGGCAGCGCGCCGATATAAGTACGGCGATGACCGCGAATTTCCGCTTCGTCGTGAACACCTCCCAAAGATAAACGAACAAATTTTCTGCCTGTCGCATTGGCGATTGATTTTCCCAGAGAAGTTTTACCGACGCCGGGCGCGCCGACGAAACAAAGGATCGTTCCTTTCGGATTTTTGACCAGTTGGCGAACCGCGAGATATTCCAAAATGCGTTCTTTAATTTTTTCCAGTCCGTAGTGGTCTTCGCTCAAAACTCGCTCGGCTTCGCTTAAATCGTTAATTTCTTCGCTTGCTTCTTTCCAGGGAACATTTATCAACCAATCGAGATACGAACGCGAAACCGTGCCTTCGGCTGACATCGGCGGCATCGCTTCGAGACGCGCAAATTCCTGCATCGCCTTTTCCTGCGCTTCTTCGGTCATTCCGGCTTCTTCGATTTTCTTTTTCAGTTCGTCGAGTTCGGCTCGCTCGTCTTTGCGTCCGAGTTCTTTATGAATAGACCTGATTTGTTCGTTCAGATAATATTCGCGCTGGTGTTTGTCCATCTGCTTTTTCGTGCGCGCTTGAACCGAGTGGTCGAGATGTTTTTTTTCTATTTCGATTTCGAGCAAATCAATCAACTTTTGCAGGCGTTCCTGCACGGAAAAAGTTTCCAGAAGCCGTTGTTTTTCTTCGACGGCAATCCGCAGGTGCGACGACAGCGCGTCGGAGATTTGCGCGGCGGAAATTCCCCTTAGAGAAGTGTGCAGCACATCGCTGTAAGCGTCAGGCGAGACGCGCAGAAATTGTTCGACCAATGTATGAATTTTTTGCAGAAGCCCGTCGGTTCTGTAACCCGATTCGTCAACCGAAGAAACTTTGCGAACGAGCGCGGTGAAAATTCCTTCTTCATCCTGCTCATATCGCACCGCCATTCCGCGTTCGCGTCCCTCGACCACGACTTTGATTTGCCCGTTGTCCTGTTTTTGCGCCTGCAAAATTCTGCCCAGAGTTCCGACCTTGTAGATTTGTTCCACGCTCGGCTCGTCAACCGTCGCGTCGTGTTGGGTGGCGAGAAAGATATTGCGCTCACCTGCCATCACTTGCTCCAAAGCACGTACGGAACTCGGACGACCGATTTTGAAAGCGACTTTGGTAAACGGAAAAATAACGACATCGCGGATAGGCACCATCGGATAATGCACTATATCTGCCGGCATCTGGTCTGAAAATTCTTGCATATAAGTTTTGTATTTGTCCTGTGTAATCCAAATGACGATTTGGATAAATGTTTGTTAGTTTCGAGACTTTAATTTTAGAAAATTAAATCGGCTTTTGCTAGCTGCAAATGTTGATTTGGTCGCAGCTAATATATTTTATTGAAGATTTTTCGTAACACCTGATTCACATAAATTATAAATTAGCAGTAAAAAGCACAAAAATCACAAAATTATTGTTAGAACTAAAATTCCTTTGCGTCTTCTGCGCCCTTTGCGGCTAATCTGCGATAGGGTGTTCAGGGTTTTGTTTGGAATTCAAATTAATAATCGGCTGATTTGTCAGGCAGGTTAAATTTTCGGGGCTATTCTTTATCAGCGTTTCCGCCCTTTCGTGGTTCAGAGGTTTTGAGAAATAATAACCTTGTCCGTATTCGCAATTGAGTAGTTTAAGATAATCTAACTGCTCTATGGTTTCGACGCCTTCGGCAATTACCTTCATTTTCAAATTTTGCGCCAGTTTGATAATGGTAAGAACAATCTCGGCATTTTCACTGCTCTGCTTTAGACCATTAACGAAGGAGCGGTCAATCTTCAAATAGCTGACCGGCAGGCGGTGCAGATAGCTCAGAGATGAATAACCCGTTCCGAAATCGTCGAGACACAGTTCGATGCCGAGCGCGCGCAGGCGGTTTATAATCGCTATCGCCTTTATGCTGTTTTCCATAATATGGCTTTCGGTTATTTCAAGTTTCAGATAGCGCGGTTCGAGTCCGGTGGAGGCAAGCGTTGCAGCAATTTGTTCGTCAAGGTCGAATTGTAAAAACTCCCTGCCGGAGAGATTGACGCTTACCGTTAGCCCCGAAGTTTTGCCCGGATTTCTCTCCTGCCATTCGCGCAGTTGGCGACAACTTTCATAGACCGTCCAGCGACCGAGCTGGATAATCATTCCGCTTTCTTCCGCCAGCGGGATAAATTCGGCGGGAAAAACCAATCCTCGTTCGGGATGCTGCCACCTGATAAGTGCTTCAAACCCCACTAAACTTTTCGTTTCAAGACAGTAAATAGGTTGGTAATAAATACGAAACTCGCCTCGTTCGAGCGCGTATCGTATCTCGGTTTCAAACTGAAGCTGCGACCCTGCTTGTTTCTGCATTTCAAAATTAAAAACCTGGTGTTGTGCCTTGCCTTTAGCCTTAGCACGATACATCGCTATATCGGCATCGCGCAACATATCTTCCGCCTTTGTGTAACCGGCGGTACTGAGCGTTATGCCGATGCTAACGGACATAAAGACCTTATTACCGCCGAGTTCAAAAGGAATTTTCAGATTTTCCTGGATACGCTCGGCTACACGCATCGCATCGTCCACCTCGAACAGTTCGTCGAGCAGAATAACAAATTCATCGCCTCCGAGACGCGCCACCAAATTGCCCGCGCGAATACAGGATTCAAGTCTGCGCGCAATGAATACCAGCAGTTTGTCGCCTTCGGCATGCCCGAGCGAATCGTTGATGACTTTGAAGCGGTCGAAATCCAAAAACAAAACGGCATACATTTTACCGTTTCTACCTCTGTCGCGCTTGATGGTCCTACGCATGTGATCCATAAGCAGCGAGCGATTGGCGAGACCGGTTAAACCGTCGTGAAAGGCGTCGTGCAGCAGTTGTTCTTCGGCGAGTTTGCGTTTGCTGGTGTCGGTAAAAACGCCCATCGTTCCGGTTAAAGCGCCGTCGGCATTGATAATCGGCGCACCGCCAACCAAAACCCAAAGCGTTTCACCGGATTTTTTCCTTAAACGTATTTCGTACTGCCCTGAAACGCCTTTTAGCCTTTCCTTATTAATTCTTTTAACTAACCTTCGTTCTTCTTCTTCAAACAAAATATCAACCGGTTTGCCGAGCAGCTCTTTTTGTTCGTAACCGCTCATTTCGCAAATGCGGTCGTTGACGAATTCAATAATTTCTTCGTTATTTACCTGCACTAATCCTTCGGTCATACTTTCGATCAAAGTTCGCAGTTTGTATTCGCTTTCGCGCAGAGACTCTTCCGCCCGTTTATAATTACTGATGTCGCGGGCGACCCACAACACCGTATCCAAAGTCAGAGGGGTGATAGTTGCGTAAAAAAACATTTCGCGTCCGTCTATGTTTAACGAGTATTCAAAATTAACGGGCTTTCCGCCGGAAATTGTCTGACTGACATGATCCATAAACAAAACGGCAATGCCAGGTGGAAATACCTCGTCAATCGTCTTTCCGAGCATCTCTTCCAACGGGCGATAAAGCAGTTCCGGATTAGTCGGCGCAACTTTTAAATACCTTCCTTCGGCGTTGATTATCAAAATCACGTCCGACATTGCCGAAAAAAGTGTCCGCAGTTCAGTTTCCGAGCGCCGCAGATCGTCTTCGGCTCGCTTGGCTTGAGTAATGTCCGTAGCCAGGACAAGCCGCGCCTGCCTGTCGCCGAACGTTACCGGCTGCGAAGCAATTTGAACTTTGATAATTTTTCCGTCTTTTTTCTGATGTCTGAACTGCTGAGTAAGTAGAGTTTCCTCGGCAGCAGCACCTTCTGTAACAGAGATTTCCGCGACGCTGTCGAGCAAAAGCGGAACATCCTCTGCCGGACGAATATCTTTGAGCGTCATTTTCAAAAACTCTTCGCGTGTATAACCATAATGACGCACGGCTTCTTTATTGACCGCCAAAAATTCCAGCGTTTCAAAATCATAAACCCAAATCGGATACGGATTGCTGTCAAATAATTGCAGATAGCGCATCTGACTTTCCTGTAAAGCTTTTTCAGCTTTTCGACGCTCTGTAATGTCTCGAAAACTTAATACGCGCCCGACGATTTTGCCGTTCTGCACGCGCGGCTGACTGTAACGCTCGTAGATTTTTCCGTCCTTAAACTCCAGTACGTCTAAGTTTTTAATTTCCGGGTGCAAAATAAGTTTTTTGGTGGTTTCGGTAAATTCTTCGGCATTTTTCAATTGCGACAATACATAATTTACTGTCTTAATCCTATCCCGCGACCTGATTATTTCATCGGGAATTTGCCACATATCGAGAAATTGTCGGTTGTAGGTTACAATCGTATTGGTCAAATCAACAACCAAAATGCCGTCGGCAGTGGCTTCAAACATCGAAGCAAGAAGCGAATTTTTTTCCTGTAGCGAGTCTTCAGCTAACTTTTGTTCGTGGATGTCGGTGCTTGTTCCGAACCATTTGATAATTTTGCCGTCTGCGTCGCGTCCGGCGGTGGCGCGCCCCAGGTGCCAGCGATAAGTTCCGTCCGCACGTCTCAGGCGAAATTCTACTTCGTAATGATTGCCGCTTTTGAGGGACTCGATCCGGCGTTCGAGGCATCTCTGCAAATCATCCGGATGAATTGCATCTTGCCAGCCTTCGCCTATTACCTTCTCGTATGTGCGTCCCAAGTATTCGAGCGCGCGACCGTTGATATAATCCATAGTGCCGTCGGGCGACGTCGTCCAGACCTGGTGCATAATCGCTTCACCAAGAAAGCGATAATTTTTCTCGCTTTCTTCAAGCGTTTTCCAGGATAAAGGTACGGGCGAAGAAGTGGTTGCAATAGTAGTAATATTCGGTTTATCTATATTTGCCGAAGATTCCTCGCGCGGTTTTGATAAGTCTTGCATTATTTCTAATGTGGCAAATGCCGCTCCGGTTCACTAAACTATTTTGTATGTTTGAATTATTTTATAGAACTGACCGTTTTTTGTAAATGTCTTTTCAATTGTCGATAAAGGTCTCTTTTCCGTAGAGCTTGGAATTTCGGCGAAACAAAAAGGACAGGCGATTAACCTGTCCTTTTTGTTTCGTCTTTTGTTTTAATCAAGCCGCTTCTTCTATCTCGCGGATAACTTCCAGAGCCGGCGCACGGCGCTCGACCATTTCCTCTGTGATTATCAACTCTTTGACCTTCTTTTGCGACGGCAGTTCATACATCGCCTGCAACAGAATTTCTTCTAAAATCATCATCAAACCGCGCGCGCCAACTTTTCGGTCAAACGCCTGGTAAGCGATTGCTTTGATCGAGTCATCGGTAAATTTAAGCCGCACATTGTCAAACTCGAATTTGCGCTGATACTGCTTTATAAGTGAGTTTTTCGGCTCGGTCAAAATTTTTATCAACGCCGATTGGTCGAGTTCGTGCAGAGTTGCCAGCACGGGTAATCTGCCGACGAATTCGGGAATCAAGCCGTAATGAATCAAATCTTCCGGCTCAAGTTTGTCGATTGCATCGTTCTGACGTTCCTTGCTCGAACTGCTTTATAAGTGAGTTTTTCGGCTCGGTCAAAATTTTTATCAACGCCGATTGGTCGAGTTCGTGCAGAGTTGCCAGCACGGGTAATCTGCCGACGAATTCGGGAATCAAGCCGTAATGAATCAAATCTTCCGGCTCAAGTTTGTCGATTGCATCGTTCTGACGTTCCTTGCTCGATTTAATGTCGGCTTGAAAACCCAGTGATTTATTGCGAAAACGCTTTTCGACAACGCGGTCTAAACCGATAAACGCGCCGCCGCAGATAAACAAAATATTCGTCGTATCAACCGGCATAAATTCCTGCTGCGGATGTTTGCGTCCGCCCTGCGTCGGAATATTTGCAACCGTGCCTTCAAGAATTTTAAGAAGCGCCTGCTGCACGCCTTCGCCGGAAACGTCGCGTGTAATCGAAGGATTGTCGTCTTTGCGGCAGATTTTATCAATCTCGTCAATATAAATTATTCCCGTCTGAGCGCGCTCGACATCGTTTCCGGCAGACTGCAAAAGCCGCAGGATTATATTTTCAACGTCTTCGCCGACGTAACCGGCTTCGGTCAAAGTCGTTGCATCAACGATGCAGAACGGAACGCTCAAAATTCTCGCCAGTGTTTGCGCCAGCAGAGTTTTACCCGTTCCGGTCGGACCGATCAATAAAATATTAGATTTTTGCAATTCGACATCTTGCCGAATCTTGTGCATCTCGATACGTTTATAATGCTGATAAACCGCCACCGACAAACGCTTTTTAGTCTCATCCTGACCGATAACGTATTCATCGAGAAACGCCTTCATCTCCTGCGGCTTCGGCAACGCCGAGCGAACGTTCATCGTCTCAGCCTGCTCGTCGTCGTTGATTATCTCGTTGCAAATGTCTATACATTCGTTACAAATGTAAACACTCGGTCCGGCAATCAACTTTTTGACTTCGTTTTGCGATTTGCCGCAAAACGAACAGCGCAAGATTTCTTCGGGTCGTCGAATCATATTTATTCTGGAAGCGGTCTGTTTATATTAGTTACTTCCTCTTTTTTATCGATGTTAGTTATCTCAGCACAAATATCAACGCAATTATTGCAAATAAAAACATTCGGTCCGGCAATTAAATTCTTGACCTCTTTTTGTGATTTACCGCAAAACGAACAGCGTAAGGTTTCTTCAAGTATTCGTATCATAAGAATAATAGTAAATGTTGAATGTTTTTTTCTTTCATTAACCATTCGCCATTTACCATTACTTCTCCCGGTGTTCGATAACTTCGTCAATCAAACCGTATTCTTTGGCTTGAATCGCCGACATAATGCGGTCGCGTTCAACGTCGAGTTCGACTTGCTCGTAAGACTGTCCGCTGTGGTGCGAGATAATCCGCGAAGTCATCTCGCGCATTCGAAGAATTTCCTGCGCCATAATGCGCACGTCGGTTTCCTGACCCTGCGCGCCGCCGGACGGTTGATGAATCAGTACGCGCGCGTGCGGCAGAGCAAAGCGTTTGCCTTTAGTTCCCGCCGTTAAAAGCAGCGCGCCCATCGAAGCACACTGTCCGACGCAGATTGTCGTTACGTCGTTTTTAATAAACTGCATCGTGTCGTATACACCCATTCCCGCCGTAATCGAACCGCCGGGCGAATTTATATAAAGGTTGATATCGCGCTCCGGGTCTTCAGCTTCCAGAAAAAGAAGCTGCGCGACAATCAGATTCGCTACCTGATCGTCAATCGGCGTGCCGATAAAAATAATGCTGTCTTTCAAAAGTCTTGAAAAAATGTCGAAAGCTCGCTCGCCGCGCGATGTCTGCTCTACAACCATTGGAACTAACATAAATTATTTCTCTCTTTTACTACCTATTAAATGGCTTACGCTGTTTCGTTTATAAATTACTTTAACTTGGCGAAGATAAATAGTTGAAATGATAGCCATTGCCATCGGATTTTGATTCTACAACTTATCTTCTCATTTGCCAAACGGTTACATTATCAAAATTGTTATCTTACGAATCCCAAATAATAAGGTTCGTGTAATCAAGACTTTTCACCTTTCTTCTGTGTCGTCTTCTTAGTTTCTTTTGTTTCTTTAACATCAACTTTCTTCTTTTCAGCTTTCGGCTTCTTGTCACTTTTCGGTTCTTTCGCTTTGTCTTTGGTAGAATTCGCCTTTTCCGCTTCGAGCCTCGCTTGATTTTCATCAATCCATTCGCCGTCGGAAACTTTTGCATTTTTGAATAACGCTTCGACGGCTTTGCGCGTCCGCAAATTACTCTCAATGTTTGCCTCGCCGCCTTGCTGCGTCAGAGTTTGGCGGAATTCTTCAGGCGTCGTGCGATAATATTGCGCCATTCGCTCAATTTCAGATGTAACTTCATCGCTTGTTATGTCAATGTTCTCCAGCTCAGCGACTTTTTCAAGCAGCATCGCGCCGCGTACGTCGCGTTCGGCTTGCGCTCGCATCTGCGTATAAGCCATTTCTATAAATTCCTTCTCGACCTTTTGCAAATCAACGCCGCGCTGCTGCAAATCCTGTGCGAAATTGTTCAGAAGGTTGCGCGACTGCGATTCGATAAGCGCGTCAGGAACTTCAAAAGCGTGATTTTCGATGAGCTTTGCAATCAGCGCGTTTTGCACGTTCGCGTCGGCGTTTCCAGCCGAGTGAGTTTCCAAATCTTTGCGAAGTTTTTGGCGCAAATCTTCCATTGACGAAAAGTCTTCGCCGAGACTTTGCGCCCATTCGTCGTCGGCTTCGGGCAGTTCTATCTTGCCGACCGATTTAATTTTTGCTTTATAATTAACCGTTTTACCGGCTAATGCGGGCGAAGAAAAATCCTGCGGATAAGCGACGGTAAATTCCTTCTCCTCGTCGGCTTCGACGCCCGCGAGATTTTCGGTAAACGATTGCTCAATATGCGCGTCGCCAATTGTTAATTCCAAATCATCGGCTTTTATCGGTTCGGTATTGGGTTCACCTTCAAAACTGCCTTCCAAATCAACGATAACGGTGTCGCCCGTTTCGGATTTGCGTCCTTCGACCGGAATTAAAGAAGCCTGTTCCTTTCGTCTGTCGTCAATAAATTTATCGAGTTCGCCGTCGTCGAACGGTTTGATGCGGCGCACCGCTTCCAACCCTTTATAATCGGGTGTCGGAATTTCCGGCATCACCTGCAGATGGACGTGCAGCGAAACCGGCTGCGAGCCGTTTAATTTTAGATTTTGCGAATCTTCAAGATGCAGTTCGGGTTCGACGAGCGGCGTCAATTCGTGTTCTTTAATTGCTTCGGTTACTTTTTCGGCGAGTATTTCCTGTAAAGTTTCCGATTGGATTTCGTCTTTGTAGCGCAAGCGCACAACATCGAGCGGCGCGTTCCCGCGGCGAAAACCTGCAACCTGCGCGCCCTGCGCGTATTTACGGCTGACTTTATCGTAAGCTTGCTTTACGACCTGTGGTTCTATCTCGATCTTTATTTCCTTGCGGGTTTGCGATACGTCCTTTAGTTCTGTTTTCATTTAAGTTCCAGGTATTAGGTTTTAGATTTTAATTTTTACAGTTTTACGATTTTATTAACCCCAATTTCAATTGTCGAACGACCAATCCAAAATTCAAACCCAAAATCGAATGTGGTGCTGAGGGCGAGACTCGAACTCGCACGCCTTACGGCACGGGCTTCTAAGACCCGCGCGGCTACCAATTACGCCACCTCAGCCAGCATTTTTCAAGCGCCGAATGACAGATTTGAATTTATCGAATTACGAAGCGAATGTCTAGCAAGCGTTTTTTGAAGTCTTGAGTCTCAATATCCCGAGTTTAAAGCCCAATATCGGAAAAAAGTTTGGCATTCCTATGGCTTTAATGCTAAAATGACAGCAATCAAATAAAAAGGTTTTTCAAAACGGGAGGCTGAAGGTTTGTATGACTTGTTTGCATTGTAATAACGAGCTTGAATTTAATTCTCAAACGGATGATTCGTTGAAGTTTTATCGGTGCGCGGCGTGCGATATATGGTATCAGATGCGAAAGGAAAAAGAGAAAGTCAACGGCGCCGTGCCGGTGCGATTTATCGAACTGGAAAACCCTTCCCAATACCTAAGAATTAAAAATCAAGAATTATAAAGTTCAAAATTCAAGATGATTTTTGCTATTTTCATCTTAAATTTTGAACTTTTTGGTTTCCGCTTTTTTAACATTTATCCAAAATATTCGATTTTTAATTTAAGTTTCAAATTTTTGTATCTGAAATCTTAGATTCTAAAATTTTCAATTTTGGACTTTTACTGGTTTATCAATCGCCTCAAAACATATGGTAAGATTCCGCCGTGCTGGTAATACTCAATTTCAATCGGCGTGTCAATTCGCAGCGTCAGTTGCGTTTCCTGCATTGTGCCGTCGGCGCGGTTGATGTGTAAAGTCGCCTTTTGAAGCGGCTTGATTTGGACGTTTTCCAAACCCGTTAAATCAAATGTTTCCGTGCCGTCGAGATTTAAGGTTTGCGCGCTTTCGCCTTCGGCAAATTGAAGCGGAAGCACTCCCATTCCGACCAGATTCGAGCGATGAATACGCTCAAATGATTCGGCGACGACGGCTTTGACGCCCATCAAGCGTGTGCCTTTTGCCGCCCAATCGCGCGACGAACCCGTGCCATATTCCTGACCGGCGAAAATCATAAGCGGCGTATTCGTTTCGCCGTATTTCATCGCCGCCTCGTAAATACTCATTTCTTCCTTCTCGGGTTGAAAGCGCGTAAAACCGCCTTCAGTCGGCGCGACCATTTCGTTTTTGATGCGGACATTTGCGAATGTGCCGCGCACCATTACCCTGTCGTTGCCTCTGCGCGAACCGTAAGAATTGAAATTCATCGGCTCGACGCCGTGTTCCTGCAAATAAAGTCCGGCAGGGGAGGTCGGTTTGATTGAACCGGCGGGCGAGATGTGGTCGGTCGTAACCGAGTCGCCGAAGATTGCCAGTGCGCGCGCTCCTGTAATGTCGCAGAATGTTCCTGCATCCATTGAGAAATCCTCGAAATACGGCGGTTCTTGAATATATGTCGAATCTTTGTCCCACTGATAAACGTCGCCTTCGCTCGTCGGAATTTCGTTCCAAAGCGGATTTTGTTCGGCAAAGTCGCTGTAAAGTTTTTTGTAAGTTTCAGGGTCAAAGGCGGCTTCGAGAACTTCTTTGACTTCTTCGAGTGTCGCCCAAACGTCTTTCAAAAATACGTCATTGCCATCTTTGTCTTGTCCGAGCGGATGCAGGTAAACGTCTTTGAGAATCGTTCCGGCAAGCGCGTAAGCGACGACGAGCGGCGGCGACATCAAAAAATTTGCCTTGATATTCTGGTGAACGCGCGCTTCAAAATTGCGGTTGCCCGACAAGACAGACGCAGCAATCAAATCGTGTTCGACAACGCCGTCTTCAATACCCGCATCAAGCGGACCGGAATTCCCGATACAGGTAGTACAGCCGTAACCGACAAGATTAAAACCGAGTTCGTTTAGATACGGCTGCAAACCGGTTTTCTCCAAATATTCGGTAACTACGCGCGAGCCGGGAGCAAGTGACGTTTTGACATAGGGCGGAACTTTTAGACCTTTTTCGACGGCTTTTTTGGCGACGATTCCGGCAGCGAGCATTACAGAAGGATTTGACGTATTCGTGCAGGAAGTTATTGCAGCGATGAGAACGTCGCCGCTGCCGATTGAAGTATTTTGCGTCGGCGTAACTTCGTCTAAATCTTCAACGCGGTTGGGCGTCGGGCGATTGTTCATCATCTCTACTTCGGTGTGGACGTTCGTGTTGTCAGGAGAAACGGTCGCGTGAATTGATTCGGGAATTGTTTTCGAGTTTTGCTCGCCGCCGCCCGCCGCGTGGCTCATCGCTTTTGCCCCCATCGTTACCATAAAGCGTTTTTCCAGTTCGTCCGCCGCTTTGCCGTAGCCGCCGTTAGCGACCGATTTTGTAAATAATTCGACAAAACGGTCGTCCAAATTCGACAATTCGATGCGGTCTTGCGGGCGTTTCGGTCCGGCAACCGACGGCGTAATCGTCGCTAAATTCAAATCCAAAACCGTTGTGTAATCGGCTTCGCCCTCCTGCGGGATGCCAAACATTTCTTGCGCTTCATAGTAATTTCTAATCGTTTCGATTTGCGCTTCGTCGCGTCCGGTCGCGCGGAAATAATCGAGTGTATTTTCGTCAACACCGAAAAAGCCCATCGTAGCGCCATATTCGGGCGCCATATTCGCAATCGTCGCGCGGTCGGTCGCGTGAAGACTCGACGCACCTTCACCGAAAAATTCGACAAACTTGCCGACAACTTTTGCTTTTCTGAGCATTTCCGTAATTCGCAAAACAAGGTCGGTTGCCGTTGTTCCTTGCGGCAATTCGCCCGAAAGATGAACGCCGACGACATCCGGTGTCAAAATATAGACGGGCTGTCCGAGCATCGCGGCTTCGGCTTCAATACCGCCGACGCCCCAGCCGACGATTCCCAAACCGTTTATCATCGTCGTGTGCGAATCAGTTCCGACCAGAGTGTCCGGGTAAAAAACTTCGTCTCGTTCAAACACACCTTTGGCAAGATATTCGAGATTTACCTGGTGGACAATTCCGATTCCCGGCGGCACGACCGAGAAACCGTCAAACGCCTGCGTCCCCCATTTCAAAAAACGATAACGCTGCTCGTTGCGCTTAAACTCGGTTTCCATATTTCGCTGATACGCTTCTTCCGAACCCGCGTAATCGACTTGCACCGAATGGTCAATCACCAAATCTACGGGAACGAGCGGCTCAATCAAACTTGTATCTTTGCCCATTCGTTCCACGGCGGAACGCATCGCGGCAAGGTCAACCAGGAGCGGAACGCCGGTAAAATCCTGCAAAATAACGCGCGCGACGACAAACGGAACTTCTTCTGTTTTCTCAGCGCAGGCTTCCCAACCAGCTAGATTGCGAACGTCTTTTTCCCGTACTTTCTTCTCGTCGAAGTTTCGCAAAACCGCCTCCAAAACGATGCGAATCGAAATCGGTAAGCGTGAAACGTTAGCAACGCCTTCGCGTTCTAACTGCGGCAGCGAATAAAAAACGCCGTCCGAGCCTGTTCCGGTCTTGAATGTTTGTCGGGTGTTGAAAAGATTATGCTGCATAAAATTGGTGTTTCACGTTAAAAGGTTTTCATAGATTTGTTAAATTGCGAACGAATTAAACTTCAAGTTTAAGAGAGGCTGTTTGAAATTGCAACAATCAGTGATTTTCCCGATTTTCCGCTTCACAAACTTTTCTCTTTTAGTCAATCGCGTTATATTCAAATTTCGTTAATAGTCAACAGGTAATCGTTTATTGCGCCAACATTCAAAAGCAGTTGACAAATAACCATTAACAAGTTTACAGAGCAGCAATGACGGACGAAGACGGTAGTTACAATGAATTTTTCAGCGAATTCTCTCCGAAAACTCGGTTCAAACGTTAGGCGTCTGCCCGCGCGCGTTCGTCGCGGAAAACTGTCCGATTATAAATTATTCGCTTATTTTGCTCTTTTAGGTCCGGGAATTATCGCCGCCAATTCGGGTAATGAAGCCAGCGGCATCGCTACTTATTCGTCAGCCGGAGCCGATTACGGTTACACGCTTTTGTGGGTGTTTATTCCGATGACCGTCTGTTTTATCGTCGCCCAGGAGATGTGCGTGCGGATGGGCGTCGTCACCGGACAAGGACTTGCCGATTTAATCCGTGAACAATTTGGCGTGCGCTGGACGGCGCTCGTAATGCTCGCTTTGTTGATTGCCAACACCGGAATTATTATTGCCGAATTTGTCGGCGTCGCTCAGGCAGCGGAGATTTTCGGAATATCGCGTTATATCGCCATACCGATTACGGCAATCGTTATTTGGTGGCTCGTCGTGCGCGGAACTCCGAAACGGGTCGAACAGGTTTTTCTGTTGATGTCTTTAATTTTCTTGACGTATATTGTTTCGGCTTTTTTAGCAAAGCCAGATTGGGCGCAAGTCGGAACGGAATTCCTAACGCCGAGTTTCAGCCTTGAGACCGGTTATCTTTTTACGATTGTCGCACTCATTGGGACGACTATCACGCCGTTTATGCCAATTTTCGTTCAGTCTTCTGTGGTTGAAAAAGGAATGACGAAAGAAGATTATCCGATTGCGCGCGCCGACGCGATTATCGGCGTTTTCTTTGCCAATTTAATTGCCGCTTTCATTGTCATCTCGACGGCTGTAACTCTGCATTCGCAAGGCATCAAACTTGAAACCGCCGCCGACGCCGCGCAATCGCTCGCGCCCGTAGTCGGTCAATACGCGAAATACCTGTTCGCCGTCGGTTTGTTCGGCGCCTCGATGTTAGCAATGGGCGTTTTGCCGCTCGCTACGGCTTATTCCGTCAGCGAAGCTTTGGGTTTTGAGAAAGGATTGTCACATTCATTTAAAGATGCGCCAATATTTCTCGGTATTTTTTCGACCTTGATTTTTATCGGCGCGGTTGTCGCGCTCATTCCCGGCATTCCGCAAATAAAATTATTGATTTTAACGCAGTGTATAAACGGACTTCTTCTTCCGGTTTTGCTGATTGCGATTGTTTCGTTATCGAGCAACGAAGAGATTATGGGCGACTTCAAAAACTCGTTCTTGTATAAATGTCTGGCGTGGACAATTACGATTGTCGTGTCGCTTTTGTCAGTTTTGTTGATTGCAAAGACGATTGTTGGTATTTTTTAACTGCGAAGCATTTACGAAAGCGTCTAAACCAATAGCTTATGAATTTTTCCGGTCTGAGAAAAAAGTTTTTGATTTTTGTCGGCGTTGCGGGCGCAATCACGCTAGTTTTGATTTACATCGATTTCGCTGCACCGACGCTTAGACAACACGTTACAACCTTTTTCGGCACGGGTGAAGGACAAATAGGCTACACCGCGGCAAATTTGTTTGACAATCTGGTCAGCATTTTAAAGATTATTCTTTGGATGGGTTTGGTGATTGCGGTTGTACGCTTTCTAAATTCGGTCGTCTTCAACAATTTTCTGCATTCGAGTCAGTATGAAATATCGAATCTGGTTAGAAATGTTTTTTCGATAATCATCTTTATCGCCGCCTTTTTTATCATTCTGCAATCGCAGTATTCGAGCGCCTACGAAAAACTGACGCCGATTTTCACCGGCTCGACTATTCTCGCCGTCGTCATCGGTCTGGCTTTGCAGGATACTCTGGGAAATCTTTTTTCGGGACTTGCGATTCAAGCCGACCAGCCTTTTCAAATCGGCGATGTAATCACGGTTGCCGACAAAGGTACGGGTGTGGTCGAAAATATTTCATGGCGCGGAGTTAAAATTCGCACCTTTCAGAATAAGTTGCTTGTCATCAGCAACAGCGTTTTGGGCAAAGAATCTTTAGAGATTGCGCCACGCGACAATCTCAATGCGCGGCTGCTCGATTTCGGCACGCTCTACGCGAATTCTCCGGCGCACACCATTAAAATCGTCCGCGAAGTCGTTCGGCAAGTCGAAAACGTTTCGCACAAACAGCGTCCGATTGTACGTATAAAAAATTTCGGCGACAGCGGAATTGATTGGGAAGTAAAATACTGGCTCGACGATTATGCCAAATACAACGAAACCGACGCGCTCGTCCGCCAGCGAATTTGGTATGCGTTTCAGCGCGAAGAAATTGATTTTTATTTTCCGACGCGCACACTTTATATCGAAGACAAGCCGCACGAAGACATTTTTGTCGAAACCGCAAACGAAATTTTTGAACGCCTCAGCAATAATTCGATATTCGCGGCGCTGTCGGACGAAGAAACCAGAAAGCTCGCCGCCGAAAGTGACGTTCGAGTTTTTGCGCCCGGTGAAGCGATTGTGTTGCAGGGTCAGGACGGTAACTCGATGTTTGTCATTCATCACGGCGCAGTCCGAGTTCAGATAAAGGAAGATGGCAAAACCAAAGTTTTGGATACTCTGCGCGAAGGTGGGTTTTTCGGTGAAATGGGACTTTTGACCGGCGCGCCGCGAACGGCAACTGTTGTCGCGGAAGAAGAAACTGAAGTTCTGGAAATCAGCCACCTATGCTTGAAACCGATTCTCGAAGCCAATCCCGAACTTGTGAGTAGTTTTAGCCGTTTAGTAGAAGAACGCCGCGCTTTGATAACTCAAATCCAGGCTGAAACCGAAACAAAAGAGGTAATTGATAAAACGAGCGTATTTGATTCAATCAGAAAGTTTTTCGGTTTGAGCTATTAGTTTATTCACTGCTAATTTTTATCAAAAAAGCGCGTGTCGAAGAAATTCGACACACGCTTTTTAAAGTGTTCCTGCAAGTTTGTTTTAATAAATCGTAAATGAATACTCAATAACTTTCGTCGTTCCTACTGCAACACCGTTTTTCTTCATCGGTTCAAATTTGATTGACTTGGCGGCGGCAATTGCCTGTTCGGTCAAACCGTTAGGCAGACCGGAAACCGGTGAAACGCTGCCGACCTGTCCCGACGCCAGGAATTGAACGCGCAGGCGAACAACGCCCGTTACTTGATTTTGACGCGCCGCATCAGTATAACCCGGACGCGGTTTAGAAATAATTTTGAACGGTTCGGTTACAGCAGGCGGCGGGTCAGCTTTTTTGACCGGCGGCGGCGGCGGCAGGGCAGATACGCTTCCTGCTCCTTCTCTTCCACTGCCTGTTCCACCACCCTCACCACTACCGCGTCCACTTCCGAATCCTGAACCAATGCCCGAACCTGCGCCAGTTCCGCGTCCGCTTCCCTGTCCGTTTCCGATGCCCGAACCTTGTCCGCCGCCGCTTCCCATTCCGTTTGAGGACAAGGTGCTTCTCGAATTCGGGTCACCGTACGGAAGCGGAGACGGAGGAAATGTTTTGTTTCCCTGCGTCGAAGCAATCGGCTGCTTCAATTCAAAATTGTCTTTCTGCACGATTGATTTATCCGGCGCGATAATCGGTTTTTCCGTTTGGTTGGCTAGTTTGCCTAGCGAAGTCGGCGTTGGTTCATCGCGTCCGCCGCCGCCGCCGCCGCCGGCATCCTTATTATCTTTCGGCTTCGGAGTTTCTTCGACTTCCATCGGAACTTCATCAGTTATCGGAACGGAAAGACCGGTCTCATCACCAATTGCCGCGACCGACGTATTATAATTAAAAAGCGAGTAGAGCATACCGCCTGCCGCCACCGTCATCACCAAAAGCAGGGAGCCAAGAAGTAGTAAATTGCGCTGTTTGCCGTTTTTGTCTTCAATAACGGTAACGTGAAAACCGTCGTCGCTTTTTACATCCGACTGGCTTTCGACCGTTCGGTATCCGTCGCTCGATGTTTGAGATTTATAACCGTTTCCGTTGCCGCTCGCCGCCGCAAAAGTTTTTGTTTCCTCAACGGTAGTTTCCAGCTGCACAGCATCAGAAGCGCTTGTTTTCACTTCACTAAAAGTAATTTCGGATTTATCGAAAACGGATTTCGTGTCATAAACTACCGGAGCCGGGTTTACTGCTTCAGCTTCAAAACCGCTGCCGCCGGAGGCTGCGTTGCCGACATTTGCTTTTTCGGCAACATTCGTCGCTTCTTCAGTTACCGGATTCAATTCAAATGCCTGCATACTTTGACCGCAATTCGGGCAAAAAGAAAATTTTTCGCCAAAATTTCCATCACACGCCGTGCAGTGTTTTACTATTTTTCCCATCTTTTTAGACCTCTCAAACTTTTTGCTTGTTTATATCAAGCCGCAAATGATGTTTTTAATTATAACCGATTTTCTTCAAATGTTAAGTTTTTCGGGAAATTTTCTTCATATTTCTACTTAAATTGTAACAATTTTAATAGATGCCTTTATCGTTTGACGCGATGCCCAATGCCATCTAAAATTTTCTTTCGCAAGCCGCTGATTCCAGTCGCCGTTTGCGTTTTATTTTCCGCCTGACAACCGATTGTATATTAACTTGCAACTAATGATAAACGATTTTTCGTTTTCACATTTTCAATCAAATATAATGAATATCAAAAGCCGTCTCAAAAAATTTACGATATTGGTTCTTTTTTTGTTCCTGAATGTTGTTTTGTCCTATTCGCAGCAGCCGAAACTTGCAGCGCCGCGGCAGGAAAAACTTCTCAACGGAATGAATCTGCTCGTTTGGAACGACCCGAACGCGGCGAAAGTTTCCGTCAGACTTCGCATTCACAGCGGCTCAGCGTTTGATCCGCAAAACAAAGAAGGCACTATGGCGATGCTTGCCGACGTTTTGTTTCCGAGTGAGGCGGCAAAAGAATTTTTCACCGAAGAGCTGGGCGGAAGCCTCGACGTAACTAGCAATTACGATTACATTCAGATAAATGCCGCGGCAACGCCCGAAGAGTTTTTGACGCTGATGGAAACTCTCGCCAACGCCGTCATAAATCCGCAGATTGACAAAGACATAACCGCCAAAATTGGTGCCGCGCGGCTGGACAAAATTAAAGAACTCGAAAAAAATCCGTCTTATATCGCCGACCAGGCGGCAGCAAAACGTCTCTTCGGTGATTTTCCCTACGGCAGACCGCAAATGGGAACAAGTGTATCGCTGGCAAAAATAGACTTCGCCGATTTACTTTTCGCAAGACAAAGATTTCTAGCCGCCGACAATGCCACGCTCGCCGTCGTCGGCAGCGTCAAACCGGATTTGGTTTACCGCGCCGCGCGCCGCTATTTCGGCGCGTGGATACAAGCCGACAAACAAGTTCCGGCGACCTTTCGACAGCCGGACGCGCCCGACACGAAAGAATTTTTAATAGAAATGCCAAATGCCGAAAAATACTCTACACGCGTTGCAACAATGGTCAGCGCGCGAAGCGATAGAGATTTTTATACAACTCAGATACTGACAAGAATTTGGCAAAATCAATTTTGCTATAACGATGAATCCAAAGGCGGCAAATCAAAATTTGAATCAAACCTTTTGCGCGGCATTTACATTGTCAGTGTAGATAACTCGTATTCCGACAAAACTGAATCACTGCCGCCGACGAGCAAAAATCCATGTTCACTAATGCTCGAAAAGAACGGCAAACCTATTTACCCGACAATAATGCAAAACGATTTTGACACTGCCAAATCTCAGGTAAGCGCGGAATATCAGCAGAAAACACAATCCATTTTGAACTTAGCCGAAATGTGGCTCGACATTACTACTTTCAAACTCGTTTCAGTCAAAGACGAAATGGCAAAATTAAACAGTGTTATTTTTGCCGACGTTCAGCGAGTTGCCGAAAATATGCAGAAACAGCCGTCGGTCAAAGTAATTGTAAAAAAATCAGAATCAGCCAAAAGCAATTGAAACGAATGCCAAACGAAAGAACTGCCGACGAACTAAAACACGCGCGAGCCGTGTGTGAGATGTTTTCTGGAATTGCCGCTAAATACGATTTCTTAAATCATTTTCTGTCCGTCAACGTTGATAAACGCTGGCGCAGGCTTGTTTCGCAAAAACTAAAGGACGTTTTAGTAAATGAAAACGCTCTGGTTTTAGATGTCGCGTGCGGCACGGGCGATTTGTCTCTGGAACTGCAAAAATCGGGAAATGCTAAAGTTTTCGGCACGGATTTCTGTCGTCCAATGCTCGAAATTGCTTCGGATAAAAATAAAAAGAATGCTACAAGCATTCCGTACGTCGAAGCGGACGGAATGAATTTGTCTTTTGCCGACGCGAGTTTCGACGCCGTTACAATCGCTTTCGGCTTGCGAAATTTTTCCAACTGGCAACACGGCTTAGTCGAACTTCACCGCATATTGAAAACCGATGGAAAGTTAGTGATTCTTGAGTTTTCGACTCCGATTGTGCCGGGCTTTCGGCAGCTTTTTCAATTTTATTTTTCGCACGTTTTACCGCGCATCGGCGGCGCAGTTTCGGGTTCGCGCGGCGCATACGAATACTTGCCCGATTCGGTTTCCAAATTTCCCGACCAAAAAAATTTAGCGGAAATGATGACGAACGTCGGTTTTTCCAATGTAGAATACAAAAACCTGACCGGCGGCATCGCGGCAATTCACACGGGAACGAGAAACTAATTTTTTCATTTGTCAGATACCGAAACTCCGAATAAAATCTACTGCAACTCGGATGAAATACAAAGTTTTAAACTTTTTACGTCAAACCGCGCTTCTTTTATTAGTCGTGTGGACGGTCGTTTCGCTTGTAACGCTTCTGATTGAATTAGTTCCGGGCGACCCGGCGACGGCGATTTTAGGCGAGCAGGCGACACCTGAACAAATCCAGGGTTTTAATAAAACGCACGGACTCGACAAACCGCCGTTTTTCTTTTCATACAATTCGGAAAAAGGTTTTGTGTGGAACGGCGCGGACAATCGTTATCTCGATTATTGGAAAGGTGTTTTGACGGGCGATCTGGGAAACTCTTTTCGCACGAATCGTCCGGTTTTGGGTATGATTTTAGCGCGCTACCCGTCAACTATCGAGCTTGCAATCGCGGCAATGATAATTGCCGTCGGCATTGCCGTTCCGCTCGGCGTTCTTGCCGGAACAAACAAAAATTCTTTGATTGATAATTTTTCATCGTTCATTGCATTGCTTGGAATTAGTCTTCCGACATTTGTTATCGGTCCGTTTCTGGTTTATCTTTTCGCCGTCAAACTCGAATGGTTTGCGCCGACCGGCAGCGCAAATCCAGAAGATATTATTTTGCCCGCAGTAACTTTGGGCGCAGCGCTTTCAGCAATCATTACAAGAATGGTTCGCTCGAGCGTGATTGAAGAACTAGGCGAAGATTACGTCCGCACGGCGCGAGCCAAAGGTTTGAGCGAAAAAACGGTCATCTACAAGCACGTTTTGAAGAACGGCTTGATTCCCGTCGTTACAATTTTGGGTTTGCAATTGGGTGTTCTGCTGGCTGGCGCGATTATCACTGAAAAGATTTTTAACTGGCAGGGTTTGGGCTTGCTGCTTCTAGATGAGGGTATCGGCAAGCGCGATTATCGCCTTGTACAAGGCTGCGTTCTGGTGATTGCCGTTACTTATATTTTAGCAAATTCTCTAACTGATTTAGTTTATCGCCGCTTAGACCCAAGAATACGCCTTTCGTGAATCATTTATCATTTATCATTGGCGCATTTGTTAAATGAACAGACTCGCTTATATCGGAATCGTCGTCGCCGCCGTTTTTATTTTAACGGCGATATTTGCGCCGCTTATTGCCACGCACGATGTAACGGCGATAAATACGGCGATGCGTTACGCAGCGCCTTCAGCCGAGCATTGGTTCGGCACGGACGCTATCGGACGTGATGTTTTTTCGCGCGTCGTTTATGGGGCTAGAATTTCACTAGAGGTCGGCATTGTCGTCGTCGTTGTTTCTTCGATTTTAGGAGTTTTTATCGGCGCGATTGCCGGATTCTACGGCAGCTGGACGGATAAATTTTTGTCCGGTTACGTTTTTAACGTTTTTCTCGCTTTTCCCGGCTTGTTACTGGCAATTGCGCTCGTCGCTTTTCTCGGCGCCGGCTTAGGCAAACTTATTTTGGCTTTGTGCATTATTGGCTGGGTCGGTTACGCGCGCGTGATGCGCGGACAGGTTTTGAAAATCCGCGAGTATGATTTCGTGCAGGCTGCGCGCGCTTTAGGGGCAAGCGATTTTAGAATTTTGTTCACGCATATTATGCCGAATGCGATTCAGCCTTTGATTGTTCAGGCGTCTTTGGGAATGGCTGGCGCGGTTTTGTCTGAAGCGTCGCTTTCGTTTTTGGGTTTAGGCATTCCGCCGCCTGCGCCTTCGTGGGGAACGATGCTTGAAGAAGGACGCGGAATAGATATTCTATACAACGCGCCGCACGTTTTATTCTTTCCAGCCATCGCCATTGCTTTAACTGTTCTTTCTTTTAATTTTATCGGTGACGGTCTGCGCGAATATCTCGACCCGAAACAGAGGAAAAGATAGGTATCAGGTGTCAGGTGTTAGGCATTACTTTGAATTTTTATTCCTTAATTTCTAACACCTAATGCCTTCCACCTAATCGCTTATAGATATGTCCGCAATTTCAATAGAAAATCTTTCCAAATCTTACCCACCGTCGTTTCCGCGTTTAAAAAAATTATTTCATTTACAAGCAAAACCTACGATTGATGCGTTAAAGAATGTTTCTTTCGAGATTGCCGACGGCGAAATCTTTGGTCTTATCGGCAAAAACGGCGCCGGTAAAACGACTTTGACGAAAATAATCGCCACTTTGGTTCAGCCGACGAGCGGACAAGTTTCGGTCAAAGGTGTGGATTCGGTTGAAGGCGAAGTAAAAGTTCGGTCTTTAATCGGTTTTGCGACCGCCGAGGAACGCTCGTTTTACTGGCGTCTGTCGTGCGAGCAAAATATGTTATTTTTCGCACGTCTTTACGGGATGACAGACAAATTTGCGCGTGTGCGAATCAATGGGATTTTTGCGGAATTAAACTTGTCTGATTTGGCAAAACGCCGGTTTGCGGAACTTTCCACAGGAAATAAACAACGTCTCGCCGTCGCACGCGCATTGCTTCCCGCGCCGCCGGTTTTGCTGCTCGACGAGCCGACGCGCTCGCTCGACCCGCTTGCCGCCGACCAGATGCGCGAGTTAATTTTGTCTCTAAAAGGGGTTTCCGTTCTGCTGACTTCGCACAATCTCGCCGAAGTCGAAGAGCTTTGCAGCCGCGTGGCAATTATCTCAAACGGCGAAATTCGCGCCGTCGGCACGCCCGAAAATCTTCGCCGCGCTCATAAACAGACGCAAAAAGTAAAAATTTTTCTGGGCGATTTACAGGAATCAGATTTGCTAAGACTCGCTGCCGACTGCTTGACGGACTTTTCCATTACCAATAAAAACGATTTTTTAATACTCGAATTCAGCCGCGAAGCAAAAGACGAATCGTTGGGAGAAACTATTGCGCATCTCACGCAAAACTGTGCCAAAATCCTGGATGTAGAAACCGAGCGAGCCACGCTTCTCGACGTTTTGGAAAGCTACGAATGACAAACGAACGGGTAAAAATTTTCTCGCTCGGCGAAAACGCTCTGACGATAAGTTTCGGCAACGAAATTTCGCTCGAATTGAACAAAAGAGTTTTAAATCTCTCGCGCCATTTCGAGGAAAATCGCTTTCCGGGTTTCGTCGAAACAGTTGCGGCTTATGCTTCGCTTTCGATTTTCTACGATTGTTTCCGCGTCAAAAGAAATTTTCCTGAATTTGCCACAGCGTTTGAAGCGGTTAAAAATTTTGCTGAAAACACTTTACACAATTTGGCTGAAATTTCGGAAGATAAATCTCGTTTGATAAAGATTCCGGTTAGTTTTATCAAAGATTTTGCGCTTGATTTGGAACTGGTTGCTGCCGAAAACAATCTATCAACCAAAGATGTAATTGATATTTTTACAGAGCGAACTTATCGCGTTTATATGCTCGGCTTTCTTCCCGGTTTTGCCTACATGGGCGAGGTTGACCGAAGAATTGCCATACCGAGAAAACAAACTCCGCGCACGCTAGTTCCGGCAGGAAGCGTTGGAATTGCCGGACGCCAGACCGGAATTTATTCGCTCGCTTCGCCCGGCGGCTGGCAAATTGTCGGAAAAACAAACGTCAAACTTTTCACACCAAAGTCAAAATCGCCGACATTTTTACAAGCCGGCGACAATGTGCAATTTTATGCGGCGGATTTTTAATTTTAATGTTTGGACAAACAAATTTGGTTAAAACGAATTATACTTTGCGCCAGAAAGCAGCATTCGGGGGTAATCATTATTAAGTGAAAATTTTTTTATAAAGCAAAGCTGTCAACATTTAATAAAATCGACAGCAAAACTCAAAAAAATACTTTAGTCTTTTTTTGCAAAAACCGTGTTATTTACGATTTTTAAGTTGACTAAAACCTGCGAGAATTCTATATTGTCCAATGTTCCAAAATTATAGTTGGGACATGACTGCGTAAAAAATGCAGTTGACGGATATAAATTTAATCTTTGAAGAAGACAGGAGTATAGAATTACAATGAAAAAGACTTTAGCTCTTTCAGCAGTTTTAATTATGGGCGCATTAGGTATGGCTTGCACAGAGGCAAACGTCAATACTAATGCCAACAAAATGAATGGCAATATGATGAACGGCAACATGTCAAATGGTATGATGTCTAACAGCGGTATGTCCAACAGCGGCATGTTCAACAGCGGCATGTCTGGTTCGGGTATGTCGAATTCCGGAATGTCGAATTCAGGAATGTCGAACAGCGGAATGTCGGGTTCAGGAATGTCAAACTCGGGTATGTCCAACGGCGGCAGCGGAATGTCGAATTCCGGTATGTCGAACAGCGGAATGTCCAATAGCGGAATGTCAAACAGCGGTATGCGCAACGGTTCGATGTCGAACGGCGGTGCCGGCATGTCGAATGGCGGAATGCGTAATGGTTCAATGTCAAACAGACCGTAGTTTGACTTTTTTGCTTTTAAAGCAGAAAAAGCGCGTTGATTTTTTGTCAACGCGCTTTTCTTTTTTGATATTTATTCGTTAAAAAGCTGTTGTTTCAAGTCTTCCGCCGTTACAACCGGTTTTTGGCAGGTAAAATTTTCGCAAATATAAGCGGTCGGTTTTCCGTCAATCATATTTCTATCTTCAAAAAGCGGAATAAAATCAGCTGCTTCGTTTGTTTTACCGGCTAACACGACGACTTTGTTCGGCAAAAACTCGCGCCAAATTTCTCTTTCGAGTTCGTTTCCTTTTTCGCCCAGAATTACGATTTCTTTTATCGTGTCGAGATAAAATTCTAAAGTCGAAAGAGCGCGCCCGAACGCTTGCGGGTAACGGCGAATCTGCGGCGCAATTTGTTGCAAAACGGTAGTCGCAAATCTTTCGTATTTTTCTTCCGCGACGAGATGCGATAATTTCAGTAAAACATCAGCCGCCGCCGAATTTCCCGAAGGCGTCGCGTTGTCGTAGTAATCTTTCGAGCGGACGAGCAGTTCTTCGTGATTGTTTCCCGTAAAGAAAAAACCGCCGCCATCAGCGTCCCAAAATTCCGTAATCATCAAATCCGCGAGACGTTTTGCTTCTTTTAAGTATTTGATTTCGCCGGAAACTTGAAAAAGCTCGACCAAACCGTCCATAAAATTAGCGTAATCTTCCAGATAAGCATTTAATTTCGCTTGTCCGTCCTTGAATGTTCGCAAAAGATAGCCGTCTTTAGTAAGGTTTTCTAAAATAAAATCAGCGTTCCTTTTTGCAATTTCGAGATACTCTTTTTTATCTAAAATTGCTGACGCTTCGGAAAATGCCGCCAGCATCAAGCCGTTCCAAGCGGTCAAAACTTTTTCGTCCCGGAAAGGTTTTATACGTTTTTTGCGCTCGGTAAAAAGTTTTTTTCTGCCGCGTTCTAAAATTTCGTACAATTCATTTTCAGAGATTTTCAAAACTTCGGCGGCTTCAGGCAAAGAGTTTTTGACATTCAAAATATTCTTTTCTTCAAAATTACCGTGTTTAGATACGTCGAAATAAAAATTAAAAATTTGCGCGTCGCTCTCGCCTAAAATAGCATCGATTTCCTCCGGCGTCCAAACGAAAAATTTCCCTTCAACTCCTTCGCTGTCAGCATCTTGAGCGGTGTAAAACCCGCCGCTTTCGTCGAGCATTTCCATTTTTATATATTCGAACGTCTCGACCGCGACGCGCTTGTAGAATTTATCTTTCGTAACTTGGAAAACGTGCAGATAAATTCGTGCAAGCTGCGCGTTGTCGTAAAGCATTTTCTCGAAATGCGGCACGAGCCAAATCGCATCAACCGTATAGCGATGAAAACCGCCGCCGAGTTGGTCGTAAATTCCGCCGTTCGCCATTTTTCGACAGGTTTTTTCAACCATATCGAGCGCGTTTTTCTCATTTGCACGCTTATAATATCGTAATAAAAACTCCAGAGACATCGGCGGCGGAAACTTCGGTGCTCCACCGAAACCGCCGTTGACCGCGTCGAAAGTTTTGACGAAACTTTTATACGAATAATCAAGTTGTTCGAGCGTTAAATTCTCGCTCGCCGCCGTCGTATTCTCCGATACGTGCCGCCGAATCTCGCCCAAAATTTCATTAGCCGAATGCAGAACTTCGTCTTTTCGTTCACGATATGCTTCCGCAACGCTGGTTAAAATGCGCTGAAAGCTCGGCATATTGTAGCGGCTGACGGGCGGAAAATACGTTCCGCCGAAAAAAGGTTTTTTGTCGGGCGTAAGGAAAACATTCAAAGGATAACCGCCGTGTCCGCTCGTCATCTGCACGAACGTCATATAAATCTGGTCAACGTCCGGACGCTCTTCCAAATCAACTTTTATGCTGACAAAGTTTTCATTCATAATCCGCGCCGTCTCCGCGTCTTCAAACGATTCGTGTTCCATCACGTGACACCAATGACACGCCGAATAACCGATGCTGATTAAAATCGGCTTATCTTCGCGTCGTGCTTTTTCAAACGCTTCGTCGTTCCACGCAAACCAATCAACCGGATTGTAAGCGTGCTGCAGCAGATACGGACTCGTTTCGTTTATCAGGCGATTGGTTAATCTCGGTTTGTTCATATTTTTAGTTTAATTTGTCATTTGGCGTTTTCGCAAAAACTTGGAAGTTATTGCACATTTTGATATATTACTCGTGCAATTTCCAACAATTTTATGACATCGCGTTCAATTGCTAAACTTCGTCCCTGCATTTCCCGCGCAAATCTTTTTGCGGGCGACTAAATTTTTGCTCTCTCGCCATTTTGTTTCAAAACCAATAAACATTTAACTTTTAGAGAGGAAAAATTTATGACACCGACAACCGAATTACAAAAACCTGTTATCAAAACCGAACTTCCCGGCGCCAAAGCCAGAGAAATCATTGCCGCCGACGCGCAATTTGTTACGCCGTCTTACCCGCGACCTGATTACAAATTAGTCGCTGAAAAAGGTTACGGCGTTTGGATTGAAGATGTTGACGGAAACGTCTTTTTAGACTGCAATGCAGGCGTTGCGGTTTGTTCGACAGGACATTGCCACCCGGAAATCGTCGAAGCTATTACCAAACAAACCGAAACTTTAATCCATATGTGCGGCACGGATTATTATTACCGGCATATGCCCGCGCTCGGAAAGAAACTCGATGAAATCGTTCCGATAAAATCGCCCACCAAGACGCATTTTGCCAATTCCGGCGCAGAAGCCGTCGAAACCGCTTTGAAACTGGCGATGTATCACACAAAAAGACAAAAGTTTATTTCGTTCTTCGGCTCGTTTCACGGCAGAACGATGGGCGCGTTAAGTCTGACGTCATCGAAAAAAGCGCAGCGTTCGGGATTTGCGCGGCAGGCATTAGATGTCGTTCACGTTCCGTATCCGAATCACATTCGCTCGCCGTTCAAGGACGTAACCGACGCTGAAAGCGCATCGAAAGCAACGATTGATTGGATAGAAAATCGTCTTTTTCAAACCACGACGCCGCCGGAAGAAGTCGCCGGAATCGTCGTTGAAGTTGTCCAAGGCGAAGGCGGTTACATTCCCGCGCCGCCGAATTTTCTGAAGGAATTGCGCCGCATCTGCGACGAACACGGCATTATGCTCATCGTTGACGAAGTGCAGTCGGGAATGGGACGCACGGGCAAAATGTTTGCCACCGAATACTACGGCATCGAACCCGATATTATGTGCCTCGCCAAAGGCATCGGTTCGGGCTTGCCGATTGGCGTCTGCGTCGCCCGCGCAGACATTATGGACTGGCACAAAGGCGCACACGCTTCTACCTTTGGCGGAAATCCCGTGTGCATCGCGTCGGCTTTGAAAACGATTGAACTGCTCGAAAACGGTTTGACGGAAAACGCGCGTGTCGTCGGCGATTATCTGCAAAACGGCTTGCGCGAATTCATGCGGAAATACGACTGCATTGGCGATGTGCGCGGTTTAGGTTTAATGATCGGCGTGGAATTTGTCGAATCAAAGGAAACAATGAAACCCGCGCCTGAACTCAGAGATAAAATCGAAATGGCGTGTTTCAACCGCGGTTTGATTATCTTAGGCTGCGGCGCAAACACGATTCGCTGGTCGCCGCCTCTGATTTTAACCCAGGGAAATGTTGATGTCGCGCTTGCGATTTTCGATGAAGCGATTGAAGCATCTATTTAACAAACGAATCATTTCAGACAATAAAAACATAAAGCAGAATTTACACTACTTCATGTTATTATTGTCTGATTAAATTATTTACCTTGCGCTGCTAAGCTTTATTATTTCAATAATAAAAACTCTCCGCATTGTGTCAGGTGAAATTTTTCATCCGACAAACTGATTTTTATCTAAATATCCATTGGCGTTTATTCCACAAACAAACCTGCCTGCTTATCTGTTTTTGCCCGCTGCGCTCTTTTCGTTACTTCTTCCATCAACGGCAGATTCATCTTCGCGCCATCTAAGATTTCCTGAACCGTGACAATCTGCAATTTATCGAATGCCGCGAAGTTTTCCGGTTTGAAAACTCCTGCGGCTTTCGCTTCCTGTCGCATCGGCGCGGTCGCTTCATTGCGCGTGATTAAAATTCCACAAGCCGCGTTTTCGCGTTCAATGACGCCGCGTAAATCTCTGATGACAGCCGAATTGACGTTGCCCGATTTGACGGAAATCATCACGGGCAAAACTTCCGACGTAGATTTGCGCGTGTAGGCAACGCCGTCAATGCCTTTGTCCCTGAAAAGCAGCGCGTCTTTCGTCAAAAAATTTAATACCACATTTTTATTTTGTATGTAACAAGCCTAATGTTGTAAATCTGTTTGTAGTTGCGCTTGGAATTAAACGGCGGGTCGACATAGCAAAGGTCAGCCGGTTCATCGCGGACCAATTTGCGCAAGATGTCGATATTAACGCCAAAGCAGAGTTTGTTCATTGTGAATCCTTTCAAAAATGAAGATGTAAATTATTAGATAAAACTTGAAAATAATCAGGCTTAATTTTAATTGTTTTACCGGTGAGGTCAAGCAAATTGTTTGGGACAAAAGTTTGCCGGGCAGCAACTTTAAGGCTGCTGCCCGGCAAACTAAAATTGTAACAACAATTGTCGTCAAATTATTGCTGCATAACCGGTGTGCCTTGCGAGGCGACCATCATCCATTTACCGTCCATTTTAATAAATGTTTCCGTCCAACGAACTTGACCGCTGATGTCTCTACCCTTAAATGTGCCTTTGTCCGTTGTGCGATAACTTACGATTACCGTCTTGCCAAAAACCTTCACTTTCATATCGTCAATTTTTGAAGATTCAATCTTCAACTCGCCCGACTTGAACATAGCGATAGTTTGCGCTTTGTTCATTACCGTACCGCCCGGGTCGGTGAAAGTACCGTTGTCGGCAACGTATTTTTCGAAGACGGACATATCGTTTTTAACGACGGCATCCGCAAATTCCTGCTCAATATTCATCAAGGTTTGCTCGACGGTCATTTTCTTCTGACCGTAGGCGAGCGAACCGAACAACATCATAAACGCACACACAATAAATAGATTTTTCATTTTATTTCTCCTATTACTAAAAATTAGTTTTTTGGACGATAAAGCCGGATGAATTTTTATAAAATTTGTCGAAGAACCTGATAAAAAATGTCGCGGATAAAACAGATTTATGTGTCCGACGCTGGTTTATAAATTATTAAATAAAATTTGCCTCAATCTACGCTCTTTGGCAGAGCAAGTCAAGAAAAATATTTAAATTAAAAGAAGCGACGGAACGACAATCCCGACGCTTCTTTTAATTCGATTAAAAAGGACTTATCCTTTTGCTTTCTTAATTTCTTCGACAAGAACCGGCATTGCATCGAAAATATCGCCGACAATTCCGTAATCGGCAATGTCGAAAATCGGTGCTTCTGCGTCTTTGTTTATCGCTACAATCGTACCCGCGTTTTTCATCCCGACGATGTGTTGAATCGCGCCGGAAATGCCGAGTGCAATATAAACTTTCGGCGCGACAGTTTGACCTGATGAGCCGATTTGACGGTCAATCGGCAGCCATTCGGCGTCGCAAATCGGGCGCGATGCGGCAAGGTCTGCACCGAGAATGTCGGCAAGTTCCTGAGCTTTGGCAATGTTCTCCTGCGATTTGATGCCGCGCCCAATAGCCACAATGATTTGTGATTTCGATAAATCTACCGTCGCTTTCGCTTCCTGAAACGGTTCTTCGGGTTTCATACGCGGCTCGCGGACTTCGACATTTTTGGTTTCAATCTGCGCGTCTCCGCCTTTTGCAGCGTTGTCGCCGCGATACGCGCCTGATTGAAAGGTGGCGAAATACGG